>Ga0268298_10005737_pt1 | contig 11521 bp, 11 predicted proteins | sample WWTPWeurt_MetaG_FD_194462 | JGI IMG/M metagenome (GOLD analysis project Ga0268298, IMG submission 194462) | Activated sludge microbial communities from WWTP in Nijmegen, Gelderland, Netherland - WWTP Weurt | ecosystem: Engineered > WWTP > Aerobic digester > Activated sludge | place... | reverse complement strand
CGTCGCCTCTTGTGCAGGGCAAGGCCACGCGGGACAATCCGCCTCCACGGAGGCTACGGATGGCGAGGTCTGCGCGTTCGCTTCGACTTGTCAGCACGAGCACGAAGGCCATCGAGGCCGCGGATGCGCCGAGCCCACGCGCTCTCCCAGCGCCGTCGCCGTCGCGCCACCCCACGGCCGGCACGCTCGCGAGCGTCCGCGCCGACGGCCGCGTCCTCGTCCGATGGTCGGGGCAGGAGGAGCCTGTCGTGGCCGCGATCGCCGCCCACGTGCCTCGCAAGACGATGCTCGAGGCCATCGTCGCGCGCGCCGCGGTGCTGCTCGATTTCCTCGATGGTCGCGCGGATCGGCCGGTGATCCTCGCGCTCTTGCGCGATCGCATCGATCCGGAGAGCGACGAGCGCACGTCGTTCGATCTCGAAGACGTGACGCTCAAGGCGCCGAAGAACCTCGTCCTCGAGTGCGGCGAGAGCTCGATCACGCTGAGCCACACGGGCCGCGTCACGATCCGCGGCACCGAGGTTATCTCCGAGTCGACAGGCGCGGTGAAGCTCAAGGGCGCTTACGTCGAGCTCAACTGAGCGCTCCACGATCCGATCGACATGTCGCCGGCCTCGCCTTCTCCTTTCTTCACGCTCGATCTGCCGCGCGCGCACATCGACGAGCTCGCGATGCAGTGGATCGCCCGCAGGCAAGCGCCGTTCTCGACGACCGCCGTCCGCGGCGCCCTCGAGAGGCTGGATCGGCGCATCGACAACCACCTCCGCGCGCTCCACGCCCTCGGCGAAGAGGCGGTTCGCGTCGCGCTCGCGTCGCTGCACGAGGGGTGGGCGCCGCACGCGTTCGCGGGCGCACACGCGCTGCTGCGGCTTCGCCCGGAGGCCTTGACGGACGCTCTGCCCGAGCTGCTGCGCGTCCATGGAGGGCAGTTCTGGTGGCTCGACGCGCTCCGCCACGCGCCTGTCGACGTCGCTCGCAAGCTCCCGCTCGATCACCCGCTCTTGCTCGACGCCGCGAGCGCCCGCGTGCCCATCGAACAGGGCGTCCTCGCCTCGGCGCTCGCCGCGGAAGACGAGCCCCTTCGGCGCGCCGCGCTCCTCGCCGCAGGGCGATCCGGCCCTCGCGGCGCTGCGCTCGTCCCCGCTGTGGAGCGCGCAGCGAGGGAAGGGGACGCCCCCGAGCGCCTCGTCGCCTTCTATGCGCTCGGACGCATCGGTGGCGCGCCGCTGCTCGACGCGCAGCCCGCCGCCGTGTGGGAGAAGGCGATCGCGGAGCGCGATCCCGCGATCGTCGCGGCCGTGTTCGGGAGCGAGCAGATCGTCGCGCGCGTCGCCGCGCTCCCGACGTCGGATCTCGCGACCGAGCACATCCACGCGCTGGGCCTCGCGGGTCGTCCCTCGTGCGCGCCGGTCCTCGCCGTCGCGCTTCGCGATCGCCCGGATCTCGTCGCCGAATCGCTGCACGCGCTGCACCTCGTCGTCGGCGATCTGCCGCCCTCCACGGCCGCGAGCGTTCCCTCGATGCGCCCGGGTTCGAGGCCCGTCGTCACGCCCCTGGAGGCCGCGCGCTCCGCGCTGGAGCAGCTCGCCGCCGCGCCGCACGCGTCGAACGTGCGCCTTCACCTCGGTCGCCCGCTCGACGCCGAGGTCGATCTCCTGAGCCACGCGTGGCTTCGATCGCTCGCGTCCCCGACAGCGGACGACGCGCTCGCCGACGCTCTGCCCGACTGGCTGCTCGGCGGAGGCTACGCGCCCCGCGGGTGGCCCTCCCGATCGCTCGGACCGAGGGGTCGATGAGCCTCGTCAACTACACGTCCCACGCGGTCGACGCGGCGCTCCTCTACGACGCGCGCGGCGCACCTCTGCTCGTCGTCGCCGTCAAGGTGTCGCGCAAGCTCCGCTCCCCCGAGGAGGCGCACGACGATCCGCTGCTCGTCCACAAGACGGACGTGGTGTTCCCAGGCGGCGCGCTCCGCTACCCCGGCGACATGCCGCCGGCCCACGAGGGCACGGACATTGTTTGTCATGGTCACGTGTACGCTCCCGGGGGCCGCGCCGCGTACGAGGCCCGCGCGCAGATCGTCGTCGCCGGCGTCCGCGCCCAGGTGATCGCGCGAGGCGCACGAACGATGGAGCGCAAGCTGGTCGGCCTCGCGCCGTCGTCGCCGCAGCCATTCCTCAAGGTGCCGCTGCGGTTCGAGAACGCCCTCGGCGGCCCGAGGAGCGCCGTCAACCCCATCGGAACAGGCGACTTCGCGCACCTCACGCCGGCCGAGCAGGAGGGCAAGCCGCTCCCGACGATCGAGTGGGCCGGCGACGCGCCCAAAGGGCCGTTCGGCTCGCCCGCCCCGGCCGGCTTCGGTCCGATCGGGCCCGGCTGGGAGCCTCGCTCGCGCTTCGCCGGGACCTACGACGAGGCCTGGCGGAGGACCCGCGCGCCGCTCCCCCCGCTCGACTTCGATCCGCGCTTCTTCATCGCTTCGAACGTGGGCCTCTGGTCGCCCGCGCACCTCCGCGGAGGCGAGCCGATCGAGCTCGACGGCCTCTCGCCCGAAGGCCGGATCGTGACGACGCTCCCTCGGACCCCGCTGGGGATCCGCGTCGGCGACGAGTGGCAGCGGCCCGAGCTGGATCTTGTGATCCTCGAGCCCGACGAGGACCGCGTCTCGCTCACGTACCGCGTCGCGGTCAGCATGCGCGCGCGGCTCGATCGCATGCCGCACATCCGCGTCGTGCAGAAGCGCATCCTCTCGGCGCAGCGCGGGGACGCGTGAGCGCGGGCCTCTGGATCCTCGGCGCCGGCCTCGTGACGGCCGTGGGCCACACGACGGCGGACGCCTGCTTCTCCACCACCTCGGGCATCCGCCGATTTCGCCGCGGCCCTGTCGTGGGGCTCGACGGTCACCCTCTCCGCGTGAGCCCCGTGATGCCGATCGAGCCCGCGTGCGTCGGCCTCGCGCGTCGCCTGGCGCTCCTCGGCCCCGCCCTCGACGAGGCCGCCTCCTTCGTGCGCGCCGGCCGCCTCGATGCCTCGGGTGCGCACGCCGGAGGATCGCGTCCGCGCGCCGGCCTCGTGCTGTGCCCCGGCCTCGACGATCGCTCGTTCGTCCCGCGCTCGATGACGCGCGCCGTCCTGCCGATGCTCACGGCCTCGCTCGGCGCGCGCGTCGCCCCCGAGCGCGTCGACGCGGCGCCCGAAGGCTTCGTCGCGGACGATCTCCTCGCGCGCGCGGCCGCCGATCTGGAGGCGCGGTGCGGCGTCGAGATCCCCGAAGAGTGGCGAGCGATCGTGCCCGGCGAGCACTCCTCCGGCATCGAGGCTCTCGATCGCGCGGCCGAGATCCTCGACGCGCGCGGCGCCCCTTGTTGTTTTGTCGCCGCGGTCGACAGCGCGTGCGAGGCGCATCGCCTGGAGGTCCTCGACGCGACGGGACGCATCCAATCGAGCCGCGCGCCGGTCGCCCCCATCCCGGGCGAAGCAGCGGCGGTGCTCGTCGTCGCCAGGGAAAGGAGCGCGCGCAGCGTCGGGACTCCGTCCCCCAGCGGCGGCCGCGGGACCCCGTCCCCCAGCGGCGGCCGCGCGCGCGGCGTCGGGACCCCCGCGCTCGTGCCTCGGATCGTTCACTGGGCGCACGAAGCCGAGGCTGAAGGCGACGATCCTGCCCTCGGCGCGGCCTGGTCACGCGCGATCGACGCCGCCCTCTCGGCGGACGCCGGGGGCCGAGAGCTCGCGTTCACGATGGTCGATCTCAACGGCGATCGCGCGCGCTCCCAGGCATGGAGCTTCGCCGCACACCGCACCGTGGGCCGCCGCGGCCTCACGCCCAAGCTGCTTCACCCCGCGGAGAGCCTCGGCGACGTGTACGCCGCGACAGCGCCTCTGCTGCTCGCGCTCGCCTCCCGGCGCCTCCTCGACGAAGCCCCGCGACAATCGGCGCTGATCGCGTGCGCTGCCACTTTCGGCCGCGACCGATCTGCGGCAAGGATCGTCCTCGAAGGAGCGAGCGACTGATGGGATCGACGGTCACGGTCAATCGCCAGACGGTGGTGCACAAGACCTCGGACGGCAGCTCCACGGCGGCCCCGGATCCCTGCTGGACGCCGCCGGTCCCCATCGTCGTGGCCTACACCAACGTCGCCTACAGCCGCGACTCCGCGGCCACCGCGGCCACCGTGCTCGCCGACGGCTGCAACATCATGATCGCCTCCTCGTACTTCAGCACGAGCTACGGCGACGAGCCCGGCACGGTCGGGGGCGTGATCTCGGGCGTCAACATGGGGAAGGCGTCGTTCCTCAACTACTCGTTCGACGTCTTCGCCGAGGGCGAGAACGTCCCGCGCCGCCACGACCCGATGGGCCAGAACCACGGCAGCCCCAACAACGCCCTCTCCCCGGCGCTCCAGCAGCCCAATCTTCAGGCATACATCGAGATCATCTGCATCGTCATCTGCCTCTGCCACTGGCTCGCGGGGGCCAGCTCCAACGTGCGAAACGCGGTCTTGAAGGGGCTCAAGCTCGGCCCCGTCGCCGACTTCCTCTCGGAGTGGAACCCGCTCGATCGCCTGGAGAGCATGGGCAAGCAGGCGTGCGTGGACACCATGCTGTCCTTGCCGCGCGCCGAGCTCACGGGCGGCGTCTACCGCGATCGCTTCTTCCCGAACATCCACCCCGAGGTCCCGTTCGACATGACGACGAACCCCCCGTCGGCCATGATGTCGAGCAAGACGAGCCTCTTTCACGTGGACGCGGCCGGCAATCCGCAGGCCCTCCCCAGGCCCTATCCTGGCTGGTGGCTCCTCGGCCGCACCCCGGGTACAACCCGCATTCCGGACGTCATCATCACGAACAATCCCCTGCTCCCCCCGACGGGCAGCAACATCGCGCGCGTCGTCGAGATCAAGTTCCCCGGCGACACATGGAGGCCCGGCCAGCAGCAGGCCTATCGCCAGATCGACCCCTCCGGCCAGCAGCCGCTGGAGCTCTCGCCCAAGGCGTGCGGCTGCGATCTCGAGCTGACGCCCGAGGAGCTCCTGGCGCTCGCCGCCATCCTCGCCGCCGCCATCCTCGTCCTCACGCCGTGGCCGGACGACGTGCTCATCCCGGCCCTCACCCCCGCGATGGCGCCGGTGCTCGCGCGCTTCGGCCCCGCGCTCGCCCGGCTCCTCCAGGGCTCCGGTGGGCTGGTGCCCGCGCTCCCGTGACGAGACAGGGCCCCTCGCGTCCTCGCAAATAGCCTCTCTTCGGATTGCCATGACCACGGACGAACAGAACATCGATGCCCTGGTGGCGGCCGCCTCCGAGGCCCTCGCCCCCGCGATGGCCGTCACCCTCTACTTCCGATCTCCCGTCGCTGACTACGAGGCAGGGGTCGTTCATTGCCTGGAGTCGTTCCTCGCGACATGGGAGAAGGACCTCACCTTCTACGCCGACGACGACATCGGCCGGATCCGCCCCGCGACCCCCAAGCTCCTCCGTTACCCGATCGACAGGCTCCGCAATCGAAAGCGCAAGATGCCTTTCTTCGCCTGGACGATGAGCGCGGGCCCCAAGCTGGACTCCGCGAGCGCCCTCACCTTCGAGTCCTACGTCCACGAGAACGACCCTGTCCAGCTCTCCTTCGTCCGCGCCTCCTTCCCCCTGCGCGCTTATTCGGGAGAGGAAGGGGCCGATCGCTTCCTCGCGCTCGTCCTTGACTGGGCCTCTCGACTGCCCCTCTTCCACGGCTACGGCGGCCTCGCGCTCAACCAGTCCGCGCAGTCGGGCACTCGGCAGCACTACAGCGCCGTCGTCTTCGCGCTCGCGAGCCGCTTCCCCGGCTTCGAGGTCGACGACTGCGGCGGGACCATCCTCTTCGGACAGGAGGCCATCAAAGGGGTCAACTGGCTCACCGTCCTCGGCGACAAATTCGTCCCGCGCGTGGGCGGCGTCCCGGCGCTCCGCGAGAAGCTCTCCGAAGCCATTGAAATCCACACGATCCCCGGCCGCGGCGTGCTCCTCCGGGCGGGCAAACAGCCCCGCACCGGCGACGTCAACCGGGGCGACAGACTGCCCCTCTACGGCGAGGTCGCGCGGGCCCTCGTCCCGATTCGCATGGTGCAGCACCCCGCGCTCGGCCCCATCGAGCTCGGCTCCTTCGGCCCCCAGGGCACGGCCGCGTGGCTCAAGCGCTTCGAGGTCCCGTGACAGCCAAGCTCGTCCGTGCCCTCGTCCGCCCCGGCACCCACGTGCGGTCGGCGCTCCTGCGAACGGTCGTGGATCCCCGGACAATCCCCGGCGCCCTCGCGGCCTCCGGCCTCGAAGCCCCCTGGCCGGACGCGGCTCCGGCCCCTCTCCTCCGGGCCTTCGTGCGAGCCGTCGAGGTGGGCTGTCTCGGGCCCGTGGCCCCCGGCCTCACCCTGGAAATCAAGCCGATCCGTGAGACCGAATTCCCCTCGGGCGAGGTCGAGACGGTCCAGTCCGTGGCCCTCCCCCCGCTCACGGAGGGCGCCCTCGCCGTCCTCGAAAACATGCTGTGCGCATCCGTGCCTCTCGGCGGAGGCCTCACGCGCGCGACCATCGAAGAAGACCAGGTGAAGGACGAATCCACCCTGGACATCGCGACCCTCCCGCCCGTGACTCCCCCCTTTCGCACCCTGTTTCCGGAGCCCCAGTTCGCCCGGGATCTTCGCCTCCTCGTGGCCCTCCGCCGCCCCCTCGACAGCGCGGCCGAAGAGGCCATTGTCGAGCGCCTCACCGCGTGGGCCAAGCTGTGCGTCGGCGGCTTCCCCGCCCCCGAGGTCGGCGGCCTCTCCATGATGAAGCTCGACGACGTCTCTCCCCACGTCGACGACCTCCTCACGGGCCAGATTGGCATCTTCGCTGGCAGCCCGGCCGCCTGGGATGCGCTCGCGCGCCTGGGCGTCACCCTGCACCGCGACGTCGCCCCCCTCGAAGCGATAGAGATCACCTGAGGACAAAAAATCCTCCGTGAAACCTCCGTGATCTCGGCGCCTCCGTGGTGAAAAAGCCCCCAGAAATCGCTTAAATCATGCGCATCGGGGCTATCCGTTCATCGAGATCGAGCTCCCGTTCACGGTGATCTCGCCCCCGGCCTTGATCTTCATCTCCGCGCCCGACTCGATGCCAATGGGCCCCGTGGCCTTCAGCGTGATCTTCGTCGCCTCGATCACCGCGTTCCCGTCTTTGTCCAGGTGAATCTTGCTCGGACCGCAGGTCACCTCGAACACCTCGCCCACCGCCACCAGCTTGGAGCCCGCCACTGTCTCTGTCAGATTGCCCCCGATCGTCGTGCTCCGATTGCCGCCAACGGTGGTGTCCATGCCAGCCTTCACGCCGATCTTGTACGTCCCGCCCACCTCGGTCGTCTTCGCGAAGCCCACGTTCTCCATCGACGCGATCCCGACCGTCTCCGTCAGCGTGAGCCCCACGGCCGTGTTCATCATCAGCCCCACCTTCACGTTCATGATCTTGCCGATCGTCTCGTCGTGGACCGACCCGACCTCCACGCTGCGGTTGTGCCCGATCGTCTCCTGCTGATTGTGGCCGACGGTCAGCGTCTCATTGACGCCGATCGTCTTGCTCCTGTTGTTCCCGATCATCACGTCTTCGTCGTGCCCCACCTGCCGTGTCCGATCGTGGCCGATCGTCACCGCCTCGTCGTTGCCCACGAGCCGCGTCCTGTCGTGCCCGACAGTGTGCTTGTCGTCGTGCACCACGAGCTTCGTCCGATCATGGCCGATCTTCACCTCCTCGTCGTGCTTCACGAGCTTGTTCAGATCCTTCTCTGCCTGCATCCGAACGAGCTCCTGCCCCTTCTTGTCCTCGAACATGATCTCATTGTAGTTGTCGCCGCCGCCCCCGGGCGACGACCGGCTCTGCCAGCCGCTCTGCGTCTTGTTGTCCGGCAGCTTGTAGGGAGTCCTTTGAAGGTTGGTGTATACGCGCCCCACCACCACGGGCCGATCCGGGTCTCCGCCGAGGAAATCGACGATGACCTCCTGCCCCACGCGCGGCAGGTTCGTCCCGCCGAAGCCTGTCCCGCCCCACGGCTGACTGACGTGGATCCAGCACGACGACTTGTCGTCCATCGCGCTCTCGCGATCCCAATGAAAGTGAACGCGCACCCGCCCGAACTCGTCCACGTGGATCTCTTCTCCGGGCGGGCCGACCACCGTCGCGCTCTCCACGCCGCGGGCCACCGGCTTTGGCGTGACGAGGTCCGGCCGATAAGGCACGTCCGCGCTCACCGAGCGGCAGAGATGGCTCCACTCCGCGTTGCGCGTCCCCCGCATCTCCGAGGCGACGACGAGGTAACGCTTGCCTGGCGCGAGCTCGCTCTTCGGGTGATCCAGGAACGTCACCACGGTGCCCGGCCCGGGATCGAAGGCGCTCGTCTCGAAGTGCAGCACCTTCGCCGCCGCGCGCTTCCCTGCCAGCCGCTTCTCGGCGAGGGCGCGCCCCTGCTCCTCGTCGATGCGGTATTTCCCCTTGTCGTCCGCGAACGGCGTGCTCTCGCCCTTGCCGCTCTCGAAGAGAAAAGCGCCCGGCTCGTAATGGAACCGCTCGAGCTTCTCCTCGATGCCGCCGCCGCCGGACGCCGAGCCGAGCAGCTTGTAGCTCGCGGGGCGCCGGTAGTCGTGATCGCGGATCGTCATCTTCCCGGGCCGCACGTTGCGCTCCAGCCGCATCGCCGTCGCGTGCTCCCGATCGGACGTCGTCGGGTTATCGCGGAAGGGCAGGGGCGCCCGCGCGCTCCCCCCGTGCGGCGCGTCCGTGAGCACCATGTTGCAGTCCGCCTCCCAGTCGAACGTGAAGCTGATCCCCACCTCTTCCAGCATTCGGCACACGAACTCGAAGTCGCTCTCCCCGTACTGCACGCGGTACTTTCGCTTCTTGTAGGTGTCCGTGAGCTTCATCACCGGGGAGATCCCCCACTCGCCGAGGATCTTGAGCGCGATGTCCACCTCGCTCATGAGCTGGAACATCCGGTGATTGCGCCGCTGCGTCGTGAGCCACAGCGTCGGCACGATCGTCCACTGGTAGGTCGACGCCCCGCGATCCTCCGCGTGCACTTGCCGGAACGTCCGCACGATCCCGCTGATCGTGCGCGCGCCCGCGAGGCCCCAGCGCAGCGTGAGAGTCGCGGGCTGCCCGGCGACGGCCTCGAAATCGATGTCCGCGTTGTCCGAGAGCGCGAGGACGGTGGCCTCGAACAACCCCGACATCTCCGAGGAGACAAGGAACTGACGCACGTCGAGCGAATCGCCCGAGGCGATGGTGGCGGACAGATCCAGCGAGCTCATGCGCCGATGCTACGACCGGCAGCGGGCCGCGAAAAGCCGATTTTGCGCCACCGTGGTGCTCCAACCGGAGGCCGCCTGTGTGATAGCCTGCGCGAATGGTCGTGAACCTCCGGCTGCTCCACACCGGCTTCCTCCCCTTCGGGGGCGACACCTCCAACCCGAGCGGCGACGCGGCGCGGGTGCTCGGCGCGCGCGGCAAGCTGGAGATCCCTGGCCCTTCCGGATTGACGATCGCCGTCCAGATCACGGCGCGCGTCTTTGACGTCCTCTGGAGCATGCCCGCGGACGGCACGCTCCCTTCGCAGAGCGGCGCCGCGGACGACGTCGAGCGCGCGATCGACGACCTCTACCCCGACATCGTCATCTCCACCGGCATGGCGGCCGACAAATTCCGCGTCGAGCGCCAGGCCGAAGATCGCGACGGCTCGGCCACGTACATCTCGCCCGACAACCACGGACGCGCCCCCCAGCTCGGCCGCCGCGAGTTCCCCGCCGAGCCCCTCCACCGCCCCACCACGCTCCCCTTCGAAAAGATCGAGAAGGCCTGGACGAAGGCCAGCATCACCAACTTCACGGCCAGCTTCTCCGCGGGCAACTTCATCTGCGAGGACGTATTCTACCGCGTCCTCCGGTGCGCCGCGGACCCTGCGCGCCAGGCTCGCGGAATGCGCATCCACCGCGCCGGCTTCATTCACGTCCCGGGCCCGAGCTACACCACCACCGAAAAGGTCGTCAAGGGCCTGGAGATCGCCATTCGCGAGACAGTGCTCGACATCCCTGTGGACGCCTATTTCCCCTACATCGACTCCCCGCTTCCCCAGGATCTTCGCCGCGGCCGCGACCTCCCCGGGCGCATCGAGCGAGGCTGAGACAGCGCTTGTGGGAGGGGGCGCGCCTACTTCGTACGGCGCGCCGCGCGCCTTCTCCGTACGGCGCGCTCTTGTGATAAAGGACGGGGATGGCGGAGCTCAACCCCTATCAACGGCCGGCGGAGGACAAAGGCCCCGAGCCTCCGGAGAGACCGCCGTTCAACCCGGACGACACCGGTGTTCCGCGCGCGTCCCTCCGCGTGCTCCTGGGCATCGTGGTGCTCCTCGGCGCCACGCTCGCCGTCGTCGTCGGATCGGCCTTGCTCCCGCTGATCGACCGCATCGTGCCCATCTCCTGGTTCCTCCTCACCGCGTCGGCCGTAAGGGGACTCCTCTTCGTCTTTGTGGTCGCGGGCGCGGCGCTCGCGTGGCTCGCGTGGACGCTGCTGAAGAGAGGCTATCCACGAAGGCGACTCACGGGGATCGCGGCGGTGGGCTGGGGTCTTGGGCTCGTCTGCCTTGCGGCCATCGTGCGCTCGGACAACGCCAGGGAGGAGCGCCTGGCGGAGAGCTTCTGCGCGCTGCTCCGGACGCAGGGCGGCGCCGCGGGGCCCGGCCTGGACGAGCTCGTCGCGCGTTGCGAGACAGCCTACCTCCGATGCCGCCGCACCCTCCACCAGCAGCCCGGATACGATGAGATCACGGACGACGCGCAGAGGGCCATGATGAATGATTGTCTGTCCCCCTCGCTGACCGGCGCTCGCTGAGCAGCCGCGTTCGCCGTGATTCCTTTGACGTCGGACTCCGAATAGCTCTACTTTCCCTGGATGCCCATGATCCCCTATCGAGACGACCGCGACGTGCTTCGCAAGCGCGTCGTCGAGCTCGAGGCGGAGCTGCGTCAAGCCAACGTGGATCGGCGCGCGATCCAGGCCCTTCAAGCCGAGCTCGCCCAGACCCGGCAACAACTGGACAGGTTGCAGCCACAAGAGGAGACACCAAACTGGAGCTGGGGAGCGTTTTTCCTCGCGCCTGTCTACTATCTTCTGGCCGGCATGGTGAAAGAGGCGCTGCAAGTAGCCGTCCTCTGGGGCCTGCTCTGTCTCCTCTACACATGGATTCCGCTGGCGGGCGCCGTCTCGCTGCTGCTCCTCCACTTCTTCTGCGGCGGTCTCTTTTTTCAACACAAGCGACGATGGCTCGAATCGCGCAAGCGCTGCCCCTATTGCGCGGAGATCATCCGCGCCGGCGCGATCGTCTGTCGCTACTGCGGTCGCGCAGATCCCCCGGCGCTCGGGCCGTGAAGCCTTGGGCCCCATGGACCGCAGACGCCTGAAAGTGGAGCCGCACATGCCTGTCAAGATCGGTGAGGTCGAAGCGCTCTTTCGGTATCCTGTGAAGTCCATGGCG
>Ga0268298_10005736_pt1 | contig 11524 bp, 14 predicted proteins | sample WWTPWeurt_MetaG_FD_194462 | JGI IMG/M metagenome (GOLD analysis project Ga0268298, IMG submission 194462) | Activated sludge microbial communities from WWTP in Nijmegen, Gelderland, Netherland - WWTP Weurt | ecosystem: Engineered > WWTP > Aerobic digester > Activated sludge | place... | reverse complement strand
CAAGCTCCTGGAGAAGCACATCGAAGGGTAATCCATGGCCAAAATCCTAAGCCAAGAGGAAGTAGACGCACTACTTAAGTCCCACACCAAGCCGGCCGGAAAGGCTTCGGGCGGAGCGGGGGGGGACTATCCACCAATGCATGCTGAACGACGCGCAGGCTGGGCTCCACCAGGCGATGCTCTCGACTACTCAGGATCAACTCTCGGCGGTCATTCAAAACCTCCGGGCGCTCAATCAACTCTGAGCCTCGGCTATCCCGGCCTAGGTCCACCCCACACAGGAGACACCATGACGAAACGAAACGCATTGATCACGGGGGGCGCGCGCGGCATTGGGGCCGCAGCGGCAAAAGCCCTAGCCCAAGACGGTTATCGCGTGTTCATCAATTACGTCCACAGCAGCACCTTGGCTGCCGAGCTGGCTGAAACCATCAAGGCCGCCGGCGGGGAAGCCTACCCGGTGCAGGCTGACGTCCGGGACGACCATCAGTTGCAGGCCATGTTCGCCCTGATCAACGACCAACACGGCGGTGTGGATGTGCTGGTGTCCAACGCCAACATGAACTTCACGGCCAAGCCCTTCGTGGAACAGACCTGGCCGGAGTTTGCCCAGAAGCTCCATGACGAGATGCATGCCTCCTATGCTGCAGCCAAGCTGGCTGTGGTCCAGATGAAAGCCAAGGGCTTTGGGCGGCTGATCTTCATTTCCAGCACGCTGTCCGAGGCTCCGGCGCCCAATTTCATCGCGCATGGGACAGCGAAGGGCGCCCTGGACACCTTCAGCAAATACCTGGCGCAGGAACTTGGACCTTTCGGCATCACCTCCAACATCGTTGCGCCAGGATTGGTGGAAACGGATGCCATCAAGCATGCGCCGACCGAGTTCAAGGAAAGCATCCGTGCCTATACTCCGACTCAACGCATTGCCACGCCGGAGGATGTCGCCAACACGATCCGCTATCTGGCGGCCGAATCCTGTTCGCATGTCACCGGAACCTACCTCCCGGTCTGTGGCGGAGCCTACCTGGCGTGATGGATCCCACCGGGGAGCCTCACCGGGCTTCCCGGTCGTTCACTGATCCGTAGCCACTGCTATCCACCTCGGCTGGGAGCCTCTGACCATCCTGGGAGGATCCCTCCTGCAGCTGCTCGTGCCTCTGCTGGTGATGGGATCCTTCTGGCTCCGGCGCGAGGCCCCCGGAACGGCGGCGGCGGGCATCTGGGGGTTCGAGAACCTGCTGAACATCGCCCGCTATGTGGCCGATGCGCGGGCTCAGGTCCTTCCCCTGGTGGGGGGCGGCGAGCACGATTGGGCCGACCTCCTTGGTCGCTGGGGCCTGCTGGCCCAGGACGCCGCGCTCGCCCAGGGCCTCCGCATCGTCGGCTGGCTGGGCATGGCGGCCTGCTGGGTGTGGCTGGCCTGGCGCTGGCGCCGGGCCTGAATCCGGCTAGTAGCCCTCCCCCTCCACCGCCGCCTTCACCTTCCCGCGGTGGAAGCGGAACAGGAAGGCGATGTAGCCGATGGCGATTGGGAAGCCGATGAGCCACCACACCAGGCCCGTGCGGAGGCCGTGGAGACCCACGCTGGCGTTCTGGGCCGTCAGGTCGAACTGGGGCCCCAGGGTGGACCTCAGCATCACCGGGTAGACGCAGGCGGCACTGGCGGCCAGCAGGCCCAGGATGAAGGCGCCGGAGCCCACGAAGGCCATCAGGAAGCGCTCCCGCTTGGCGCCCACGAAGACCAGGCCGAGGCCCGCCAGGAAGATCAGCGTGGCCACCCAGGCGAGCGGCGCCTTGGGCAGGTTGTGGAAGATGCCGGGATTCACCATGGAGGTCGCATAGCTCGAGACCACCCACAGCACCAGCACCAGGCCCCAGAGGCTCAAGGCGAGCCCCTTGCAGCGCTCATGCACCGCGCCTTCCGTCTTCCAGGCCAGGAAGAGGGCCCCGTGGGCGGTCACGGTCACCAGGGCGAAGACCCCGATGAGCACCGTGTACCAGTCGAGGATGCCAGGCTGGGGCCCGAGGCGGAAATTCGTCCACAGGGCCATCTCGAAGTAGCCACTGCCATCCACGGGGACGCCACGAAGCACATTGCCCAGGGCCGCGCCCAGGAGCACCGGGAGCAGCACGCTGGCGAAGGTGAAGGAGGCATCCCAGAAGCGGCGCCAGAGGCCATCCTGCAGGTGCGAGCGGAACTCGATGGAGATGCCGCGGGCCATCAGGCACCAGACCACCAGCCACATGGCCAGGTAGAAGCCGGAGAAGCCCGAGGCCAGCACTTTGGGGAAGGCCAGGAAGAGCGATCCCCCGCCAGCCAGCAGCCAGACCTCGTTGCCATCCCAGAGGGGGCCGATGGCACCCAGCACCTCGCGAATTTCGTTCTGTACCATTGAATCGAACTCTTCTGATGACAGGGACATTAGCCACTTTCCAATTGCTTGTTCGACGATTGTTTTTCGTTGTGGAGAAGCCAATACATCATTCCAAAAAGTGTGAACGCCAATTCGAAATGCTTCGATCAAGTCGTTCGAGTCGACTGCTACATATCCGCGATTAAGTGCGTCGGAGGCATTCTGAGATTCGATTGGGCTAGCTCCGCCAAAGCTATACACCACTGGGCGAACCTTACCTTGAATAGATAAATCGGATTCTGCTGCCATGTTGTGAACCAACCCGCATCTTGCACCATACAATTCTAGCGCGTTGCATGGAAGTTGTTTGCCTGGCAAGAGATATGAATTAACCCATCGTAGAAACGAAAGCCTCTGTGGTTCACCAGGAAGTTTTTCAAGAGATGCCACAGCATCTATTCCAGAGTAAAGCAAAATTAGGGTCGAATTGTTGAGGCGCGCCTTCTGGCAAACATCAATGCCGTCAATTATCTCTTCGAGGCTGGGATCCAAGTGGCTCATATGCTCCTCAAGTTGATGAGGCGGTCAAACGGAGGAAGCTAACCGGCCCAACCGAGGGCCTGGCGCAAGTGGTTTTGAGGCTGATAGTCACGGTTGGGCCCGGTTGAGCGGAGGGTTAGGCGCTTTTGGCGTTCATATCGTTACAAATCGCTAGTGAAACCAGGCTGCTGGGATACAACAACACCATTCTGGAAGCGTAACTCCAGGTGGTCCCGGCGAATGGAAAAGCGGCGATCACGAAAATCTACACACCAAGCATGGTATTGCGTCAAATCGGCCGACCTAAGGGCTTCATCTTCATTACTGAAGTACAGGTAATAGTGTAATTCCGGAACAAGGATCATGATCTTGTTATCGAGATACCGGCGAGTGCTCGTACCACAATAGGTGATGACTTCCTTTTTGGTCTTCCCGATGAAAGAAGGGTAGTCAGGACTGGAACGCGCACAGGCCATCAGCATTGGAATGGCTAGTGCGAGTGTGCGTAGGGATTTGGCCATGGATGCGGTAGCGCCTAACGAAGGAAGCTAACCGGCCCAACCGTGGGCCAGTTGCTGTGGTGATGATGGAAGATGATCACGGATGGGTCCGGGTTGAGCGAGAAGGTTAGGCAATTGCGAGAGGCTTATTGCTTTAATGATGAAGTGAATGATTGTGTTAAGCCATTCACGAGAGCGTGGGCGATCATGCTTGGAAGAATTGAACGAGTTTTCCATGCAGCAATTCCGAAAATAAAGCCCATGAGCAGAGTGCTGCCCCAGTTTGAATATAATCCTGGTCGAGCATAATAGGCATGGCCAACAAAAAACAATAAAGCTTGGACTACTAGAATGAGCCAGTCAGGCCGCCCTAGCCGCTTTAGGTATCCCCAAAGCAATCCTCGAAACAAGGGCTCTTCGGCAGTGGCAGCAACAAAAAATTGAATTATTGGCAAAAAAACAATCTGGAGATACCAACCTTGATCCAATACTGGAGCGACTCCGGTGAACTTCCAGCGAATCCAGATGTTGGTTCCAGCAGCTACCAATCCTAATGCGCCGCCCCATATCCATAGGTCATACCTACTTGGAACCTGAATATGAAAATCGGCTCTTTCTGGCCATACTAATTTTATCGCGAAATAGGTTGTTATGCCTGTCGTGATGATATAAATCCAAAATACATGTGGGATAAAAATGGAGAACCGCAGGAGAAGCAATACAAAAAGGAACATCTCCAGTTTTCGGTCACGCCTCTTCATGGAATCACCTGGCGAATGAGGAAAATCGGCCCCGCCAGCATCAAAATAATGGACGGGGCCGAGTCTGGGTTGGTGAGATTCCTTTCGGGATTCCTGATCTCACTAGTTTGGGACCTTTCCTTTCTGGATACTCACAACCTCTCCAGCCCTACTGTAGGTCATTGTAAATTCCCCAGAAGACCCTGTCTTATCCACAGTGACCTCGAATATTGTCGATGAATTACTATCCCCGGCTGACACTCGACCCACATTACCCTTGTCGATCAAAATCCGGGGCGCAAATACAAGTATCCCGGTCGCTGGATCCCTGATTTCCGCACTGCAAATTACAGCTAGTGGGTTCGTAGGGACTGGTGCCAGGGTCACCTTAACAATGCGAAGCTCAGTGGAGCTTGGTGGTTGGTATGCACTCACGCCGAACTGTTTGGCCAGACGATGAAGGATTGCTAGCACTTCATCAGCCTTAACTGCGGTCAGATTTATGTCTACTAGGGGACCACTAACCTGATCATCTCGCCCTTCCCAAATCTGACTATCTTTGGTTTGGCTTGGGTCCTTCACAACTATAGCAAAGTCCTTCCATAGCTGATTTAGTGGAACCTGGTTGGCCTTAATATCAAGAAGCTGTGTATTCGGAATGTCCTTACCTTCAGCATCTTTGGCACTTCTAGAAAATATGTATAGCCTGGAATGATCAGCATTCACCCCTGTGGCCTTGGGAACTTTGATAAGCCGAGCATTTGCGGATGGCTGTTCCAGCGTAGGGTCAGGCGTTTGGGCGACCATATGAAGGCCCGAGACAAGCAGCACAGCCATTACCGCCATTGCTCCAAAGGCCGGGGCGCTCGAAGTGCGGCGGGGTGGCAGTAGTAGATGAGAGATTCGTTCCATGAGTGAGCCTCCATGGGCTGCTGGTGCGAGGTCAAATGAGGCGCGGCCAAGGCCACGCAATTCCAGGGTTGTTAGAGCCTCAGCCAGAGGCAGTGCGTCTCCGATGAGGCTGGCGGCGAAGGTGTCACAGGCGAGTTCCCGCTCTACTCGAATTCTGCGGGAGAGCCACCAAACACCCGGATGGTAGAACATGACAACTTCAAGCAGGGACTGCAAAAGATTCACGGCGTAGTCATACCGGAGGACATGAGCTAGTTCGTGGGCGAGGAGGGCTTCCACCTGATCAGGCGGAAGATTAAGGAACCATCCCGCAGGAACCAGGATCGCGGGGCGCAACACCCCAACCACGCTAGGCCCCGCAAGCCCATCACAGGTTAGGAGAGTGACCGCCCTTTTCAATCCAGAACGGCGGCAAAGATCCAACAACTTACGCTGGAGTTCGTCTGGTGCCAGTTCCGCTTTGCCCCAGCGCAGTCTTTGGAGCCATACCCAGCCGCCTGCCAAACGAAGGAGACTGCAACACACGCCAATTGCCCAAATCACTGCGGCCCAGGGCAAAACCCGCTCCAGGCCCACTACTATGCGCGTCCGCAGGGTTGGAGTCGGAGTTGGAGTTGGGGTAACCCGAGTTAAGGACTTCCCTTCAGAGATCGAGCCACCCTGAGCCAAAATCACGCTAGGCGGACTTGGGCGCAAAGAGGCCAAGTGTCGAAAGGGCATACCCGCCATGAGGAAGAGCGCGGTGACTGCCACGGCATATCGCACCCTGGGAGAAGATCCCCTGAGGACTCGAAGAACTGCAGCCGCCGCGAGGGCCACAAGAGCCCCTTCCCATAGGGTGTGCAGAAGAACCCACCCCACCGCAGGGAGCCACGATGTATGCAGGAAGCCGTTCATGACCGACCCCGCCGCGCCTCGTCAAGAAGCTCCTGGATGGCATCAAGGTCAGCAGGACTGGCCTTCCCCGCCTTCAGGGCGTGAACCAGGAGGTCACTGGCAGATCCGGCGAAGGCCTTCGCCAACAGATCTGACACCAACTTTCCCTTGGTCTCCCCTTCAGCCACAGCCGCCCGGTAAACATGGCTGCGTTCAGAGTCATCCCGGTCCACAAGACCTTTTTCCATCATCACCTGCACGGCTTTCAAAACCGTGGTGTATCCAAGGTCGCGTTCCTTGGACAAGCCCTCATGCAGTTGACGGACGGTCAGAGGTCCCTTAGCCCATAGCAGGCGAAGTACCGAAAGCTCGGCATCTGTGGGCATGGGCAGGCCCTCAGAAGGATAGAGAGACATGATGACTCCTTGGTCTACGGCTTACATCGTACGATTCCCGCCGTGCTTGTCAACGGCAATTGCCGTACTTTCTTTTAAATAAGCAAACAAAATACTAAGCTAGCATTTTGGTGGATCAACCTGGGGCTCGATAGGAGGGAAGTCGCCAATGGATCAACCGAGGGATAGGGCATTCCAGGGTTTACCGCTCCTCTGCCTCGCCACTGTCCTTGAAGACCTCTTCCCGGATGATCCGCTCGGTAGCCTCGTTCAGGTATGTCCCCAGGGCTTCGGCCAACTGGGTGAACTCAGGCCAGAGGATGTCGTTGGCAAAGCCGGGCACGACCATCAGGGTCACGGTGGTGCGGCGCTGGCCTCGCTTGCGATAGGGATTCAGGCCGTAGCGGCGGCAGAGTGCCAGGAAGAGCTTCAAGTTCCACCCGTCCCCCAGGGTGAACCGCATCTCTTCAGGCCGCTCCCGGCCCTCCTGGTCACGCAGCTTGGCCTGGATCCGTTCCCTGGCAGCCTGGGCAGCATCCCGCTCCCCAGCCGTGGAGGCACCGGCAAAGAGGATCTCGATCTTGCGTAGTTTGTCCTTCAGTTCCGCTTCGGTGGTCATAGTGCTCCGGTTCGCCTATTCCAGCTTGCCGAGCCGAGGCTATTTCTTGGAATCTGAAAATGGAGCCATTCACCACCAGTCCAGCCGCCTGATTGCATGGCCCAGCGATCTGTATCGGATTTTGTACTGGCTGATCCCCGAAAAACGGTGAAAAGGCATGAAAAACCCGTAAAAACTGGTCCCTGTTTCATGCCTAGCTGAGACATCAAAAAAGCCGCGAAACCTAGTGGTTACGCGGCTTTCGTTCTGGCTCCGGAGGAGGGATTTGAACCCCCGACCTAGTGATTAACAGTCTTAGGTTCCTGATATCAAGTAATGTTAAGTAACATCACAAGTATCCTATTTTTTGTTTTTTCAGCATTTTTGTCACTCCATGATCTTGCTCGATCTTCGCTTCGTTATACATTAGAAGTGAATCGTGAGCGAGACATTAATGCCCAGAATCAGCACCCTGCAATTGACCGACACCCGTGTTCAGCGCGCCCCGATCAAGCGCCATCCCAAAACGGGGAAGCCCGTCATGTACTACCTCTGGGACTCGGTCATCCGTGGCTTCGCCGTGCGCGTCACGCCGCATGGCACCAAGACCTTCTGCTTTAAATACGTCTCCCCGAGCGGGAAACAGTCCTGGATGCCCCTAGGCAATTACTTGCCCCCCTCACCGCCTGCCAATGAGAGAGCCAAGAAGGACTACCTCTCCCCACTCGACACAGCCCGTGAAAAGGCCCGCCTATACCGGGACCAACTCTCAAAGGGCAAAGACCCCATCACGGAGCTGAGCAAGGAAAAGGATGCCCCTACCCTTGAGAAGTTCATTAAGACCTTCCTTGAGGAGCAGAAGGAGGTCCTCAGGTCCTCCTCATACAACGCTGCCGAAACGTTCCTGACGGATCTGGTCACCCCCGTCCTTGGAGGAATCCACGTTGCTGATGTGCAGCGCCCCCAGGTCGAGGAGCTCTACAAAAGGGTTAGCAGGGGGTGGCGGCCAGGGATGAAGGCGAAGGAAGTCCCCAAAAAAGCGACCCCGATTCATGCCAATCGCATGCTCGCAAACCTCGCGAAGCTATTCGCCGTGGCGGAACGGAAGGGCATTCGCCCCCAAGGGACAAACCCCTGCCGTTTGATCAAAAAGAACCCCGAGAGCAAGGGGAAGGAACGCTTCCTCACCTCGGAGGAACTTCTTTGGCTTGGGTGGGTGCTTCGTGATGCACCCTATTGGCCCATGGAAGGACAGGCCATTGGCCCCCGGCAGCTTCCTCTGGAGGTCATCGGCATCGACGTCTACGCAATTGCCGCTGTTCGCCTCCTCCTTGCCACTGGCGCACGGTTGAATGAGATTCTCCAGTTGAAGTGGTCCCAGGTAGACAAGGTCAGAAGGGTGCTGCGGATAGAGCATCACAAGACCAGCGGAAAGACCGGGGTCAAGGAGCTTCCCATCAACAGCGAGGTGGCCACCGTGCTGACCTACCTAGAAGCGTTGCCCACTCGCCATGCGAACAAAATCTGGGTGATCCAAGGCCGCAAGACCGGTTCGTGTTTAGTCAACCTTCAGAAACCGTGGCAGAGGTTACGAGAGGCGGCGGGCGTGGCCGCGGAAGGCAAGGTGAACCTCACCTCTGTTCGCATCCATGACCTTCGGCATACTCACGCCAGCTGGGGCGTGATGGCAGGGCTGAGCTTACCGAAGGTGGGCAACCTTCTAGGACACACTCAGCCAATCACCACTCAGCGCTATGGGCACTTCGATGTAGATCCAAGGCTCGAAGCCTCTGAGCTGATCGCCACCAAGATCGCGGAGGCGATGGGTGAATCTACACCAGCACCAGATGCGGTGCCAAGCCAGCCCACCCCTTCTCAGCCTGCCTGAATATTTTCGTTCTTACTCATTTCCTATCCTCTCCAAGAAGCAAAATCCATTGTCGATTTTCATGCATTATTAACTGCCTAAGCACCGTGATGGCTGCATTTCCATGTTGACACTACGTACAGGGCGTGTATCCTATTACATAGGGATCACCCGATCCCCCACGTCCAAGGGATGTGTGACAACCGTCCTCAGCACGGCCACCGTACACCGCAACACCACCATCGTCGACCAACGATTCCTACCAGCAAATTGGCGCTCCTCGTGCTCAGGCAGAGACTGGAGGCGCCATGCCCCTAATTTCAAATTCTCAACCCCACTTCCAATCCCTCTTGGACGCAGGAGGGCTGAGAGGTAAGACTAGGCTGACCCCAAGGGAGGTCTCGGACCTTACTGGTGCTCCTATAAGCACCGTCCGCCGGTGGCTTCGCGAGAAGAAACTGCGCGCCCTCCGCACTGGTGCCCGTTACCGCTGGATTCTTGCTGAGGACCTCCTGGAATTCCTCCGATCGCAGGAGGATATCCATGCATAGTTTGGACTCCAATAATCCTCCTTTGCCAGAAGAGCGCATTGCCACATCAGTGGCAGGTGCGGCCTCTACCTTTGGTATGTCGGAAGGCACCATCCGCGCCGCTATCCGAGAGAACAAACTCCCAAGCTACCTCGTTGGACGCCGTCGCGTCCTATTAATCGCTGACTTGCTTGCCTGGGTTACCGGGAAGCAATAGCGCAAGACCACCACCACTTTTTCGCCCCAGCCTCGTGCTGAATGGCGTTAGCTCTGCCCACCCATACAGGAGATCTCAATGCATACCCTATTAAATTCAATCGAACAAACTCAAGCCATCACCGACCGCCTTGGTGCCGGTGATCTCACCCCCACGGAACCAACCCTCCAATACATGTGGGTTCAGGTGTGGCAATTTAAGCCAGTCGAGCATGAGGAGTGGTCTATTCAGGTAAACCCCTTCCATGGACTCCCGGTTCGCATCCTCCATAAGTTCGATTCTCCGAACATGATGTCGAGGAGATTCATCGAGCTTTATCCGTCACTAATTCCGAAGTTTCTAACCAACCTTCTTCTGGCCTCTGACCACATCTTACCGACTGTGGCATGGGATCCGAGATATTCGGAGGTAGACACAACGGGAGACTGGCGAATCCTCAAGACACGCATGGGTAAAATCGAATTCATACCGATCCCTGGTGATCCAAGGGAGGTGATTGAGATCTACATTCGAAAGCGTGGATCCCTCCTCATTGCCAGAAGTGCGATTCCAACACTGGCGTTCGGACTATGTTGCGCCCTGAGACTGTTGCAAAGAATGCATCCAGCGGCCTGTCAGTTGGAATTAATCTACGGCTGCATGGCGGACGAGCCATCTAGCTGCCTTCCAGTGAAGGAGGACTGGTAATGACCTCCGTTCGCTTTTCATCCTTCACCAGTTCCATGGACAACAAACCTAAGCCTATGGAGATGACTTGGCCGGATTTTCAGGCGTTCGTTTTCAAGCCCCGCAGACGCCCGACGGCGCCCACGGATGCGGAAGCCAAGAAGCACATGCCTGCGATCTCCCCTGCCATTTTCAAGCCCGGCACCACCAGGGCGGTCGAGAACGTCGAGGCGCTCCATCTGGTCTGCTTTGATTTCGACAACTCCGTCACGGCTGAGACAGGGGTGACCCTCGCCAACGGCCGCCCACAAAAGGTCAAACGCCGAATTGAAACCCCCGTGAAAGCCGGCGAAGTCTTGAAGCTGCTAACCAAGGCTGGGGTTGACCACATTATTCATCCGACCTGGTCTGATACCCCGGATTGGCCCCACTTCCGGCTGATCATCCCCCTCGCCAAGCCCATCCCCCCTGAGCGCTGGGAGGCGGCCACGGCCTGGGTCATTAAACAGCTTGGTCTTGAACCATTCATGCGGGGCGTGGACCTTCCCGTGCTTAAGGATGTCGCACGCCTGTACTTCCTCCCCGAGGTGCCACATGCTCGGCAGTGAGAATGGCTTCCTTGATATACCCAGCGAGGCATTCCAGGCACCACCACCGCCAATAGACCCTCTCCCCGGCGTCCCAGCCGCCACCAAAGCGCCCAGAGGCAAATCGTCCAAAGCCGTGTCCCCCGCCCCCACAAAGGGGTGGGGGTGGTTGAAGGAATATCCCTATGACCTTTCCAAGCTAGATATTCATGCATTGGTGAGAGAAATGGGGCTGAATCCTGGCCCCTTCGCTCGATACGGAGCTGGTGAAAAATGCCGACTCCATTGCATCTTGCCAGCGGAACATACGAACGCGACTGATGACGACAGCGCGGTGGTCATGGTGCCCGCACGCACGTCAAGAACCAAGGCGGCGGAGAAATCTCGATCCACGGGCTTGACGGCAAGATACGGGACAAGGACACCGTTCCTCCAGGGAATGACCCCTGTCCTCCCAAGGACAAGCGGTGAATGAGAGAAGGCCCCCAACTCGGGGGCCTTCTTCTTCCCTTCAATTGTCTGGATGTATATCTGATGTGAATTCTGGCCATGGAGGCGCTGCTAGCACCTTCATCGAAAAACCCTCGCAAACGTAGTGTCTGCGAGGGTTTCTTTCTGGCTCCGGAGGAGGGATTTGAACCCCCGACCTAGTGATTAACAGTCACCCGCTCTGACCCCTGAGCTACTCCGGAAAGGCGAATGACCATTCTACCGGACGGGGGCGGGGTTTCAAGGGCAGGGC
>Ga0268298_10005735_pt1 | contig 11528 bp, 11 predicted proteins | sample WWTPWeurt_MetaG_FD_194462 | JGI IMG/M metagenome (GOLD analysis project Ga0268298, IMG submission 194462) | Activated sludge microbial communities from WWTP in Nijmegen, Gelderland, Netherland - WWTP Weurt | ecosystem: Engineered > WWTP > Aerobic digester > Activated sludge | place... | reverse complement strand
GCCGGCCACATAGTCGGACCGGCTGTCGGTCTTGGTGATGCTCAGGTCGAGCTGTGGAGAGTTGTTGACGCCAAAATCCATCCGGGACTCCGTCGTGGTACCGGTGGTATTGTCGAAGGATTCCTGCGCGGCTGGGCTCAGGCTGAAGGGCCGCGTCTGGATATAACCGCCCAGTCCGAGCTGGCCGTTGGCTTCGGTACCGTTGTCGTCGTTATCGGTGGTGTCGATGTCCGGATCCGGAGCCGGTTCGTAGGCAAGCCCTGGTAAGGGGCCGGTACTGGAGCGGTAATCCCGTAGAATACCGCCAGGGTTGAAATTCACGGCTGGCAGACGCAGGAGGTACTCGCCCGCGGCCAGACCAATGAAAGTAAAAAGCCCCCCGGAACTGGTGGTCGCCGTATCCAGCAAAACACTACCGTCCCCCGAAAGCAACTCCACTGTGACGCCGTCGTATCCTAGTTCCGAACCATCCAGCAGGCCGCTGTTGTCCAGGTCGTTCCAGACCTGGGTGCCAAGGGTGATGGTATAGAAACCGAAATCGACCGTCATGTTGGCCTGGGTATCGGGCTGCCCCTGGTTGCCATCATCCAGATCGGTTTCCCCAGTAGGCTCGTCGGTTCCTGGCCCGAGACTGATCACTGCAGAAATAACGGCTCCGCTTAATGTTCCGGCCGTTTGGCGCGTGCCGTTGTCGTCCGAGTCGAGATCAGTGTTGGCGAGGGCGGCGGGCGCTTCGGTGAGCACCCCAGCGGCGGTGCGAGAGGTGCCGGAGGACCAGTATCCCTTGAGGAGCCCACTGAAGTTGCTGGCAGCCACTGCGACCATGTAATCGTCGGGATCGAGGTTGTTGAACAGGTAGTAACCGCCGTTGACGGTCACTTGTGAACTCAGGACAGTGGTCAGGTCTCCGGCGGCGTAGAGATCGATGGTTACACCATCGATACCGACTTCAGCGCCGTTAATAGTGCCGCTGTTGTCGGTATCGAACCAGACGCGATTCCCCAATGCGAAGACGGGAGAACCCTGTGCCTCTGCCGTGCGCGCTCCGATGAGCGCGGCCAGAAGCACGACGATCGCAAGGATGTTATCTAGAAATCTCGTCTGCCTCACTCTCATAATGGATGCTCTACATTGGAATACTTCCCAAATCCTAAATAGGGGGGTCGCCAGCGGTCAAGCGAAGCTCCCTAGTCGATCAGGGTGGCCTCATGAGGGCCGTAGGGCGCAGCCGTATTGCGCCACGTGGCTTTGGGTTTGATATCCAGCGCAATACGCTTCGCTATTGCGCCCTACATGGGCCTCCCCAAGGCCGTAGGCTGTGGTGAGCGAAGCGAACCGCATCATTCGAGGTTTTCATGCACGCGATTGATGCGGTTCGTCCCTCACCGCATCCTAGGTCACGCTGGAGCGGGCGGGAATCAGAACTCAGGGCCGCTCCAGCCAGCCCTGGAGATGGCGTTCCACCAACTCCAGCAGGAAACCGATATGACCCGGGCTGGCGTTCAGCCCGGGGATGAAGCCATAGTCCCGTCCACCGGCGTGGAGAAAGAGTTCCCGATTCTGTTCGGCAATCTCTTCCAGGGTCTCCAGGCAATCCGCTGGGAATCCCGGGCAAATGACATCCACCCGACCACTCCTTCCCTCTTCCCCCCAGCGTTGCAGGGTCTGGTCCGTGTAGGGTTGGAGCCATTGTTTCGGACCCAGGCGTGACTGAAAGGCCAGTTGCCAGCGTTCATTCGACAACCCTAGCGCCTCGGCGAGTAAGTGAGCGCTTCTCCGACACTGGTCCGCGTAGGGGTCGCCCGCATCGGCATATTCCTGGGGAATACCGTGAAAGGACATAAGCAGTCGTTCCGCTTCACCACGCTCGCGCCAATGGTCGCGCACGCTGTCCGCCAGGACGCGGATATAGCCGGGATCATCGTGATACTGATTGATGAAGCGCAGCTCGGGCAACCAGCGTTGCCGCATCAACACCCGGGCGATGGCGTCGAAGGTGGAGGCGGTGGTGGTGGCCGAATACTGGGGATAGAGGGGTAACACCAGTACCCGTTGGGCATTGACCCGCCTCAGCTCGGCCAGACCCTCGGCGATGGAGGGCGAGCCGTAGCGCATCGCCAAACACACCTTGATCTGCCCGGGGCGCACCCGATCCAACCCCTGTTGCAAGGCCGCGACCTGGCGTCTGGAAATCTCCAGCAAGGGTGAGCCAGCCGCGGTCCAGATCTTCTGGTAGAGTTTGGCCGAGCGACGCGGACGCAGGCGGAGAATGACGCCATGCAACACCAGCCACCAGAGCGGTCGCGGCAGTTCGACCACCCGGGGATCGAAGAGAAATTCCGCCAGATAACGACGCACTTCTCGGGGTGTCGGGGCGACGGGGGTGCCGAGATTGACGAAGAGCACACCCAGGGTGCCGGGGATGCGGGACGAATAGGCGGGAATGTCCTGGTATTTCACTCTGATACGGGTTCCTGAATTCAGTCACTGGATGAAGCACGGATTCTTGCCTCGACCCGCGCCGCATTCAAGAACCCGGGGTCGAGCACCTTGGGATAGAGGCGCCACAGAGCAGCCACCTCCAAGGCTTGGTGGCGCGCCTCCCGCTCAAGCCGGGCCCGGAGTTCGTCGCCGATACCCGGTAAAGCCAGCAGCCGGGGGGCCTGGCGGGAAAGATAGCTTCCCATGAGCGCGGCGGCGCTCGACTCCGGCCAATCCAGGCGCCAGGGTAATTCGGGTCTGACATCCGTGGGTCCGAGCCAGGCCACGCGAGGCGCGTCCCCGGCCAAGCGACGAAACAAGGTCTCCACCTCTTGGAACAACGACTGGTCGGCGGCAGGCCGATCTTCGGCACCAGCCCGCCAGCCCGGGAGTTCCGCGCCGGGATCCGGATTCGGTTCCAGCCCAAGGGCCTGGGTCCGCAAGAGCGCCAGAGGACGGCCTGAATCCGCCCCCAACAGCCAGAGTTCCCAGACATCGATCCCGGGAAAGGGCAGCCGATCCCAGTTCAGGGTCAATTCGGCCAAGAGCTGCTCGGCACGAGGCAGCAATTCCCCGGTGTTCAGGATGGGGTTGATGGGCACCTGTCGCAGGCCGGTGCCAGGCGACCAATGGCCAAAGCGAAAAAACACCCGCTCGCCGCCCCGGCTGCCTCCCCAGAGGCCGTCGGGAGGTTCTCCGCGGACCTGCAATTCCCATTTCAGTCCATCCAGACTCCAGGCCCTCACCTCCTGTCCGTGAATGACCTGTATCGGCGAGCGTAGGGGGTTCAGGCGCCGCAGACTGTATCGGCTCAGCTTGGGTGCACCGCCGGAGAAGGGCGGTCGAGCCTTTCCCTCCGGGCTTCCCGGAGACTCGATTGATACCGGATTCAAGCGGATAGACATAGTCGGGGGCCCTGGCCTCCTCCAAGGATCGGCGTTACGGCAAAGTGTGAATCAGGGCTGTTGTGAGCCGGTGCAAGGCTCTCTATACTGCCCTATGAATATTCATAATCTGGTGGAGAGAAGATATGGGGCCGGCACCCAGGATGTTACAAGCAGCAGTCTTGCTCACGACTCTCGGCTTGGCGGTGACTCCGATGGCCACCCGAGCCGCCTCCTATGACAATGCCTATGACCAGGGATTCCGCATCGACGACAATCCCGACGGTGCCGTGATGTTCGCCGATGCCTTGGTGGTCCGCCCAATAACCCTGGTCACCACAGCCATCGGGGCCGTGGGTTGGGTATTGGCTCTGCCGTTCTCCATTCCAGGTGGCAACATGGAGGAAGCCGGTCAGAAGCTGGTGGTCGACCCGGCCCATTACACCTTTGCCAGGCCCCTCGGCTATATGCAGGACAAGGAGCCGGTCAAGTGGAAGAATCCCCCGCGGGAACAAAGCACCGAGAGTCCCTTTCTCTCATCGAACTAGCTTCCAGCCGACCCGGGCAACGGGTCGGCTTTCCTTTGCAACCCCCTTGTCTGCTCCCCCGATCTGAAAACAGACGCAGAGGGGGTTTCGTCCGCTTCTTCCTTATCGGAAGTGCGTCGCGCCGCTAGTCAAAATACCCGGTTGAGTCCGTTGAGGGCCGCCTCCCGATAGGCCTCCGCCATGGTCGGGTAGTTGAAGGTGGTCTCGGAGAAATAGCGCAGGCTGTTTTGGATCCCGGGCTGGCGCATGATGGCCTGTCCGATGTGGACGATCTCCGAGGCATCCTCGCCGAAGCAATGGATGCCGAGGATCTCCAGCGTCTCCCGGTGGAAGAGCAGCTTGAGCATGCCCACGGTATGGCCGGTGATCTGGGCGCGGGCGATGCTGCGAAAGGTCGCCCGACCCACCTCGTAGGGCACCTTATCCGCGGTGAGTTCCCGCTCGGTGCGCCCTACCGAGCTGATCTCGGGCATGGTGTAAATCCCGGTGGGAAAGTCCTTGACCAGATGCCAATCCCGTCCGACCTGAGCAATCGCCCCTCCGGCATAGCGCCCCTGATCATAGGAGGCACTCGCCAGACCGGGGGCGCCGACCACGTCACCCACGGCATAGATATGGGGCTGGCTGGTCTGGTACTGGTCATTGACCTCGATCTGGCCACGATGATTGATCTTGACCTCGATCTCTTCGAGCCCCAGGCCATCCGTGTTGCCGGTACGCCCATTGGCCCAGAGCAGCGAGTCGGTCTTGAATTTCTTGCCGGATTTGCAGTGCAGAATCACCCCATCCGGCAGGGATTCCACCTTCTCGTACTCCTCCTGATGGCGGATGACCGTACCCTGGGTGCGCAGGTGGTAGCTCAAGGCATCGGTGATTTCGTCATCCAGAAATGAAAGCAGGCGGTCACGGGTATTGACCAGATTCACCTTGACATCGAGATTGCTGAAGATGGAGGCGTACTCACAGCCGATCACCCCGGCGCCGTAGATGGTGAGGGACCTCGGCGTCCGACCCAGCCTCAGCACGGTATCGCTGTCCAGTATCCGCGGATGGTCGAAGTCCACGTCCCGGGGACGGTAGGGCCGCGACCCGGTGGCAATCACAAAGTGATCGGCCTGCATGGTCTCCCGCCCCATCCCGGCGCCGGAGACCTCGATGGTATGTTGGTCGAGAAACTTGGCGCGTCCCTGGATGACCTCCACCCGGTTACGACGGTAATAGCGATACCTGGTCGCTACTTGCTGCTCGATCACCGCCCCGGTCGCGGTCAACAACTGGGGATAATCCACCGCCAACTGCCCCACTGTCTTTTGAAACAGCGGATTGCTGCGCAGATCGGCCAGCAACTGGATGTTATGGCGTAGGGTCTTGCTGGGGATGGTCCCCCAATGGGTGCAGCCACCACCGACCTGGGGATGGGCCTCGATGATGGCAATGTGTTGCTGGGCCTTGGCGAGGGCCATGGCGGCGCCTTCGCCGCCGGGACCGCTGCCTATGACTATGGTGTCGTAACGACCTTTTTTCATCGGAGCCAGAAGAGTCAGAGCCATTGAAAATGGCAGTGTAGCCTTTCTTCCGCATCTTTGCCGAGCTAAACGGCGGGATCATCCACCTGTCGGGGCTTCCGGGCCTGGGGGGGTGTCAGCCGATTTTTCGTTCTCCAATGAAGAACAATGGCTCTAGAATTGGCCTATTGTTCTCAAAATGAGAACAAAAAATGGCTCTTTTCAGTCGATGCCCGGAGCAGAACAGACCTCAGCGGCGGGTTCCCAGAATCACGTTGCGTACCCGCAGATCAAGCAGCACTTCGCGTCCCGCGCTCAGCACCAGCTCGGGTCGTGGGTGTTGGAGTTCTTCGGCGATGCGGCTGACGGCCTGACGACCACTGAGGGTGGCCTCCTCCAACAAGACGAGCAGGCGATGAGTGACCGGATTGATGGCCACGAATTGCACCTTGTCCAGGCGATCGCGATAGACCAGCAGTTGGGTCGGCTCGGGGGCCACGGGGATGAAATCCGGTCCGATACGCTGGACCGGATAGGCATAACTCAGATTCCAGGCCAGAGCAGACACCACAGGCACGCCCGCGAAGACATCCCCATTGGGGTCGAAAGGGAGGCTGGAGGGGGGATCCTGGCTGATATCCAGGGCGAGTTCCACCCATTCATAATGGGCCAGCTCAAGCAGAAAAGGCGGATCGCCGGGGACATCGCCCCGTTCCTCTTGGAGGTAGGCCAGGAATTCCTTGGCGATCTCGGAGAAGTGGGGGGTCCGGCAATGATGTCCGGCGTAGAAATCCCGCACCAACGCCGACCATGGCCCTTCCCCCAGCGTGCGGCTCAGCACCGGGAAGTTGGTCGACAAGAGGCTGTGGATGTTGTTGAAAAAAAGTTCCTGATAGACCCCCATGCGATCGGCATCGACATCCGCCGGACAGGGATACCTGCGCGGATCGCGAATCCGCCGGGCGAACTCGTATTGGCGCCGCTGAAAGTCCGGTAGCTCAACCCCGGGCGACACGGCGATCATGATTCCGGCTGTCCCACTGCTGCTGCAAGCTAGCGATGCGATCGACTTCGACCAGAAGCCGATCCAGGGGTGGAAGGTTGAAATCCCGCTCCAGCAGGGTCGGAAAGACGTCGAACCGCTGATAGGCCCGTTCCAAAAGCTCCCATACGGGGTCGATCACCGCCGCGCCATGGGTGTCTATGCGCAAATCCTCGGCCTCGTAATGATGACCGGCGATGTGGCCGTAAAAGATCCGCTCGCCGGGAAGGCGACGGAGGAAGTCGCCAGCGTCATAGCCATGGTTGATGCTATTGACGTAGATGTTGTTGACATCCAGATGCAAGCCGCAATCCGCCTCGGTCAAGACCGCGTTGATGAAGTCGATCTCGTCCATCTCGCGACCTGGCGCGGCGTAATAGGAGACATTCTCGATGGCGATGGGACGCTCGAGGATCTCCTGCACCACCCGAATACGCTCGGCTACGTAGCGCGCCGCCGCCGCCGTAAAGGGAATGGGCATCAAATCGTAGAGCTGCCCTTGATCCGAGCAATAGCTCAGATGCTCGGTATAGGCGCGGGCGCCGTGAAGATCGAGAAAACCCTTGAGTTCGCGCAAGAAGCCGAGATCCAGAGGCGTGGGACCGCCGATGGAGAGGGAGAGGCCATGACAGACGAGGGGATAGCGTTCGCTGATGGAGCGGAAGCTTTTTCCCAGAGCGCCGCCGATACGCATCCAATTCTCCGGCGCCACCTCCAGGAAATCCACTCCGGGTAAAGAACCCTCGGCCGCATCACGCACAAACTCATGCCGCAAGCCGAGGCCGGCGCCAGAGACGGCACAAACAAAACTTCGTCTCATGGCGCCGGAAACAAATCTACTACTTGGCGCCGCCGCACTTGCCGGCTTCTTTCTTCTCGCCGCCACACTTGCCAGCGGCCTCTTTCTTCTCACCACCGCACTTGCCGGCGGCCTCTTTCTTCTCGCCGCCGCACTTGGCGGCAGCTTCTTTCTTCTCGCCGCCGCACTTGCCTTCGGCTTCCTTCTTCTCGCCGCCACACTTGCCTTCGGCGGCCAATCTCATGTAGCCGCTGTCCAGCGGCTGAAGGCCGAAGGGATTGTCGGAAGCGACAGCCAGGTTGGCCATGGTCAGGCCACCGACCATGACAGCACCGATGGCGGCCGCTACTGGCTTGCTGATCGAGTTCTTATTCATATTTTGGATCTCCTTGGAGGTGATAGGTGGATAGGTCACTTGATGCCCCTTATCCGGCCGACAAGCTTGGGTGCATCTGTTAGGAATAATTATCATTCTAGGTGTTATTCGTCAATAGCCCAGAAAAGGGGTAGGAATATCATCTCCCATCCCGCTCGTTAACAGGATCGCTTTTGGCCATCATCGCGCCAAGCGCCGACACACCAGCTTCTCAATAAGGATAGGCTCGGCCTCGAACGTCCCATCGCCAAAGGCGGCAAACTGATGGAATTCGTCCGCCAATATATCAACCTGGGTTATATAATTAAGGCCTGATTTCCTAATATATTCGTGTTGTGTTGGTTTCGGCTGGTCGCCGGATCCGGCATAAGGCATGCGCAAGCAGTTTTGATTCTGAGCCGGTTTGCGATCAAACACAGGCTGTTTCTGGTTCGGTGAGATCGGTTGGCGTTGTGGAGAAAGATGATGAGCGAGAAGCATGCAGAGCAGAAGCCCCAGGCGAGCGAAATCATGATGTTCGGGGTGATCTGGGGGATGGTGGGCGCCATCTACTCCGCGTTATTTCTGATTTTCTTGGAAATACTCATTTTCATCGGGTACCAGAATATCGCCATGCCGCTGGCCGGGCTGCTGGCCGGTGGCTTGGGGGCCGCGTTCTATGGAGCCATGCAGGTGGCCTTCATGGGCACCATCGCCGGCGTGCTCGCCACCTTCGGTTATCTAGTGGCCATTGCTGAATCAAATGTCCACCCCCTTGAGGTGTTTATCGTCGCCGGGGTGGCGGGCACCGTGCTAGGGGCCGGTTTTGGCGCCCTGGATCGATTTCTTATCCGCGGCTCGCTGGCCAAGGCCCTCTCGGGGATGCTGGGAGGACTCATCGCCGCCTCCCTTACCTGGCCATTCACCCTCTGGCTGCACTGGCCGGTGCCGATCTGGTTGACCGCCGGGATCCTGGTGGCCGTTACCGGCTATATCTATGTCGCCTCGGTGGAACGGATGGAGCGGATTGTCGGCGGCCACATCCCCTATCCCGTGCGCGGCGCGATTTTGGGTGGGAGCCTGGCGGGAGTGATCGGCGTCACCGTCTGGGCGGTCGGCGGCACCGTCACCGGCACCGTCGATCCCACCGTCATGCAGGCCATCGAAACCGCCGGGACGCTGATCCCCCATGGGGTGGCGGGCGGAACCCTGGGCGGAATCCTGGCCGGCTCCCTCATCGCCTATCTTGGCCTGACGCCCAAAGGTTAGCCGGTTGTCTGCTTAGGCGATTTCTGTCAATCGCCTGATTGATTCGACCAGGAGAGGAAAGCATCCTCGGTCAGCCTTCCGGGCATTGACGAAAAACGGCTGTTTATCGTTCTTTTTTCGAGAACAATGCCTCTTTATCAGCGGAATTGTTCTCGGATGGAGAACAGAAAATCGGCGGTACCAGCCCAGGCCCGAAAGCCACGCGGGGTGTGGGCGCCTCCTCGGACTGGAGCCGGGGATTGCTGGCGCTCGTGCCCAGGTCAGCGCGGGCCTACAACCTCCTTCCTTGAATCCAGGACCGGCGGCCACACACCAAAGGAGTTGAGGCGCCACCCTCTTCGCTGCCGATTAGGGATAACCTAATAAGAATTGCTATCTTGTAGAATCTTGCGATAACCGATCCCTCGGTACCTGACGGAGAAATAAATGGAAATCCTGGAAACCCATGAAAAGATTCACGAGGCCGGCCACGGCCATGAGCATGGACATGGCGGACGGCCGCCCAATGCCAAGCGCATCGCCATCCTCATCAGCCTGCTCGCCGCCCTGTTGGCGATCTTCGAGATGGGTGGGAAAAGCGCCCAGAACACCTCCATCATCGCCAACATCGAGGCCGCCAACCTTTGGAGCTTCTTTCAGGCCAAGACCATTCGCATGACCCTGGTGCGGACTCAGGCCGAGGCCTGGGCGATCGCTCCACCCCAAAGCGGGGCGGAACAGGCGTCCCTGGTCGAGAATCAGATCCAGAAGTGGCAGGCTGCCGCCGCCCGTTACGATTCAGAACCCGAGACCGGAGAAGGACGCAAGGAACTGGCGCAAAAGGCCAAAGCGGCTGAGGAAAAACGCGATCAGGCCTTGGCGGCCTACCATGTGTTCGAGTACAGCGCCGCCGCTTTGCAGTTGGCTATAGTGCTGGCGTCGGCCGCCATAGTGACCGGGGCCATGGCGCTCGCCTGGGCGGCCGCTGGTCTGGGTCTGGTCGGCACCCTCTTGGGCCTTCTGGGCTGGCTGGCACCAACCTTGCTGCATCTGTGAAGGAACGCCGCCGATCAATAGCCGGCCAACTCGAGATAGCCCCGCCCCAAGGGCTGGCCGGTATGAGCATCGAGGATATCCACCGCGCCTTCCCAATAGCGCACACTCAGATCCATCTCCTGATCCGCCACTACCGCCCGCACCTTGAAGCCTTCCCCGCCCGGGCGTAACTCCATCTCCCATTCGATGGGATAACGGCGACCTTCGGGACTCAGCCACCACTTGAGCGGGCGCAGCTCAACATCCTCGCGGGCGAGCCGCCGGACCTGACCCCGAGGGTCGGTCAGGCTGCCGCCGGAGTGGGGATCCGGATGCCCCGCGCTATCCCGCAATTGGTAATACATGAGGTCGCGCCCATCAGCGAATTGGAGCGAGAACCAATCCCAACCGACCTGATCGGCGCCCAGGGCGCTGGTGCTCCATTCCCGATCCAACCAGGCCAGACCCCGAACCTGGTGTCTCACGCCTTCCAGCAGGATCTCCCCCTGGGTCTCGAGGCGGGTCAGGGAGTAGTAATAGGAGGCATTGCCGGGCTCGGCGCTTTTGCGGCTCAAACCCTGATCGCCCTGGAGCACGACGGCTTTGTCCGTATCGAGACGAAAATCGAAGCCGAACTCCGGGGTGATCAGTTGCAGTTCCCAGGGCGGCGCGTCTCCGCCACCCAGTTGCCAATCGCCGAGCCAGACCTTGAAGGGGTGAAGGCTGGTTCCGGCCAGATCCAGCGCGCCCCGGGCGAAACGTTCGACCCCCTGATGCCGGCCCGAGGCCACATCCGTCAGGGCGGCATGCCCCATCCAAATCTGCTGGCTAGCCCAGGCCGAGGCCCGCTGGGGCGGCTCCGGGCTCAGGGCAAAGCGGAAAAAGGTGACTTGAAAGCCGAAACGACGGCCTTCGGTGGTCATGAGATGACCGGTGACGTACCACCATTCACTGCGGAATTCCGGATGGGCGGCGTGATCCTCGGGAAATTGAAAGGGGCGGGGGGCCAAGGCGCGGGCAAAGCCCTCATCCGCCTGGCCGCCAAGGATGGAACGGACCTGAAGCTGGGAAGGGGGTGGCTTGGGCTCGCAACCCGCCAGAAACAGCAAGGATAACAGCACCAGTCTGGGGAGCACGGGACTCATTCCTCCCGCAAGGCCGCGGCGGCCGGGATGCGGGAGATGCGCCGGGCCGGATAGAGGCCCGCCAAAAGGGCCGCCGACAGGGCCAGCCACACCGCCTCGATCAACACCCCAGCCGGCACCAGTGGGGCGAGTGTCCAACCAAAGGAGCGTAGGTTGATGACCTCGATCAACACCTGCGCCATCAAGAGACCGATGGGAAGGGCAAAGAGTCCGGCCATGAGCCCCATCAGTCCGGTCTGGATCAACACCAGGCCGAGCAGCTGGCCCGGCGTCACCCCGATCGCCCGCAACAAGGCATGCTCCCTGGCCTTTTCCAGAAACAGGGCCATCCAGGCGCTGAGTATGCCGACGAAGGCAACGCCGATGGCGAGCAAGCGTAGTACCTGGGTGATGGTGAAGGTGCGCTCGAAGATCTGCATGGATTGTTCCCGGAGGCTGCGGTTGTCCCGCACCATGATGCCCTCATCGAGCGCTTCGGTTACCCGG
>Ga0268298_10005734_pt1 | contig 11531 bp, 11 predicted proteins | sample WWTPWeurt_MetaG_FD_194462 | JGI IMG/M metagenome (GOLD analysis project Ga0268298, IMG submission 194462) | Activated sludge microbial communities from WWTP in Nijmegen, Gelderland, Netherland - WWTP Weurt | ecosystem: Engineered > WWTP > Aerobic digester > Activated sludge | place... | reverse complement strand
GTAGCCCGCGCCAAACGAGCAGATCACGCCCAGGTCGCCGGCTTTGAAGTCCGCGTTGTGGCGGTGGAAGGCGATGATGGAGCCGGCCGAGGCGGTATTGGCGAATTCGTCCAGGATCACCGGCGCTTCTTCGGGCGTGGCGTCGCGGCCCAGCATCTTGCGCACGATGAACTGGTTCATCGACAGGTTGGCCTGGTGCAGCCAGAAGCGGCGCACCTGCTCGGTCGTGAAGCCCAGGTCGGCCAGGTGGCTTGTCATGTGCTGCGCGGCCAGCGGGCAGACTTCCTTGAAGACCCGGCGGCCTTCCTGGTAGAAGAGCTGGTCGCGGTCTTCGGGGTCGCGGTCTTCGGCGCGCGACATGAAGCCGGCGTTGTTGCGGATCGCGTTGGAGAAGGTGGTGAGCAGGCGCGTGCCCAGCACCTCGAAGGCGCCGGGAGGCGCGTTCTCCAGCCGCTCGACCAGGATGGCGGTGCAGACGTCGCCGAAGATGAAGTGGCAGTCGCGGTCTTTCCAGGCCAGGTGGGCCGAGGTGATTTCGGGGTCGACCACCAGCACGGCGCGGGCCGCGCCGGACTTCACGGCATTGACCGCCATCTCGATCCCGAAGGTGGCCGAGGAGCAAGCCACGTTCATGTCGAAGCCGAAGCCCTGGATGCCCAGCGCGGTCTGGATCTCGACCGCCATGGCCGGGTAGGCGCGCTGCATGTTGGCGCTGGCGCAGATCACGCCGTCAACATCGGCGGCGGTCTTGCCGGCGCGCTCCAGCGCCTGTTTGGCCGCCGCCACGGCGATCTCGGCCATCATGGAAATCTCGGTGTCCGGGCGCGGGGTGAAGCGCGGGCGCATGCGCTGGGGGTCCAGCACGCCTTCTTTTTCCATCACGTACCGGCGTTTGATCCCGGAGGCTTTTTCGATGAATTCGACGCTGGACATCGGGATCGCGGCGCGCGTGCCGGCGGCGATCTCGGCCGCGTGGGCGGTGTTTTCCTGCTCCGCGAACGTGTTGAACGCCTCCACCAGTTCTTCGTTGGTGATGACGTACGGTGGGACGAACAGCCCGGTGCTGCTGATGGCAACTGAATACATGGCAAGCTTCCGAAAAGGGTGGGGACAACGATCCGACAATCCCGCGATTATCGGATCAAGCGCCCCGGCCTGCCACCGGGCCCCGCTTCAGGCGGCCGCGGGGGCGGCTTTGGCGGGCGCGGCCTTTTTCGCGGGGGCGGCGCGCCGCGCGGGCTTGCGCGCGGGTGCCTGCATCTGCTTCGCCCGGGCCACCAGCGCCAGCTCGCGCACACGCTCGATGTCTTCGTCGCTGAACGGGCCGTTCACGCCGGAGATTTCGGCCAGCTTCATGCCGTGCTTGATGCCCAGCTTGTAGATCTCGCGCACTTTTTCCCATTCGATGGCGCGCCCGACGGTGAAGTTCTCGAAGCGGCCTTCCAGCGCCAGCACGATGGTCTCGGCCAGGCAGGCATAGGCCACGCCCTTGGGCAGGCCGATGTTCTTCATCTCCACGTTGCCGGGCAGCTGGATCTCGCCGGACTCGATCACCAGCACGTCCGGGCGCTTGGCGACTTCCTCGGCGGGCAGGTCCAGCGGGCGCGCCACATCGGTGATCACGCAGCCGGGCTTGACCTTCATGATGTCCAGCACCTTCTTGCCGGCGCCGGAGGTGGCGGTGACGATCATGTCCATGTCGGCGATGTCCTTGTCGGCCTGGGCGGACAGGAAGAGCTTGGCGCCGGGCGACTCCTTGAGGATGGATTCCTTGAGCGCCAGCAGCTTGGCCGTCTCGGGCGAGACCATGTAGACCTCTTCGGCCGCCTTGGCCATCAGGCGCGCGCAGACCGAGCCGATGGCGCCCGTGGCGCCGACGATCATGGCCTTGAATTTCACGCGCTCCTTGCCCTTGGGCGGAGGCAGCAGGCGCATGCGCAAGAGCGCGTCGTGCGCGGCCCACAGCGCGCCCGAGGCGCTGTAGCTGTTGCCGGTGGTGATGGGCAGCGGTGCGCGCTTGGCCACGGTCAGGCCGGCGTCGCCGACCACCTTGGTGAACGCGCCCAGACCCATGATCTGCGCGCCCAGGCGCCTGGCCATCGCGGCCGCGTCGAGCAGGCGGCGGTAGGTGAACTCGGGGCTGTGGGCCATGATCTCGCGCGGCGTGCCACCGACCGAGATCAGCCAGCCCTCGGTCTCCACGCCGGTGGGCGACTGGATGCCGGTGACCTTCGAATACACGAAGGGCGGCGCGTAGGCCATGATCTTTTCCAGCGAGTTCATGAACATCGGCGGCGAGACGTGCGACAGCAACTCGATCGGCTTGACCTTCTTGAAATACTCCTGCGACAACGGGTGGATCACGAAGGCGAAGCGGTTCACGCGCTTGAAGCCGTTGGGATAGATGATGCGCGGCTCCAGGCCCAGGCTGGTGATGATTTCCAGGTAGTCGTCTTCCAGGATCTCCTGCGGGAACTTGCCGGTGGCCGCGACGATCATGGCGTCGAGCAGGCTGGGGCTCAGCACGTGGTTGAACAGAACGGGCGCGGCGTCGATCACCATGTGCACGCCCTTGTCCTTGAGCTGGGCGATGCGCTCGTCGTTGACGGTGGTGGAAATGATGGTCTTGCCGGCCAGCTCCTCCAGCCCGAACTGGTCGAGCTCATGCGGCGCCGCCACGAGCACCGTGGCCTTCTGCACCGCCTTGCGCAACACGAAGCGGGTCCACTCCTTGATCGGGCCGGTAGCCAGGTCGACCGGAAGCGACCAGTCCTTCACATAGTGCGCGCCGGTGCTGTAGAGCTGAAGCGCCTCGATGGAGGTCAGGAACTTGGGCACGCCGAGCTGCAGCAGCGGGTCGGCGAACATCACGTTGTCGGTGTACTCGGCCATCGACATCGCCAGCTTGTAGTTCGTCATGCCCGACAGGAACACCACGCGTGCGTTGTTGAAGTAGTTGCCGAGCTGAATCTGAGCGTGGCGAACCGACCATTCCTGCAGGATGTCGCTGAGCCGCCCGCCGATGGTGGTGAGTGCCTGTTTGGCCACCGCCTTCAGCTTGGCGCTGTCTTTCTCGACGAAGCGGTGCGAGCCCGCACGGTAGCGGTCCTTCAGCACACCCAGGCCGATGGCGTCGGCTTTGCTGTCCCACTGGCGAACCAGGGCCACCGCGCGGGCGGTGCTGCCGTCCGTGCCCAGGCGCTGTACGTGAAGCTTTTCTCCGAGGAAGGTGGCCGTGAACGCGAAGTCCTGGGCGGCCGCGCCCAGGCTGATGCCGACAACTGATTTCATGATCGTTCCGATTGAAAAAGGGGACTGGTGAAATTATTCATTGACGAGGTCAAGACCGACCCCGATTAGCTCAAGAAAAATCGACAAAACCGGCCTCCTAAAGGCGCGCGGCCGCCTGGCGTTCCCACCGTAAATACTCCTGAATTCATAGCTCAATACGACCATTCGACGCTGGGATGATGCCAAAAAGACCGATAATCCGACCATGAACACCCATGTCCACGCCACGGCGACGCCGCCTTCCACCCACGACACCACCCGCATCGACGACACGCGCATCGGCGCGGTGCGCCCGCTCATCAACCCGGCCCTGCTGAACGAATGGCTGCCCACGCCGCCCGAGGCGCAGGCGCTGGTGGAACGCAGCCGCGCCGCGCTCTCGCGCGTGCTGCACGGCGCCGACGACCGGCTGATCGTGGTGGTGGGGCCGTGCTCCATCCACGACCACGACCAGGCGATGGAATACGCCCGCGCGCTGAAAGAGCAGGCCGACGCGCTGCAGGACGACCTGCTGATCGTGATGCGCGTGTACTTCGAGAAGCCCCGCACCACCGTGGGCTGGAAGGGCTACATCAACGACCCGCACCTGGACGGCAGTTTTGCCATCAACGAAGGGCTGGAGCTGGCGCGCAAGCTCTTGCTGGACGTGCTGGAAGTCGGCCTGCCGGTGGGCACCGAATTCCTGGACCTGCTCTCCCCGCAGTTCATCAGCGACCTGGTGAGCTGGGGCGCCATCGGCGCGCGCACCACCGAGAGCCAGAGCCACCGCCAGCTGGCCAGCGGCCTCTCCTGCCCAGTGGGCTTCAAGAACGGCACCGACGGCGGCGTGAAGGTCGCCTGCGACGCCATCCAGGCCGCGCAGGCCAGCCATGCCTTCATGGGCATGACCAAGATGGGCCAGGCAGCGATCTTCGAGACCCGCGGCAACGACGACTGCCACGTCATCCTGCGCGGCGGCAAGGCGCCCAACTATGCGCGCGCCGACGTGGACGCCGCCTGCAGCCTGCTGAAGGCCGCCGGCCTGCGTGAGCAGGTGATGATCGATGTCTCGCACGCCAACAGCAGCAAGCAGCACCAGCGCCAGATCAACGTAGCGGCTGAGGTGGCCGCCGAGATTGCCGCCGGCGACCGGCGCATCACCGGGCTGATGATCGAAAGCCACCTGGAAGAAGGCCGCCAGGACATCGTGCCGGGCCAGCCGTTGAAACGCGGCGTGTCGGTAACCGACGCCTGCATCAGCCTGGCGCAGACGGTGCCGGTGCTGCAGGGACTGGCGGCGGCGGTGCAACTGCGGCGCAGCCACGCCAACCCGCACACGGCAGCCTGAGAGGCTGGGCCCGTCAACGGGCGCGCGGCCCGCGGACCTCAGCCCAGCGGTGTGCAGCGCAGGCTGCGACGGGCGGCCTCCACCGCCTCGCGCTCGGCGGCGTAGTCGCCCACCAGCACGCGCATCAGCAGCAGGCCGCGTCCGCTGGGGGCGGTGACCACTTTCGCACCGGCCGGCAGCGCGCTCGCCTTGCCCGTCTCGGGGCCGACCAGCACCAGATCCACCGGCGCGCCGGCGGCCTGGCGGTCGTTGAGCACGAAGAAATTGTCGGAGTTGGCCGCGTACAAGGCAATCGACCAGTAGCCGGGCGGATGCGGGTCGGCCTGGATGCGAAACGGCTGCTGCCGCACATCGAAGGGGCACAAGGCGTACAGCAGGTCGGGGCTGGGCATGACCACGCGCCGGGAGGTGGCGTCGGTCATGGGCGGAAGCAGCGGCCCGGTGCCGCGTTCTTCGGCCGGGCGCGAGGCCGACAGCGCCGCCATGATGACATAGGGAATGGCCCAGACCACCAGCACATGGGTGAGCAGCGCCACGGCGGCCAGAACCTCCAGCCGGCAATACCAGGGGTTGCGGATCCGCAGGTAACGAAGGAGGTTCATTCGCAGCTCCCCAGTCGCTCGATCGTGGGCGCGGCCAGCGAGGCTGGCGCCGCGGACAGGCCCGCGGCCGGGTTGTACAGGCGCAGCGTGAAGCTCAGGCCCCGGTCGCCGGGTGTCGGCAGCCACGGCGCGGCTGGCGCCGCTCCCGCGGGCGCCGTCGGGCCGGTCTCGAAGGCGAAATGCCCGCGCCCATCCAGCGGAGCCGAGCCGCCGTTGATGCTGTAACGCCGTTCGGCGTTCGGAAACAGGAAGCGGTCTTCGGCGTAGGCCGTCACGCTCCACCAGCGCGCGGCCGGGGCCGCTCCGCTGATGCGGTAGCGGCAGCGCGAGCGCAGCACCTGGCCCGCGCTGTCCGTGGTGGCGACGTAGTACATCGTCTCGTCCCGGTTGAGCGCCAACAGCGCACCCACGGCGATCACCGCGCGGGTGTAGAGGTCGGCGTCGGTACTGCCCGCCAGTGTGCTTGTGCGCCAGACACCAGCCGACACCCCGCCCGAGTCGAGCTGGCTGCGCACCGCCAGCCAGGCCGAGGCGGCACCGATTGTGATGGCGAGCAGGTACAGCGTCAGCACGCCGGTCCAACGGGGTCGAAAAGCCGGGTTCAGGTCATTGGCGGGAGACATGCGGTGTTCGGTCGCGAGGGTTCAGGAACTGAAATGGCCTCAGGCGCCGGCCTGGCGCTTGCGCCGCGCCAGGGCCGACAGCCAGGGCGCAACCCGCGTGGGCCAGAGGCGGTACAGCAGGTCTCCCAGTTTTGCATCCGCACCGATCAGCAGCCGCGTGCGCCCGCTTTGCAGCGCCTGCCCGATGGCCAGCGCGGCCTGCGGCGCGGTGGTGCGCGCGGCCTGGTCGAACTGCGCATGCAGCGCCTGCGGCGTGTCGGCCACGGCGGAAATATCGCCCAGGCGCGCCTGCTGCGCAATGCGGGTCTGGATGCCGCCGGGGTGCACGCACAGCACCCGCACGCCACTGGCGCGCAGCTCCTCGCGCAGCGCGTCGGAGAAACCGCGCACCGCGGCCTTGCTGGCGTTGTAGATGGATTGGGTGGGCATCGACACCATGGCGAAGATGCTGGAGATGTTCACGATCACGCTGCCGGGGCGAGCCTGCAGTTGCGGCGTGAAGGCGCGGCTGCCGTGCACCACGCCCCAGAAGTTGATGTTCATGAGCCAGTGCGCATCGGCCAGATCCAGGCTGTGCACCGGGGCCACCAGGCCCACGCCAGCGTTGTTGATGAGCACGTCGGCCCCGCCCCAGGCCTGCAACGCGGTGTCGGCCAACGCCTGCACGGCTGCGACATCGGCCACATCGCAGGGCTGCGCCAGGCAGTCGGCGCCGCCGGCACGCAGCTCGGCGACCACGGCGTCGAGCCGCCCGGTGTCCACGTCGGCCAGCAGCAGCCGAGCGCCTTGCGCGGCCAGGTTTCGCGCCAGTGCCTCACCGATGCCGGAGGCGGCCCCGGTGATCACCACGCCCTTGCTCTTGAAGGTGTTCATGGCGCGGATTGTGGCACCCCGGCGTCGCCGGCGCGCGCGATGGGTTCAGCGCGTGCGGCGCACCATCGGGCCGCGGCCCTCGATGTGGCGGAAGGTGATGCGGCCCTTGCTCAGGTCGTAAGGCGAGAGCTCCAGCGAGACGCGGTCGCCCGCGAGGATGCGGATGTGGTTCTTGCGCATCTTGCCGCCGGCGTAGGCGATCAGTTGATGGCCGTTGTCCAGGGTCACGCGGTAGCGCGAGTCAGGCAGCACCTCGTTGGCGATGCCCATCATCTCGATCAGTTCTTCCTTGGCCATGGCGGGGTTCTTTCGGTAGGGGAGTTCGGGGAAAGCTTCATTGCGTGCGGGTGGTCTCATGCACCCAGACGATGCCCTGCGCCAGCGCATAGTGGGCCGCCGCTTCGTGCGTGAGGAAGAGGTCGTGAAAGCGCATCACGCGGTCGGTGGTGCCGCGGCCGCTGCCGCTGGCGATCGACACCTGAGCGGCAAAGCGCCCGCAGTCCAGCGGACGGGGGCAGGCGGCGATGCGGTATTTGCCCATGGTGATGGGCGATGTGGAAGGGTTCGAAGTGGAAGTCGTCATGTCGTTGTAGTTATGAATCATTGATAAGAAAGGTCCAGGGCGCAGGGCCGGGCGCACGAGGGCACCGGGCCGAACAGAAAGGAAAAGCGCCCGAAAGCGGGGTCGTTGGCAGCCCAAAGCGCCGGGGTGCCCGCCTGAACCACCTGGCGAGCCTGCGAAGGCCGGGACCAGGGCACGCGCCACAGCAGGGGCCACGTGATCAGAAGGGAGAAGAGCCGCTGCGTCGTGAGAGAAGCCAGCCGGCTCGCATTTGAAGGGCTGGACTGGCGGCCCCTCTGCCGGGGGTTGTGGCCTCACTGCGGATTGCGGCGAGGCGGCCAGTCGCCAAAAGCGATGCGGGAATGTAGCACAGATACAACATTCGTGTGCGTGCGCTGGCGCACGCCCAGGCTTGCCGTGCCACTGGAATCACCTGGCCGGCAGGCGCCAGCCCCCCATTCCGGACAAGTTTCCCCAAAGTACATCATCGAATGGTCACTTGTTGCTATCAAAACAGGTTTGCCCTACGAGCGCGGCACAGGATGTTCCGGTCGTTGATTGCAGGCAAGCGTTCCCCGCATAATCACCGTCATGCACATCGCGCCAGCCCAGTTTTCGCGCATCGCCGACATCTGCAGGCGTTACCACGTGCGCAGCCTGCAGCTTTTTGGTTCGGCTGCAGTGGGGGCCGAGCGGGCCGACAGCGACGTGGACCTGCTGGTGGAATTCATCCCCGGCGAAGCGCCCAGCGGTTTCGGGTTGGTGGACATGCAGGACGAGCTTTCTGCTGCCTTCAATGGCCGCAAGATCGATCTGGCGTTTCCATCGGTGCTGAACAACCCCTATCGCCGCCGCGCGATCGAGCCGCAGCTTCGGACCTTGTATCAGTGACCGTAGATCGCACCCCTGCGCATCTGACAGACATGCTTCAGTTTGTGCGAGAGCTGCGTCAGCTGGCGACCGGGCAAACGGCCACCGAGTTCGCCAGCAACCGAATCCTTTGCCTGGCCGTCGAGAAGCTGTTCATCAACCTCGGCGAGGCAGCTTTCCGGGTCGGTGAGGTGCGCGCTGGGGCGATGCCTGATATTCCTTGGCGTCGAATCATCGGCCTGAGGAACCTTCTGGCGCACGGCTACGAACAAGTAGCACACGAGGTCCTGTTCAAGACCATTGCTGAAGACCTGCCTGCCCTGGAGAGCGCGCTTGTCCGTTGGGTCGACAGGCTGGAGACGACCTGAGACCTTTGCGCCAATACGTCGTTGGCCAACGCGTTCGATCGCCTTGCGTACTTGATGGGACTCACCCCACCCACAGAATCCACGGCGTGCCGACCACCAGGAACACCACGGTACAAAAGACCGTGGTGATCAGCCCCAGCCGGTACAGCTCGCGCTGCGTCAGGTAGCCGCTGGCGGCGAAGATAATGTTCTGGCTGCCGCCCTGCGGCGTGAGCGTGGAGAAGTAGCTGCTGGCAAACAACAGCGCAAAGCCCATCAGCGGCAGCGGCACGCCGGCCTGGATGCCGACATCGAGGAACACGCCCAGCAGTGCCAGCACCTGTGCCGACTGGCTGACAAACATGTAGTGCATCAGCACGTACAGCCCGAGCAGCGCCACATACGCCACCGGCCACGAGATGCCGCCCAGCATCGAGGCCAGGCGCTGGCCCACGTAGCCCATGAAGCCGAGCTCGTTGAGCTGCCCGCTTAGCGCGAACAGCACCGCCAGCCACAGGAAGGTGGCCAGCGTGCTGCCCTGCAGGTAGATATCCTCCAGCGTGAGCACGCGCAGCGCCAGCAGCGTGCCCAGGCCAGCGATGGCCACGGCGGTGAGGTTCAGCTTGAGGACACCAGCAAAGATCCACGCGCCGACCATGAGGGAAAAGGTCACGGCCGTGACCCACTCGTCGCGCGACAGCGGGCCCATCTCGAGCAGCTGCTGGCGCGCCGCCGCGGGCGCCGCGGGCGTGTCGGTGACGCCGGGCGGAAAAATCCAGAAGATCAGGCGCGGTAGCAGGGCGATGGTCACCAGCGCAGGGACGGACGCCACCAGGAGCCACTTGCCAAAATCGACCTTCAGCCCGTGTTCGGCCGCGAGCGACACGCCGATCGGGTTGGCCGACGTGGCGGTGAGCCACAGTGCCGACGAGACGGCCAGGCTGGCCATGCCGCAGAACATCAGGTAGCCGCCCAGGCGCCGCTTGGCGTCATCGTCGGGCACGGAGCCGCTGCTTTGCGACAGCGCCAGGATGATGGGGTAGAGCACGCCGCCGCGCGCCGTGTTGCTCGGAAAGCCGGGGGCGATCAGCGCGTCGGTGATGAAGATGCTGTAGGCCAGGCCCAGCGTGGACTTGCCGAACAGCGACACGACTTTCAAGCTGATGCGCTGGCCCAGCCCGCACTTGACCACGGCCTGCGCGACGAGAAAGGCCACCACCACCAGCAGCACGCTGGGGTTGGCAAAGCCGGCGAAGGCCTTGGCCGGGTCGAGCGTGTTGCTGAGCACCGCAATCGAGCCCGCCAGCAGGGCCGAGGTCAGCAAGGGATAGGCGTTGACGATGACGGCGAAGATCGCGGCGGCGAAGAGGGCAAACAGATGCCAGGCCTCGCGGGTCAACCCCTCGGGGATGGGCGTGAGCCAGATGCCGACGCCCAGCACAAACGGCGCCAGGCCTTTCAAGGCCGGGATCCAGCGGGATGGGGTGGCATTCATGGCCGTGCTCCTATGGCGCCCTGGCTTGAAGGCGGCGTCTCGGCCGGCGCATCGATGCGCGCCCAACCCTCAAGGTCCACCACGCGCCCGCTCACGCTGCCGTCCTCCGACTCCACCAGGGCTCGCCACTTGAAGGTGTATTGGCCGCTGACGCCGGCGTAGCGGCCGGTGCCGCCGACAAAGCGGCCCTCGATGGGATGGCCCGGTCCGCCCGCGCCGCCACGCAGCTCGCTGAAGACCTGATCGCCGCGCTCGTCGGTCCACACGCTGCGGGCTTGCATGCCGGTCTGGTTGTCGCGAAGGCCGATGATGTCCGAGCGGAAAGCCAGGCCAGGCCGGTGGTCGCCGGCCAGCATCAACGAGCCCCCCAGACGGAAGATCTCGGCACGGTGATCGGGGCCCATGTCGAGCGTCTGCCGGTTGCCGGTGATGGACCAGGTGCCCGTGAAATGGCGTTCCTGCGGCCCTTCAGCGCCACTGGACGCGGTAGGCGGTGGCGGCGAAGGCGTGCAGGCCACAAGGACCAGCAGGAGGGGCATCGCCAGGATCCACAAGCGGTGGCGCGCCGCGCGGGGATTGAAGCAATTTCGCATCGGATGACCCAAACAGACACTGCTAGGTGCCCATCACAGGCACGTTTCCATCATGCGCCAGCGGCGCCAGAAAAGAAAGCCACGCAAGGCCTGGCCGGCCGTCTGTTTGATCGAGGTCAGCCTCTCAGGACTTTGCCGCCCAGGCCTGGGGCTTGAGCGATCGCAGGTAGGCGATCAGCGCGGCCATGTCGGCGTCGTTGATGTTCTTGTAGAACGCAAAGGCCATCGGCGGCTTGTAGGGCTTGCCGTCGCGGTCCACCCCTTCGCGGATGGCCTTGGCGATCTGCGCGTCGGTCCAGTTCTTCAGGCCGCTCTCATGCGGCGTGAGGTTGCGCGAGACACTTTCTCCCCAGGGGCCCTTGAACGCCATGCCGCCAGCGCCGAGCTGCTTGGTCTTCGGCGCGCCCTTGTCGTCACGGGGGGTGTGGCACTCCATGCAGTGGCCGATCTGCGCCAGGTATTCGCCGTACTTGAGCTTGTCGGTGGCCGGCGGCGCCTTGACGTTCTTCACAGCGGGCCCGTAGCTGGGCGGCGAGGGGATGTTGTATTTGGATTTCGGCACGGCGTTGGCCACCGCGGGCTGGGCGCGCAGGTAGGCGATGATGGCCGCCAGGTCGGCGTCGGACAGGTGCCGGTAGAACTCGATCGGCATCGGCGGGCCGATGATGGATTTGTCCGGCCGCACGCCTTCGCGGATGGCTTTGGCCAGCTGGGCGTCGGTCCATTTGCCGATGCCGGTGGCCGCGTCGGGCGTGATGTTGGCGGCATAGGCCTTGAAAGGCGGCTCGTCGAACACCATGCCGCCCGACAACCCTTTGTCAAACAGCGGCTCGCCCTGCGCGCCCCGCTGCAGGTGGCAGTTGCCGCAGGCCACGATGCTGTCCATCAGGTACTTGCCGCGCTCCAGCGGGGTCTGCTTCTGGGCCAGGGAGGGGCCGGCGAGGGTCG
>Ga0268298_10005733_pt1 | contig 11532 bp, 8 predicted proteins | sample WWTPWeurt_MetaG_FD_194462 | JGI IMG/M metagenome (GOLD analysis project Ga0268298, IMG submission 194462) | Activated sludge microbial communities from WWTP in Nijmegen, Gelderland, Netherland - WWTP Weurt | ecosystem: Engineered > WWTP > Aerobic digester > Activated sludge | place: Netherlands... | reverse complement strand
CCCCGCCAAGATGTCATGCAAACACGGGCCCGTATGGGCCCGTGTTCGTTTCTGGATGACGGACCGCTCGCGGCGGCCCAAAAAGCATGATCAGAGCCGCTGCCCGTTCAGGGTGATGGATGTGGCCTGGCCCGTCTGCGTGATCACGCCGCTGGCATTGGTGTCGGTCGACTTGACCGGTATGCCCTTGCCGACGATCACCCAGGATGTCGACACGCTGCCCGAAGTGCTCGTCCGGGTTTCGAACTTGCAGGTGTTGTAAGTGCCTGCGGGCACCGTGGTCGACTCGCGCCCGACGTACTTCACCGTTTCGGTGTACGACAAATTGGTGTCGGTGTTCGACAAGGTCTGGCCAGCGAACACCATCGTGGCGGTGGATTTGCCAGTGCGGCTCAAGGAGTAGGACTGGCCGCTGGCCAGCGCGTACTGCTTGTTCACCACCGGTGGGTTCCAGACGAGCTTCGTGGTCATCGAGCCGGTGAGGCCAGCCTGCACCATGCCGGTGACCAACACGGTGCCGTACTCGGTGACCTGTGCGTCGCCGGAGCGCCGTTGATAACTCCTCAGATCGAGATCGAAGTTGACCGTCTCGCCCTGGGAGGTGCCCGTGCCCGTGGTCCGCAGTGACATCTCGCGCGCCAGGCTGTTGCCTTCGTAACCGGTGACGTTGCCCACGGTCGAGTCCAGATGCTGCGTGCCGGTCATCTCGCCGGTGAATTGCATGTCCACGATCAAGCGCGTGCCGGATGTATCCATCAGCGCCAGGTCAAAGCAGCCGTTGTTGGGGCCGGTGGGGCCGCCGCTGGGGTCCACCAAGGTGACGTAGTCGGTGACTGCGCCGACACGCTTGGGGTTGGGACCGAACTCGCCGCCCATGACATAGACACCGTCCGGGTAGTTCGCGTCATTGCCGGCTGCGACGCCCAGATAGATTCCGGTGGAAGGGTAGTAGCGGTACAGGAAGGGCGGCAGCGATTGGGTGGCGGGATGCCCCGGGAAGTACGAGGCGTAGATGCTGCCTTCGGCGAAGTCCATCAGTTGCCGGGCGGCCTCGGCCGTTGACACGGCCGCGGCGCGCACCTCCAGCGCCTTGGCCCGCAGCGCCGTTGTGGCCGCCTCGGGGGTGATGTTCGGTGCCGAGGGATCACCCCCGCCGCAACCCGCCAGCAGGGCCAGGGCGGCCAGGGCGATCAGGTGCTTGTTTGACATGGCTTTTCTCCAGAAGGGATCACGACGAAGGTGGAATCTGATCACCCTTGCTTCGTTCTGTCTGCCCCTAACTGCGAGGGTGTGTCATCAAAGTTTGGCATTTCTCAGCAGTCTCGCCGCAGAGACAGGCCGGTTCCGCACCATTGATCCCCCGATGAGCCCATGGCCATTGCGCTCATGATGTTTGGCGATCGTTGCAATGCCAAGGGGCCATCATGAATTTCTCGAAGAAGTTGCTGGTGTTGTCCGCAGTGCCGACAGCGCTGTTGGTGATTGCCGCCATGGTCGGTGTGCTGGGGCTGCGCCGCACCGAAGCCCGCTTGGCCGAAGTCTTTGACCGGGAGCAGCCTCTCGCACAAGCGGTGACCGACATGTACGGGCACGGCCTGCAAACCGGCCAGGCCTTGCGCAACGTCATCCTCGATCCGGCCAACCCGACCGCCTACAAGAACATGGAAGCGGCCCTCAAGTCCTATGACGAAGCTGCCGCCGTGGCCGGGCCGCTGGCGGTGGGCACGCCGGCCGAGGCACTGCTGTCGAAAGTGGCCGAGGCGCGCGGCCGGCAGCAAGCCGCACGTCAGGCCGTGCTGGCGTTGGTGAAGACCGATACGGCGGCGGCCGTGTCGCTGCTCAACAAGCAGGAAACACCCGCCTGGCGAGAGATGCGAAGTGGGCTGCTGGAGGCGGGAAAGCTTTCGCGTGCCCGACTCGATGGCACGCGCGATGGAGCGCGCTCCGAGACGCACCTGGCGGTGACCATTGCCTTGGCGGCCACCGTCTTTGGCGTGGCCATGGGCATCGTCTTTCCGATCCTCACGCGCCGCACCCTGCATGCCACCCTGGGTGGCGAGCCTGAAGTGGCCCGTGACCTGGTCGAAGCCGTGGCCGGTGGCGATCTGCGTCGCCCGGTGCCTCTGCAGCGCGGCGACACCGGCAGCCTTCTGGCGCACCTGGCCACCATGCAGAACTCCTTGTCGCGAACCATCTCCGAGATCGGTGCCTCGGTGAGGCAGGTGAGCCAGGCCAGCCGCGAGATCGCGGTCGGCAATGCCGATCTGTCCAATCGAACCGAGCAACAGGCCAGCAGCCTGGAGCAGACCGCAGCCAGCATGGAAGAGATGGGCAGCCAGTTGCGGCACAGTGCGGAGTCCGCCCAGCAGGCCAGCCACCTGGCAGCCAGCGCCTCGGCCGTGGCAGCCAAGGGCGGCAAGGTGGTGGGTGAGGTGGTCACCACCATGGAATCGATCAGCGCCAGCAGTCGCAAGATCGCCGAGATCATCGGCGTCATCGACGGCATCGCCTTTCAAACCAACATCCTGGCGCTCAATGCTGCCGTGGAAGCCGCCCGTGCAGGCGAGCAGGGCCGAGGCTTTGCCGTGGTGGCGGGCGAGGTGCGCACCTTGGCCCAACGCAGCGCACAGGCGGCACGGGAGATCAAGGGCTTGATCAGCGAGAGCGTTGACGAGGTCGATGCTGGCGGCCGCCTCGTCCAAGAGGCCGGCAGCACCATGCAGGACATCGTCACGCAGGTCGTGCAGGTCACCGAGTTGATCAATCGGATCACGGCCAGCACGCTGGAGGAGAGCAGTGGCATCGGCCAGGTCAATCAAGCCGTGGCCCAACTCGACCAGATGACCCAACAGAACGCAGCCCTGGTGGAACAAAGTGCCGCTGCGGCCGAAAGCCTGAGCGCACAGGCCCGCACGCTGGAGGCAGCCGTGGCCCACTTCCAGGTGTCGGGGACCGGCGCCCTTCCGTCGAATTGATGTTCTGGGCCGGATGGGCGACGCGGGTCGCAATCCTCCAGACCACAGAGGCAAGAAAAAGCCCACCGAAGTGGGCTGCATCGCAGAGGGCGAAGTATCAGGACCGACGACGGCTGGTCCAGGCCGCACCTGCGGCCGCCACCATCACCAGCAGAACCGTGCCGGGCTCAGGCACCTGATTCGTCGTCGCGCTGGGCGAAACGACGACAGCGGATTGCTTGTGCTTGTTCTTGTCCTTGTCCTTCTCGCCATGATCGTCGTCTGCGCGCGCGATCAACGGCGCAACCAACAACATGGCGGCGACCGCCTGCAACAACAACTTCGAGGTGGAATGCTTCAAATTGGCTCCTGATTGGCTTGCAACGGGGCACCATCTGGGCCGAGCTTGCAACAACGAACTCCAAGCAGGTCAGTGATGAATAGCAGCCCGACGGCCGGCACAAAGACCAACCGATCGGCTTACCCAGATCATCGGCGAATGCGCCTGTGGATGCCAGTGGGGCCATCCGTAGGTATTGTGCAAATCGGCACGCGGGGGTGCGATTCGCCAGCTAGGCACCTGCTACCGGCACCAGGCTGCGATAGAGCTCTAGATACCGCGCGGCTGGTACGCGCCACGACAAATCCTGGCCCATGCCTGCGGCCATGATCTTCTGCCACGCTTCGGGCTGGTGCCTGCGCATCTCGGCAGCGCGATTCAAAGCATGCCGCAAGGCCCCTGCGTTGGCTGCATCGAAGACGAAACCGGTTTGCTCGTCGACCACCGTATCGGCCAGGCCACCGCTGCGGCGCACCACCGGCACCGTGCCGTAGCGCAGGCCATACAACTGGGTAAGGCCACAGGGCTCGAAGCGCGAGGGCACGGCGATCACGTCGGCGCCAGCCACCAGCGCATGCGCCCGGGGCTCGTCGTAGCCCAGGTGTGCGGCCACGCGGCCCGGGTGGGTCTGCTGGGCGCGGCGCAGGGCCGCCTCCAGCGCTTCGTCGCCCGTGCCCTGGATGGCGATCTGCATGCCATCGGCCACCAGGCCGGGCAAGGCCTCGAGCAGGAAATCGATGCCCTTCTGGCCGGTGAGGCGGCTCACCACCACCACCAGCAAGGCCTGGTCGTCGCGCTGCAGGCCCCAGGCATCCTGCAAGGCCAGCCGGCACTGGCGCTTGCCGTCCATCTGCTGCAGATCGTAGCGGCTGGCGATGGCGTCGTCGCCGGCCGGGTCCCACACCTCGGTGTCGATGCCATTGACGATGCCCAACACATCATTGACGCGTCCACGAATCACACCGTCGAGGCCGCAGCCGAACTCGGGCGTGGTGATCTCGTGCGCATAGTTCGGGCTCACCGTGGTGATGCGGTGCGCGAACTTGAGCCCGGCCTTCATGAACGAGAGCTGGCCGTGAAACTCCAGGCCCGACGGCACCATGTAGCGCGACGAGAGCCCGAGCAAGGCCCAGTCGTCGTGCGGGAACAGGCCCTGGTAGGCCAGGTTGTGGATCGTGTACACCGACCTGGCCGCCGTGGGCACGTGGTCGGCCATGTAGGTGCAGGTCATCGCGGCATGCCAATCGTGTGCGTGCACGATGTCGGGCACCCAGGCGGGGTCGGCATCGCCGGAGGCAATGCGCGCGGCCAGCCAGCCGAGCAGGCCATAGCGCTGCAGGTTGTCGGGCCATTCGCGGCCCAGGCTGTCCTGGTAGGGGCCACCGCCGCGCCGGTACAAATGCGGCGCGTCGATCACGTACACGGGCATGCCCGTGCCGGGCATCCGCCCGAGCAGCAGGCGCACGCGCAAGGCCCCGAAGCAAGGGCCGGCGTCCAGCACCGGCCGCGCGCCCTGGATGCCGTCCAGAATGGCCGGCAGGCCCGGCAAAACCATGCGCACGTCGGCACCGGCAGCCGCCAGCGCAGGTGGCAAGGCCGCCACCACATCGGCCAGCCCGCCGGTCTTGACCAGCGGGAACACCTCGGCCGCGACCTGCAGCACCCTCAAGGCGGGGACCACGTCAGTCAAGGGCCAGCGCATCGAGCATGGCCTTGGTCACCAAGGTGATGCCTTGCTCGCTGCGATGGAAGCGCCGTGCGTCTTCGACCGGGTCTTCGCCGATGACGAGCCCTTCGGGAATCAGGCATCCCCGATCGATCACCGTGCGGGTCAGCCGCGCGCCGCGCCCGACCTGCACTCCGGGCAGCACCACCGACCAATCCACGCAGGCGTGCGAATGCACGCGCACGCTGGAGAACAGCACCGAGCGGAAGACGCGGCCCGAGACGATGCAACCGCCCGAGACCATCGACTCGATGGCCATGCCGCGCCGGTCTTCCTGGTTGTGCACGAACTTGGCAGGCGGCAGCTGCGCCTGGTAGGTCCAGACGGGCCAGTGCGTGTCGTAGAGGTTGAGCTCCGGATCGGTGGCGGTGAGATCGATGTTGGCGTCCCAGTAGGCATCGATGGTGCCCACGTCGCGCCAATAGGGTTCGGCCCCCGGCTTGGTGCCCACGCAGCTCATGTCGAAGGGGTGGGCAATGGCCTTGCCGGCACGCACCGCCTTGGGGATGATGTCCTTGCCGAAATCGTGGCTCGAGGCCGGATCGGCCAGATCGATCTCGAGCTCGCGATACAGGTAGGCCGCATTGAAGATGTAAACGCCCATGCTCGCCAGCGAGCGCTCGGGCTTGCCCGGCATGGCCGGCGGGTCGGCAGGCTTCTCGACGAAATCGACGATGCGGCGGTCCCCGTCGATGGCCATCACGCCGAAGGCATGCGCCTCGATGCGCGGCACCTCGATGCAGGCCACCGTGCACTCGCGGCCCTGCTCCACATGATCGGCCAGCATCATGGCGTAGTTCATCTTGTAGATGTGGTCACCGGCCAGCACCACGATGTAGTCGGCGTTGTAACCATCGAGGATGTCCAGGTTCTGGTACACCGCGTCGGCCGTGCCGCGGTACCAGGATTCTTCGTCCACCCGTTGCTGCGCCGGCATCAGATCGACGAACTCGTTCATCTCCGACTTGAGGAAGGCCCAGCCTCGCTGCAGGTGCCGCAGCAGGCTGTGGCTCTTGTACTGCGTGATCACGCCGATGCGGCGGATGCCGGAGTTCAGGCAGTTGGACAGGGCGAAATCAACGATGCGGAACTTGCCCCCGAAATAGACGGCAGGCTTCGCGCGCCGATCGGTGAGTTGCTTGAGGCGGCTGCCTCGCCCGCCGGCCAGCACCAGGGCCACGGCCCGGCGAGGAAGGTCGAGACTGGATGCGAGTTCCTGGGGATGCATGGTGGGTGTGGGGCAATGCCGCAAAAAGTAAAGCTTGATGGCGATGGTGCCACGACAAAGGCAAGCCGACCCAGGCTCTGCATCAATAATCCGCGCTCGTCCCTCGGAACCTTTGCGCTGTGAACAACCTGCCCTCGCCTGCCCAGGCCGCTGCCAACGAGCACGCCCTGCCCTTCGATTTCGCCCGCGCCATCGAGCAGCATTTGCTGCAGACCATCGGCGTGGCACCGGCCGAGGCCGATCGCGCCCAACTGATGAACGCCGTGGCCCAGACCGCGCGGGCCGAGCTGGCCCGCCGCTGGGTGGAGGGCGATGCGGCCGACCGGCGCGACAAGGTGCGGCGCGTGTGCTACCTGTCGATGGAGTTCCTGATGGGCCGCAGCCTGGGCAACGCCTTGCTGGCGCTCGACCACACGGCCACCGCAGCAGCGGCCGCGCAGGCCCATGCCCAGGCCCTGGAGGACGTGTGCGCCACCGAGCCCGATGCCGCACTCGGCAATGGCGGCCTCGGGCGCCTGGCGGCCTGCTTTCTCGATGCCATGGCTTCGCGCGGCCTGCCTTCGTTCGGCTACGGCATCCGCTATGAGTTCGGCATGTTCGCGCAGGCCATCCAGGGCGGCCGCCAGGTGGAGCACCCGGACCCGTGGCTTGCAGACGGCACCCCGTGGGAGTTCCCGCGCCAGGCGGTGCACTATCCGGTGCGCTTCGGCGGCTGGGTGGAGCGGGCCGAGTCGCCCGATGCCGCGCCCATCTGGCGCCACGCCGCCGAAGTGGAGGCCAAGGCCTTTGATCATGTGGTGCCTGGCCATGGCACCCGCCGCGTGAGCACGCTGCGCCTCTGGAAGGCCGCAGCGCCTGCGCAGATCGACCTGACCGCCTTCAACAGCGGCGACTACGCGCGCGCCGCCGAGCTGAAGAACCAGTTCGAGAACATCTCCTGGGTGCTCTACCCGAACGACAGCACGCCGGCCGGGCGCGAGTTGCGCCTGAAGCAGGAATACTTCTTCACCTCCGCGTCCATCCAGGACATCCTCGCGCGGCACCTGCACGAGCACGGCAGCCTGGTCAACCTGGCCGACTTCGTCGCCATCCACCTCAACGACACCCACCCGGCCATCGGCGTGGCCGAGTTGATGCGCCTGCTGGTGGACGAACACCGCATGACCTGGGCCGACGCCTGGCGTGTCACGCGGCAGGTGTTCAGCTACACCAACCACACGCTGATGCCCGAGGCCCTGGAGACCTGGCCCGTGTCCTTGCTGCAGCAGGTGCTGCCGAGGCACCTGGAGATCATCTTTCGCATCAATCTCGAGTTCCTCACCGAGATCAGCGCGCGCTGGCCCGGTGACAACGAGCTGCGCCGGCGCCTGTCGCTGATCGACGAGCAAGGTGAGCGCCGCGTGCGCATGGCTCACCTGAGCATCGTGGGCAGCCACAAGGTGAACGGCGTATCCGCCCTGCACTCCGATCTGCTCACCAGCACGGTGTTTGCCGACTTCGCGCGGCTGTGGCCGGATCACTTCATCAACGTCACCAATGGCGTCACGCCCCGGCGCTGGCTGGCACAGGCCAACCCGGGCTTGTCCGCCCTGCTGGACGAAACGATCGGTGCGGGCTGGCGTGGCGACCTGGGCCAATTGAGCGCCTTGCGCGAGCATGCCGGTGACCCCACCTTCCAGGCGCGGTTTCTGGCGGTCAAGCGACAGAACAAGCAGCGCCTGGCTGCCACCATCGAGGCCGCCACCGGGCAGGGCCTGGATGCCGGCTCGCTGTTCGATGTGCAGGTCAAGCGCATCCACGAATACAAGCGCCAACTGCTCAACGTGCTGCACGCGGTCACCCGCTACCGCGCCATCCTGGCCCAGCCCGAGGCCAGCTGGGTGCCGCGCAGCATCATCTTCGCCGGCAAGGCGGCGTCGGGCTATCACACGGCCAAGCAGATCATCCGCCTGATCCACGACGTGGGCCAGATCATCAACCACGATGCGCGCGTGCGCGGCTTGCTCAAGGTGGTGTTCATCCCGAACTACGGCGTCTCGCTGGCCGAGGTGATCATGCCGGGGGCCGACCTGTCCGAGCAGATCTCCACCGCCGGCACCGAAGCCTCGGGCACGGGCAACATGAAGCTCGCACTGAATGGTGCACTGACGATCGGCACGGACGACGGCGCCAACATCGAGATCCGCCAGAACGTGGGCGACGACAACATCTTCATCTTCGGCCTGCGCACGCCCGAGGTGGCCGCCACCAAGGCCGCCGGCTACCAGCCGATGCGGCTCTACGAGAACAACGCGGCGCTCAAAGGCACGCTCGACGCCATCGCCAGCGGAGCGTTCTCGCCCGATGAGCCGGCACGCTATCGCCCCTTGATCGACAGCCTGCTCTGGGGCGGCGACCACTACCTGCTGCTGGCCGACTACCAGGCCTATGTGGACACGCAGGCCCGTGTGGACGAGCTCTATCGCCAACCGCAGACCTGGGCGCGCAAGGCCATCCTCAACGTGGCGGGCATGGGTGCGTTCTCGTCCGATCGCAGCATCGACGACTACGCACGCCAGGTGTGGCGCCTACAGGGCCGCCGCTGAGGGCCACTGCGAGGCCAAGCAAAAGGGGCGCCTCGCGGCGCCCCTTTTCACTGGCTGTCGGGCTGTTGAGCCCGGCGCATCAGTTCAGCGGGATCTTCTTGCCGTCCTTGCCGTAGTTGTACAGCGTCATGGCCGGGTTCTTCAGCTCGCCATCGGCCTCGAAGCCCACCTTGGCGGTGACGCCCTGGTAGTTGGTCTCGAACAGCTTGGCGGTGTAGACCTTCGGGTCGGCCGAGCCGGCGCGCACCATGGCGTCCACCAGCACGTGCGTGGCGTCGTAGGTGTAGGGCGAGTAGACCTGGAACTGGCCCGGGTACTTCTTGTCGTAGCGGTCCTTCCAGGCCTTGCCACCAGGCATCTTGTCGAGCGAGGCGCCGCCTTCGGCACAGACCACGTTCTGCGTGGTGGGTGCGTTGCCGGACTGCTCGCTCAGCTTGGCCGTGCAGATGCCATCGCCACCGAAGAACTTCACGTTGGTCATGCCGAGCTGGGCCATCTGACGCAGCATCGGGCCGGCTTGGGTGTCCATGCCGCCGTAGAAGATGCCGTCCGGGGCCTTGCCCTTGATGGCGGTCAGGATGGCCATGAAGTCCACGGCCTTGTCGTTGGTGTACTGCTCGTCCACCACCTGGATGCCCTTGGCCAGCGCGGTCTTCTTGAACACTTCGGCCACGCCTTGGCCGTAAGCGGTGCGGTCGTCGATGATGGCGACCTTCTTCAGCTTCAGGTTGTTGGCGGCATGCAATGCCAGGCCAGCGCCCAGGGCGTTGTCATTGGCCAGCAGGCGGAAGGTGGTCTTGTAGCCCAGCTGCGTGAGCTTGGGATTGGTCGACGACGGGCTGATGTGGGGGATGCCACATTGGTTGTAGACCGCGGCTGCCGGGATCGAGGTGCCCGAGTTCAGGTGGCCGACAACGCCGTTGACCTTGGCGTCGCACAACTTCTGTGCTGCGGCGGTGCCCTGCTTCGGGTCGGCCGCATCGTCTTCGGCCACCAGCTCGAGCTTGACCTTCTTGCCGCCGATCGTCACGCCCTTGGCGTTCAGATCTTCGACGGCCATGCGAGCGCCGTTTTCGTTGTCCTTGCCGTAGTGGGCCTGGCCGCCGGAGACCGGGCCGACGTGGCCGATCTTGACCACCATGTCTTGGGCCATGCTGGTGCCGGCCAGCATTGCGACGGCGGCGCCGACGATCAGATTGAGCTTGAATTGCATGCAGTAACCTCCGGATGGATGAGTTGAGACTGAAATGTTGCTTGCTTCCGCAGGGGTGTTTCTCAACGGCCGCAACAATACTCCAATCAGCGATTGGCCCGTTTGATCCAGGCTCGGTACTTACCCGAGAGAGCGCACTTGGCCAACCCGCACCACAACGCGGCCCGGCGCATTCGGGACGACAGGATGACGCAATGGCCGTGCCAGCTGCGCTGAGTCAGCTGGCCGGCGCGGGGTCGGCGCTGGCGCGGTAGGGCCGGTTCACCGGCACCAGGCCTCGTGCGATGTATTGGCGCCAGCGCTCGCGGCCGGCCTGGGCATCATCGGGCTCGGCAGCCACCACCTCCACCACGCGCTCGTAGCGCTCGGCCTGCCAGGGCATGTCCGGCCCCAGGTTCACCAGCACCGTGGCTTGCACTTCGGCCTGCGCGTCGTCGATCAGCCAGATGGGCGTGCGCAAGTTGCGCGGGCTGGGTGCCTCGCCCGCACGCAGCCGCAGGTGCGGAATGAATTCCTCCTGCTCGAACACCCACAAGGCTTGATCGAGTCGCGACAGGGCTTCGGCGTCCCCCACCACCACCGTACGCAGGCCCTGGCCGAGGGCCTTGCGCAACAGGCGGCAGGTGTAGCCCAGCTTGTCTGGCACCTGGGTGTGGAACGCGACCTCGGTCACTTCGGCGGCGTGGCGCTGGCCTGTGACAGCACGAAGTGCGTGAGCAGGCCCACGGGCCGGCCCGTGGCGCCCTTGGCCGCACCCGATTTCCAGGCCGTGCCGGCGATGTCCAGGTGCGCCCAGCGCTGCCCCTTGGTGAAGCGCTTGAGGAACATGGCCGCGGTGATCGAGCCTGCGGGCCGCCCGCCGATGTTGGCCACGTCGGCGAAGTTGCTCTTCAGTGCCTCGTCGTACTCGTCGTCCACGGGCATGCGCCAGCAGGGGTCGAGCGCCGCGTCGCCGGCATCCTGCAAGGCCTTGGCCAGGTCATCGTCGGCGCTGAACAGGCCAGAGCGCACGCCGCCGAGCGCAATCACGCAGGCCCCGGTGAGCGTGGCGATGTCGACGATGGCGGCCGGCTTGAAGCGCTCGGCGTAGGTGAGCGCATCGCACAGGATGAGGCGCCCTTCGGCATCGGTGTTCAGGATCTCGATGGTCTGGCCCGACATGCTGGTGACCACGTCACCCGGCTTCACGGCCTTGCCGCTCGGCATGTTCTCGGTGGCCACCACCACGCCGATCAGGTTGACCTTGGCCTTGAGTTGCGCCACGGCGCGCATGGTGCCGAAGACACTGGCTGCGCCGCCCATGTCGAACTTCATCTCGTCCATGCCCTCGCCGGGCTTCAGCGAGATGCCGCCCGAATCGAAGGTGACGCCCTTGCCCACCAGCACGGTGGGGGCCTGCTTCTTGCCAGCGCCCTGGTAGTGCATGACGATCAGGCGCGGCGGCTCGTCCGAGCCCTGCGCCACGGCCAGGAACGAGCCCATGCCG
>Ga0268298_10005731_pt1 | contig 11534 bp, 13 predicted proteins | sample WWTPWeurt_MetaG_FD_194462 | JGI IMG/M metagenome (GOLD analysis project Ga0268298, IMG submission 194462) | Activated sludge microbial communities from WWTP in Nijmegen, Gelderland, Netherland - WWTP Weurt | ecosystem: Engineered > WWTP > Aerobic digester > Activated sludge | place... | reverse complement strand
TGATCTCGTGATGCCGCGGCTCCCCTTTGGGATAAACAAGTCAATCACACATGAACACCGGATACTTTCTGACCCGCGCATGCCATGGGAAATATTAGATATGATTTTCCGACTTAAACAAGGTGTCGGAAGGCTGGTTCGCAGAGAAGGATTGCCCAATAACCGTCGAATCTTCTTCCTTGACTCCAGGATATATAATTCAAACTTGAATTATGCCCGAGAGCAGGTGGAATTTATCTTCAGGGGATACACTAAGCTTAACCAACCGTCAGATTGAAAAATTCGGTTAAGGATCAATTTTACTTTAAAACGGGGAGGTAGCCAGCTATAGAGCCGGCACCTCTTCGCTCGTTTTAATCAAGCCATTACTTTTCAGGGAACATGTTTTTTGGGGAAGGGTATCGCTTAATTACACCACCTTGAGACACCACAATCTCACGCATGAGACCCTTTGAATACTCCGGATAGATCGCTGTCCATCCATCATCAATGAGTTTAGCGTGACTGGCCAAAATCACTGGCACCAATGACTCTGGAAGCGAGGAGTAAGTCAGAAAGCTCACAACCCCGGGACCGTAAAGCTTTCGAGAAATACTTTCCGGCATCGCCAGGTCCGAGCGCCGCTTTACGTGAAACGTGACATCTCGAAAGGAGCAATTCACGAAAGTACCTGGGGTTTCACGATACAGACCGCTTATCACAAAGTCGTATTTTCCGTCACACTGAAAACCCGCTGACTTAATCTGACTGCGAAGCTCCGCGTTTCTTCGAGAGAACAGACGATTCAACTCATCAAACGAGGCTCCTTCACTCACCGAATCAACCCGAATAAACGTAACGCCAGGCTGAGTGAACGTTTTGTAGGCATATCTGGAAGCCGAAACAAATCTCTCCTCTGGAGACCGAGGCGCGATCAATGACAAGCCGATCATACTGATGTTGAAGCCGGTGCCCATACCTGAACCACCGAAGATCGCGGATCCGAACAAGTCTGCTGCAGCGACGGTTCCTCCTATGTCTCTCGCAGCGGCCCAAGCTCCTCCTCCAGAAACCTTAGGTGCCTCGCCTGACTGCAATACATCATTACGAAATGTAGCGTAGTACTGAATCGGGTAGTCATAGTAGTTCTTGCTCAGCTTGTCCGAATACCTCCTCATTTCCAGATCAAGAAGCTTCTCTGACGAACCGCCGGAGCCAAGAACCGTGAACTGTGAACCGTCCCCGGACTCATCATTCACCATCTTATAACCACCGCAGCCTGCAAGTGAGAGTGCAGAAAACGCAATAACTGTATATTTAATCAGCACAATGTCTCCAAACGACTTTCATGCCAACAATAATCACACAATTCCGCTTAGATATCGATGGTTGAGATCAATCAACAGGACGAGCTCTGTCCGCACTTGCCTAACATCGGACAAATCGACTTGAAAGACCCGTCTCTGACTCCCGGAAAATCAGGTTCCCGTGAGGTAGAGCTATGACACGGAATGTCACCGAACAGGCGCGATTGATCACGCCATCTTCTTCATCCTGCAGATGAAAAGCGACTGCGGGAGCCGCAATGAAAGCGACCCCAAACACATTCACAACGTAGTCTCCTAGTCCGTTTCCAACCCCCAAAACACCTAACAAGAAGACAGCCAGCAATAACAGAACTCCCGAATACATGGCCCTGACCACCTCAAAAATCACTTGTAGTTCATCCTTTCGCGTTCGATCCACTCGTAGAAAACTTCCGCTGCATCCAGATCTTCACCGCCTGCCTTGATAGCTGCGTGCAGGGCGTCCCGGGCGTTCAAGACGTCCTCTCGAGTCCACCCCTTAACTTCCCGAAGAAATCTCTGAGCCTCTACGAACTTACGCGCGAGAGCGTCGCGGCGATCTTCAATGCTCCTGTGTAAAAAGGCGCTCATATCTGATGACTGTATATAACAACAGTTTATAAACTTCCTGTCAGAGCTGATACTCTCACCGAGAATATCGACATAGACTATTGGACAAGTCGATTCACCGACAAGGTCACCAGAAATGAACATCCCCCCTATGAATGCTGAGCACGTCGCCAGGTACAAGGGTAATCTTCAAACCAGAAACCCTAAGTGGGATTCGGTGATCCGCTCTGTTCGGAAAAATGAGGGTTTTTTGACCCTGATGAGGGTTGCTACCTATTTCGAGTTCTCATGGGGTTTCGCCCTTGAGTACAAGATGTGGGATCAGATCACGCTGAGCCTTTACCCCATAGACGCTCTAGATCAAGGTATCGAACAATTTCAAGAGCGGTTTCTTACCGCGTATGTTGATATTGTTCGGCCCGATTTGCGAATTTTCCAAGAGCTAAGCGAACTGCTTCAGTCGCCGTGTTTGGTGGGGTTTCAGGACGGTCGCTTGACTGGATCAGCATTTTCGCTCTCGGCCACTGGTGACGAAATCGCTCACGCTCGATTCAGGTCTTGGGTAGCCGATAGACTCCTTTCAAGTCTCATGTTTGAGGTGCTTTGCAAGGTAATGGATCCAGATTTTCAGTTTTCTAAGCCTATTGGGTTCTTGAAAGCCCCCGACAACAACAACTCATTCCATTCGTTCTGATAAAAGGAGGCATCTAAACAACGATACCTCCTTTTATTCACTTGGTTTCAGATGAGATCAGGACTGTCTCTTTGTGCATCTTGTGTCGCCGCCAAGAAATGATCCCCGCAGTTAGAGAAGCACGGGCCAGAAGCACCAGAGCAATCTGGGCAAGCACTGCAAGATAGATCGGTCCAGTCTGATAAGCACCACTCGTATAAAGTCGCCATGATCCCAATGCGCAGACCAGGATGACGATCACGTTAACAACCACACCAATGATGTCCTCCGCAGATTTCGCCACATTCAGGCCCTCTTGAAATCCTCGTTTCTGAGTCATAGTCTTACCATCTCGTTATATTTGGCTGCCCGATACCACCAAGCGCTGTCTATCTAGTACTGAATCGGAACTTCAAAGCTTGCTTTTCTGGGTGCGGTCTCATCGATCTGCTGGGACATTCGAACGTACGCCTTCACGGAATCAAGCGGAAAATCAAAGCTCTCAAAATAGAAGCTCACTTCCGACCAGCAACATCCACCTTCATACTCATTGTTTGCTTTTCGGGGCCAGCGAGAGTAGAAGAATCGCGACAGACCGTCGCGCAGAGCCTTGATAGCTGACTCTTGGGAAAACGTCTTTGAAGGCTCGAGTTTGATGACCAAGAACTCAGCCCCCCCCGAGACGTCAATGACCTTGGAGCCATTTTTCAGGAGAATCGATGATGCCTGCTCCCAGAACCCATCTCGATAGCTTCGGTTCAGCCAGCGCTTCTTCCCAGATGTCACCAGGACGATGACTGCTTCACTGAGGGTGGGCAGATCATCCATAAAGTCACTTTCGGCGGTCATCATGAATGCATGCACGATCTTCAGCCTGCAGAGCCTTGCACGTCAGCACTCGGTGCTGCTTGCAAGCCCTCCTGAGACGGCATATCAGTGGGCTCCCCTGAATCAGCAACTCCCTGGGGAACCGTAACCACGGTCTCGCGAACCAGCTTTTCTGCTTTCAGAAGAGTCCGCAGAAGCTTGTTGAGCTCGGAGCTGGTTACCCTGCTGACCTTGAATCCATCACGGATCCATTGCTGCAGCGCAGCTGCCGTAAGGTTTCGGTCGGAAGGGCTGGCAGAGATGATCCTGACCATCTCATCAGAATCGTTCAAGCCGACGTAGCACTCAAGCCCCAAGCTGGTTTGAACATCCACTGCACCGCGCTGGCTCTCGTCGATGGCAACAACAGGGGGCGCCCCATACCCATCAGCGGCCGGACAGAATTGAACCTGAACCTTGTCCCCTTGTTGCGTAACCGTCAAACCTTGACTGCTCATTGATGAAGCTCCTTGAATGAATGAGTTGTCATCGTATCCAAGAATCTTGCTTCGAATATTTTCAGCAGGGGCTAAAGTACCGATCAATATAGCGAAAATCAGCAACATTCGATGCCGATTTCATGCTTTGAAATGCAGGATTAACTTGTTAGTCGCGTCGCTCCGTCTGCTAGAACTCATGCTCATAATCATATATTGAGGCCCACTCTTCCAATTACACTTCCCCGTCCTCAATCTTAGTTAATCTCAGTGGTTTTCTGAATATACCAACCAAACCCACTTTCTCCTGAGCCTTTGCCCTTCAGCTGCATATCACTCAAGAATGAGAACACGCTTCGAAATTCCAGAGATGTACTTTCCACCGCCCACAAGCCATGCAAATACTCCCTTAGAGGCTCTGAACCAGAGCCGTCAACGAATAGCCGATAGAGCCCAGCTCCCGGATAGGTAACCATAAACTCCGGTTCTTCGCTGTATATTCTTACAATATCAATCAAGTCTTTTGAATCTGAAAGCCTAATCCAATCAGATCTAACACCTTCAGAAGCTTTCTCGTGCAAAGTAAGCAATCTAAGCGCTGCTTCATTGCGTCCAACAACACGCCATCGGCACTGATTGATGACGATATCGCAGCCGGAAGGCCTTGCTTTAACGCTAAATGGTCCCGATTCTTCAACCACCTCGTACCAGGGAAATCCGAAATTTGTTGGAGGCGGGAAGGGGAGGGGACTTATTCCTTTCAGCAGTCGAGCAAACAACGCTGACCGCGGACTTCCGCCGAATGCCGTCAAGTCAACAGAATGTGTGACGAACTTTTCTTCAAATTCACTCTCTGATTCAACAGTTATTCCCAAGATTGACGCACACAGAGCCCGTTCAGCATCAGACATAGCGCGTGCTTTCATAATCGTGTTCATCCTCAGAACGGCGTTGTACTGATTCATCAGTTCGTGCCATTTCGATCTTTGTTCTTCGGTTAAATCTGATTCACAAAAAAAATGGTTCATGCGCTCTCCTGCTGTGCTGTACCCCCAATCCTACCAATAGGATGTCGAGGATTTTCTTTTAAAAGCGTATGTTTGTCGCATTCCTAGCACCATTGGAGGAGAGCTCATGAGTTAATCTGCACTATTCATCCATAGTTTTACGAATAGCCATCAATGAATGACAGATGGTCATAATCGAAGGAGCACTTACATGACCCTAAATCAGCAACGTCCTGGGTGGTGCAACGAACTTCAGAAGCTCATTGACACCTATGGTGGTATCGCCGCCAAAAAATCGAAGGAGGTTTCTCATCGGACCAAGGAAATGCGGGCGCAGGTACTTTTCCTTGGATTTCGAGAGTTGTCGGCGCTAAATTGCCGTCCGGATAAAGTTTCAAATTTCCGACAGAAACATATGCGGGCGCTCATGTCGAAGTGGGAGTCTGACGGCTTAAGCGCAGCCACCCTTCAAAATAGATTTTCGACCTTCAGCATTTTCTGTGCTTGGATTGGCAAGAATGCAATGTTGGGTCCGATTGAAGACTACCTTCAGGATCCAGGGCGGTCAGAGCGGATCTATGCAGCCCAACGCGACAAGTCCTGGACAGGAAACGGTGTAGATCCTGACACGGTGATCAAGGCGATCGCAGATGACGATCCGCGTGTTGCGCTACAACTCAAGGTGCTAAGAGCGTTCGGTATGCGCGTGAAAGAGGCAGTGATGTTCAAACCTCATCGCTCTGACATGGGCCAGCATGTAGCCCTGCCAAGGAACGCCGGCACCAAAGGTGGTCGGCCTCGCTCCTTTCCTGTGGATACGCCAGAAAAGCGGGCGATCCTGGATGAAGCCAAATCCGCTGTTCCTACTCTTGACGGACACATCTCAAACCCGAACAAAACGCTGAAGCAGAACATCGACCGCTTCTACAACGTTATTCGCAAGCATGGAATATCGAAGGCGAACCTTGGGGTAACTGCCCACGGCCTCCGCGCGGGCTATCTGATCGACAGGTTCAAGGAGATCACAGGAGAGGACGCGCCAGTTCGGGGAGGGACGATCACCGCTGACAAAAAGGAATCTGTCCGTCGCGCTCAATACATCTGCGCAGAAGAGTCTGGCCACTCAAGGTACAGCATCTCAACTGCCTACTACGGACCAATAAAATTCATTCCGCTACTCAAAAAGGATTCGATCCAGCGTTCAGAGCATCAACCTTCCTGTGGGAAGTGACACATCGGAAGCTCAATATTTATTTTTACTTTTCCAGTCACAACTTCTTCCTAAACTTGCTTGCCTAAAAGAGCGAAAAGCCCCGACACGGCGAGGCTTTTCCTTATAATTCAGATGCTTACATATGACGTTGGTATACCCTAGAAGGGTTGTGCATACCAAAAAACCGTCAAAAACAACAATTTTAATATAAATTCATGCACTTACTTTCCATCCGCAGCATCTGTCTCATCAACAACGTAAACAAAGATAACTTCAACCCCGAAGATGTTTACAAATACACGCAGCAGACGCAGCCCGGAAAGGACGCGTAAGGCACCTCATGACCTTGCGACTGTTCGACGAAAGCATCCAGCGTGCCTCCAAGGGTGGCGGCATGCTGAGACCGCGGAAGCTGAAGGCCCCGAGCCTACAACTAGCCCAGCATCATTGCAGCTTCTTGACCCCCCTGTAAAGGGCAACGGAAACGACAGGACAGATGCAGACGCAATCTGTAATGAACTCTCCAAGCCAAGCATACGCTTTGCCCTTCCAGCCTCCAGCAGCAATCAGTGCGCTCGTTGCATCGGGTGCGTCGGGGCTGCGTTACCACCTGCACAGCCAAGCACCGAAGTGCTTCGGCCAAGAATGCTGACCAGACCGCTGCGACAGTCACGATGCCCTTACTTAGCTGCAGGCGACTAGGTGAATCAGCACCCAAGGGCCGCTGAGCCGGGACGAGCCCCACCGCAGGGCCCGCTCCAGCACCAAGCGTCGCTGCTGGTTGGCATTGCCCTGGACCTCCGCCACCGAGGCGCCCGGCTCACGGCAGGCTGTGATCAGTGAAATTTCCAGCTTTCCTGACCGACCACCAAAAAAGTGCCGGTGTCAAGCCTTTCGTGCAAAGCACGCAGGGCTTGACACCGTATATGAGACAGCAGGTTAGCTCTTTTCGGGGCCGCCTTGCAGGACTGCGGCTTTGCAGGCTAGGAGCCACATAAGAGCGTTGAGAGAGAAAGCCGGATCGCACTTGGTCGTGCTGGATTGCCGGGAGACGGCGGACTTGTTGCGCCATGATAGTCCAAGAGGCTTCGCAACATCCAGAACGAAGAACGCGCAGCCGAGGGCTGCGCGTTCGACGGACGCCATTGGTATGCGACGCCATCATGTCGGCTTCGTTGGCGCGCTCCGTGTCACCAAGCCCTTCTTGAATCCTCTGTCCCCCGCCATGAACGCTTCCAGCATGTGCGGGATCAGCGTCATGGCATCGACGGCCTCGCCATACGCCTGCGCGTGCAGCGCGGCATAGCGATCGAGGTCGGCTTTCAGGTTGGCTGGGCAGGCAAAGGTCAGCTTGACGCTTTCGGTCTTCGGCAGCGGCCCTAGCCGCAGCTTCTTGGTCGTGCTCATCGCATTGCTCCCCGCTGGAAGAACATCGGCTGGTACGGCCGTAGCACGAGGTCGCGGTTGACGATGACGCGCACCGGCAGGCCCGGCCGCTCCGTCAGCGTCGGCTGGATGTTCATGTTGCGCCGGGTCATCTCCTGGCCGACCTGATTGATGCTGTCCTGCGCGCTGTCGCGCCCGGCGATCACGATGCGGTTGCCGTCTTGTCGGTTTTCCGGCGCGGCCAGCTCGGCGCCCACGCCCAACAGCGTTGTCAGCACGGCCCGAGCGAAGACGCGATCCCAATGCCAATCGACGCCATCCTCCAGGCCGGAATATCCCGCCGGATCGGTGCCCGCGAGGTTATCGAGCTTCAGAGAGGACGTGTCCGGCAGGATGACGCGGTTCCACACCACCTGCACGCGACTCTGCCCATAGCTGACCTGGCTGTTGTACTTGCCCAGGATGCGCGAGCCCTGCGGGATCAGCAGGAACTTGCGTGTCGCCGTGTCGTAGACCGGCTCCGTCACCGTGGCGATCACGTCACCCGGCAAGTCCGATTTGATGCCCGTCACCAGTGCCCCGGCGATCACTGTTCCCGCCATGACCTGATACGGCGAGGACGGCATTTGCAGATTGCCGGAATTACGGGTTTCCGTAGAGCCGCCTTTCAGGAAAGCCTCTTTCTGGTCTTGCCGGTTCTGCACGGCGGTGGGATCGGATGAAGAAAGCGCACACCGGATTCCTAGATTCGGAGCCCAGCCTTTGTGGCTGTTCGGTGCGGTCGGCACGAGGAACCCGGTTGGCCCTGTTGCCACCGTCTTTCCTGAGTTCATCGCCCGCGACGGTCAGGAGCGCGCGAACGGGTGCCGTCAAGGAAACAAGCGCAGGGTTGGTGCGGCCCGCAGGCGCAGCCGAGGACACGGCCCTGCGCGCCTTGACGGCGCACGGGCGCGGGCTACAGTCGCGGACAAGGTGATGAAGTCAGGGAAGACGGCTGGACAAGGCAACGGCCCTCCCTGTGTGCCGAACCGCACGGCAAGCGAAGCGCGCAGGCCCGAAGCCGGAAGCCGGGCCGGAGGCGTCAGCCGACCGGAGGGAGGGGACGATGGAAGCCCGTCAGGGGCGAGATTCGCGCAGCGAGGCTCGATGCGCAGCACGACAGCGCGACCGGCCGCGGTTCAGGGGCCGGTGACGCTCGAATAGCAGTTGCTTGATAGCTCCGAGTCCGACAGTTGACCGGGTATCCTGGTGTTTGTCGGCTTGCTGTCGGGTTCCTGTCGTGTTGCCCCTGCCGTTTACTTTCCATACTTCGCTGCATCGGCCAATCACGATGGAGCTACGAAATGAACACTACTGAAAATGCCCAACAGACCCGCCTGCTGACGCCCACAGAGCTGGCCTTGTGCATCCGACTGTTCCGCGAGATGCGGCAATGGTCCCAAGAGCAATTGGCGGCGATCTCCGGCCTCAACGTGCGAACAATCCAGCGGGTCGAGCAAGGTTTGTCTGCCAGCCTCGACACCCGCCGTGCACTTGCCAGCGCGTTCGAATTCGAGGACATCGACGCGCTCAATAAGCCGTTCACCATTCCGTCTGCAGAAGAATTCAAGGCAGCGAAGGAAAAGTTCGATCGGGAGCACGTCACCCTGACCGCGACACCGCTGACCACTGGAAAGCAGTTGGCCAGGCTGGCGGAGACCTGCACGATGGACCTGTCGGAGCCGGCCTTCGAGCTGACGCGCGAAGCGGACGAGACCTTCGCCGCGCTGGTGGACTACTTTCGGGACTACCGGGATTGCGCCGACGCTTACAGCGAAACGCAGAAGTTCGAGGTGTACGACGAGATGCAATCTCACATCGACGCGCTCAAGCATCTCGGCGTTTCGCTTCGTTACGCCGAGCGCAAGGTGCAGGTGAAATGGGGCGCAGACCCGGACAGCAAGCCTATGCCGGCCAACGTGCTGTACGTGGTCGGCTTTCCGCTCGGCAAGGAGCCCGAGCAATTCGCAACCCCGAAATCGGCAGGCATCCGCCTTTAGGGTCCCGTTTGCAAGCGCGGTGTAGGTAAGCGATAGGGACGGCGCAATACATAGCGCCGCCCCCCCAATCACACCCAGCTCTCTAGGGACTTGACCGCCGCGTCTACCTTCTTCAGAAGCGTCCGCAGCGGCGGGCTATCGGGATAGTGCTCGCCCAGGAGATTTTTCGCTTGGACCAGACTCACGACGTGGCGCTCGCGTTCGGCTTCTGTCAGTGTGCGAGAGAACGTCGAACCAGACTCGTGGTAATACAGCTCGAAAAACTGCTCGCTTGGCAGTTCGGCGTGGCTATATTCGCGCTGTGTCCATTCGTCGAGTTCGCTGCGGATCGCGTTGACGCGGTTGTAGACACCCTTGCGGTGATAGGTGGCAACTAGCACCGATTTCAGCAGCTGACCGACTTTCGCGTGTGCCTCGATCGGCATTCGTCCCTTCGGGCGGCGCTGCGGACCGACGAAGGTCTGCACGTAGCCAACCGAATTGCGCTGGCTGTTCGACTTGCGCGGCGCCTTCGGCTTGTCTTTCTCCGCCGCGGCTTTGGCGACGGCGTCGGGACTCACGAAGAACGGCGTCATTGATGCAGATTCGCCATCCCATGTGTCTTCGACGATTGGCGCAGGCAACTTGTTCAGCGCGGTAGCGACGGGCTCCAGCGGAATACCCTTTGCCTCGTCAGCAATGAGGTAGAGACGCGAACCGACATCAGGCGCGTACATGCCAGCCCATTTGGGCTTGACGATGGCAAAGCCGTGTTGCTTTGCCCATGCTTCGCGTTCCTGCACTTTGTTATCGACGGCCTTCTCATAAGGTTCATCCGCAAACAGATAACGCTTCGTCTCGCGGTCATACCAGATGCTGTAGTGATCGCGGCCGGGGACAGCGTTGCTCGACCGCCCGCCAGGGAAGGCGCGGCTATGGCTTTTGGAAGGGCGCAGCTTTGTAGCATCCATGAAATGCAATGCTCGCGCTGCGGCGCAGACTGCACGCCGAGCCTCGGATTGTGTGCGCAGCAGTGACTCGCGCGCGAGATGATCGGGGCCTTCCGAGCGGAAATGCACTAGCGCACGATGGTTCTGCAACTGAAGCGGCGTGATCAGATCCCCCCATTGAGCTGATAGCCCGATGGTCAACGTCTCGCGGCCGCTGGTACCGTCTTCACGGTTCTTCCAATACGCAGTCAGAAAGATGCGGTGCTCAGAACTCGGGCGCTTGGGTTTTGGTGCCGCTCGCAGCACATTACTGGCGTGGCGGAAGTTCTGAAATCCCGCCGCCTGCGCGGCATCGTCCAAAGCCCGAAGGTGTTGAATACCCCGCTCCGTCTTGAGCGATTTGGCGAGGCGTTTGATGCCATCCATCGTGGACGGCCGAATGGCTTCACTCGACATGACAAGTTCTCCCGGTTCATGGCGAAACGTCACCCGTCTGCCGCTTCTCGAACCTGAACATGACATGCGCAGGAAGAGAGGGAGTTTGCCGGCAGTGCTGTCAACAGCTTTGCTATGACGGGTGGCAGGCTTCTGCCCGAAGCCTTGCCGACAGTATCTCATAATCCGGAATAGCGTGGTACCCTAGCCAGTGGTTGCCGTCACCTGCCGCACGCGCCCCTCGGGGTACGACGAAGACGGAGCATTCCAGTGCCCTACCCAATCCATGTTTGATCCCTTGGGCGGCCCGCAAAGCGTGCACCGGCTTGACGCCCGACGGAGATCAATATGGACACCCAGCAGCTCAAGGTGTTCGCGGAGCGCTTGCGCGCGTACCTCGAACGCCACAACCTCACCCTCAAGCACGGCCAGGCACTCGACCTGATCGCAGCCATTCCCGGCTTGCGTAACTGGCCCGAAGTCAATGCGTTCCCCGCTCGCGTATCTGCCGCGCAGTGGGACAGCAACTCGGCCGATCGACTCGCCAAGCGCATTGCCAAGCAGCATGGCCTGATCCTACCGGGGGATCAATTGCACCAGACACTGGAGCCAGTGGCCGCTAGCGTATTGAAAGTCTGGCCCGACGGCCCCGT
>Ga0268298_10005730_pt1 | contig 11537 bp, 10 predicted proteins | sample WWTPWeurt_MetaG_FD_194462 | JGI IMG/M metagenome (GOLD analysis project Ga0268298, IMG submission 194462) | Activated sludge microbial communities from WWTP in Nijmegen, Gelderland, Netherland - WWTP Weurt | ecosystem: Engineered > WWTP > Aerobic digester > Activated sludge | place... | reverse complement strand
ATTCGAGCAACATACATATTGTCCTCATGAAATCCATATGTCACCATGCGAACTCCCGATTCACGAGCAAGAGCAATGACATTGGCATCATCTCCATTCACTACTGCAAAACCAGAAACTGGAATTTTTTTCAAAAATTCAAAAAACGCTTTTTTATATTCAGCATGCGTAAGAAAAAAATCAGGATGATCCCAGTCAACACTTGTAAAAATGAGTGCCCAGGGAGAATAATGTAAAAATTTGTTCTGATATTCGTCCGCTTCGAACACAAAATATTTTCCCGTCCCTGAAAGCGCTCCACCACTCCAGTTGATAACGCGACTTCCAACTACTGCACTCGGATCAAGTTGGGCTTTCAAAAGCACATGTGCTAATAACGCACTTGTAGTTGTCTTGCCATGCGTTCCACAAACAGCAATTGAAAACTTTTGTTTAGTCATTGACCCTAAAAACTCTGGGTAACTCATCATCCATAGACCCATTTCTTTTGCGCGGCGCATTTCTGGATTATTTGATTCTGAATATGCAGTCGAATAAATCACCAAATCAGTATCTGCAGGAACTGACAAGGCATCAAACGGTGTAAAATACGCTATTCCTTCCCGCAACAAAACATCCTCAGTAAAAAAATATTCGTCCACATCAGATCCGGACACCTCAGCCCCGTGCGCACGCAAAATTTGTGCTATCGCAGCCATCCCAACACCCTTTATACCAATAAGATACGCTTTCTTTACATTTTTCATATCCATACACAAAGTATGTTCGATGATAATACTGCGGTCTATATAGAAAAATCATACCTGCAGTACCAATCACAGTCTCTTAAGAAGAGAATCACAAAAAATAAAATAAGTACTATTCTACAAAACTAACAATCATATCGGCAATTTTTTTCGCTGCGTCCGGTGCATGAAACTTTCGAATATTTCGCATCATACGTTCTCGAAGTTCCTTATCAAAAAGCATAGTTTGAATTTTCTGCAAGAGAAGGTGTTTTGTTAAGTTATTTTCTTCAAGAACAAGGGCTCCTCCCTGCCGTGCAACCGCATACGCATTCACCTTCTGATGTTGATTTGCTGCACTCGCATACGGAACCAAAATAACTACCTCCCCATTCGCAGCAAGTTCTGCTATAGATGTTGCCCCCGATCGGCTCACAACCAAATCAGCAACAGAATATGCCGCTTTTCGTTCCTCAGATTTCAAAAATGGATATACCCTGTACCCGCGTTCTCCCGGCTTAACACCATGCTTCGCCGCCATTTGTTTGACCACCTCATAATTATTATCTCCTGTTTGATGGATCACCTGCGAAACATTCAAAAGATCATCAAGGATATCCACAACACATTCATTGATAACCTGTGAACCTTGACTTCCCCCATACACTAGAACCGTTGGCTTCGATTCCGAAAGATTAAATAGACTGTATGCCGCACTCCTGTCGCCGTTTAATGCATCTTCCTGCACCGGCGTTCCTGTCAGCTCTACTTGATCCGGAACAAAATATTCACTCGCTGAACCATATCCAAGGGCCACCTTATTTGCAAATTTACCCAAAAATTTATTGGCCACCCCAGGAACGGCATCCGACTCATGAATAACAATCGGTATTCGATACAGCCACGCCGCAACAACTACTGGAACAGAAACATACCCACCCTTTGCAAATACCACATCCGGCATTTCTCGAAATAAAATCCATAACGAATGGAAAAATCCAACAATGACACGAAAAACGTCCCGTCCATTCAAAAAGGAGAAATAGCGCCGATATTTTCCGGAAGCCACGGTATAACTTCTCGTTGCTATTGAGCGAACAGGATCTTCAAGAGATGATCCTGAACCAATATACACATATTCAAAAAGATTACTTTTCTGTCTTTTTTTAAGCTCTTCCATAACAGCAACAGTCGGATAAATATGTCCGCCTGTCCCTCCACCAGTAAAAACAATACGTATCATACTCTAAAAAACGCATTTTATCTTGATTTTATTGTAGCGTAGCGAGAAATATTGAGCAATATACCCGTAGCAGCAAGCAAAAAAACGAATGATGTTCCGCCGTAACTCACAAACGGAAGCGTCATACCCGTAAGCGGTATAATACCGGTAATAGCTGCAATATTTATAAATGCCTGAAAAAAAATCCACGACGTAATACCAATTGCCAACAACTTTCCAAATGCATCCGGCGCACGAGACGCAATCGAATACCCTCGGTATGCCAGAAACACAATAAACATAAGAACAGCAACAGAACCAATGAGTCCGAGTTCTTCAGCAATAATTGCATAAATAGAATCTGTTACCGGCTCAGGAAGATAGTTGAATTTTTGCCGACTTTGTCCCAATCCAAGACCAAAAATTCCGCCGGATCCTATCGCCAAAAGAGCTTGATTAATTTGGTATCCTTTTCCCTGCGGATCAAGTTCCGGATTGAGAAATACCATGAAGCGATCCCATCTATATGCCGCTGACCGAACCATCACAAAGAACCCGGCTATACTTAAAAACCCAAAGGTAAAAATATGAGAAATATTCGCTCCCGCCGAAAAAAATATAGCGAAAGACACCAGCGTCATAAGTCCAAATGTGCCGGCATCAGGCTGTTTTAATATTAGAAAACCTACCACAACCAATATGCCCAAAAATGGCAGAAAGCCCTCATGTAAATTTTCCACATTGCGCCTGCCACGACTCGAAAGCCAAGCGGAAAGATATAAAATAAGAGCAAGTTTCATCATTTCTGAAGGCTGAAACGAAATAGGCCCCATATCAATCCAGCGTGTTGCTCCATACGCTGAAATACCGATTCCTGGAATAAAAACTACCGCGAGACACAATACTGAAAAAATAAAAAAAGGAACCGCTATTTTTTTGAGATTTCGATAATCCACACGAGACAAAACAAAACATGCAATAACACCAGGAACTACCCCATACAATATCTGTCTCTTTAAGAAATAATACTCATCACCGAAACGCACCTGTCCAAACACCACTCCAGCACTTGCGAGCATTATAAGTCCGAATATCACAAACGCAACAAGGGAAAAAAGCAATTTCCTGTCAACATAAAGTTCCCGTGTATTCCTTTTTAAAAACATACCTTCGGTTACTGAATAATCGAAAAACGCGCATTCAAAAAATAAATCGGAGTCAAACAGAACTAATCCCATTACTCCTTGCGTGCTTTGTACGCCACTTCGCAATTTCTGCATGATCACCGCTTTGCAACACATCAGGAATTTTCCACCCGCGAAAATTCTCGGGACGAGTGTACTGCGGATATTCCGATGAAAAATTTTTACCGTGACTCTCCTCGTCAAGTGAATTCGGATTTCCCAAAACACCCGCAAGCAAGCGCGTTACAGCATCCACTACAACCATAGCTGGAATTTCACCACCTGTCAGCACATACGGACCAATAGATACTTCTTCATCAGCAACATATTCCGCTACACGTTCATCCACTCCCTCATACCGTCCGCAAATACAAATAACCTGTTCGTACTGCGAAAGACGAAGAGCATCTTGTTCAGTGAATTGTTTTCCTTTTGCAGAAAACAAAATTATTCTCCGCTTTAAATCTTGATGAGCAACTGCTTCAACACACTCCGTTACCGGTTCCACCTTTATAACCATTCCCGCACCGCCACCGTACGGCGTATCATCCACTGTTTTGTGCTTATCATGGGTGTAATCGCGCAGATTATGGATAGCTATATGTGCAACACCTATTTCCTGAGCACGCTTCAAAATAGATTCGTCAAAATACGAATCAAACATGTTTGGAAAAAGAGTGATAATATCAAACCGCATACTCATACATCTTACAGCCGACCACGCAGCTTTTCCGCTGCAAGCACTCGCTGTATCGCCAAAATATAACTTGCTGTGCGAAGAGATATTTTGTCCTGCCGAGCGAGCGTGTCAACACGTTCATATATCGAAATCATGCGAGAATGCAAACGATCGTCCACTTCATTAGCTGTCCACGAAAATCCCTGAAGATTTTGTACCCACTCAAAATAGCTAACTGTTACGCCACCAGAGTTCGCAAGGATATCGGGAACAATATCAACCTTATTTTGTATAAGAATCTCTTCCGCATCGCTCATAACCGGAGCGTTTGCCACTTCAACAATCGCCTTAGCACGAACTTTCGAAGCATTCTGCTTGTGTATCACTCCGCCCAAAGCCGCTGGAATTAGCAAATCAACATCCAACTGAAGAAGTTCCTCATTAGAAATTTTTTTTGCTCGAATTGTCATATCCGAAATAAGTGTTTTATGTTCAGAAAAAACACGATACATTTTTTCCACATCCAAACCAGAAGCATTATATACACCGCCCGATGCATCGCTAAGTGCAACTATTTTGAAACCAGCTCTCAAGAGAAATAGCGCCAAATTTGATCCGGCATTGCCAAATCCCTGAATCGCTATCTTCATACTTCGTCGCCTTTTTCCATATCGTTTTTCAATAACGAAAAAGGCTCCGCGCGCCGTAGCCTCATCCCTTCCAAGGCTTCCTCCCAAAACAAGCGGTTTTCCGGTAATCACTCCCGGAGACTTCATACCCACAATTTGTTCATACTCATCCATCATCCATGCCATTGTTCGAGCATCAGTATTTACATCAGGTGCGGGAACATCGTTTGCTGGACCAATTACTTTATACATTTCTTTGATATATCCTCGCGACAACCGCTCCAACTCGCCATCGCTCAGTTTCCGAGGGTCAATTTTTATACCCCCTTTTGCCCCACCGTACGGTAATTCAAGAAGCGACGTTTTAAGTGTCATAAGAAAGGCTAATTCACTCACTTCTTCCTGATCAACTGATTCATGAATACGTATACCGCCTTTGGTCGGACCGAGCGCATCATTGTACTGAATGCGAAACGCACTTATCATACGCACTGACCCATCATCCATCCGAAGAGGATAGTTCACCGCCACAACACGACGGGGATTTTTCAAGATGCATAAATCCTTCTGACTTAACCGTTTGAAGTGTTTTATTTTCTCCAGCCAAAGATCACATTTTTCGCACATGATGATTTCTTCTTTTGCTCGCATATATTTTTCCATGATATTATATAGCCATAGACGTCATAAAACCTTCTACCATATTTTCCCGATATGTAACATACCGCATTCTAACACAAAAAAACATTTTTCTAAAACACAAACCCATGAAAGATTTTTTTCCAGCCGAATCAAATCAGGAAAACAGAAAAAACAAACAAGTATACACAAATGCAGAACATCCAGCCGAACAAACTCTACCTGAAATACTTTCATGGGAAGCTTCCGATCACAACACATTTACGTCAATACTAAAACAGCATACGATAATCATCACGATTTTTACTTGTATCATCGGATATGCGCTGTATACGGAAAGTCCGATTATGGCAGTTACCTTTATTCTTGTCGGAATTGTATGGTTCATGATTTCCGAAAGAAAACCCGGAACTGTCCATTGTTCCGTTTCCAGTCAGGGTGTCGTTGTTGGAAACAGTCTGTACGAATACAACGCTATACAATCTTTTTGTATACTGTATCAAAGAGAACCAAAATCATTTGTAAGTTTCCGCATACAAGCGGACGCGTTTCCATATCTCCATATTTCTCTTGGAACACAAGATCCGGAAACGCTTCGTACATTCTTATCGCAATACATACCGGAAAAAACTCACCGCCCGGGAATAGTTGACATGTTGGACCGGTTTTTCTAAAGTAAAGAGGCTTTCCCGAAACAGTCTAACACAGAAAACGCGCGTTCGTAGCTCAGTGGATAGAGCGTCTGGTTGCGGTCCAGAAGGTCGCAGGTTCGATTCCTGCCGAGCGCACTATTCTTGATTTCAATAATATGATTCATAGTCATCGAATAAAAACTTGGTCTAGCTTTGTTCAACCATCTTTTGTCCTTCTGGCATAGAGGGCAGGCTTAATGTTTAAAGCCTCGAAATCTGCCCTACTGGGGCAGATTTTTTTTATAGTTCTTTCCAACCGACCATAGAGGACAAAAAATGGAATACCGATCTGTCGGAAACCGCTGCGCGGTTTCTCTCGATTCTTTGAATCTGCCGATCTCGCGCGAGGACATTCTGTCCATACTGAATAATAAAGGTTTTGTTTTGATAGAAGTCGACATCGTCGCGCTCGCTCGGCAGTGCATCGCAACATCACGGTATCGCCGCGGCGCGAGACTTTTTGAAGCTCCAGCAATCGTTGACTGCTCTAGCTTCATCAAATGGCTCTACGCGCAACGCGGTATCTGGTTGCCGCGGCGATCCATTCAACAGCGCGAGCTTGGCGAAGCGGTCAATCTCGACGAACTTGTCGCTGGCGATGTTGTGTTCGTTTCCGGTTGGATTGATTACTATCATGACGATCCATCGAATGGTGTTGGTCATGTTGGTATCGCCACCGGAAACGGAACAATTATCCACGCTGCAAACAGAAAAGCCAACGTAGTGGAAACTCCGCTCGACAAGTTCGTCGGAAAAACCAAGTTTCGCTGCGCGAAACGCTACATCCCGCAAGGTGTAGAAGTACTCACGTTTGAAACTCCTGCTGACAGAGAAGTGGAAATTGCAGACGATATCAAGTGGATCGTTTTACAATCACTTCCTAACCCAAAAAAAAGGTCGTCATGATAGAGAGGAATTTCTCCACGTCGTCAAGGACAATCTTTCAGGTCAGGGAAGTTCCGCTTGGAGTCGAACACGGCTGGCGTCCATCTGACAAATTCATTCACACCAAGTGCGGACAACCCGCTCTGCTGCATCCAGACGACAACCAGGTCTGGCGTGTGAGCAGTGCAAATTTGTCACGGACAGTCCATCGGTCTTCTTCAAGCAGGTAGCGTGAGTCATATTGCGCATCAACTGGGCTCCGGCGAATTTGCGCTTGGAGCCCTTTTCATTTCTGAAAATCGTTTTTCTCTTGGCAAAAATTTGCTATACTTTTACTACTGATTTCAAAGTGCGCGCCTCGGAAATTTCCAAAATGAGAGTGCAACGGAATCCCCCAACCCTTCCTTCCGCCGCACCCAAGCAGTCAGGAATTTTTCAGAAAATGATTTCGAGCTGTGCTGTAAAGATACACCATTTAGAAAATTGCGAATCGAAAATAATCGCCTCGCTTCGCTCAGTGACCAGTTCATGTTTAGGTTTTGGGAAAAAATTTTTTATAATGATTTTGGAAAGAAGCTCAGTGAGTTTCTTTTCTTGTTTTCAAGTTGATTTTTCTTAGTTTTTGAGCTAACATGCTTGTTGCACGAATATTCATTCCAAATCGGAGAAAAGATATGATAGTTGGTCTAGACTTTGATGGTGTCATCCTCGACCGCGGAAAGCTGATGTCCGCTGGAGTGAGGATGCTCTATGGCGTTGAAGTTCCCCCTGAGAAATGCACGAAGGAAATCCTAGTGGGAGAGGGATATATCACAATGATGCAATACAGCGCCATTTACAGGACGCGAGAAATTAGTATCTTTATGGAGCCGGTTTATGGTTTTTTGCATTTTCTTCACCGGCTCTTGACTGATGGTCACTCTGTTCGCGTGATAACCTCTCGTGACGGAGTCGCACTCGAAATTGCCGAGGAGTGGTCAATTTCCCAAGGACTGAAACTCAACTTCGTTGGTGTTGGCTATGGCAAGAGCAAGGCAGACGCAGCAACTGGCCTTGACCTCTACGTTGATGATGATATCAACAAGCTCAGACCACTCATCGGTGTCGTGTCATATCGCTACTTGTTCTCGTGGAGCTACAATACGCATGCGGACACTGGCGAAGTTGCCGAGCGCATCCACTCGTGGGCGGAACTCTACTCTACCATCCAGCGCCTTCAGATCCTTGGATAAAAAATGAGCTGCGCTTCTCGCACCACCTAGCCAGCTCAGCTTTCCCGTCAAACAAACGCGCCATGTCTATCGGACATCCGGCGCGTTTTCTCTTTCAAAATTCCAAAAAAGAATTTTCCTCCAAAGTAATAGAATTCTCAAATATTTTCGTTTGAAAAGTTTCATGAAAAAACTCCCATGAAGAAGCTTGCTAACCCAAATTGTATTTTCACAATTACTTGACAAAATACCCTTTTTCGGTAAGAATAAGAGCGTTCCCGGATATCACTCCGAGGAATATGCAGAAACCAAATAAGTATTGGAGGATTACCATGTCACACATCTCCTTTGCATTACGCGGTCTCGAGATAGTCAGTGACTGCTCGGAATTATTGCGAAGAGCACTCCAAAAACGAGGAATCACATGCGGTAAAGCCACCGCAGAAAATACCCGTTATTCGTATAAAGTAAGCCTGGAAGTAGATAGACTTCCGACAAATGCAGACATAGAGGACGTCAAGGAGGAGCTTCCGTCATGGATGAAGGAAATAAACATAACTGGGCACGCCAACAAGAAGTGGGAAACTGCCCAGCTCCAGCCCATATCATCAAAATAAAACTCATGCCCATATCAAGACACGAGGATTCCGAACAATATCGGGACCCGCCCCAAAGTTTCTTGATACGGGCAACGACGCTCATTTGGGGGGCGTCAGACGCGGTGATTACATTCCGGAGCGGGTAATCACCATTTCCCGGGTCATCGAATACATGATGCCCCGGGATTTTTTATGCCGCGCCATTTTGACAAAACACCGTACTTTTCTTACACTGAGCTTGCAAGTATGTTACATCTGTAACTATTTGCGTTTTGTACCTTCCTGTCCGAAGTTTACCGGCGACATCCAGCACCCTTGGATTCGCCGGTTTTTTTACCGAAAAACGATTTTCACGTATACTAAAGACATTTCTCTTTACGCAACACGAAATCTCTCCAAAACAATGTATGTATACTCTTTCGACACCTCTTTCAACTATAGCCTCCATAAAAAAACCGATCCTTCCAAAACTCGCGAAGCTCAGCGTCAAATCTGTCGAGGATCTCCTGCGTCATACACCTGCCCGTTATGACGACTTTTCGAAAATGACAGCTATTGCCGATATGCTTCCGGGAAACATCTATACTCTGGAAGGTATTATCACATCCTTTGTATCCAAACGATCCTGGAGAAAAAGACTTCCTGTCACAGAAGTTGTAATAGAAGATTCGACCGGTTCAATCAAAGCGATCTGGTACAATCAGCGATTTCTCGCGGACACACTTCGCGAAGGAGCACACCTTCGCCTCAGCGGAAAAGTGGTACTTTCAAAAAATAACGCGCTTGTTTTCCAATCCCCCTCCTTTGAACTTGCATCGCGTTCTCCAAATCATACCGGGCGTCTCGTGCCAACATATCCGGAAACATTTGGCATTACTTCCAAATGGATTCGATGGCAAATCCAATCTCTTTTGCGCGCAAATATCAAGATAGACGATCCTATTCCACAGCATATTTTGGATACCTTTCACCTCCCCGATCTTCGACACACATTTCTCTATGTGCATTTTCCCGAAACGGAAAACCATTGGAAAATCGCCCTAAAACGATTTGCCTTTGAAGAGATGTTTCTGTTTCAGCTTCGATCGCTTCGTGCCAGAAGAAGTTTTGAACAGCATTCTGCCAAATCTCTGAAGTCAGATACTGAACGGATGCTCGCTTTTATCCGCTCGCTTCCATTTGAATTGACCTCGGATCAAACAAAAGCCCTCTCAGCTATTTCCCGCGATATGGAAACACCGCGTCCAATGAACCGTCTTTTGAATGGCGATGTTGGCTCGGGAAAAACCGTTGTCGCTCTTTGTTCCATGCTTTCTGCCGCACACGCACAACATCAGTCGGCGCTTCTCGTTCCAACAGAAGTATTGGCATTGCAACATTTCCGCTCTTTTTGCACTTTACTTGAAAAAGAAACCGTAACAATTGCCCTTCTTACAAGCAGTTATCAATATGTTTCCGAAAAGGGATCAGCATCAAGAAAAGTTTCGCGACCCAAATTACTGGACTATATCGAAAAAGGAACGGTAGACATCCTCATCGGAACCCACGCTCTCCTCCAAAAAGATATTCGATTTCACGCGCTCGCCCTTATTGTAGTGGATGAACAACATCGTTTTGGCGTTCGTCAACGCGCTTTTTTACAGCAAAAATCGTCAGAATTGCATGACGGCATCCGAAATGCTATTCCGCATCTTCTCACCATGACCGCCACACCGATTCCGAGAACGCTTGCTATCGCCTTCTTCGGAAATCTCGACATATCGCTTCTTGAAACTCTGCCAAAGGGAAGAAAAACCATTGTTACCAAACATGTTCCGCCCGGAGACCGTCAACTAGTATATGAATTCATTCGATCCGAACTGCGCAAAGGACAGCAGACATACGTTATTTTACCCCTTGTTTCGGAATCAGAAAAACTTAAAGAGGTAAAGGCTGCTATACAAGAGTGCGATAGACTCGAAAAGGAAGTATTTCCGGAATTTCACGTTGGGCTTCTGCACGGAAAAATGAAATCTATTGAAAAGGAAGATATTATGCAAAAATTCAAAGAAAATACTATTCACGTCCTAGTTGCTACATCCGTTGTAGAGGTTGGCGTAGACGTGCCGAATGCCACAGTCATGATCGTCGAAGACGCTGACCGCTTCGGATTGTCGCAATTACACCAGTTTCGCGGACGCGTTGGGAGATCAGAATTACAGTCATATTGCTTTCTTTTTTCAGAAACAGATTCTTCTGTTTCACGTGATCGCCTTAGTATACTTGAAAAATTTTCAAGCGGGTTTCACGTTGCAGAAAAAGATTTGGAACAACGCGGACCAGGAGAGTTTTTTGGCACACACCAAAGCGGATTGTCGGATATTTCCATGGAAAACATGGCGAATATTCGCCTCATCACTTTAGCGCGTCAAGAGGCTGAAACACTCCTCAAGGAAGATCCGAAATTGTCAAAATACAAAAATTTACAGCAATCTCTTGCTCAATTTCAGGAAAATCTTCACTTGGAATAGCCCGACAGACGCAATACGAAACATTTATTTTCAAAAATGCGCACTCTTTATTAAACCGTACGAAGTGCTACAATCAATAAAGAAACATAACTTACACAGGAAACCATTATGTCTATATTCAAAGCATACGATATTCGCGGTATTTATCCTTCCGAAATAAATGAAAAAACAGCATATGCTATCGGACGCGCTACAGCGCAATACTTGCATGCTCAACGAATAGCCGTCGGAAGAGACATTCGCACTTCCAGTCCCTCGCTTTTCGAAAGCCTGGCACAAGGCATTACTGATGAGGGATGCACTGTTATTGATCTCGGTCTTGCTACAACACCCATGGTGTATTTTGCTTCAAGCCGGCTTGATGTAGATGGGGCTATCTCTCTTACCGCATCCCATAATCCATCCGAATACAACGGCATGAAGATCTGTCGCAAAAATGCTATTCCCGTCGGAGAAGACAGTGGACTGAAAGATATAGAAAATATAGCTGTAAATGAAAGCTTTACCGAAAAAACTCCTAAGGGATCCATTGAACCGCATGATATAAAAACGGAATATACAG
>Ga0268298_10005729_pt1 | contig 11537 bp, 14 predicted proteins | sample WWTPWeurt_MetaG_FD_194462 | JGI IMG/M metagenome (GOLD analysis project Ga0268298, IMG submission 194462) | Activated sludge microbial communities from WWTP in Nijmegen, Gelderland, Netherland - WWTP Weurt | ecosystem: Engineered > WWTP > Aerobic digester > Activated sludge | place... | reverse complement strand
CGTGCGCTGGGTCAGGAGGACGGTAGGCCCATCGTCGCGGCATACGATGGGAAAGAGCACCGCCGCGGGCGTCAGTTCGCATTCCCGGGCACCGTCCTCGGCAACGAATTCCCCCACCGCCGGTTCGGGCAGCAGGCAGGCCCGCAGGCGGTGGACATCGAGGCTCATGCGGCTGCGGTATCTCCCTCGATTTCCGCATGAACCGAATCGAGCGCGTCGCGCAGGGTCTCTTCGCTCAGGCGGTTGATCGATGTGGCAACGACGTCGGCGGCCTCGATGGCCCCCACCGGCAGACGCTTGCTGTCCAAGGTCGCAATCAGCGCCGCCGCCGCCCCCGCCACCTGCAGGAGCACTTGGCGCTCGCCCATGAGCAGTTCGAGTTCCTGGCGTAGAAGCGTGACTTCCTGATCCTTTTGAGGCATGGCCCCTCCTGTCAATAACGGCGGCGCAGGGTCAGTGTATCCCCATCCCGGACCATTTCGGTCCGGTTGAGGAAACTCATCCCGAGAAGCGCGAAGGGCAAATCCCCCGACGCATGCACGATGGCGTCCACCTGGTGCAACGTAATGTCGCCGACCTGGACCGAATCCAGGGTAAGTTTGCTGACTTCGACCTGGCCGTTGGCGGTCTGGCTGTAGCCACGCTTTCCCTTGGCGGGATCGAGCCCCAGGCGTTTGGCGTCTCCCGCCCCCAACGAAACCATGGTGGCCCCGGTATCGACCAGAAAACGTGCCGAACGGCCATTGATGGTTCCGTTGGCATAAAAGTGCCCCTGTCCATCAGAGGTCAGAATCGCCTTGCTGCCCTCGCCTGCGCCCGCATTCCCAACAGCGTGCTGTCCGACCTTGAGCGGACGCCGACGACCATCGATCTCGACGATCACCTGGTCGCCCTGTATGGCCACCACCCGCGCCCCCCCATAGCTCTGGCCGATGGCCACCGCTTCCGGGTCTCCGCCACCTAAAGTGAGCATGGCCTTGCTTCCCATGACTCCCGCCAGACCGACATCAGCAGCCAGAGAAACAGACGATAGCGCAAGCAGCAGCCAGGGCATAAAATGCCAGCCTCGTTTTTCCTGCATCCGTCCCCTCATGCGTCCTGTCGCCATTTTCCGCCATTCCCCCAGCGAGGGTCCGGGCTATTTTGCCATATTCCTCGAACGCCACGGGATTCCCTGGCGCCTCATCGCCATCGATGCCGGAGAGCCAGTGCCCGCCGGGGCCGACGCCTATGCGGGCCTCTGTTTCATGGGTGGGCCCATGAGCGTGAACGATCCCCTGCCCTGGATTGATCAGGTGTGTGCGCTGATCCAAGATGCCGTCGCCAAGGACATTCCGGTAATCGGCCACTGCCTCGGAGGCCAGTTGATGAGCAAGGCCCTGGGCGGCCAGATTACCCGCAACCCGGTCAGGGAAATCGGCTGGGGCGAGGCCCTGGCCGAGCAGAGCGACCTTGCCCGCCAGTGGCTGGGCGAACATGCGGGCCGAGCCGGCACGGTATTCCATTGGCATGGCGAGACCTTCAGCATTCCCCCTGGCGCCACACGCCTTTTCGCCAACGCCTACTGCGCCAACCAAGTGTTTGTCTGCGGCCCCCACTTGGGCATGCAGTGCCATGTGGAAATGACGCCGGAGATGATCGCCACCTGGTGCTGCCAGTGGGCCGAGGAAGCCGCCGCCGTCGCGGACCAGCCCAGCGTGCAGAAGCCGGAAGCGATGCTCGGCGAGGCTGCCGCCCGCCTGCCGGTCATGCGCGCCTTGGCGGACCGGCTCTACGGTGTCTGGATCACGGGTCTGAAGGCGTAGAAAAGGCGCCCGCAGGTGCCTTTTTCGCAGCCGGGCACGCCGCGCTCAGTCGCGGAAGTTTCCCGCCTTGATGGGAAAGTCGGTGATGGACTTGCGGATCAGGGCGATGCACTCCTGCAGGTCGTCCCGCTTGGCGCCCTGGACGCGCACGGCGTCGCCCTGGATGGAAGCCTGCACCTTGAGCTTGGCATCCTTGACCAGCTTGACGATCTTCTTTGCCAGTTCGGTCTCGATGCCCATCTTGATCTTCAGCTCCTGCTTCACCTTGTTGCCGGAGACCTTCTGCACCGGCTGGTGGTCGAGGCGCTTGGTGCTCTCGACCTCCTTCTTCTCCATGGCGGGAAAGAGGATGTCCTTGATCTGATCCAACTGGAAGTCGGAATCCCCGTGCAGGGTGATGAGCTTGTCCTTCTCGCTCAACTCGACCTTGGCCGAGGTGCCCTTGAAGTCGTAACGGTTCTCGATCTGCCGGGCGGCCACATCGACGGCGTTCTTGAGTGCCACCATGTCGGCCTCGGAAGTGAAATCGAAAGAAGGCATTTGCAACTCCTTAATGAAAACGCCCGGCACAAGGCCGGGCAGTCGAATCGTTCAGGCCACCGAGCGTTCAGCCAAAGTGGCAGACGTAGTGGTAGGGCTCGTCACAAGCGATTTCGAAGCTGGAATTGCCCGGAACGTTGAAAGACTGGCCGTCGCCGTAGGTCTTCCACTCGCTCTCGCCCTTGAGCTTGACGCGGCAGGAACCGCCCACCCCTTCCATCACTTCCGGCACACCGGTATTGAAGGTCAGGCTGGAGGGCAGGATGACGCCAACGGTCTTCTTGCTGCCATCGGCAAACTGGACGGTATGGCTGACACACTTACCGTCGAAATAGACATTGGCCTTTTTGACCACGGATACGCTGTCGAATTGAGACATCAGATTCCCCAGATTTTTTGAATGACCGCCTTGGCAAGAAAGCCCACCATCCCGAAGGCAAGGACGAAGAAGAGCACAAAGGTGCCCGTCTTGCCCGCCTTGGACTTCCAGGCGATCTCACCGATGATGAAAAGCATGAAGAGGATGAAGGCACCTATGCCGTAGGTGGCGCCAAAATCCGCGATCTGTTCCTCGGTGAGTCCGAAGAGTCCGCCGCCGTCCATACCTTAGGCCTTCTTCCCGGAAGCCTTGGCCGGAGCCTTCTTGGCACCCTGCGTGGAGTTCCTGGAGGCCACCGACTTGACGGGCTTCGCAGCCCGCTTGGCCGAAGCTTGCTGGGCATCCGCGAGTTTGGCCGCAGACTTTTTGGCCACCGGCTTGGCAGCCTTGGCGACGGCAGGCTTTGCGACCTTGGCGGGAGCCGCCTTCGCAGCTTTCGGCGCCGCCGTCTTGCCGGCCTTGCGCGCGGCCAGATTGGCCGCAATGCGCATCCGGAGGGCGTTCAGCTTGATGAAGCCGCCGGCATCCCGCTGGTCGTAGGCCCCGGCGTCATCCTCGAAGGTGGCGATGGTGGAGTCGAACAGGGAATCGCTCTTGGAATCGCGGCCGACGACGATGACGTTGCCCTTGTAGAGCTTGAGGCGCACCGTCCCGTTCACGGTCTGCTGGGTGTGGTCGATGAGCACCTGCAGGGCGCGGCGCTCCGGACTCCACCAGTAGCCGTTATAGACCAGGCTGGCGTAACGGGGCATGAGGTCGTCCTTGAGGTGGGCGACTTCGCGGTCGAGCGTGACCGATTCGATGGCGCGGTGGGCGCGCAGGAGGATGGTGCCCCCCGGGGTTTCGTAGCAGCCGCGGGACTTCATGCCCACGTAGCGGTTCTCCACCAGGTCGAGACGGCCGATGCCGTGCTTGCCACCCAGTTCGTTCAACAGGGCCAGCACTTCATGGGCCTTCAGCTTCTTGCCATTGACGGCAACGACGTCGCCCTTGGCGAATTCGAGGTCGAGGTACTCCGCCTTGTTGGGGGCTTTTTCCGGCGAGACGGTCCAACGCCACATCGATTCCTCGGCCTCGGCAGCCGGATCTTCCAGGTGACGGCCTTCGTAGGAGATGTGCAGCAGGTTGGCGTCCATCGAATACGGCGAGCCGCCCTTTTTGTGCTTCATGTCGATCTCGATGCCGTGCTTTTCGGCATAGGCCATCAGCTTTTCGCGGGACATCAGGTCCCATTCGCGCCACGGGGCGATGACCTTGATGCCCGGCTTCAGCGCGTAGGCGCCGAGTTCGAAGCGCACCTGGTCGTTGCCCTTGCCGGTGGCGCCGTGGCAGATGGCGTCGGCGCCGGTTGCATTGACGATGTCGATCAGGCGCTTGGCGATCAGCGGGCGGGCGATGGAGGTGCCGAGCAGGTATTCGCCTTCATAGACGGTGTTGGCGCGGAACATGGGGAAGACGAAGTCGCGCACGAACTCTTCCCGCAGGTCGTCGATGTAGATGTTCTTCGCCTTGATGCCGGCCTTCAGCGCCTTGGCGCGGGCCGGTTCCAGTTCCTCGCCCTGTCCCAGGTCGGCGGTGAAGGTCACCACTTCGCACTTGTAGACGTCCTGCAGCCACTTGAGGATGACCGAGGTATCGAGACCGCCGGAGTAGGCCAGCACCACCTTCTTGATGTCGCTCATTTCGCTTCCCTTATTTCGTTTCGACCTTGCCCAGGAGGAGGTACTCCATGAGGGCCTTCTGAACATGCAACCGATTCTCTGCCTCGTCCCAGACCACGGACTGGGGTCCGTCAATGACTTCCGCCGTCACTTCTTCGCCGCGATGGGCCGGCAGGCAGTGCATGAACACCGCCTGGGCATCCGCCACCCGCATCATGTCGCCGTCGACGCACCAGTCGGCGAAGGCCTTGAGGCGTTCTTCGTTTTCCGCCTCGAACCCCATGGAGGTCCATACGTCGGTGGTCACCAGGTCGGCGCCGCGGCAGGCGTCCATGGGATCGGCAAAAACCTGGTAGCGGGCGGCAGAAACGCCGGCGATCAGCGCCGGGTCGAGGGCGTAACCCGGCGGCGTCGATACGTGGACCTTGAAATCCAGTACCTCGGCGGCCTGAAGCCAGGTGTTGCACATATTGTTCGCGTCGCCCACCCAGGCCACCGTCCTGCCCTGGATGGGGCCGCGATGCTCGATGTAGGTGAAGATGTCCGCCATGATCTGGCAGGGATGGTATTCGTTGGTCAGGCCGTTGATCACCGGCACCCGGGAGTTGGCGGCGAAGCGCTCGATGATCTCCTGCTCGAAGGTGCGGATCATCACGATGTCGCTCATGCGGGAGATGACCTGGGCCGCATCCTCCACCGGCTCGCCGCGCCCCAGTTGGGAATCTCTGGTATTGAGGTAGATGGCCGAACCGCCCAGTTGCTGCATGCCGGCCTCGAAGGACAGGCGCGTTCGCGTGCTGGCCTTCTCGAAGATCATGACCAGGGTGCGGTCGGTCAGCGGCCAGTACTGCTGGTAGGCCTTGAACCGCTCCTTGATGGCGCGGCTGCGCTCGAACAGGTAAGCGAACTCGTCGGCGCTGAAATCCTTGAACTGCAGAAAATGCTTGATCGCCATTCAGTCCTCCCGCCGGGCCGCCCCAAGGGGGGACTGTACCCCCGCGGGGGGCAGCGAAGGCCGTGAGCGTGGGGGTCGTTCCATCGTCTTAGCCCCCCAGGAATTCCTTGATGAGCGGCGCGAGGCGCTGCACCAGTTCATCTGCCTCGGACTCCGTGAAGACCAGCGGCGGCAGCAGGCGCACCACCTTGTCGGCGGTTACGTTGATGAGCAGACCGGCCGCCAGGGCCTTGGTGATCAGTTCGCTGCAGGGCCGATCCAGTTCGATACCGATCATCAGCCCCTGACCTCGGATATCGACGATACCCGCAACGCCGACCAGGGCAGCGGCAATGCCGGAACGAATGCGGGCGCCGACGCGCTCTGCAGCGGCCATGAGGCCATCCCGTTCGATGGTGTCGATGGTGGTCAACGCGGCCGTGCAGGCCAGCGGGTTGCCGCCGAAGGTGGAGCCGTGGTTGCCCGGCCCGAAGAGACCGGCCGCCCGGCCCCCTGCCAGACAGGCGCCGATTGGCACTCCGGAACCGAGGCCCTTGGCCAGGGTGGCGATGTCCGGCAGGATGCCGGCATGCTGGTAACCGAACCAGGTGCCGGTGCGGGCCATGCCGCACTGGACCTCGTCGCAGATCATCAGCCACTCGCGTTCGTCGCAGAGAGCACGCAGTTCCCGCTGGAATTGCTCGGAGGCCAGGTTGATGCCGCCTTCGCCCTGAACGATCTCCAGCATCACCGCGACGATGTTGGCGTGGTGTTCTGCCACACTGCGAATCGCCTCGATGTCGTCGTAAGGCACCCGCACAAAGCCGGCCACCAAGGGCTCGAAGCCGGCCTGGGCCTTGCGGTTTCCGGTGGCCGATAGCGTGGCCATGGTGCGGCCGTGAAAAGCCTTTTCCATGACAATGATGGTCGGCGTCTCGATGCCCTTCTTGTGGCCGTAGTAGCGCGCCAGCTTGATGGCCGCCTCATTGGCCTCGCAGCCGGAATTACAGAAGAAGATTTCCTGGAGGCCTGACAGGGCGGCCAGCTTGTCCGCCAGTACTTCCTGGCCCGTCACACGGTACAGATTGGAGGTGTGCAACAGGCTACCGGCCTGGGCAGCGATCGCCTCGACCAGCCGGGAATGGGCATGGCCCAGGGTATTCACGGCAATACCGGAGAGGGCGTCGAGATATTCCCGCCCTTCTGTATCAACTATCCGGGAGCCCTTGCCATGGCTGAATGCCACGGGCAGGCGGGCGTAGGTATTCATGACATGCGACATGAGCAGAACCTGCAATCGGCCCCGCCAATCCGGAACCCTACCGGCCGTGACGCTGCCGGAGAACCGGATTTTGGAGCGGCAAGAAACGAAAACGGCGGCCAACGCCGCCGGAACCGAAGCAACCAGGAAAACAGTTGCAGAGGCGCGAATCTTAAGGGAAAAATAGCGCCTTGTACATAAGGAGAACCGGCCGCTGCCCCCGCATGGCGAGCGCCGACACATCATGCGCATCGCCATCTTCAACCAGAAGGGTGGGGTCGGAAAAACCACGACTGCCCTGAATCTGGCCGCCGCCGCCCACCGGACCGGCAATCCCTGCCTCCTGATCGACCTCGACCCCCAGGGGCACCTGAGCAATATCCACGGGGGCGCCCCCGCCGAAGCGGCCCGGAGCATCTTCGCTTTCTATCAGGAGACCCGCAGCCTGGGCGAGGTCGAAATCGAGTGGCCGGAAATCGGCCATCTCATCCCCGCCCACCAGCAACTCATCAAGGTCGATTCAATCTTCGGCAAGGGTCCGACCATACTCAACCGCCTGAAGGGCGGCCTCGATCACTTGGAAACAGTGACCCCAGGGCGACCGACCTATATCGACTGTTGCCCCTACATAGGCGTTCTAGCGCTGAACGCGGTGTTCGCCTGCGATCTGATACTGGTTCCGATTTCCACCGACTACCTGTCCTTGCAGGCCGCCGACCAGATCACCCGCACCCTCCGCGTGCTGGAGCCCGTTCTGAAACGCCGCGTCGAACGCCGCTACCTCCTGACCCGCTTCGACCGGCGCCGCCGCATGAGCGAGGACATCCGCAGCCGCCTGCGCGACCGTTATGGGGACGAAGTCCTGGATACGGTCATTTCCGAAAACGTTTCAGTTGCCGAGAGTCCGGCCCGCAATCGCGACATTTTTCGTCAGAATTCCTCGAGCACCGGTGCGGCCGATTACCTTGCACTCCACCGGGAACTGACTGAGGCCGGCTTCCTGGCGGGGACAAGGGCGCCCTGACAAGCCCGGTTCGCAGGCCAGGTTCAGGCCCTGGACGCCGTGATCAAATCCATGACGTCTTCGTAGCTCACCGTGCCCCGCCCGTTCAATGCGGCTTGCCTGCGGTGGGCTTCAAGGATTTCACATCCCTGGTAGATCTGGCGCAGCTTACGCTCCGCCTCCAGTTCGTCGCGACCCGAGATCGAGAGGTTTTCGACAACCGCCCCATTGCGGGTTCTTATCCTGAAGTCATACTTGACAATCAAGGCTGGCGCCATAAAACCACCTTAGGATCATATAGGTGGGTGAAGTATATGCAGTGAAATCTAGAAATTCAAAATATCTCATTAACAGATAAGGACTTTATTATTCTTCCTGTCGCGCCTCAGCCACAGAACGCCCCCGGTCTGCTAGAATGCCGCCACCGAGGCCGCCAGAGCCGACAATACAAGCTGAGTGGACATGACAACGCCGGAGACAACTGCCTTCATCATTGTCGGCCTCACTCGGGACGGGAAGAAATTCCGCCCGAGCGACTGGGCAGAACGACTGTGCGGCGTAATGTCCGCCTTCGGCGCCGAGCGCAAGATGAAGTACTCCCCTTACGTCGGACCCGGTGATTATGGCGGCGAGAAAGCCGTCTTCATCGATGGGCGCCTAGGAGAAATCGAACCCATGGCTTATCGATTCATGCTTAATTTCGCCCAGGACAACGACCTACAGATCGTCGATGGCGTATGCATGCTCGACAGCAGAAAGAAATAAACCTTCTCCGCCGAGGAAATACAAAACGGCGCCCGCAGGCGCCGTTTTGTATTGGACCGGTTTTACACCTATCAGGCAGCAAGCGCCTTGATCTGGGCGGAAAGGCGGCTCTTGGACCGGGAAGCCTTGTTCTTGTGAACGATGTTCTTATCGGCAATGCGGTCAATGACCGCGACAGACTGTTGAAAAACGCCTTGCGCCGCTGCCTTGTCGCCAGCCTCAATCGCTTGACGCACGCGCTTGATGGCAGTGCGGAGCGTCGAGCGCAGGCTCGCATTGTGGGAACGTTGCTTGTCGGCTTGACGGGCGCGTTTGCGGGCTTGTGCGCTATTGGCCATAGGGGTCTCTTCGGAAAAATTCTTAAAGGGTGCGTATTCTACGTTTCACGCCACAGAACGTCAATGCTGGCAACAGCACTTTGGCCAGACCCACCGGGACGCGGGCGCCAATTCTTTCCAGGGTCACCGACCCACGACGGACATGCATAGCGCCTTCCTACGCTCCCTGCTGCTCTCTGTGACGCTGCACCTGCTAATCATCGCCGGTGGAGACTTGCTCATTCGGAAATCAGCCGTGAATGCCCCTGTGGCACATCCGCACCGGATTTCCGCAAGGCTCGAATCGACCACCCGGCTTCCACCGCCCGAGCAACCCACCACGCCGTCCGCGCAGCCTCGGAGCGAATCTGCGCCTATTCGTGCCCAGGCAGAGGAACAGCGCCCCGCGCAACCCGGTCCCACCCCACGGCCTTTCCCGGCAGCTGAAAGAGCGGAAAACGACTCGGACTACCGCCCACCTGAAATCATTGCCAACGGCCCCTCGGACATCCAGTTTCCCGAGGGCTTGGTCGTGCGTGGAGAATTCCGGCTGGAAATCACGATTGACCGTGAAGGGCGCCCACTCGCGGTCCGGACACTTCACTCAACGCTGCCCGCCCCGGTCGAAAAGCTCGTGACTGCCCAATTCCTGCGTGCACGCTACCGTCCCGCAATGCTCAATGGCCTTCCGGTCACCGGGTCGATGGAAATCGCCATCGCTGTTTCACCCAGTGAATAGCAAACGGTATTACCAGCAGGTTGCAGGCGACTTCGTTCCCCGGCTATCGAGTGTCATCGTGCCACAAGTTGGGTCCGTGAAGCCGTTCGCCGGCGTTGCCGTGATCGTGAACGAAGTCGCAATGTCTCCGGTTGCGCCAGCGGCAACCGTAACGTCATATTTCCTGGACGCAAAATCCGAACCGGAATAGTTCTGCCAACCCGTCGGCAGCGAGGCCCCCGATCCGGAAGCGACAACGCGATAAGTCGTGTTGTTGGTAAAAAATCGCTCTTCCATCTGGGCCAGGTCGAGAGCGACGCTCTTAGCCTGCGCCCGCGCAGCCTTGCGCATGTAATCCCCATAAAAAGGCACCGCAATGCCGAGGAGAATTCCAAGAATGACCACGACGACCATCAGTTCGACCAGGGTAAATCCGCGAGTTTTCTTGTACACGGCTTCAGTTCTCCTCATCCGTCGACATCGATTGAGCCTTTAGTGTTCGATCTGCTTCCACTGAATTCGGCCGATATTAGCGCTCTTCGTTTGGAATACACAGTTGACAACACTACCCGACGGATTACAGACCAACACGTACTTGCCGCCCCTGACGAGATTGGAAACAAAGCCGAACCCTGAGACATAGCCGTGGCTGGCACAGCCGTCGCCCACGCAATAGGTTCCCGGAGGCGGCGCGGCCGGGAGACCCGCCACCGGAGGAACGAGGTCCGCGGGCGGCCGTGCATTGAATGAGGTTCCGAGTTCGGAACCTCCCCCGGCCAGGGTTCTTCCCCCCAGAACGACACGCACCGCCGCCGATCCGCTTCCCAAGAAACCCGCCGGCAAATTGATGTAATTGCTCTCGTGCCCGCTCAGAATAAACACTGGAGAGGTCGGCGTACCACCCGTCCGATAGGACAGATGGTGCTCGACGCCGGTCGTACTGGCAGTGCAAGGATCTGCAGAAGTCGGCGTCAGCGTCGTGAACACGATATTGCTCCCCTGGAGCCTGGGAATGGACGATCGCGTCCGCTCACCCGTCCCGGGGAGGTCGAATACCCAGCCCAGCTGCACATCGGTTCCGTCCGGGAAGGCAATATCGGAGGGGCAAAGGGGTTCGGACAGATTGCTGTCGGCGGCGCTTTCCGTATAGTTGGGCTGGCACGCTGAATAAACGGGCGAGCATCCCGTCGAACCATAGGCACACGAGGTCACGACCGTATCGTCGATCGCGCCATCGAGATCCGCATCTTCCAGAGAAACCGCGAGATTGGCCACGACCTTCTGGCGCTGGAGCAGACTGCGGCTGGACACCCGCGTGGCGCCATCCATCTTGTCCCAGATGCCGTAGAACGATTGCGCGTCGTTTGCCAGGGGATCCTCGATATCCACCCAGGAGCCCGTTCCAAACAGGACGAAATAGCCGCCATTGGGATGAGACAGGAGTTCCAGCCCGGTCGTGATCTGCTGCGCCGCGCCCCCGGCGTCGGTGGCCGTAAAGAGCGGCAGCGGGGAAGCCACGGTGCCAAACGCCACTTTCCAATTGCTGGGATCGTCGTCGCTCAGATCAAATTTCCACAGATTTCCCGATCGATCACCACCGTAGATGTAATCCGTCGTGCCGTCGAAGTCGGGATTGAGTCCGGCAATGAACGCCAGTCCGTTGGCGGGACTGAGGGGCAAGGTGGGCGCCGTTCCTTCACTGGGCGACTTGACGGTAATCTTGAAGTAGTTGGTCCCAAGCACCCACGGATTACCGGCTCCCGGTCCCTCGACCTTGAGGATGAACAGGTGGGCGCGTCCATTGCCTGCCGCTCCGTCGGCATAGCTGTTGTTGTAACCACTGCCGAAAATGACGTACCAGTTCCCGTCGTTCAGCTTGCGCACCAGAGGTCGTCCAAAGGTGAAGCCGAGGTCCGCATCGTCGCCGTCATTGAATTCCCACAGCACATTGGAAGCCGTGAAATTACTGGTATTCGGGTCGCCGGCATTGATCGGGTTGGTAACATCCAGCGCATAGATTCCCTGACCACCGGCATTGAGGCCGCCCACCAGCAGCGTTTTCCAGGACGCCGTCGCCCCGCCGAAATAAGCGTCCACCGCAACCGGAGAACCATCGACAAAGAATTTGTGGGAGTAGGACGGCGCGGTGAGCTG
>Ga0268298_10005728_pt1 | contig 11540 bp, 9 predicted proteins | sample WWTPWeurt_MetaG_FD_194462 | JGI IMG/M metagenome (GOLD analysis project Ga0268298, IMG submission 194462) | Activated sludge microbial communities from WWTP in Nijmegen, Gelderland, Netherland - WWTP Weurt | ecosystem: Engineered > WWTP > Aerobic digester > Activated sludge | place: Netherlands... | reverse complement strand
TGCAATAATGGCTCTGGGTCTTGGTCTGAGATTGCTTCTAATTAATGGCGGCATCGATTTAGACGAAAGTGTAACCGAATATGTTAGTTCAAGCCAAACGATAAATGAGCTTATTGACCGAATCGTGCATTATGAATTCGGACCTCCTCTTTACTTTTATCTGATGATGCTCTGGCGCAAGCTAACACCTGACCAGGCTATTTATCTTGCTTTGCCATCTTTGTTTTTTGGCATGGTTTTAATACCGCTCACATATTTGCTCGCAAACAAAATTACCGAACAATCCAAAACCAGCCTGATAGCAGCTTTATTTTGTGCGATGTCACCACTTGCGCTTTTTTATTCGCACGAAGCACGTGTTTATTCGTTGTTTGCATGTTTGAACACAAGTGCCGCGTATTTTTATATAGATTGGCTCAAAAACAAGAAAAAAGCCTCGCTTTTTTGGTTGACTTTATTCTCTTGCTTAATTGCATACACTCATTATCTTGGCTTTTTCTTTCTTGGATTGCTTGTATTGGCAGCTTTCTTTTACTGCTTGATTCAAAAGCAAACAAAAGATTTTTTTAAAACAATTCCTTTGTTTTTCCTTCCAGCGGCATTGTTTTTACCCTGGCTCAAAAATATGAAAGAACACTTGAGTGCTGGTACCTACTGGGTTGAGCGCACTCCTTTCGATAAGTGGTGGCAAGTAATAGCATCTAACACAGCTGCACTTACACCAGCGCCCTGGATTGTCGGAGCTTTCTTCTCTCTTTTGATACTTTTAGTATTTTTGATTCTCTGGTTCAAGAAAAAGATCGAACTCAAAACAAGTGACGTCGCTTTTCTGCTTGCAATCTTAATCCCACCTGTATTTTTGCTTGGCTATATCACTCCATTCATTCTTGGCTATTGCCGCTATATGATGCCTTTTGCGCCATTTGCCTGGATTTTTAGCGCCATCCTTCTTGTGAGTTGCACCAGAACAAAAATACTTGTGACACTACTTGTAGTGCTCGGGCTCTGCAATGCGTGGGAAGCCCAAAGTCTTGGATCGCTCAATCGAAGCGGACTTAGACAAGTGGCTCACGACATGTTAGATAAAAAATTTGGTCAATGTTTGTATCTTATTCTGCCTGATTTCGATGCCTACACGCTTCGATATTATTTGCGTACTGAAGCACCTACGCTTAATGACTACAAAATCATTTCCTTTCCAAATCTCGACATGCAACACCCGACACCTCACCAGGGTTATGCTTTAACCTGGACCGACAAAGATAATATTGCCAGACTATTTGAATATCTTGAAAATAGCCCTGAGAAAAATCTCGTTGTAATCCGCGATCCAGCAGTGCTTGAAAGTGCAAAAATGCCAGCTCAGTCGAAAACAGACCAGGTCATGACAATGCTTGAGTCTAAGTACCAGAAAATGGGCGATACAAGAGAATACAAAGCGAAGGGTAGATCCTTTTTTGTTGAGCGCTTTAACTTATCTAGTAATAAATAAAAGAATTCAGGGAATAATAAGGCGAACTTAAATCCAGATCTGTGTCCGATATTAATGAGCTCGCTAAAGCAAAAACTGACTGTCATATGTCCAGTGCGTAACGAAGAAAAAGTCGTGCCGCTCTTTTTTGAACGCTTTTTACCTGTGCGCGAAAAGCTTCAAACCAAATTCGATATCGAACTATTATTCACCAATAACGCCTCGACAGATGGCACACTCGACATTTTGCACGAACTTAGATCGCAACATTCTTTCGTTTATTACATCACTGTCAGCCGCGATGTAGGCTATCAGGCTTCTCTTGAGTGCGGATTGCGCAAAGCTCAAGGTGACCTTTTCGTTTTCATTGATGTCGACTGCGAAGACCCTCCCGAGATGATTGAAGAATTCGTCACCTGGTACGAACAAGGGTTCGATATCGTATATGGTGAGCGAGTAGATCGAACCGAACCAAAACCTGTAATGCTTGGGCGTAAATTGTTTTACCGGATTTTAAAAGCGGTGGCGGACGATGACGTAATCCTCGACATGGCAGAATTTTCAATCATGACGCGCGAGGTACGAGACGCCATAAGCTTCGACAAAACCTCATTCCCCTTTATACGAGCCTCGATTGGAAGAGTAGGTTTCAAACGAAAAGGTATTCCATACAAACGCCACAAACGAGTCGCAGGTCAAACTCATTTTCGTTTTCTTGGAATGATTTATTTTGCAATTGCAGGAATACTCGCATCATCGACCCTATTTCTTCGAATCCCGATCTTTCTACTGCCATTCTGGGTGGTGGCAGTTACGGTCTTATGCGTTTACAGAGTTTTACACCCTAATCTCTGGGTCGACTCAGTATTAATATGTATAATTGCGCTCTACTTCGGCGTTTGCCTGTCTTTTATGTCAGTCTATCTTGGACGCACTTATAAGAACTCACTGGGACGCCCCAACTTTTTAATCAGCCAGAAAGATTCGGTACTGCAAGATGAGCACTAATCCAGAATCTGACGCTGACAAAAAACTTTCCAGTTTCGATGGCGGCTATTCGTGCAAAGTAAAAACTATAGAAATCAAATCGGCCTCTGATTTCAATCATAAAAACTTGCAAAACCAGAAGTTCATTTCTCGAGGAGCAGGAATGTCTTTTGCTCCAGCCAGTTTTGCCAAGGATTCAGTTTCTCTTTTAACTGCTGGAAAGTCTGTTATCGACTTCGACAAAGAAAATAAGCTTATTCATGTCGAGGCTGGACTGAGCATGGCAGAGCTTGGTCATTACCTGATGGAAAAAGGATTTTTCATAAAAACAGTTCCAGGCTATCCCAGTATCACAATTGGTGGCTGCATTGCATCTGATGCTCACGGAAAAAATCAATTACAGGACGGAACTTTTCAAAATCTCATCGACAGCTTCGAGTTGTTTCATCCCAATTACGGCTTACAAAGCGTGTCTAGATCAAATAATCTGAAACTATTCGATTTAACATGTGGTGGGTTTGGTTTGACTGGACATTTGCTTTCAGCAAAGCTACGTGTAAGCAAACTGAAGTCACAATTCATCAATTTGCACACCGAAGAGTTGCCCAATATCTACGATCTTCCCCATGCACTCGAACGCATCTTTAAACGAGATTGCGACATGCTTTTGAGCTGGCACAATTTTCTATTGAATGGCAGTAAATTTGGACATGGTTTTGTTCAATATGGTTTTTTTGCCAAAGATAAACCATTAAAAGCCGGTCTGGTTGATTCTGCCAATTTAAAACCAACAGGAACTTTGTTTTCCGATTCCAGAGGTGAGGGCTGGCCGCCAGTGTTCGGATTCATCCCAACAAGTTTGATGAATTCCCTTTATACCTATTTGCAGAAAATGAGCAGTGTTGCGCCAAAACAAATTCCCTTATCATCGTGCTCCTTTCCCAGTTTAAGTTTGCGCGACCTTTACTTTAATGCCTTCGGAGCAAGTGGATTCCTCGAACACCAGGCAGTTGTGCCGGTTTTCGTTTTTGCAGATTATATAGACAGAATCAAATGGTGGCTTGAAAATAACGAAGTGCCAATCACTATAGCCTCGTCAAAATATTTTGGTGGCAGAGGCAAATATTTGCAGTTTAAACAAGCCGGAATTTGCTTTGCGATGGATTTTCCTCGTTCTTCTAAAGCCTATGAATTTCTGGCATATCTTGACCAGGTCTGCATCGAACTTGGATGCCTGCCAAATATCATAAAAGATTCAAGAATCGGTGCCTTATGCGTGAGCAAAACCTACATAGAATACGAAAAATTCAAAAAAGACCTTTTTGAATACGACCCTAAACGTCTTTGTCGCTCTGAGCTTTCAAACAGGCTAAAACTTTAGACACTGGGGAATAAACGCAATTAAGATGCTTGAATTTCTTACTTTTGAGTCTAACGAAACCAAGATGGCACTGCCTGTTGAAGCAGTGGCAAGCATCTTTGAAGCAGTCGCTTTTCACCCATCTAAAATTGAGCGCCAAGGCATTCTCGGCGATTTCAATCTGCATGGAGAAATGATACCAGTGTTAAACCTGGACCGACACTGGAAGCGCGAACCGAAAGCAATCAATCTAGAAAGTCAAATAATCGTTCTCAGATTGAATGAAGGTCGAATTGCCATAGTTGCAGATGACGTCAAAGGCACAATCAAGGTAGAACCTGAAAATGTCACTAATTTAAATGAGATTTTGCCTCAGGGTATTGACTCAAACCCTCATAGTTTAACTGTTTACGAAAACGAAATTTATTTCGTGCTTGATATTGAAGGACTTCTTGATCAAAAAATAGGAGACCTTTTGCATGCATGAATTACTGATGTTAGCAATTGAAGGCACTGTGTTTGCTGTTCCGACTTCCTATCTGGTAGAAGTACTTCCGGCTGTCGCTCTGAGTACCATGCCCCTGCAGCCCGATTTTATAAGCGGGGTAATGAATCTGCGCGGGGAAGTGCTTGCAGTGCACGACATGCGCAAGCACGCTGGTCTTGCAGCCAAAGAAATTGAAGAAACAGACAAAATAGTTGTCGCCTCTGATGGCAAGATTAAACTTGGAATTCTGGTTGACAAGATTGAAGCTGTACAGCGATTCAAAGAAGAGCAATTGTTCGCTCAATCCTTATCGCCGCGTGCATTTCGCATAATCGAGCTCAAAGACAGAAATGTCCTCATAAAGGACCTTCAGGATTATCTGGACGATTAATCTGGGTATAGAAAGTAAGAATCAGACTTTATGGACTTAATTCTTTTATTTAGGTCGGGGGATACGCTTCATGGCCAAATCGGCGACAAACGGTAGGAAAACAGCAGCCAAAACTCAGTCTAGAGTAGTATCAAAGCAAGCCAGCGAAAATTTCAGCTCATCAAGCAACGCCAAAGAAGGCTATGAGCGCATGGACGAAATGGTGCATGAGGTCTCGCGTCTTGCCCAACTTATTTTGGAAGCAGCTACGAACCTTTCGGTCAACTCTACTCAAACCGCAGCGGCAGTCACTCAGACGACCACTATTGTTGAGGAAGTACGCCAGACAGTAGAGGTTTCAAGCAAAAAAGCACAAAACGTATCGACCGATGCACGAAATGTATTACAAACATCAGAACTGGGTCAAAAAGCTGCAAATGATGTTTTGCAGGGAATGCAGGCGATCAAAGAACATATGGATTCGCTCACCCAAACTATTCTAACCTTGCGTAATCAAACCAAACAGGTTGGCGAAATCATCGCAACTGTTGACGACATCGCACAACAATCTAACTTGCTTGCAGTGAACGCGGCAATTGAAGCTGCAAGAGCTGGAGAGCAAGGTAAAGGTTTTGCAGTGGTCGCACAGGCAATTAAAAGTTTAGCCGAACAGTCGAAAAAATCGACATCAAACGTTCGCAGTATTTTGAACGAAATTGTCGAAGCCACCGCATCTGCCACTATGAAAACAGAACACGGCAGCAAAGTTGTTGCAGACGGTGAGGTTTTTGCCAAGCAAGCAGGCAATGCCATGGTAGTGCTGGCAGACAGCATGCATCGCTCAGCACAAGCAGCGATTCAAATTGAAGCTTCTAGCCAACAACAATTACAAGGCGTTCAACAGGTGCTTGAAGCAATGAAGAGTGTTGAAGAAGCAAGTAACGATAATCAAAAAGGTGCTAAAGAACTGGAAGAAGCAGTTACTCGTCTGAACGATCTTGGTGGCAATCTAAAGCGACTGACCGAACGGCTCGGCTCGCGCAACTAGCGATTTAATAAATTATGACGGTCAATATCTCCTCTAACCTGGTCAAAGCAATGCTTGATTGGGTTGAGCTGCAACTTGGCCTGAAAATTTCAGAATCCCGTTTTGCCGATTTCGAAAAATCATTGTGTCTTGCCGCTACCGATGCTGGTTGCGCCACACCCGCCGAGTTTATCTCAAAATTTATTCGGGGCAATCCCAGCCAAAAAGAAATTGGAATTCTTTCAACTTATTTGACTATAGGAGAAACATATTTTTTCAGAGATCCTCTAAGTTTCTCTGTTTTAGTAAATAATGTGCTGCCAGAGATAGAACGTCAGAATCAGGAAAAATCAATTCGCATCTGGAGCGCTGGCTGTTCCACAGGTGAAGAACCCTATTCGATTGCAATTTCACTTATATCAAAACTAAACGACTGGACTGTTGACATTCTAGCTTCAGATATCAATCCTCAATCGCTGGAAACAGCCCGCAAAGGTACTTATAGACGTTGGTCTTTTAGAGAAGTACCTACGTTTATTCAAAATAGATTTTTTAGTCTAAATTCTGAGCATCGCTACAAAATCTCTGACAAAGTCAAAGACCAGGTCAAATTCTTTTATTTGAATCTTGCTCAGCCGGATCCAGATTTTCCAAGCGAGTTAAACGGCACCACAAATCTGGACATAATTTTTTGTCGCAATGTTTTAATTTATTTCAGCCCTGAACAAACCGCCGAAGTACTCTATCGTTTTCATCGAGCATTGAAGCCTGGCGGTTGGCTGTTTCTTGGACCAACTGAAATACCTCACCCCACCCCGAGCTTTTTCTCTGTTTTAAACTATGACGGTGCTCTTGTCTTACAAGCAAAGAAAAATACTTCGATTGAATCCAGTCATCTGCAAGTAAATATAACTAAGTCAAATTTTTCATTCTTTGGTACATCGATAGAATCAAAAACATTCGATACCCTGGTTCAACCCGATGAGTCTGCTCTGACAGCATCTTCCACAAGTTGGAGCAGTCTTGCAATTCCAGGATTCAATCAAAGCAGCGCGAATAACTTTGAAGAGAGTCCCGGCAGTCTCTTCAACAGAGGCGAATACAAAAGAGTGATAGACAGGCTCTTTGAAGCATCTCAACCATCAAATAAAAAATCCACCGATGAAATGGCATTGATTGCAAAATCGTATGCCAATTTAGGAAACCTTGATGCAGCAAAAGATTGGTGCGATCAATTAATATCTCTAGATGTAGTGAATCCTCGCTGGTATTATCTCAAAGCCACAATCGAGCAAGAAAACACACAAGACAAAGAAGCCATTCAAGCCCTGCAACAAGCTATATTTCTTGATCCAGACTTTATCATGGCCCATATGGCACTGGCTAACATATTCAAACAGCACGGCAAAAGTGATGACTCTATAAGGTATTACAAAAACGCATCTGACTTACTCAAAATGAAAGATAACGATGAAATTGTTCCTGATTCCGATGGACTTACAGTCGGACAGCTTTTGAACATTGTCCGCTCTCTAAGCCCCAAAGGAGGTTCTAAATGAGCGAAGATGCCGGACGAAAAGCGCTTGAGCGCAATATCTTGAAGCATCGTGCGATGCTGCTTGCACGTCCAATAGAAAAACCTTTTACTCCACCAGGCAAACAGTATGTAGTCTTCGAACTTGCCAAAGAACGTTTTGCATGCGATATCGCATTTAGTGATGAAGTAATTGTAGTCAAATCAATTTTGACCATTCCGTGCACACCTCAGTACATAGTGGGAGTCTTGAGTCTGCGTGGCTCTCTTGTTACGGTGATTGATTTGCGCTACTTCTTTAACATGCAAGAAAAAACAGTGCTTGGCTCAGACCGCGCTCTAGTAATCAAAAATGGAGATTTTCGGGTCGCCCTTTTAACTGATGACGTGGTCGGTTTGCAATATATTGCACACGATGAGATTCAATCGAACAACACTATTTTGTATAACTTTCCCAAGGAGCATGTATCTGGTATCAACAACGAACGTACCATAATTTTGAACCCACCATCCTTGTTTAGGCAAGAAGTGCTTGAAGTGAACCAATAAAACAATGAGTGTAGATCTAGAATTTCTCAAAAAATTACGCGAAGCCTTTCAAATTGAGGCGACTGAACATTTGGAAGAAGTTTCAAATACTCTCTTGTCTCTTGAAAAAAATCCAGGTCTTGCCCAGTCTCAGGCAAGTATTGAAAAAATGCTGCGCAATTTCCATAGTTTGAAAGGTTCGTCACGTGCTGTCAATCTCTCAACAATTGAAAAGACCTGTCAGGAAATTGAATCAATACTTGTCGAACATAAATCTGCAAGCAGAGAATTAAGCGCTAATCTTACAGATGACCTTTACAAATTAGCTTGCTCGATGCTTACTTGTGTCACGTCGTTGAATCTTGAAAGTGGCATCACAAGCGGAGAAAACGAATTAGAGAAACAGCTGGCTGGTGCTTTGTCTCGAGCCTCGAGCCCACCCAATTTAGAATCTAATCCGATATCGGATTACGTTTCAAATGAGGGCAGTGCAACAAGCGAAAACCAAGAAGATGTCAAACTGCCACACACACTTGCCAGTTTGAGCACGGGTACCATGCGCGTTTCAGTTGATCGAATGGAAGAAATCGTCAAGCGCCTGGAAGAATTAGTTTATGCCAAGCTGGTTGCCGACCAGAGACTTACAGATTGCGATGATTTACAGTCGATCCTTGGCAAATGGACCAGACAATGGCACCGCATACGACCAGAAGTAGAAAACGAGGCGCAAAAATCTGGTCACAAACAAAAGAATTACATCCAAGAATTTATCGATTTACATGACAGTTTTGTCGGCAGACTTCAGGAAAAGCTTTTAAATCTCGAAATATCATTTCAGCAAGAAAAACGCATCACTCACAATCTTGTAGACGGCTTACTAGAAAAAAGTCGCGAATTGACTATGACACCGTTTTCGGTGTTACAAGATCTATTTGAAAGGATTGTCAGAGACATTTCCAAACAACAAGACAAAGACGTCAGATTCACACTTACGGGTGGCGAAACCGAGATAGACCGCCATATACTAGATGAATTCAAAGAACCGATGATTCACTTGCTGCGAAATAGCATAGATCACGGGATCGAATCTAGGAGTGTTCGTCAGCAGAAAGGAAAGCCAGAACAGTCTAACATCAGAGTTACTCTATCAATGATCGATAGCGGCAAAGTAGAAATCAGTATCAAAGACGATGGTCGCGGAATCGATCTTGAAAAAATAAAAGAACGCGCAATTAGCATGCGTATTATGACTGCTGAAAAAGCAGAAGAAACAAGCGAACAACAATTGTACGCCCTTCTTTTCAGGTCATCTTTTTCTACTAAAGATGAAGTGAGTGATATTTCTGGACGCGGAATCGGACTTGCTATCGTTAAAGAGACAATCGAAAAACTAGGCGGGCAAATCGAAATTGATTCCAAATTAGACCAAGGCACCACTTTCAGATTAATTGTTCCTGTTCGCAGAGCCACCATGTTTGGTGTTACCGCAATGGTGGACAATCAAACTCTGGTTGTGCCAACATCAGCTATTCGCTCGGCAATAAGAGTACGAGACTGTGATTCGCGTATAGTGCAGGGTCGATGGACCTTGACCTTTGGTGAGCGTCTTGTGCCAATGGTCTGGCTTGCAGATATCCTGGACCTAGATAACAAAGTCGAACACGAAGAAGCAGTAGCCTTAATTTGCGGCAAGGGAGACTATCCCGTTGCAATCCTTGTAGAAGAGGTAACTGGCGAACAAGAAGTAGCAGTAAGCCCTCTGCCAGCACCACTTACCCGAGTTAGGCACATTACGGGAGCGACACTACTCAAAACCGGAGACCTGGCGGCAGTCATAAATGTTAATGACGTTTTGTCTTCTGCTCATTTGCTTGGATCAAATGCAGATGCGCTGGAAGCAAGACGCGCTCGCAAAGCCAAGAGCGGCACAAATGCTGCTACAAAGAAAATACTAGTGACCGACGATTCGATCACTTCTCGCGTACTTTTGAAGAATATACTCGAATCAAACGACTATCAAGTAGAAGTAGCAAACGACGGCGAAGACGCCTGGCAAAAGTTACAGACCAAAAGATTCGACTTGCTTATTACAGATGTCGAAATGCCGAAAATGAGTGGATTTGAACTTACAAAAAAAGTTCGAACCGAATCTACTTTTAGTGACATGCCAATTATCGTAGTCACGTCGCTAGCATCGCTCGAAGATAGAAAAACAGGAGTCGAAGTCGGAGCAAGCGCCTACTTCGTTAAATCTAATTTCGAAAAATCCAACCTAATAGACATGGTCAAACGGTTAATTTGATATGAGCAAAAGCAAAATCAAAGTACACGTGGTTGAAGATTCTCTGGTAGTGCAACAGCTACTGGTGAATATTCTTGAGTCTGACCCCGATATCAAAGTGGTTGGCGTTTCTGAATCGGCAGAACATGCCCTTGAAAGTATTTCAGCCTTAAAACCAGACCTGATTACTGTTGATATCCAACTTCCAAAAATGAATGGTCTTGCTTTGACCCAGGAAATAATGAGTCGTGACCCCATTCCAATCGTGGTTGTAAGCGGCACTTCAGAAAAGAAAGATGTTGCCAAAGCCTTTGACCTTCTTGAAGCAGGCGCTCTTGCTGCGATCGAAAAGCCTGTGGGCTTTGGGCACTCTGACTATCAAAGACTGGCTCAACATTTTATTTCGACCGTTAAGACCATGTCTGAAGTAAAACTGGTCAAACGCAGAACTCCTCTTACCTACAAAAAAATCAAAGAGAATCAAAATGCCGCAAATACAACTTTTAAATCACAATTCGAAGTTGTGGTTATAGGTGCATCTACGGGCGGACCAAGCGTAATTCAGACTATTTTGAAAGACTTACCTTCAAATTATCCGCTTCCAATTGTTATCGCTCAGCATATAGCTCCAGGCTTTCTGAGCGGACTAGTGCAGTGGTTAATCAAAACCACAGGCAAAAATATCGAAATCGCTCATGAAGGCGAAAAGCTCAAACCAGGCACTATTTACCTATGTCCGGAAGGTTATCAAACAGGATTTGCTACTCGTCAAACATTCAAAATTGTTCAAATAAAACACCCTTCCAACCTGGCGCCATCTGTCTCTTATTTATTTCAATCAGCTTGCGAGGTTTTTGGCAAAAAAGCCGTAGCAGTCCTTTTAACTGGAATGGGACAGGATGGCGCAAACGAAATGCGACTGATAAAAGAAGTGGGTGGCTCAACAATAGCTCAAGATGCAGAATCCTGTGTCGTACATGGGATGCCAGGCGAAGCTATAAAACTAGGCGCAGTCGATAAAGATGCCATTTTGCCGGCAGTCAAAATTGGCTCAAAGCTCAAGGAATTGGCTCAAATTCAAATGGTGCAATAACTATGTCAAAAGACATTCTTCTGGTCGAAGACACCTTGACCCAGGCGATGCTATTTCAGCACCTGCTTGAAAAAAATGGACAGACGGTCAAACTGGCGCGCTCTGGAGCCAAAGCACTCGAGCTGCTAGAAAAGCTTGATCATTTAAATGAGTTACCGGCGCTCATTCTTAGCGATATAAATATGCCTGAAATGAACGGCTATGAGCTTTGTCGAGCACTCAAAGCCAATTCTTCCTACGCTCATATACAGGTAGTACTTTTCGCTTCAGCGACTTCGCCCGACGAGATCACTGAAATACTCAACTGCGGGGCGGATAATGTCGTATTGAAGAAGTGGGACGAGCAAAAGCTAGTCAAGAAACTAAAACTACTGGTTGAAGAATCTGACAAAGCGGCAAAGA
>Ga0268298_10005727_pt1 | contig 11540 bp, 9 predicted proteins | sample WWTPWeurt_MetaG_FD_194462 | JGI IMG/M metagenome (GOLD analysis project Ga0268298, IMG submission 194462) | Activated sludge microbial communities from WWTP in Nijmegen, Gelderland, Netherland - WWTP Weurt | ecosystem: Engineered > WWTP > Aerobic digester > Activated sludge | place: Netherlands... | reverse complement strand
GAGACGATGCTGTCGGTGACGATGAGGATCCTTTCGTGGCCGAACCCGGCGATGGTCTGGCCCAGCCGACCGCTGGCACCCGGACCGACCAGGATCGTGGGCTGCGGTATCGGCAGGAAACGCACCGCCAGCCCGGCGCCCTTCATGGCGGCACCCAGTGCCGTGGTGCGTAGCGACTCGCTCAGCAATTCAGATATCACGTGCGTTCTCCTTAAGAACCCCAACCTGGTGCACGGCCTCCCGACTGCCGTCGCGATCCATGCGTCATGCCTGCGGAAATCGGTGACGAACCGGTATTTCACGCGCCACGGGGTTTCCCTCCCGGCGTCTCGAAGTGGCCGGCAGTCCCCGGAATTCGGACTGTATCACCCGCAAGCGGGCCGCGCACGGCCCCATCCGCCGGGGGTGGGGCTGCCTACGCCTGGCCGGCCTCAGCCGGCACGGATCATGTCCGCGGCCTTCTCGCCGATCATCAGGGTGGGAGCGGTCGTGTTGCCGCCGATCAGCGTCGGCATGATCGAGGCATCGACCACGCGCAGGCCGTCGAGGCCGTGCACGCGCAGCCGGGTGTCCACCACCGCCATCCGGTCGCTGCCCATCTTGCAGGTACCGACCGGGTGGTAAATCGTGTCGGAACGCGCCTTGATCTCCTCGCGGATGGCATCGTCGGAGTGGATGCCCTTGCTGTAGAGCTCGCCGGTCCGGATGCCGGCCAGCACCGGCGCATCCATCAGCTTGCGGGTGAGCTTGAAGCCGTCGACCATGGCGTCGAGGTCGTCGGGGTGATCGAAGAATTTCGGATCGATGGCGGGCGCCGCCGCCGGATCGGCGCTGGCGAGGCTCACCGTGCCGATGCTCTTCGGCCGCAACAGGCAGATGTGGCAGGAATAGCCGTGCCCCATGTGCAGCTTGCGCGCGTGGCTGTCGATCATGCCGACCACGAAGTGCAACTGGAATTCCGGCGCCGGCGAATCCGGGAAGCGGCGCAGGAAGCCGCCGCCCTCGGCGCCGTTGGAAGTCATCATGCCGGTGCGTTCGCGCCGGTAGCGACCTATTTCGTCCAGCAGGCGCAGTCCGCCCCCCAGCGATATGCCCAGCAGGTCGAGCGACTTGGCGCGGTAGTTGAAAATGTAGTCCGGATGGTCCTGCAGATTCTTCCCCACGCCGGGAAGGTCATGCACGACCGGGATGCCGAACTGCTGCAGTTCTGCGCCGGCGCCGACGCCGGAGAGCATCAGCATCTGGGGCGTCTGCAGCGCGCCGGCGGCCAGGATCACCTCGCGCCTGGTCTGGAAGGAATGGACCTCGCCGCCCTGCAGGAACTCGACGCCGCTGGCGCGCTTGCCGGCGAACAGGATGCGCCGCGCCCTGGCCTGCGTCATGACCGTCAGATTGGGACGGCTCGCCAGGTGCGGGGCCAGGTAGGCGCGCGCCGCGTTCCAGCGCTCGCCGTTCTTCTGCATCACCTGGTAGATGCCGATGCCCTCCTGGTCGGGGCCGTTGAAATCATCGATCAGCTTGAATCCGGTCTGGCGCGCAGCCTCCAGATAGACCTCCTGGAAAGGATTCTTCGAGCGCAGGTTCGCCACATTGAGCGGTCCGCCCTGACCGTGGAATTCGCCCTGGAAATTTTCGTTGTGTTCCGATTTCCGGAAATAGGGCAGCACGTCCCGCCAGGACCAGCCGGCGTTGCCCAGCGACGCCCAATGGTCGTAATCCCAAGGATGGCCGCGGGTGTACACCATGGCGTTGATCGAGGTCGAGCCGCCGAGCGCCTTGCCGCGCGGCACGTAGCCGCGCCTGCCGTTGAGCCCCGGCTGGGGAACGGTTTCGAAGGCCCAGTTGTTGATCGACGTCGGCAGCATCAGCGCCGTGCAGAAGGGCACCTTGATCAGCGTCTGGTCGTCGCCCTTGCCCGCTTCCAGCAGGCAGACGCTGATCCCGGGGTCCTCGGAAAGCCGCCCCGCCACGGCACAGCCGCCCGCGCCGCCACCCACCACGATGTAGTCGAATTCCTTCATGACGCCCCCGATCATTGATAGTCAAGCGATGGTTCGAGCGCTTCCAGCAGGGCGCCCAGCACCCGCGGCGACAAGGCCATGCCGAGATGGCTGACGCCGCCGATGGCGACGGTGGCCGCCCCGTCCAGGGTCGAACAGGACTGCTGCGGAAACACGTAATTGTCGTGGCAACTGTAGATCGATACCGAGGCCGGCGGCAGCGGAGCCGCCAGCGCGCCGATCCAGGCGCTGCCCAGGCGCATCTGCCGCGCATTCGGCCCCATGCCCAGCCGCGCCAGCAGCGTGCCCCGATGCGGCGACCCCAGCGTGACCAGGCGCGCCACCCTGGCGGTGCCGTGGCGGCGCAGGTAGGCGCGCGATGCCAGGCCGCCCATGCTGTGTCCGACCAGGATCACCCGGGCCGCGCCGGTCGCGGCCAGCACCTCGTCGATGCGCCGCGCAATGCCGTCGGCGTAGCTGTCGATGTCGGCATACACGGGTTCCAGGCTGTGCGTCGCCACCGTCCACCCCGCCGCCTCCAGCTTGCGCCGCAGCCAGAACCAGAAACCCCGGTTGCACTGGTAGCCGTGGATCAGCAGCAGCGGCAGCGGCCTCGCGCCGCAGTGCGCCAGCCGGTCCGGCCCCAGCCAGAAGCGCTCGAAGGGTTGCACCACGGTGAACAGCACGCACAGCGCGATGTACTCGCCCAGCACCAGGCGCAACGCCCCGAGGGGGCCCAGACGAAGCGCGGCAGGCGGCGTGTCGGAGGCGGGCAGCGAAACGGCAAAGGTGGTCAGGATGAATAGCAGGCGTCCGCCGAAAAAAAATCCGGCAACCAGCAAGGCCACCTGACCGGGAGTCCAGCCCGCATGGGCGAACAGCCAGTTGCCCCAAAACAGGTAAGCCAGCAGTTCGATAGAAAGGATCCAGCGCAGTTGCCGTGCCGCCATCGCCGTCTTTCAGCGGATGAGGAACTTGGTCAGGCGCTCGAACAAGGCGCCATACGGCGGATTGAACAGCGACATGCCGTTGAACCGCGACTGGTGGAACACCGCCTTCTGCTTGCTGAAGCTGCGGAAGCCCTCGCTGCCATGGTAATGGCCCATGCCGCTGGGGCCGACGCCGCCGAACGGCAGTTCCTCCTGGGCGATGTGCAGGATGGTGTCGTTGATCGTGACGCCGCCGGCCACGGTCTCGTTCAGCACGCGGTCGCGCTGTCCGCCGTCGTTGCCGAAGTAGTAGAGCGCCAGCGGCCGCGGGTGCTGGTTGACCCAGGCAATCGCCGCATCGAGGTCCGCGTAGGGCAACACCGGCAGCAGCGGCCCGAAAATCTCGTCCTGCATCACGCGCATGCCGTCGTCTACCTTCAGCAGGGCAACCGGCGGCAGCCTGCGCCGCACCGCGTCGGGCGGCGCATCCGAAAGGGGGACGACCGTCGCGCCGCGCTCCCGGGCATCGTCCAGGTAGCCCTGCAGCCTCTGGTAGTGGCGGTCGTTGACGATGGCCGTGTAGTCCGGCGTGTCCGCCATCTCCGGCCAGCACTTCGCCACCACGGCGCGCGCCGCCTCAACGAAGGCCAGCTCGCGGCCGGCCGGCACCAGCACGTAGTCGGGGGCGATGCAGGTCTGCCCGGCGTTGAGCAGCTTGCCGACCATGATGCGCTCGGCCGCCTTCTGCAGCGGGTAGTCAGGGCCGAGGATGGCGGGCGACTTGCCGCCCAGTTCCAGCGTCACCGGCGTCAGGTTGTCGGCCGCCGCGCGCATGATGTCGTGGCCGACCCTGGTCGAGCCGGTGAACAGCAGGTGATCGAAGGGCAGGCGCGCAAAATCGGCGCCCACCGAGGCATCGCCGAGCACCACCGAGACCACGCCGGGATCGAAATACCTGCCCGCCAGTTCGGCCAGCAGTTCGCCGGTGCGCGGCGTGAACTCCGACATCTTGACCATGACGCGGTTGCCGGCCGCGAGGGCCGCCGCCAGCGGCGAGATCGCCAGGAACAGCGGGTAGTTCCAGGGCACGATGATGCCGACCACGCCGAGCGGCTGCGGGACGATGCGGGCGCTCCCGGGACGGAACCAGATGGATGCCGGCTTGCGCTGCGGTTTCATCCATGCCGCGAAGTGCGAGCGCGTGTGGCGCACCGCCTCCAGGCTGGGGAACAACTCGAGCAGGCGGGTTTCGTGCGCCGAACGGTGGCCGAAGTCCGCGGCAATCGCCGCGACGAAACGCTCGGCATTGTCATGCACCAGGGCGAACAAGGCGTCGAGCCGCGCCTGCCGCAGGCTGCGCTCCACCGCCGGATTGCGGCGCGTCGCCGCATGCATGCCGTCGAACACCTGCCTGACGTCATTCGCTGCCTGGCGCGCCGCGGGTTCGATAGCATTCATTCCAAGGCTCCTCCTGGATGGGCACCGCGTATTCTGCCAGTCTATGCGCCGGGCAGGCCCCAGATTAGGCAGGCCACTCTAACGGAGCCGCGGCGCGCGGATGGATAATCGCCCACCATGGACGAGGAACTCGACAAGGAAGCGATCGGCCACGAACTCGCCGCCTGCATCGCCGAGGCGCGGGAGTTGCGCGCGGCGCGGGCCGGCGACTCCCGCCCCGGGGATTTCCCCCGCCTCAAGGAGTTCCAGGCGGCCCGCCTCGCCCGCACCTACACCGACCTGCTGGCCAGCGAGCGCTACAACCCGGCGGCCGGATTCTTCCTTAGCGACCTCTACGGTCCCAAGGATTTCCGCACCCGCGACGAGGAACTGGCGCGCGTCGTTCCGATCATGGTGCGCGTCCTGCCGGCCAGGGCGCTGGCGACCCTGCTCGACGCCGTGAAGATGGACACCCTGTCCGAATCCCTCGACACCGGCATGGTGCTGGCGTTGCGCCAGGCCGGCCGGAGCCGGGACATCGACTGGCCCGCCTATGTCGCCGCGTATCGCCTGTGCGCGCGGAGGAAGGACCGCGAATTGCAGATCGACCTGATCGACAAGATCGGCAAGACTCTCGATCGCCTGACGCGAATGCCCCTGATTCGCTATTCGCTCAAGCTGATGAACGGCCCGGCCCACCTGGCCGGCCTGGGCGCACTGCATTCCTTCCTGCAGCGCGGCTTCGACGCCTTCAGCGACATGAAGGGCGCCGACGAGTTCCTCGCCATCGTCACGGCGCGCGAGACGGCGCTGATGAAGGAGCTGTTTGCCAACCCCGACGCAAGGCAGCCGGACCAGGCGGCGCCCTGACCGGTCGCCAGCGGGTCGTCGCGCTCAACCGCCCCTTGCGTCATGCAGCCAGCGCAATGCGCTGTCGCGATCGTTGAAGATGCGTACCGCGATCCCGCGGTTGCGGCAGGTGGTTTCCCAGAAGCGGACGTGGTCCGCCGCCAGATCGAGGGCGGGAAGCACGACCGCCTCCCGCATCTGCGGCGCATGCGCCTTGATCCAGTCGGCAAGCTCGTACAGGTCGAAGACGGAATGGCCGCCCTTGATGTCCGTACAGTCCGCCAGCAGCCGCGTCGTTTGGCTCTTCTGCATCAGCGCCATGATCTCGCCGGCCGCCGCCTTGAGCTCGGCCGCCGTCAGGGTTCCGGAGTAGGTCGCCTCGGCGTGCGGTTGTAAGGGATCGAGGGACACGCAGCAGGGCATGGCAAATCAGGAAAACAAGGTCAGGGTGGTCGGTGCAATCCGGCCGAATTGCATCGCATGCGACGACTCTACCACGCCGCTCCGGCCGGCGACAAACTCAGGCCTTCAGTTCCAGCGGCAGCCCCGCCGCGACGAAGCTCACGCGCTGCGCGATGCGGGCGATGGCCTGGTTGAGCCGACCCGCGTCGTCGACGAAGAGGCGCGTCGCCGCGCCCAGTGGCACGATGCCGAGGCCCACTTCGTTGGCGACCAGGATCACCCGCCCCGGCAAGTGCGGAAGGCAGTCGAGCAGCGCCGACGTTTCGAAGGCCAGCAGCGGACAGGCCACGTCCTCGCCGGACTCGGCCTGGCGCGCGGCGACCCCGGCATGGAGCAGGTTGCTGAGCCACAGCGTCAGGCAGTCGACCAGCAGGCAGCGCTCCGCCGCCGCCTGCTCGACCAGCGTTGCGGCAAGATGCAGGGGCTCCTCGACCAGCGTCCAGTGCGCCGCCCGCCGCGACCGGTGGTGGGCTATGCGCCGCGCCATCTCCGCATCGCCGGCCTGCGCCGTGGCGACGTAGCACACGGCCAGGCCCGACTCCGCCGCGCGTTGCTCCGCCAGCGCGCTTTTGCCAGAACGTGCGCCGCCAAGTATCAGTTCGATCATTCGCGGATTATTGCAGAAGGCGATGCCAGGCCCCATAATTCGCGGCGATTCGGTGGGGGTCGGGGATGACGCGGCCTCCTGGGAACACGGTGACAGGGTGACACCTCATGCCGTGGCGGGCCCGCCGCTGTAACCGGGGACGACGCTTGCACGATGCCACTCGGCGAAAGCCGGGGAAGGCGCGGGCCGAGGACGATCCGGAAGCCAGAAGACCGACCGATGATTTTCTTGAAGCCCGTGGCGCGGGCTTGTCTCGCGTTTGGACGCGCGGGACGAGGCCGCGTCGCGCTCAAAAGGATGAATCGGATGCATTCCACCGCCGCAGCTGCCTCCACGTTCCCCCGTTTTGCGATTGCCCCGCTCGATCGCGCGGCGACCGCCGGACTGCAACGGAAAATCGACCAGAAGACCAAACCGCGCGGCGCGCTCGGCCGCCTCGAAGACCTCGCGCTGCAACTCGGCCTGATGCAGGACACCCTGACGCCGCAGATCCGCAAGCCGCACGTGCTGGTCTGCGCCGGCGACCACGGCGCGGCGAAGGCCGGCGTTTCGGCCTTCCCGCAGGAAGTCACCTGGCAGATGGTGGAGAACTTCCTCGCCGGCGGCGCCGCGATCAACGCGTTCTCCCGGCAGGCCGGCCTGGCGCTGGTGGTGGCCGACGCCGGCGTCGCGCACGACTTCGGCCCGCGGGCAGGTCTGGTCGACGCGAAGGTCGATGCCGGCGGCACGGCGAACTATCTCGAAGGGCCGGCCATGAGCGAGGCGCAATGCGCCGCGGCGATGGCCAACGGCGCCAGGCTTGCGCGCGACATTGCAGCCGCCGGGTGCAATGTCCTGGCCTTCGGCGAGATGGGCATCGGCAACACCGCCGCGGCCTCGCTGCTGACCCACTGCCTCACCGGGCTGCCGCTGGCCGATTGCGTCGGACGCGGCACCGGGCTCGACGACGCCGGACTGGAACGCAAGCGTGCGCTGCTAGAACTGGCCCTGGCCGCGTGGCCGGAACGGCCACCGATTAGTCACCTTCCCCTCGCGGAGGGGGAGGTCGGGAGGGGGAGTCCTCATTTGGGCAAAGCCGAAGCGGGCACGAACGCCTTGCGCGTTCTTGCCCGCTTCGGGGGCTTCGAGATCGCCATGCTCGCCGGAGCAATGCTCGCCGCGGCGGAAGCGCGCATGACGCTGCTGATCGACGGCTTCATCGTCACTAGCGCACTGCTGGTCGCGGCGACGATCTCGCCGCCGATCCTCGACTACTGCATCTATGCGCACTGCTCGAACGAGGCCGGCCACCGCCTGCAACTCGACTGGCTGGGCGGCAAGCCTTTGCTCGACCTCGGCCTGCGCCTGGGCGAAGGCACCGGCGCCGCACTGGCCCTGCCTTTGCTCAACGCCGCCTGCGCCTTCATGAACGAGATGGCGAGCTTCGAATCTGCCGGCGTCAGCGAGGAAGCATGATCCGGCGCGAACTCGGCTACTTCTTTGCCGCCCTGCGCTTCTTCACGCGCCTGCCGGTGCCGGCCTGGGTCGGGCACTCCCAGGAGCAGCTCGACCATGCCGCGCGCTGGTTCCCGCTGGTCGGCATCCTGGTCGGCGCGATCGGCGCCGCCGTCACCGAGCTTGCCGCGCTGGCGCTCCCGATCGGGGTCGCGGTGCTGCTCGGCATGGCGGCGACGATCCTGACGACCGGCGCCTTCCACGAGGACGGCTTCGCCGACTCCTGCGACGGCTTTGGCGGCGGCTGGGACAAGGCGCAGGTGCTGGCGATCATGAAGGATTCGCGCGTCGGCAGCTACGCCACGATAGGCGTGGCCCTGATCCTGCTGACCAAGTGGAACGCCCTGGTCGAGGTCGACGCGGCCTTCGGCCCGCCCTTCCTCGCCATCGCCCTGGTGGCAGGCCATGCCGCCTCGCGCCTGGCCTCGACCGCGCTGATCCGTTACCTCGACTACGTGCGCGACGACGACAGTTCGAAGTCCAAGCCGCTGGCGCAGCGCATGGCGGAACACGAACTCGCCTTCGCCGCGGTTTGCGGCCTCGCGCCCTGCCTGCTGCTGCCCCCGGCCGACATGCTGGCGGCGCTGGCCGCCGTTGCGCTGGCGACCCTCCTCGCCGCGCGCTACTTCCTGCACCGCATCGGCGGTTACACCGGCGACTGCCTCGGCGCCACGCAACAGGTGGCCGAACTCGCCTTCTACCTGGGGCTGCTGTGCAGCTTTACCTGATCCGCCACCCGACGCCGCAGGTCGCCGCCGGCATCTGCTACGGCCGCACCGACCTCGCGCTGGCGGAAGACGCGGCCGCGGCGGCGGCGCGCATCCTGCCGCAACTGCCGGCGGACCTGCCGCTGTTCACCAGCCCGCTGCAGCGCTGCCGACGACTGGCCGAGGCGCTCCATCCGGCGCCGCGCAGCGACCCCCGGCTGCAAGAGATGGACTTCGGCGCCTGGGAGATGATCCCCTGGGCCGGAATCCAGCGCGAAGCGCTCGACGGCTGGGCGGCCGATCCGCTCGGGTATGCGCCCCCGCAGGGTGAATCCGCCGGCGAACTGCAGCGGCGGGTGCACGACTTCGTCGCCGACGCCCGCCGGGTTGGCATCGAACGCGCCGCGCTGGTGACACACGCCGGAGTCATGAAGGTCATCGTCGGCCATGCGCGGGGACTGCCGGCGCGGAAATGGATGGCCCTGAGTTTCGAGTACGAAAGCGTGGTCCGCGTCGAACTGGCGTAGCGGCCCCGTCCGGCTGCCGGCCGCTGCGCCGCGCCGTAAGCCTTGCGGCTTGAACGCCTATGCCTCAAGTGATAGACCGTTGACCTAGGACAAATTATTCTTACCGGACGAGGCATAGTCTGCGGCTATAAGGCACCTTGCGGAAACGACTAGGCCGAAGGCGCGGCGAGAAGACGCTCGTCCGACAGGTCCAGGGGGGACATTGATGCCATCAGCGACAGCAGAATCCAGAAGCCAGGGGACGTGGCTCGGATTGCCCGTCCATTGGGACGAAGCGCCCGCGTTTCCGCGGCTCGCCAGCAACTTCGTGCTGGTCAGCATGTTTTCCTTCCTCGCCGTGCTGCTCGTGGTCGCGCCCGAGCAGATCGTCTCGCCGCGCGGGATCGGTCCGTCCCTGTTGGCCGTGGCCGCGGCGATCGCTCGCTTTCTGGTGCAGCGCGGCCACGTCAGGGCGGCATCCGGGCTGCTGATCGTCGGAGCCTGGGTTTATGTCACAGTGATTTCGATTTTCACCGGCGGCCTGCGCGCCAACCCCGTGTATACCTATCCGATGATCATCATCATGGCCGGCTGGCGGCTCGGTCCGTCCTTCGCCTGGATTCTGGCAGGATTGACCGTGGCGGCCGCCACCGGCTTCTACCTGGCCGAAACGGCCGGGATCCTGCCGCCACCGATGGTCAACCCGCCTGCCCTGCCGCTCTTGGTGCAGTCCATGACGCTGATCTTCGCCGCGATCCTAGTCTCGGCGCTGGTTCGCTCGTTCCTGATCCGCATCGACGAGGCGCGCAAGCTGAGCGCCGAGCTCGCCGCCAGCAATGCCGAAGTCAAGGCGCGCGAGGCCGACCTCAACGAAGCGCAGAACGTCGCCCGGATCGGCAGCTGGACCTTCGACGTCGCCACCGATACCGGGCATCTCACGCCTGAAGCCTGTCGCATCTTCGGCGCGCCGGAGGGACGCAGCATCACGCAGGCGGACCTGCTACAGCACGTTCATGCCGACGACCGGGCGCGGCTGGCGCAGTCCTGGCGGGATGCCTGCACGGGAACGGCCTCGTTCAACCTCGACTACCGGATCGCGACCGCCGGCGAGCCGCGCTGGGTGCGCCAGGTCGCGCGCCTGGAGTTCGCCCCCGACGGCCGGCCGCTGCGGGCCGTGGGGACCGTGCAGGACATCACCGAACGCAAGCGCATCGAAGCCGAACTGGAAAGCCACCGGATGCATCTTGAGGACCTGGTCAAGCAGAGGACCGATGCCCTGCTGGCGACCGAAGCGCGTGCCAGCCGCATCCTCGAATCCTCGGCCGACGGCCTGTACGGCGTGGACGTGGAAGGACGGATCACCTTCATCAATCGGGCGGGATGCGCGCTGCTCGGCTACGACGCCGCCGAGGTCATCGGCCGCTCCGCCCACGACCTGTTCCACCACAGCAAGCCGGATGGCAGGCCGTTCCCGGCCGACGAATGCGAGGGGCACCAGGCCTGGCGCGAGGGGCGGCAGGCGCGGATCGACGACGTCACCTACTGGCACGCCGACGGCCACCCGGTGCCGGTGGCCCTCGCCGTGCACCCCATGTACGAGAACGAACGCTTGATCGGCGCCGTCGTCAGCGTCGCCGACATCGGCGAAAAGCGGGCCGCCGCCGAGGCCAGGGAACGGGCGCTGGTCGCCGCCGAGAACCTGGCGCGGGCGCGAAGCGAATTCCTCGCCAACATGAGCCACGAAATCCGCACGCCGATGAACGGCATGCTCGGCTTCGCCCAGATCGGCCAGCGCAACTACCAGAACCCCGATAAGGCGCGCAACGCCTTCGAAAAGATCGTCGCCTCGGGCAACCAGCTGCTCGGCGTGGTCAACGAAATCCTCGACTTCTCCAAGATCGACGCCGGCCAGCTCAAGGTCGAAGCCGCCGACATGTCGCTCACCGACGCCCTGGAGCGGGCCATCGAACTGGTCGCCGAACGCGCGCAGAGCAAGGGGCTGGACCTGCGTCAGGAGAAGGCGCCGGACTTCCCCGACGCCTGCGTCAGCGACCCCCTGCGCATCGGCCAGATCCTCCTCAACCTGCTCTCCAACGCCGTCAAGTTCACCGAAGCCGGGCACATCACCCTGTCCGCGACGCGCCAGGGCGACGACCTGGTATTCCGCGTCACCGACACCGGCATCGGCATGACCGAGGAGCAGCTGGGCTACGTGTTCAACCCCTTCCAGCAGGCCGACGGCTCGACCACGCGCAAGTTCGGCGGCACGGGCCTCGGCCTGGCGATCTGCAAACGCCTGCTGGAGCTGATGCACGGCACGATCCGGGTCGAGAGCCGGCCCGGGGTCGGGAGCACCTTCGAATTCCGCCTGCCCTATGTGGCGCCCGGCGCGCAGGTGCCCGCGGCGGCCAGCCTCCCGGCGGTCCTGCCCGAACGCCCCCTGGCCGGGCTGTCGATCCTCCTGGCGGAGGACGACGAGATCAACCGCCTGGTGCTGGAGGCCAACCTGGAGGAAGACGGGGCGCGGCTGGCGATCGTCGGCGACGGCC
>Ga0268298_10005726_pt1 | contig 11540 bp, 8 predicted proteins | sample WWTPWeurt_MetaG_FD_194462 | JGI IMG/M metagenome (GOLD analysis project Ga0268298, IMG submission 194462) | Activated sludge microbial communities from WWTP in Nijmegen, Gelderland, Netherland - WWTP Weurt | ecosystem: Engineered > WWTP > Aerobic digester > Activated sludge | place: Netherlands... | reverse complement strand
ACCAAGCTCGCGAACGCCAGCAGCCCGATGGACCAGGCCAGCGAGTGCAACGCGGCGAGCCCCACGTATTCGGGAAGTGGAGTCACGGCCGCTTCCCCCGTGAGCAGCGGGCGCGGCGGGGCGTAGAGCATCAAATTCGGGAGCACCAGGCTCGCGACCTCCCCGATTCGATGGATGGTGGGACCGAAGACCCGGGGAGGGAGCCGCGCCAGGGTGTCGGCGGAGCGCCCGACGAGGAACACGCCGACGGTGAACACCGCCGTGAGAAACGGCGACGAGAACGCAGAGAACAGCGTGGCAAGCGCCGCGATGATGGCTACCTCGCACACCGTCAACAGGGCGCTCCCCAAGATCACGCGGCGGTCGTCCGGCGCCCCGCTCGCGAGCAACCAGCCGGCGGCGAGCAAGACGAGCGCCCAGGGGATCGGTACGTAGCTCCGCAGCCGAGGGCTCTTCCACGCGACGAGCACCGCGGCGGCGATGCTCGCGACGCTGACCGCCGCCGCGAGGCCAGTGCTCTCGCGAGCCAGGATGGCCAGCGCCAGCAGCAGAGCACCGGCGTTGGCGGCCACGAATACCGTCAGCGTGAGGAGCGTCCCCAAGTATTTGCCGACCAGGTACTCGGACCGGCGGATGGGGCGCGCGAGGATCGGGAAGATGGTCTTGAGCTCGAGCTCGCGGTACAGGCTCGTCGCCCCGAGTACGGTGGCGACGATCACCGCGTACAGGGAGATGGAGGCGGCTCCGAGGTCGCTCACGACCCGCAGCGTGTCGCGCAGGGCGAACTGGCCCACCACCAGTGCGTACCCCAAGGTGGCGAAAGCGAGGCCGAAGAGGCCATGGAGCACGCGCGCCCGAACCGCCTCGCGGTAGGTGTTGAGCGCGACGACTCCCACTCGGGTGAGCACGGCCTTCTATAACTCCCCGCGCCCCACCGAGGAAAGATCGTGGTCAGAGCTTCTCTTCGGGTCCCCGCCGCCCCTGGGCCTCGCGCCGCGAGAGCACCTTCGGCTCGAGGTAGTCCCGGATCTTGCGTGGCGTATCCAGGATCACCTTCTGGATGCGGTCCTCGAACAGGGCACGCGCGAGCCCCGGGCCGAGGTCGAGCGCCACCGCCACGGTGACCAGGGTCTGACCGGGCCCGAGCGAGCGCACGCGCATGTAGCCATACACGTCCCGGATCCCGTGGGGGCGGCTCGGATCGAGCTCGAAGCGGAGCTCGCTCGAACCCTTGCGCCGGAGGCGAACGGTGTAGGTCGTTTCCACCAGCTGGTTGCCCTGAGTGAGCTCGATGCGCGCGGCGCCTCGGCTCACGTCCACGAGGCGGGCGGAGCGGGTGCGCGGCAACATCTCCGGCAGCTCTTTCACCGTGCCGAGGGCGGCCAAGACTTCATCGGGCGAAGCACGCACGACTTGGTAGGAGACGCCGCCGACGTAGCGCTGGTCGTCGCCGCGCGTGAAGACCATGGGTCGGCTCACGGTGTCGCCCGCGAGCAGGGACGCGCGCTCGCGTGTGGATAGCAAGGACGCATGCGCGCTCTTGCGGAGGATGCGCGAGGCCCGCGCGGGCGCCGGGCGAACCGGACTCTCGCCGAGCGCCGGCAGTGCCCACGAGAGCAAGCCAGCGACCAGGAGCCCCACGCGCGCGCCGGGCGACATCGCCCGGGAGCATACGTCAACCCGCGCTCAGGGATCGACAATGAAGACGTCGAGGAACCACTGCCCGAAATAGCCAGCGTAGCCGTCGATTTGCACCCAATACGCGCCGGCATCGAGCGTCAGATCCAGGAAGCTTCGATCCTGGGAGTACCCGGCGGCGCAGGCCTGAGCCACCTCGGGACCTGGACAACTCTCGGCGCGGCGCACGGCGAGCAGGGTGGCGTAGTTGCTGCCGCGCATGTCGAGCACCACTCGTTTCTTCGCGCTGAGCTCTAGCTTCAACATCTGGTCGGGCGCCCCGCCCGCCGGCTGGCTGCCGAGGTCGCATCCGGCGACGTAATCGGCGTTGGCATTGCCGGTGTTTCCCTGGAAAAAGCCGCCAGCGGACGGGATCTTCACCGCCGTCTGGCAGGTGTCCGCAAACGGCACCAACGTCGGCGGCGTCGCCGGTCGTGTGAACGCCGTGAGGATCGTCGGCGAGAGCGTGGTGCTCTCGATCACCGCGCGGTAGCTGCCGGCCGGCTGGTTGTGGGCCCGCGTGCGCACGGGCGTCTCGCTCGAGCTGACACACGCCAGCGCGTCGGCGCTCGCGCATGGCGGGCGCGCCCAGGACAGGCCCACGCTGTCTTGGTCCGAGATGCGTCCGACGAGCAGCACGTCGGACGCCACGGGCAGGTCCACCGTGTAGGCAGCATCTGCCGCGCCGGCGATGCATCCGAGCTTGACGTCGTCGGTGTGGGCGGCGAGCGGCACCGGCACGCTCACGTTGGGTGACAGCACGGCGCCCGAAGCGCACGACTCGTCTTTGGGCGCGACCGTGGGGGGATGGAGCTCCGCCAGGAGGTCGAGATCCGTCGGCACGGTCGCTGTCACCGTCACGTAGTACGTCCCCGCCGGCAACGCGCGGGCGAACACGTGCGCCTGCGTGGCGACGTTGCATGCGAGCTCGTCGGCTTTCTTGGAGCAGTCGCCCTGGAGCAGGGCTACTCCCGGCTTGCCGTTGCCATCGAGGGAGGTGGCCCAGACGTCCACGTCCTGACTCTGAGCGAGCGTCAGCTCGTAGACGAGCTCACCGAGCGGCGTCACGCACTCGCTCGCCACGTCTTCCGCCGCGTCGATGACGCTGGTCGTCAGCGACACGCCCGGCGACAGCGGTGACGCGGTGCCGCAGGTTTCGTGGCTCGGTTTCTGGCTCGCGGGCAGGTACTTCACGTTCAGCGCCACGTCGCCGCTGCCGGCTCCGAACACGTAGATGGCGTAGGCGCCTGGCGACAGCGAGCGGAGACGCAAGCGCGAGAGCGAGCCTCCCTTGTCGAGAGCGTAGCCGGGGGCGCAGGCGAACTCGCTGCCCGGGACACCGCATTGAGCGACCCCGGCCAGCGCCAGCGCGCCGCCCACCGTGGTGGCGATGATGTCGACGTCCTGGGCTGGCCCTTGGGGCACCACGACGGCTACCACGACGTCGCGATACGTGGTGCTGCCCGTGGCGCAGCTCGCCGAGTAGTCGCTCGCCGCCGCCGCCAACGGCACGACGTAGGTTCCCGTCGCGGAGATCGGGAACGCGTCGGCGCACTTGTCGTACTTGGGGGTGCTGCAGCCGGTTTCGTCCTTGGCGCCGTCGCAGTCGTCGTCGACGCCGTTGCCGCACACCTCGAGCTCGAGGCTCGAGATCATGGGGTCGAGGTCGTTGCAGTCGCCGCCCCCGCAGCTCCAGTCGCCATCGCCGTCTTGGTCTGCGTCGCGGAGCTCGTTCTTGCAGTTCTTCTCCGCTTCGATGCAGGTGTCGATGGTGCAGGTGGCGTTGTCGTCGCAAGCGACCGCGACACCCTCTCGACAGCCCAACATGGGATCACACACCTCGAGCCCGTCGCAGAACGTCTCGTCTTGGCACTGGCTGTCGTCGGGTGAGAACACGCAGCGGCCGATGCTCTCGTCACAATCGTCGAACGTGCAGTCGATGGAGTCGTTGCACTGCGCGTCGTCCGCGCACGGAGGCCCGAGGGTGGAATCGGCCGCATCCGAGTCGGTCGCGTCCGCTGCGTCCGAGTCTGCGCCCGCGTCTTCGTGAAACGGCGTGGGCACCGAGGAGTCCCCGCAACCCGGCGCGAGCACGACGAGGCAGAGCGCGAGGGCCCCGAAGGCCGCCCAGAGTGGTCGGCTCGGGCGCGCGCGCTCTCGCTGCGGGCGGCTGGGATTCACCCGCGATATGCTGGGGGATGGCGGCCACCGCGTCGACTGGGAATTGGGCTCCGGCCGCGTGGCCGGTGCCCCATGGTGATTGGACGCGCTCCGTGGCATGATGCGAAGCCTCAGTGTCGCAAGAACGCCTCACCCGGCAGGAGCTGAGCTGGCTTCTTGCGCAAGAAGCGCGAGGGGCAGCGCGGGCGCTACGCGAAGGCGTGGCGCAGCTCACGCAGCCGCCCATCGCCGGACCCAAGATCGAGATCCAAGCGGCGCCCGCCGTCGAGACCAATCTCGACGCCCTGGATGAAGCCATCGCGCGCCTCGGCGAGCTCCAGATGGGGCCGAAGGGCGCGGCTCCCCGCCGTGGCCGCATCGATCTCGCGGCGTTGGTCTGCGAAGTGATGCCCAACGCGCGCATCGCGATGGACACGGGCTCCGGCACCGAGGTGTTCGGCGAAGAGCAAGAGCTCCGCCGCATGATCCATCTGCTCGTCAGTCAGACCAATTCCACTCCGGCGGACAGCGGATCTGCGCGCCCGGACGTGGAGATCCGCCGCGACGGCGAGTGGCTGAAGATCAGCGTCGAGCTCGGGCCCGACAGCTCCGCGACCGCCGAGCTCGAGCGCCGTTGGCTGAGCCGTATGGCCACGCGCCACGGCGGCCGGCTGGAGCTCGAAGGCGGCACGGAAACGCTCTTCCTGCCGGCCGACCGCGCCACCGAGGAAATGGCGGAGCTCCGCCGCGAGCTGGAGCAGGCACAGCAGCTCGGAGAAGCCTACGCGCGAGAGCTCGCCGCGGTGTTCGCGGAAGCCACCAAGCAGCCCAGCGATCCCGCAGCGGCGCCGCCCCCGGCAGCCCCGGGCGGCGAGCGACTCGAACTCGTGATCAGCATGTCGAGCGCGCTCGTGCGCCTGACCCGCGCCTGGCTCGAAGGCGCGCGCGCCGACATCGCCGAGGCGCAGCAGCAGCTCGGAGGCGAGTCGGAGATCGGTGAGCGACTCACCCGGAGGATCTCGGGGGCCCAGGAGCTCTTCGCCGAGCTCGAACGCGTGGCCCAGAGCCCGCTCGCCGAAGCGGCGCGCGAAGTGGATCTGGTGGCCGTGCTGGGCGAGATCGTGGCGCAGGCCGAAGCCCGCGCGGCGCGTCACGGCGTCCGCCTGACCCTGGCCGCTCCGCCCACCGCGATCCGACTCGTCGCTCCGGACACCTTCGGCCTCGCCGCGAGAAGCCTGATCGACCATGCCATCGCCGCCACGGCCCGCGACGGCGAAGTCCGGCTGAAGCTCGCGGGCACGCCCCACGGCTGGACGTTTTCGGTCGAAGACGGCGGTCCCCTGATCCCGCCGGCATCGCGCCATGACGTCCTGCGACGCCGTGCGGATCCGACCGCCTTCGGTCGCCCGGAGGGCTTCTCGCTCCTGGTGGCGGAGGTGACCGCTCCCCTGCTCGGCGCCAGCTTGAGCGTGGGCGAAAGCGCCAGCGGACGCTCCGAGCTCGTGCTCTCGGCCGAGTGAGAATCGCGCGGATTCGGCAGCCCGAGTCCCGAGCGAAGGGCATGGCTGTCGTAGCTTGCCCAAACGCCGAGAAAATTCGCTATGCTGCGAACTCCGATGCGAATTCTGGTGGTGGAAGACCAAGACTCGATTCGCCGCATGATCGAGGCCTTGATCCAAGCCCGCGGCTACGAAGTGACCGCGGTGGCCAACGGCGCGAAGGCCATCGACGTGGTCATGACGCAGAAGTTCGATCTGGTGTTGCTCGACCTCATGCTGCCGGGTCAATACGACGGCTTCGAGGTCTGCCAACGACTGAAGAACGATCCGGGCACGCGATTGGTGCCGGTAGTGATCATCAGCGCCTTGGACGACCCCGAGTCGCGCCGCAAGGCCGCCGACGCCGGAGCGTCGGCCTACTACACGAAGCCCTTCAGCCCCATCGCGCTCTTGAAAGAAATCGAGCGCCTCAAGGCTCAGAGCACGGCCGAGTGATCCCTCGCGAGACCGAGCGCGGCAGCGCGTGAAGCACTGACCAGCTGCGACGCCGCCGCAGCGCTTCGAGTCGGCGACGAGGAAACGAGCGCCGAAAGCAGGGCCAGCGGCCGGACCTGGCTTCGGAGACAGGCGTCAGCGCCGACGGCACTCGGCGATCCGGGCTTCCACATGCGGAGCTCGAGCGGCGGCCGCTCACGCTGACCGCTCGGGTGGCGTGAAAAACGTCCGGGACCGGCGCTGACTGTTTCGACGGCGCGGCAGCGTCGCGGGGCGTTCGTCGCCGCCAACAGACCGAGAACTGGGAACGCGCCCTTCCACTCGCCGGGCTCCGGTCCGAGCCTTCGATACCCGCGGCCGCAGCCGAGATCGCCGACCGAAAGCTCGAAAGCGGTCAGAGCAGATTCAGGAAGCCCTTCGCGCGCTGCGAAGCTGCTTCGATGATCCCTCGTGCCTCGTGCGAGGGAATGCGGAGCTTCTCGCACAGGTCCTCCAGCAGCTCCTTCTCTTTCTCGTGCTGCTCGCCGTCGATGTACGTGAGAAGGACGGCGTGCTGGAGCAAGACCCGACGGTCGTCGAAGCTCAGATCCGTGAGGGGGATGTCGTTGACCGTGCGCGGAGTCTTGGCGTAGTTCCGGAGCTCCGAAGCCTCGCTGGGCGTGGCTTCGAAGGCGTCGAGCAACGCCTCGATCACCTCGAGCTCCTCGTCAGCGACACGGCCGTCGGCCCACGCCACGCTCACCAGACCCTTCAGAATGGCCATGTTCTGATCGTGCATGGCCACGGAGGATGGCATGCCCGCGCCCGCGGCGGCAACGCCGAAGACGTGGCTTCATTTGGCTCGCTTCAGCGCACGGAAACCGCGAGTCGCACGAGGCTCGGCGCTTCCGGACTCGGCGTGAGCGCCTCTTTCCGGATGGGGATCCGGACCCACCGCACCCGGCCCGGCATCTCGATGGTGACCTCGGCGTCTTGCCCACACGCGAGCCCTTCGAACACCGCATCGCTGCCGACCACTCGGCTGGGAGCCACGGCGGCGCGATCGGAGTCGACCCGCAACCGTGCACGCGCATCGAGCGGAACCTGGCGCACCGTGAGCTCGGCGCTGCAGGCTGGCGCGGTCGGCTCCGCGGCGGCCCGCTCGGCGAAGGCGCGAGGCATCGCGCCGGTAGCGGCCTCGGCGTGCCGGTTCGCCAGGGCTCCGAACCCGAGGGTCGCGACCACCAATGCCGCAGTCGCGGCGCCCGCCGCTTTCGGCAGGCCACGTCGCTCGACCTCCTCGCCCGACCTGGGACCGCTCACGCGGTCGAGCACGTCCGCGACCATGACCGGCGGCGGCGTTTCCGAAAGCTCGACAGCGGGCGGAGGAGCCGTGCCCTCGACTCCTGCCAGTGCCTTCAGATCGGCGCACAGCTCGCCGACGGAGCGTGTGTCCGCCACCGAGAAGTCGCCGAGGAGCGCGCCGACGTCGCTCTGGCGGGGGGCGTAGCGCGGGGGGGCGTAGCCGCCGGGCATCGGTCGAGCCGGCAGCGTGCGCAGGCGTTCGAGGGCTTCCACCGGCGAGATCGGCTCGGCGAACACCGGCGGCGGCGCGCTGCGCGCGTCCGCTTCGCCGAGATCCGCGTGGAGCTCGACGCGAGGTGGCGAGTTCGAGGCGAGCTCGGGGCTCGGAGCCGCCGCCTCTTCGGCTGCCGGCTCGAAAGCGTGACCGACCACGAGGTCTTCGGCGGGCACGAGCTCCAGGAAATCCCCGTCGGCGTCCGCTAGCTCGGCCCTCGGCACGAGTTCGATGCCCTCGCCGTCGGAGAAGGCATCGAGCTCCGGGATCAGCTCGAGCACGCGCCGGTTCGAGATCGGCTCGACCAACGAGCCGATCGCGCCGTCGCTCTCCAACGCGATCTCGACGGCCGACGGCGGCTCGGCGCTCGGCGCGGCGGCCGGCGCACCGACGGCGGGGCGGCTCGACACCGCGAGCGCGGGCGGGTCCTCCGTGCGGAGCGCGTCGTCGACGGGGTCGCCGGCCTCGTGGACGCGCGCGGTCGCGACGGACGAAATCGAGCTTTCGCCGATCAAGTCCTCGTCGAGCAGCGCCGCGATCTCCGCCTCGTGGAGATCTGGGCACTCGACGCCCAACGCTTGGAGGTCGAGGACCTCGGGCACACGCTCGGTGGCGTCGTCGCCCGCGAGGATCAGCGCCCCAGGCATGGCCTCGGAGATCTCGACGGGCTCGAACGCGGGGGAACCGAGCACGGGCGTCTCGGATTCGCGGTGCGGCCGAGACTCGGATGCACCGAGCGGCGCCACCAGCGGCTGCGGTACGGTGACGGGCTCCGGCGCCACGAAGCGCGCGCGGGGCTCGGGCGTCGGCGGCACCACGAGGTCGGGAACGTCGGGGACCAGCGGCTCGAGCGCCGGCGACGGCTCTTCGATGTACACGGGAACGACGAGCTCATCGGCCAGCTCGAGGGCGGGTTCGGGCTCGCGCGCGCTGGGCCACGCGACTTCCACGACGGCGACCTCGCGCGGGAGAAATGCGCTGGAGCCAACTTCCGAGAAGGCGGCCTCCTCCGGCTCCTCCGCCAGCACCGCCGGCAGATCGACGCTGAGCGAGGTCGCGTCCGCGGTAGCCGCCGCGACCGGCAGCGGCGGAGGTGCCGGGCGGCGCTCCTCGGGCACGGGCGCGGGCGCTCCGCTCGGGCTGTCCGAGAGCGAAACTCGGGGCTGCCAGGCGGCGAGGTTGCCCCTCTCGAGAGCGCGGATCACGTCCTTGTGCAACCGCGCCAATGCGCGGCGGGCCGCTGCGCGATTCACCGGTACCAGCGCGACTTCGATCTCGCGGATCAGCGTCTCCACGCCGGCGCCCGCGGCCTTCTGGCTCGCTCGCATCAAGCCGGGGGTCACCGAGCTCGACTCGAGCAGCATCGCCTCGAGCATCGCGCGGAGGCAACGTTCGGCCGAGACGTCCGGGCTCGGGGTGCCGCCCGCGAGCTTCACTTGGCCTTCCTCGCCGAGAGACACGTCGGCGAAGCCGAGACTTCGCGGCGCGCCGGCCACTTGATCCGCCACCGCCAACACCAGATAGCCCGCGACTTCCGCCGCGAGCGAGGCCCGTCGGGCGTGGGTCGCGCTCATCACCTCGGAAAGCTTCACGCTCATGCATCACCTCCGCGTACCCACACGCCCCGAGCGCGGAGATAGCTCTTCGCTTCTCGGATCGTGTGTACGCCGTCGTGGAATATCGAAGCCGCGAGTGCGGCGTCTGCGCCCCCTTCGGCCAAACCCGCATACAAGTGCTCGAGAGTACCGACGCCTCCCGATGCGATGACGGGAACCGGCACGGCATCCACGACCGCGCGCAAGAGCGCGAGGTCGTATCCGATGCGAGTCCCGTCGCGATCCATGCTCGTGAGCAATATCTCCCCTGCCCCGAGCTCGACCGCGCGCGTGGCCCACTCGACGGCATCGAGACCCGTCGCGCGCCGCCCACCGTGCGTGTAGACCTCGAAGGAGCCATCGGGGCGCCGCTTGGCATCCACCGCGATCACGATGGCCTGCGAACCCCAGGCACCACACACCTCGGCGACGAGCTCCGGGCGTTCGACGGCTGCGGTGTTGATGCTGACCTTGTCGGCCCCCGCGTGAAGCAGATCCCGCACGTCGCTCGGCTCGCGAACGCCGCCGCCGACAGTCAGCGGAGAGAACACGACGTCGGCCGTCCGTTCGACCACGGACAGGAGCGCGCGCCGCCCTTCGTGGGACGCCGTGATGTCGAGATACGTGATCTCGTCCGCGCCTTCACCGTCGTAGCGCCGGGCACATTCCACCGGGTCTCCCGCGTCACGGATCCCGACGAAGTTGACCCCCTTGACCACGCGACCGTCGCGAACGTCGAGGCAGGGGATGATGCGCTTGCCCAGCATTCCTCTCCCGCCCCATACCGGAGCCTCCGTTTTCTGGACAAAGACCTTGCACTTCCCGTATCGACCCCGGACACGTCGGCCCGGGGCGGCCCAATCGTTTCGGCTATAGTCCAGGCCGAGATGGCGTCCTGCCCGCGCTGTGGAGCCCAAATGGAAGCGGGCACATCCACCTGCGCCACGTGCGGGACGGGGCTGGCGGGACCGGGCACGGCGCCGCTCGGAAGCCCCGAACCGCCCCTCGGCAGCGGAACGCTGGTGCTCGGCAGCGGCGTGCCCATCGAAGGGCCCCTGCCGCACTTGCCCGAGCGCTCGAAGCCGGCGCGGCCCCCCGTAGACGCGCGCCCGAAGCCCCGCGCCGGCGCCGAACGACGGCCGCGGATCGACCTGCGCAAGCGTCTGCCACCCGTCCCGCTGGCACCGCCCACCCCCGAAGGCGAAGCGCCGGCGAAGCCGCGCAAGAGCCAGCGTCGACGCATTCTCACGGTCGTCGGCGGCCTCGTCGCTCTGCTGGCCGTCGCCTCCGCCGTCCTCTGGCTCCGGAGCCGTCCCGGTCGCCTCTCGGCGGAAGCTCGGTTCGATCGGCTCGGAAGCCCCGAGCTCGTGGTCCACTGCCGAGACTGCGCGGACGGCACGCTGCTGCGTCTCGGCTCGGCCGAGGCCAGCGTGCAGAACGGCAGCGCGACTCTGCGCGTCGATCCGCCGATGACCCTGGGCAAGAAGCGCGAGGAGGCGGAGCTTCTGCGACCGGGGTCGCGGCGTGCGGAGCGCGAGCGTCTCGACTACGAAGTCGACTTCGTCGTGAGCCCGGACCTGCGCGGCCTCGCCCAAGCGAGCCCCAAGCTGTCCATCGTCGCCGAGGCGCGGGCCGACGTCGCGTTCATCGTCGAAGGTCGGGTGGTACCGCCCGGCGAAAATGGGCTTCGCCGCTACGATATCGACATCCGCGCCGAAGTCACCGGGCCAGCAAAAGAGAGCGTGGTGCTCGAGCGCCAGGTTCCCTACCTCGTGAAACGCGACAGCGGGGAGCTCTCGCGAGGGGAGCTCGCCTTGCGCACCGAGATCGTGCCGCTCGTGGTCGAAGCGCCCGGCGAGAGCATCGTGATCGAGACGGCGAGCTTCGTGCTGGCGGGCGTCACCCAGCGCGACGGCACCATCAGCGTCGAGGGCCGGCCCATCACCGTGGATCCCACGGGGCGATTCGCGCAGCTCATGAGCGTATCCGCGGTGGGGGACACCACGATCAGCGTGCGCGCATCGGCGCCCGGCAAAGCACCACGCCTGTTCCCGATTCGTGTCCGGCGCGTCGCCAGCCTGAAGCAAGAGGCAGAATCCTTCGCGCGGCGCGCCGAGAGCTCGTTCGCCGCCATCGTCGAGAACGCGGACGACAAGCGGGGCTGGGCGGTCGCGCTCGACGGCAAGGTGCTCGACGTCCGGTCCGACGGCTACACCTCGAGCGTGCTGCTCGACGTCGCCAAAGGCTGCGCGCTTCCGCCGTGCACCGCGCAGCTCAAGGTCGGAGAGCGGTCGACGGTGGCGAAAGGCGCGTCCATCACGGCCTACGGCTATTTGGCTGGAAAAGCCCGGGACGAGAGCAGTGGGCACGATCGGGTCGAAGTACGGGTAGAGTTCCTGAGAGGCCGAGAGTGAGCGACCAGGCGAACATGGCGGTGGTGCTGCCCGCGAGCGAGGTCGAATGCCCCGCTTGTCACGCGACCAGCCCGCCCGGTTCGCGCTACTGCGCGCAATGCGGCGTGAGGCTCGGGACGGCGCGCCTCGACGAGCTCGAGGG
>Ga0268298_10005725_pt1 | contig 11540 bp, 5 predicted proteins | sample WWTPWeurt_MetaG_FD_194462 | JGI IMG/M metagenome (GOLD analysis project Ga0268298, IMG submission 194462) | Activated sludge microbial communities from WWTP in Nijmegen, Gelderland, Netherland - WWTP Weurt | ecosystem: Engineered > WWTP > Aerobic digester > Activated sludge | place: Netherlands... | reverse complement strand
ACTTGGGTTGTAACTCAGCAAAGGTTTGCAGTTCGCCACCCAACTCAGGGGTAAGTTGCTGACGTAACCACTGAATGGCAGACTTTTCATCGCTGACGAATAACGCCAGTTGTGCTACCCGCCCCAACCGCATACGGGCTGAATCATATTCGGCGACCTGGTCGGGCAGGAAGTACATGCCATCGCGCTCGACGAATTTTTGTTTCAAGCCTGCATAGAACTCCCCTGCCGAGAGCGGAACGCTCGCCCCGCGCTGGATGTGGAACGCCACCATGCGATCGAAGAGCAGGTAATCCTGCCTCTCAGCCGCAACTTCGATTTCACCATTCTTTTCCACTACACGTGGTAGTTGACTGAGGTGATAACGAATAAAATCCCATGCGCCATCGGTTGTACCTGCTTCAAGCTGAAAACGCTCTTCAAGATTATCGTTGGGTTTATACGCGGTGATAACTAAATCTTGTTTAACTGCTCCCGCAGAAACCATTTGTTGCATGGTTTCTTGCTGTTTGTCTAATGTTCTAACATCAGCTATGACAAAACCTGCTTGGGTGATAGTTTCTTGAATCGCTGCCCAAACAGTATTACTTGAATTGTGAAATTCAACTGTCATCCAGCGCCCAGGCTTTAATATCCTTTTAAATTCTCTAAAGCATATTTGCATTAAATCTTTGAATTCGTTAAGCGATTTATCTTGAGTTTTATTTATTATTGCTTCTTGGCGGCTATTGGTTATCACTTTTAGCCATGCTTCCCAGATAAAATTTAAATCTGAATACATGATATTGGAACCAAAGGGCGGGTCGATAAAAATGTAGTCAATCGAATCATCTTTTAGCATGGCTTGAGTTGAAGATCCAGTTGTTACAGAGACCTGCTTGAGATTACCTATATTTGCATTTTGAACAGACTTAACTTTTCCATTAAGGCTAAACCAAGGGCTTGCTTCAGAAATAAAAGGCGCTATATACATAGTACCCTTTAGGTACCGATTGACCTGAGAATAAGAGGCGGCAAGATAACGATTAAGTAATGTATGTCCATACGCCACAGATTCTAGCCAAAAGTGCAATTTCCTTCGGAGGTTTTCAGGAGATTGATTCACTTTTTCAATCAGCATTGCCCATGAATACAGGTTGCGCTTCGTGTAAAAGTGATGAGTATGTGTTAAACCTAAATGTATACCAGCCCGCCATGTATCACCCCATTTATCCCCTTTTAATAGCATGGGGGTAGTTGGATACCAATACTCTATAGTTTCCTTTTCAATTTTTTCAAGAATTTCAAAATCAACGGGGTCGGGCTTCTTGTCATATTTTGTTTTTCCAATAGAATAATTTATTTGCACAGGAATTCTTTTTACACTCGTGAGAGTTTTTCCTATAATCGGGTCAAAATATTTGATTGTTCCAATCTCCCATTTAATCAAGGGATTTGCTGCTCCACATCCAGAACACACGATTGGTTTTTCTTTTTCAGTTCTATAACCTGTCTCAGGGTCAACAGCTGATTCCCAAAAAACCATTTCGTTCCCACAATTTGGACAAATAAACACCTCAGACCAAATTGTGTAATTAATTCTGCCCATCGTCTTTCCATCTTTGTGCATTGTTTGATACATCCATCCACATTCTTCTTTTATTTCATCTAGAATGCGTTTGGCTTCAAAGTCAAAGGCTGTCACATCCACAGGCGTGTTGTAGTTGTAAGCAATGAAAGTGGCAGCGGGCGAAAGGTCATTGAGCACGGCTTTACGCGCGCCAAGTTGTGAAACGAGTTTATCGCCTTCGTAAATTGCCCCATCGTCAGTCACACGATAGCCCATGCTCTCCACAGTCTTTTTATCTCCGCACAGTTGGGCGGCAACGCCTGTCATGCCTGTGCCGCAGAACCCGTCAAAGACCACATCCCCTGGCTCGGTGTAGTGCAAGATGTAGCGCATAATGGCTTTGTGCGGCACTTTGGTATGGTACGAGTGCGCATTGTAGATCGGGTCGTTCTTGCCTTCGGAAACGTCCGCGGCGAAGGGCTCCCTGTGATATTTTCGATTTTCGATTTTCGATTTTTGACTGGCTTCGCGTTCCGCGTTCCATTGTTGAATGATTTCGGCAAGGAAGGGATTGGGGCAGGCGGTGTAGTAGGGCGGGTCTGAGAGGGCGAGGATGTCGTCAATTTCGCCAATGGGAAAGCCTTCGATCTTGCGTGACTCGGGGTCCTCAAGGAAGGTCCGCAGGCGGGCGCGGTATTCGTCCTTGCGGGCTTGGTCCTCGGGGGTGATTTTATAGTCCGCTCGTTCTTCGCGGATCAGTTCGGGTTGGGCAGGTTTGCGTTTTGGCATGGGGTTACCTGCTTTCCGTCAAAGCAGATTTGGCAATGCGGATGGCCTCTTCCAGTTCGGCATAAGCGCGTTGTTGCATATTATGTTCTTTTTCCAACTCGCTGAGCAGGCGCGCCTCGAAATAGCGATACGTTTCATCTGACCAGGCTTGCCGGACGTTTGATAGTATTTGTCTGAGAACGTTCCAATTTTCCGCGCTTTGCTCTTTAATGGCATTCATGGCACACCTCAATAGTCTTCGAGATTAATTCCGCTTTTGAGTACTTTCCAATTGCTATCTCCCTGTCGAAAGTATACATCACCCAAACCAGTTTCTGGATTTAACACCAAGGTTAAAGCAGGAATGTTTGAGGGTCCCATTTCTTTGACAAGTCTGGCGATTTCCTCGTTTGCAAAAGTCCACTGTGCAGAACCCGTCTTGGACATCTCCATGCCCTTTGCTGCGATCCACTCTGGGGAGCCCTGTTCCCCAGAATTCGTCTGTCCGAGTTTTAACCTTCCATCCCGATTTATTTTGGATTCCACCACGATCAACGAAATGCCCGGCGCACGAAACACACGGTCAAAACCATGATGGGCTTGGTCAAAAGGCAGTTCCTGCAAATCGAACTCTTTAGTCAGTATCTGGGCGGAGATTTCCTCGCCAAGACCACCTTTTACGCGGTTGATATCTCCCACGCTCTTTTGGATGGTATTTGCCACCCATGATGCCATCCCGAAAAGCGGCACAGCTACCAGTGCCGTACCCGTGAGTTGAACGTTTAGATAGGCGTCAAGGCGGGTAATATTGCCATCCAAAAAGCGGGTTGCCTTTGGCAGGGTAGTTTGCATGCCTTGTTTATAGCGTTGCGTAGTTGCGCGGAATTTTCCTACTGACTGATCAAAGCTAGCCTTTACTTGGGAAATACGACGCAACTCAGCCTGCGCTTTCTGCAATGCCCAGGCTTCTGAAGAACAGTCCCAAAAAAAACCATGCCAAGCTGCCCGCGCGGCTTCAGCCCGACAAAAATTAAGAGCTCGCATACAGACATTGACATCCCGTCTCGCCCGGCTTTGAGCCTCATCCAACGCGGCCTTCATGGCTGTAATTTGTTGGTTCGCATCTTCTAAAGGCTTCCTTTGCTTGTTGGAATAGTTAACCAACGCGGCGCGAAAAGACTTGATTGCATCAATTTTTGCACGAATTTGATTGGTGCTCATGTTTGCTTTAAATACGCTTCCAAACGACGGATCAACGCCGCCAAAAAGCGCTCATGGTCTTCGCTTTCCTTAATATAACTTTTGATACCCTTAGAGGCTGTCTCCAATGTCTTACCGTACTGGTAATATTTTTCATCAGACCAATATTCATGAACATTACGGTAATGCACTTCTAGACTTTTCAATTCCTGCTCCAGCATATCGTTGAATTTGATCAAATGCTGTCGAAAGCGAATCAGTTCTTCCATTTTACGGCGTTCTGATTGCATAGGATACTCCTTGAGGTTTACAGTCAATTATCATATTATCCTAGAGTCATCGAGGTGGTGACTAATCAAGCTGATCATCTGGTCGCTTAGGGCATATTTTACTAGTTGAGTTTATGGTTAGAAAAAGATGCCAAACTTACTCATATTCAAGAAAATATTTTATTTAGCACCATGGAGCTACAAATTACCGGAAACTACCAAAGCCTTACTAATAAAACTATTATGACAGTACAAAGCCCAATAGCAATCAAGAAACTCCAAACTACTGTGGAAATATATTTGGTCTCGGCATTCTTTTGTTCTACCATTTGTTGTTGCTGTATAAATTTCGAAAATTCAAAAATATACGAAGCTACTAATTTATTGTTTTTTGCCAAAGTTAATTGACTGATAATCGAAAGCGCAGACTCCAATCGCTTATTTTGAATATTTTCTTCTACAAGTGCGCTTGTTTTTTTTATAAGTTCATCCGCAAGCAGGTCAATTTCCCGCTCATACTTACGCAGATCATTGCCCGGCATTTTAAGTATTTCTGCGTGATACATAAGTTCCGCTAATTTTGCAGAAGCGCTGCTCAAATCATTTTTAGAAAGGCTCTGAACCATGCCCGTGTGTGCTTCCATATATTTGTCCAGCTTATCCTGTTGATGTATAAAACCAGAAAAGTCATGAACGAATGAATTTACCAAAGTGTGATTTTGCGCAATAGATATCTTTCTCACAGTCATCAATGCAGATTCAAATTGCTTGCTTTGGGTTTGTTTTCCAGCAAGAACGCCTGTTTTTTTTATAAGTCCATCGGCCAGCTGGTCAATCTCCTTCTCGTACGTGCGCAGATCTTTGTCTGATACATTGAGTATCTTAACAATTTGCATGAGTTCTGCCAATTCTACACTAGCTCTTTCTAAATCATTTTCTGAAAGGCTCTGAATCATACCAGCTCGTAAAGTCCTATATTTGCTGAGTGATTGCTGTTGCTGTATAAAATCAGAAAAGTCGCAAATGAATGAATTAACTAATATGTGATCTTGTGCCACAGTGATTTTTTTAACAGTTGCCAGCGCAGATTCTAATTGCTTGTTACGCACATACTCTTCTGCAAGCGACCTTGTTTTTTTAATAAGTCCATCAGCCATCTGATCTACTTCCTTCTCGTACGTGCGTAGATCTTTGTCTGACACATTGAGTATCTTAACAATTTGCATGAGTTCTGCCAATTGCGCGCCAGCTCTTTCTAAATTGTTTTTTACAATATTCTCAATCATACTATCTTGTACAAAATTGTATTTATCGAGCTTCTGCTGTTGTTGTACAAAATCAGTAAAATCACGAATAAATGAATTAACTAATGTGTGATTTTGCGCCTCGGTTATTTTCTTGACAGTTGCGAGCGCAGATTCAAATTGCTTATTTTGTATTTGCTCTTCTGCAAGCAATCTTGTTTTTTTAATAAGCCCGTCAGCTAACTTGTCAATCTCCTGCTCGTATACGCCATGATTCTTGCCGGGTATATTGAGAGTCTTAATAATTTGTATAAGCTCTACTAGTCTCGCGCTGGCTCTTTCTAAATTATTTTCTGAAAGCCCTTTAAGCATACTGGCTTGCGCACTATTGTATTTATCCAGCCGTAGCTGTTGTTGTATAAAATCAGAATAATCCTGAATGTAAGAATTTACTAATTTACAAACTTGTGCCCCGGTTATTTTTTTAACAGTAATGAGTGCAGATTCAAATTGCTTGTTTTGTATTTGCTCTTCTGCAAGCAATCTTGTTTTTTTAATAAGCCCATCAGCTAATTGGTCAACTTCCTGTTCATATGTGTCGTAATCCTTGCCTGGTATATCAAATTTTTCAATACTCTGCAACAGTTTGACCAATTCTGCGCTAGCACTTTCCAGGTCATTTTTTGCAAGGTTTTGAGCCAAGCTTGCTTTCACTTCTTCATATTCCTCCAGTTGCTGCTCGAATAATTGGCGTTTATTTACCTCCATTTGTTTTTGTCCAATTGCTTCTTGCACTTCTTTTGATTCTTTCGCCAGACCAAGTTGTGATAAAACTTCTCGAATCTTTTCAGCTTCTATGAGATCTTCTGCATGGATCATCTTAAGCACCAGTTCGAATAAAGCTTCGGTCAACGCAATACGGGCGTGCTGCAAGTTAATAAATTCGTCAAGCAGATCTTTAAGCGGTTTATCAGTTCTCTGTGGGGTTTCAAACAGTAGTTCATCCTCCTGCACAAAAACTAACGTGGTCTCTCTCAATACATTTTCAACAGTAGACAAAATATTCCCTGCCTCGACTTTTAAAGCGTTTTTTTGTGCCGCTGCCTCATAAACAGTCATGGCGTCTGATATCATTTGTTGAAACATAGAGATAGGAATTACACGGGACATAAGTATTAGCCTTTATTCTGCTTGGCGTTGATTTTGGTAATAATATTTTGTAAGTCATCATTCTCTGGAATGACATACGGCTTAAATTTTTCCATCCGCCCACTCTCCCAGCCTTCGTCACGAAACAAGGCGCGATGGTCTCCTAGCTGACTAGCAGCTACGTTATCAAGTAGAAACGAGCTATCTTTATCAGTAAGTCGCAAGTACACCCGCATGTCAAATAACTCCAATGCACGTTCAAACTGAAACCTACTCAATGTACCATACGTATCCGACCAGATGACAAGGTGAATACCATGCTCGGGACCATCTTCCGCCAAAGACAATAATTTGCTAGCATAAGTGTTCGGGTCATAGTCATTGCGGTTTCCCCGAAGTTCCCGCCAACGTTGCAGTCCACAAATAATAAAGACACATGTAGTGTCATCTGAAACGATATTGGAAATAGACGAATTTGCGTCGGATTCCTTTATGTCATGGTTACCATCAAATTCAACCTCATCGAGAGTCTTCCAGGAATCGCCCAAAGGCAGATCATCAGATACTACTTCTTGATTACCCATGCGGTGATTTAAAATAGATAACAGAAAGTCGAGATGTTCGACCGCATTCTTTTTATTTGCTACATCTATGGACATATGCGGCAAATACCCAGTAACGCGTGAGAAGAAGTGGTTGTAAGGCGAATCCGTTTGCTCAAATTCGGCAATTATCAATTTTAGTTTTTGCGGATCGATTTGTGAAATCAAACTAACGAATGTAGACAACAACAAGCCATACGCCTGCGACTCTTTTCCACCCATGATCATGAAGTTGCAGCGAGAATCTTTCTTCAAAAAAGCTTTCGTCTCAGGCTTAATGGCAACCGGCTCACCCAGCCAAAGGTTTACGGAGGATACTCCTTCTTCTCTCCAATCTGTTCGAGCCAATAAGCTCATGAGAGAAGGGCTATTAATCATACGCGCCGGTTCGCTTCCATTGAACGTTAATGGACATGAGAGAGATGGCACATGATTTACTATACGCTTTAGGTAAGCACTACGTTCATTTTTTGAACCCGAAGCAACTCTAATCAACTTATTTGCGCTTTGCATACCCACGCAATCATTGAATATTGCCAACCCACGCTCCTGTATCTGCGTTGCGCCCAAATTCGACTCCCCAAGAATCGCCTGCGAATCTTTATCCATACACTGAAAGGCAATCCGCAAACCTATCTGAGTATAGAGAGCGCCTGAGTATAGCCCTTGCGCGGATGGAGACTGGGAACTTAGCACAATATGTATCCCAAAGCTCCTGCCTCGGCGAGTCAAATCCTCAAGGATATACGAAGCTTCTTGGGCCAAGGAATTATCTCTGTCAAAAAGTTTTTGATATTCGTCAATAATTAGCAATATCCTCGGCAGTGATTTTCCTGTATTTTTCCGGTACTCGGAAATTTCGCTAAACTTGGCTTGGGTAAACAATTTACCGCGTTTCTGGAATTCTAAGTGAATGTGATTTAACAGGCTTAATCCGTATTCTGGATCAGTTTCAAGTGCAATTACTTTTGCATGTGGAAGTTGTTGGTAATCCTGAAATTCAACACCCTCCTTCAAATCCATCAGATATAGCTCCAATTCTTCCGGGGAATACAACAGTCCAGCTTGGTTGATAAGAACGTGTAAAAAATTTGTTTTTCCAGATCCAATACGTCCTCCAACCAGTGCATGATGTACCGTGTCCTGCCCCAGTATAATTTGATGTATTTTTCCTTGTTCATCAATTCCAATGGGAATATAAATGCCGTTCACTGTAGATCCAGCCCATGTTTTGTTTGCGGATATGGCAATCCGGCTCAGTGGCACAGTATGTGAGACGTTTTCAATTCCAACCTTGACCTGTTCAAGCAATTGGAGAAACAAGGGTATATTAGGTAGTCTGTCAGCAATCGTATTTATGCTACCAAGATCGGGGTGCTCAAGTTTAATCTCCCATTTTTCATTACATTTCAATTTCAAACCTGTTAAAAAAATTTGTTTTTTATTGAATTCGCGCGGAAAGGATTGTTTATTATCCAATCCTGCGAAAATGTAAACACCAGTAACTGGACCGTTTCTTGAAATTTTCTCCAGACGAAGCAACATAGCTTCATCAAAGCCCGCGGGAAAATCCATTAAGGCTAAAATATGATAAGGAACGGGAGTATCTTGAACGTTTTCGTTATATTCCTCAATATTTGAATATATTTTCCCCAATCGGTCTTGTGTCACTTGTTCAATATGGTTTTCCAAGCGAATCAATTCATTCGCAATTTCGTCTGGACGAGAATTAACTTTCTCTCCGCGTAATTTTGGAGGCAACTTCAAAAAACCGGATAAGTTTTTCCCCAAAGAGAGTGGGTCGCACAAGGTCATGCGTACCGTATCAGATGGGAATGAAACCAACATGCGCAATAATAGAGTTTCTATAATCTCCTGCACATTTTGCTGATCATATCCTTCGATAAAAATATGTCCTTGCCCAATCAATGGTACAAAGACTGGCGTATCAATTAATTCGTTTCCATCCGGAAATTTAAAACGTCCCAAACGAATTCCCGCAGGTATTGGTCCATCTGATTTGGAAGTAAATCTTTTCCAGAGCGAATCAGACCACGGAGCGATCATCCAGTGCGTAGGAAGGATATCGTCGGATGAATTTTCTTCTACATCATACTGATGTTCAAATTTCGCCAGGCGCCCCTGATAACGCATTTTTAAATCCTCAAGATAAAAATCATAATAAAGCTGCGTCTGGACGGCAGATCTTGATAATTTTATATAAATATCCTGAATGGATTGATTCAGCGCTTTCATATAGCCTTTTATTGATCCAAACTTAATCTTGTATTTCGAGCGTCATGTCCACGCATCGTTTTTTGCATGTACTCACTGAATCGACGTTGCAATTCATCCACTGTAGTAGGTAAACCACCCGTCTTTAGCGCATCCAGCAGAGCATCCACTTCAATAGTCAGCGATTCAATTCCGTGGAAGGCTTGCGAGGCGGCGCGCACAAATCCATCAGGGATGGCAGGCGCATCATCCTTCTGCGCTAAAAACGCTTCGATCGGTTTGCGCTCCTTGGCAGACATCGCCTCCAGGCTATGCTTCACCGTCTCACTGCCCAGGTTGGTCCGCAGCGCCTGCCGCCAGCCCACCAGCATCTTATCCAAGCGATCATCCAGCATTTTCAACATCTTCTCGGCGTTCGTGCCGCTTCGATACAACGGCTGCAATCGGCATCGTGGACAAGTGGGCGAATCTTGCAACAGCCCATCATGGAAATCGGGGCACGGTGGCAAGCTCTTGACCGTATCCTTCCAAGCGCTCAATTCGGACCTGCCGCCTGCTCCCACCAAATCAATCTCGACCAACTCCTCAAGCGCTTTGATGCGCACATCGTCATACAGCTTTCGGCGCTGGTTGTCGGCTTTCGGTCCGAGAGTCAACTCACGGTGTAACTCGGCATAGATGACGATGTATTCGTTCTTGAGTTTATCCAACTCACGAGTGATCGCCGCAGGCTTGACCTGCTTCTCACCTTTTGCCAATTGACGCAGGTCATTCAACAGAGCTGTGCGCACAGATTCCGCTCGTTCCGACCAGGCATGCTCCGCGAATAAATTGGCTTTCGCTTCTGAGAGATACGCCGTCAACGGTTGAATTTGACCGATCAGTTCTACCAAGTCAGCAGCGCGTTCGACACGTTCATGATCGGCAATCGCATCCTTGACCTCGGAAATTCCCAGCTTCAAATTCCGCAGTTTGCCCACAGTATTGAACTTGCTCAATTCCTCCAGGAATTTCTTGTATCCGCGCAGCCCCGCCAGCAATTCAGATGACTTGAGTGAGACTCCCGAAATGTCACTGTTGACTACTGTACCTTTTTCAACTGTGAAAGTTGGACGGTCGGTGAAAAGCGGCGTATTCCAAACGGACAACCCACCCTGAACACGGCTTTCCAACTTCGCCACCTGCTCAAGTTGAGCGTTCACCTTAGTTTGCAATTCCACGATCGCCTGGTCGCGCGTATTTTCATCACGGATCAATCCAGGCTTCAAGCCCAAGCCTTCGAAGATAGCAGTCCACTGCGGCAGAGGCAGGGTTTTCGGGCGTTTGATGAAGCGGAAGTCCATCAAATCCTTGAGCGAACGTGTTAGCACCAGGTTGAGGGTGCTCGCGTCGATCTCTTCCCGACCGTCCACATTTAGCACGATATCGCCGTTGTACACCAACGCCAACAGGACCACCGCCACCCACTCAGGTTCAAGATGGAAGTAAACATCCTTCTCAATGGGCGTAATACCTGCTCCTACCTGCTCGATCAACTCACCACGATTCAACACCTGATTTTCAGGCTTCTTGGTCAATGCTTTCAGGAACTTCTCCGCATACTTCGACTCATACGGACGGATATTTCCATCTGCATCCACAAGCTCCAAACCTTCCAGCACGGTTGTCGCTAGATTGGTTCGGCTGCGTCCACCTAAATGGAAAACCGCGTCCATTGCACTGGCAGAACGTGAGTTCTCGGCAATCACCTGTGTCGCCCGTTTGAAGAAAGGATAATCAGGGTATCGATCCTCAAAATCAAGCGCCAACAAATGCGCAGAGATTAAACGCAGCAGATCTTCGGTCGTTTGGGTTGCAGTGTTTTTCGTCTTCTTGAGCACTGCACTAACAGACTCTTCTTTGCCCTGGTGAATAACCTGCAAATGGTCGTTGATATTCTCGCGCAGCCAGCGATTAAGTCCGCGCAAATACTCATCAGCTTTGTCCGCATATGCCTGGCGATACTCCGTCGATTCATTCGAAAGTGCCTTCGCTCCAGCATACAGCCTTACTTTGTGCTCGAATTGGTCATCCAATTTGACGAATTTCAGAATGACTTCGTCGGCTTTGTGGTCGTCATGATATTTTCGATCAAAGAATGGCGGCAGCCAATACAAGTAGAAGTCACGTGGCGGCTGAGCTGTGCTCCGCTCATCAGGTGCGCCAAAGAACAAATACCCAGGTCGGGTTACTTTATGATCACCCCAGGGTAATTCATAGAACCAAATGTTGTAATTGGTTACATAGGTCGTATCACTCAAACTCAGATTCTGGCGAAGGGCATCGAAGAAGTAGCGATTGAGATCTGATTTCTGCAGGAATTCGCCACGCTCGGTGATCTTGGCGTCAAAGTCAATCACCTTTTTCAAGTCGAGGAAATACTGTCCGTTTTCGGCGTTGTAGGTAATGAACTGTCCCTGCACTGTCCTCACGATTTCTTTGAGAGCCACCTGCACCTGGTCCATCAAGAAGTCACCCGTCGCTT
>Ga0268298_10005724_pt1 | contig 11541 bp, 12 predicted proteins | sample WWTPWeurt_MetaG_FD_194462 | JGI IMG/M metagenome (GOLD analysis project Ga0268298, IMG submission 194462) | Activated sludge microbial communities from WWTP in Nijmegen, Gelderland, Netherland - WWTP Weurt | ecosystem: Engineered > WWTP > Aerobic digester > Activated sludge | place... | reverse complement strand
GCCGAGCAGGAGCTGTTTGCCCGCAGCGTGGGCCCGGTGAATCGGCTGCGCGACCACGGCCGGGCGCACATCGAGCGCCAGCGCCCCGAGCCCCACCCGCGCCAGCGCGAGCTCGACGAGCAGGCCGCGGTGCGGGCCTCGATGTCGGACGAGGTGACGCTCGAGTCGCTGCTGCTCACCGATGACGGCCTGAGCTACCGACGACCCGGCATCGGCCCCGATGTGGTGGCCCGCCTGCGGCGCGGCGACTGGGCCCTGCAGGGCCAGATCGATCTGCACGGCCTGACCCGCGACGAGGCCCGCGAGGCCCTGGCCACGTTTCTCCGCGACTCGCAGCGCAAGGGCCAGCGCTGCATCCGTGTGGTGCACGGCAAGGGCCATGGCTCGCCGGGGCGCCACCCGGTGCTCAAGTCGAAGGTGCAGCGCTGGCTGGCCCAGCGCGCCGAGGTGATCGCCTTCGCGCAGGCCACCGGCCCGCAGGGCGGAGCCGGCGCGCTGGTGGTGCTGCTGGCCGGCGGCTGACGCTTCGAGGCGGGCTCACTGGGCCCGGTTGCGCATCCAGTCGGCGGTGGTGAAGAAGCTCGTCGCCAGCCGCTGTGCCATCTGTGGGTCGATCGACAGCTCGCGCATCGCCTGGCCCATGCAGGCCAGCCACTGGTCGCGCTCGGCGATGCCGATCGAGAACGGCAGGTGGCGCGCGCGCAGGCGAGGATGTCCGAACCGCGCGACGAAATGATCCGGCCCGCCCAGCCAGCCACACAGGAACCAGAAGAGCTTGTCGCGCGAGCCGTCCAGCGCGGTGGGATGCATCGCCCGCAGCGCGGCATAGGCCGGCTCGAGATCCATCAGGTCATAGAAGCGATCGACCAGCGCCCGGACGGCGGATTCACCACCCAGAAGGTCGAAGGGGCTGGGCTGCGTTGGAGTGGAGTCGTGCGGGTCGGCCATGCGTGCTCGGGCCGGATCGCGCAGGACACTTCCCGCTCAGCAGGCCCTCATGCATTCTCGCCCAGCATGCGGGCCGCGACCTGCGCGAAGGCCTTGGCGGCGGCACTGCCCGGCAGGGTGTCGATCAGCAATTGCCGCCGCTGCACCGCCTCGCGCACCGCGTTGTCGTGCGGAATCTCACCCACGTAGGCCAGCCGGGTGGGCTGCGGCCTGGAGGCGTTGACGAACCGGTCGACCACCTGCTGCAGCTGGGCCCGCACCTGGCGGCCCTCGCCCATGCGGCTGACCTGGTTGACCACCAGGTGCATCGGGCGCGCGGCCTGGGTGGTGGCCAGCACCTTGACGGTGGCGTAGGCATCGGCCAGCGAGGTGGGCTCGGAGGTGGCCACCACCAGCACCTCGTCGGCCAGCGAGATGGTGAACAGCACCACATCCGAGATGCCGGCGCCGGTGTCCAGCAAGACATGGTCGTAGCGTGGCCGCACCGCCGTGATCAGGGCCCGCAGCTTGTCGCCCACTTCGGGCGTCATGCGCGAGTACTCGACCATGCCCGAACCGGCGAGCAGCACCGAGAAGCCGCCGGGTGCCGGCAGGATCGCATCCTCCAGGCTCACGCGCCCCATGAACACATCGTGCAGCGTGATCTTGGAATACAGGTTCAGCACCACATCCAGGTTGGCCAGGCCCAGGTCGGCGTCGAGCACCAGCACGCGCTCGCCGCGCCGGGCCAGAGCAGCCGCCAGGTTCGCGGTGATGAAGGTCTTGCCCACGCCGCCCTTGCCGCTGGTGACGGCGGTGATGCGTGCACCGGTGGGCTTGTCGGATCTGGATGCAGCGCTCATTCGTCGTCCTGCCATGATGTGGCTGCAAACAGCAGGCCTTTTTCTTCCGCGCTCACCTCCGGCATCGCCGAAGGCTCCAGGCAAACCCGGTCTCGGCCTTCGTCCTTGGCCCGGTACAGCTGGCGGTCGGACCGTTCCATCCAGATGCCCGGGCTGGACCGCACCCACTGGGGGGCGAACGCTCCGCCAATGCTGACTGTCACCGACACCGACTCTCCGTTGGGCAGTTGCACCGGGTGTCTGGCCACGCGCTGCCGCACGCGATCGGCCACTTGCGGGCCGAAAGCCGCCGGACAGTTGGGCAACACCACGCCGAACTCTTCGCCGCCGATGCGCGCCACCTGGTCCATCGGGCGCACGGTTTCGATCAGCGCCCGCCCCACCGACTGGATGACCAGGTCACCAGCCGCATGGCCGTGGGTGTCGTTGACCTTCTTGAAGTGATCGATGTCGACCATCAGCAGCAGTGCCGATTCGCCGGATCGCGCCACGCGGTCGACCTCGCGCGCCAGCGACAGCTCGAACTGACGCCGGTTGGCCAGGCCGGTCAGCGGATCGCGGCTGGACAGGTCCACCAGTCGATCGATCACCGATTGGAGCCAGGCGGGGCTGCCGTGGTCTCCGGCGGGCTCTTCCAGCCCGGCATGGCGCAGCAATGCCAGCGCCGAATCGAGCGACAGGTCAGCCAGCGGTTGAAGCGGTGCAGTGGGCAACCGTGCGTCCTCGGGGGAGGTTGCGGAGGTTCGGACAGTGCGGGCCAGTCTAGCAGTGGCCCCTCGCCCTCCAAGGTTGAAATGCGGGCTGAAGGCCCGGCTCTTCGCGCGGCCGCACCGGCGGTGGCTGGGCCAGACTTGGCAGGTCGCGAAACCGCCACCATGCCCGAGATCCTCGCTCCCTCGACACGGCCCGCTGCATCGCAGATGGCCGACTCCGACCATGAATTCACCTTCTCGAAGGCTGACTTCGAGAAGGTGCGCGAACTCATCTACGCCCGTGCCGGCATCAGCCTTCACACCGGCAAGCAGGCCATGGTGTACAGCCGGCTGTCCCGGCGCCTTCGCGAGACCCGCCACACCGATTTCTCCAGCTACCTGGCCTGGCTGCAGCGAGCGGGCGGCGCGGAAGGAGAGGCCGAGTGGCAGGAATTCGTCAATTGCCTGACCACCAACCTGACCTCGTTCTTCCGCGAGGATCATCACTTCACGGCCCTGGCCGCGGACCTGCGCGCTCGATCCGGCCGCAACCTGCGCATCTGGTGCAGCGCGGCCTCCACCGGCGAAGAGCCCTATTCCATCGCCATGGTGGTGGCCGAGACGCTGGGCTTCTCGAGCGGCACCAAGATCATGGCCAGCGACATCGACACCAAGGTGCTGACCACGGCCCGGCGCGCCGTGTACGACGCCAAGTCGCGCGGCCTGTCGGCCGAGCGCACGCAGCGCCACTTCCTGCGCGGCCGGGGCGCCAACGACGGCCTCATCCGCGTGAAGCCCGAACTGGTGTCGATGATCGACTTCAGGGTCTTCAACCTGATGAGCGGCGACTGGTCGCTCGGCGACCCGTTCGACCTGATCTTCTGCCGCAACGTGATGATCTACTTCGACAACCCGACCCAGCGCCGGGTGCTGCAGCAGATGCATCGTGTGCTCAAGCCTGGCGGCCTGCTGTACGTGGGCCACTCCGAGAACTTCACCGACTCGCGAGATCTGTTCCGCCTGCGCGGCAAGACGATCTACGAGAAGGTCTGACCCACGGCTCCGCCATGTCTCCTCCCGTCGCACCTTCCGCCGGACTGGCTCCCAGGCCGCTGCCCGTGCCCGGCTCGACCCGGCTCGAGCGCCTGAAGGCCTCGCCACGCCGGGCCGGCGAGGCGTCGTTCTTCTTCTGGGATGCGCACTTCCGCAACGATGCGGTCAAGGTGCTGCCGGGCGAGTTCTTCGTGCACGACGAGGACATGCTGATCACCACCACGCTGGGCTCGTGCATCGCGGCCTGCCTGTGGGATCGCGAGAAGCGCATCGGGGGCATGAACCACTTCATGCTTCCGGAAGGCAGCGGCGACTCCGGTCGCTACGGCTCGTTCGCGATGGAACTGCTGATCAACGAGATGATGAAGCGCGGCGCCAGCCGCACCACGATGGAGGCCAAGGTCTTCGGCGGCGGCGCGGTGATCAGCGGCATGAACACGATCAATGTCGGCGAGCGCAACACCAAGTTCGTCATCGAGTACCTGAACACCGAGCGCATTCCGATCGTCAGCCGCGACGTGATGGAGATCTACCCGCGCAAGGTGTGCTTCCTTCCCGCCAGCGGCAAGGCCATGGTCAAGCGGCTGGCGCCGACCAATACCGACGCGCTGCTGGCACAGGACCGCGCCGCTGCACAGAAGCCCGTGCCGGCCAACACCGGCGCCGGTTCGATCGATCTGTTCTGAATCCCAAGAGCACCAGGAGCCGCAGGACCATGGGCAACAAGACCCGCGTGGTGGTGGTGGACGACTCAGCACTCGTGCGTGGCCTGCTGGCCGAGATCATCAACCACGAACCCGACCTCACCTGTGTCGGCGCGGCCAGCGACCCCTACGTCGCCCGCGAAATGATCCGCAACCTCAACCCCGACGTGATCACGCTGGATGTCGAGATGCCACGCATGGATGGCATCGACTTCCTGGGCAAGCTGATGCGCCTGCGGCCGATGCCAGTGGTGATGGTGAGCACGCTGACCGAACGCGGCGCGGAAGTGACGATGCGCGCGCTCGAACTGGGCGCCGTCGACTTCGTCGCCAAGCCCAAGATCGGCGTGGCCGACGGGCTGAAGCAGCTCGCCGACGACATCGTCGACAAGGTGCGCACCGCCGCCAAGGCCCATGTGCGCAGGCTGCCCGCGGGCGCCACGGCGGCTTCGGCTGCAGCCGGAGGCCCTACGGCGCCGGCACAACCCGCGGCGGCTCCGCTTGGCCGGCTCTCGACCGAGAAGATCATCTTCATCGGCGCCTCCACTGGCGGCACCGAGGCCACCAAGGAAGTGCTGCTGGCGCTGCCGGCCGACTCTCCGGCGGTGATGATCACGCAGCACATGCCGCCGGGCTTCACCCGCAGCTACGCTGCGCGGCTCGACGGGCTGTGCCGCATCCGCGTCTCCGAGGCGCGCGATGGCGATCGCGTGCTGCCGGGCCATGCCTACATCGCCCCCGGCGGTCTGCACCTGTCGGTGGAACGCTCGGGCGCCAACTACATCGCCAGGGTGCGCGATGGCGAGCCGGTGAACCGGCACAAGCCTTCGGTGGAAGTGCTGTTCGAATCCGCGGCCCGGGTGGTCGGGCCCAATGCGCTGGGCGTGATGCTCACCGGGATGGGTGGCGACGGCTCGCGAGCGATGAAGGCCATGCGCGATGCCGGCAGCTACAACTTCTGCCAGGACGAGCAGAGCTGCGTGGTCTTCGGCATGCCCCGCGAGGCCATCATGCAGGGCGCCGCCCATGAGGTGCTGCCTCTGAACAAGATCGGCCCGGCGCTGATCGAGCGGCTGCGCAGCACCGTGGGCACCCTGCTGCACCGCGTGTAGCGCGCCCCGCCCTGCCCGGCACGGGCGAACGGTCTCTTCAGACGTTGGCTGGGCCGCCCTGTGGCGGCAGGAACAGGGCCTGCAGGTCCGACAGGAAGTCGAACCCCCGGTCGGTGGGCCACACGCGCAGCCAGTCGCGGGCGATCAGGCCACGCGCCTCGGCGGCCGACAGGGGCTGCTCGATGGCCGACAGCGGCAGCCCGGTGCGGGCCAGGAAGCTGTCCAGTGCAAAGCCCTCCTTCAGCCGCAGCGCATTGAGCATGAACTCGAACGGCAGCTGCGAACGAGGCACCTCTTCGTCGTTGCTCATCGGCTGGCCGGCGAGGGCGCGGTCGAGCCAGGCCTGCGGCTCGCGCCAGCGCACCTGGCGCACCACACGGTGGGGATAGCTCAGCTTGCCATGGGCGCCGGGCCCCAGGCCGAGGTAGTCGCCGAACTGCCAGTAGTTGAGGTTGTGGCGGCAACGCTGCCCGGGGCGGGCGAAGGCCGACACCTCGTAACGTTCGAGGCCGGCCGAACGGGTGCGCTCGATGATGGCATCGAGCATGTCGCTGGCCAGATCGTCGTCGGGCAGGCCAGCCGGCGGCGCCGCGGCGAATCGCGTGTTGGGCTCGATCGTCAGGTGGTAGATCGACAGATGCGAGGGCGCGAAGGACAGCGCCGCATCCAGCTCGCGCTGCAGGTGCGCCAGGTCCTGCCCCGGCAGGGCATACATCAGGTCGAGGTTGACGCGCTCGAAGCTGCGCTGCGCCTCCTCGATGGCGGCCCTGGCCTGGGCGCCGTCGTGCACCCGACCCAGCTGGCGCAGCATCGCATCGTCGAAGCTCTGCACCCCGATCGACAACCGGTTGACGCCGGCGCTGCGATAGTCGCGGAACCGATCACGCTCGAAGGTGCCCGGGTTGGCTTCGAGGGTGATCTCGCAGCCGGGCTCGAGCGGCAGGCGCGCCCGCACGGCCGCCAGCAGGCGATCGATGGCCGCCGGGCTGAACAGGCTGGGCGTGCCGCCGCCGATGAAGACGCTGATCACCGGCCGGCCCCACACCTGCGGCAGGGCGAGCTCCAGGTCGGCCACCAGGGCCTGCAGGTAACGCGCTTCGAGCGCGTCCCAGTCGGCCGGGCTCGAGGCGGATCGCGCGTGCGAATTGAAATCGCAGTACGGGCACTTGGCCAGGCACCACGGCAGGTGCAGGTACAGCGCCAGCGGCGGCGGATCGCCCAGGCTCAGCGTGCCGGGACGCAGGTAGCGCTCGACGAGGTCCATGGCGGGTCCGGTGGTCGGTGGGCGTTCGAGGGCCGGTGGCGCACTGGGCGCCGGGCCCGGATCAGCTGAGGTGCCACACCTCGTGCAGGCTCGCCCGCAAGAGGGTGGCCGCCCGCGCACGATGGCTGTGGAGGTTCTTCACCTCGGCATCGAGCTCCGCCACCGTGGCGCCCAGGTCGGGGATGTACATGAGCGGGTCGTAGCCGAAGCCCTGGGCGCCGCGTGGCGCGCGCAACACCTCGCCGGGCCAGCGGCCCACCGCCACCAGCGGCTCGGGATCGTCGGCATGGCGGATGGCCACCAGGGTGCTGATGAAGTGGGCCCGCCGGTCGCCCTCCTCGTGCAGCGCCTGCAGCAGCCGCTCGTTGTTGACCGCATCCTGCCGGCGACGGCGCGCTTCGCGCGGCTCTCCAGCCACTTCGGGCACCTCACCACCGTAATGGGCCGAGATCACGCCGGGCGCACCGCCCAGCGCGTGCACGCACAGGCCCGAATCGTCGGCGATCGCGGCGCCGCCTGCGGCCCGCGCTGCAGCCCGGGCCTTGGCCAATGCGTTCTCGACGAAGGTGTGGTGCGGCTCATCCGCCTCAGGGATGCCCAGGTCGCCCTGTGCGACCACCTGCACCGCCAGCCCGCCGAGCAGCGCCTTCAGCTCGGCCAGCTTCTTGGCATTGTTCGAGGCCAGCACGAGGCGAAGCGTCACACGGGCCTCCGCTCGCTCGCGCAACAGCTTGGGGCCATGCGCATGCTCAGAACACCGGCGCGGCCACCGGCTGCGACAGCGCCTGCTGCTGCAGGCGCACCAGCTGGGCGATGCCCTGCCCCGCCAGCCCCAGCAGGGCATCCATCTCGGCGCGTGAGAATGCCGCGCCCTCGGCCGTGCCCTGCACCTCGACGAAGCCACCGGTGCCGGTCATCACCACATTCATGTCGGTGTCGCACGACGAATCCTCGGTGTACTCGAGGTCGAGCAACGGCGTGCCCTCGACGATGCCGACCGACACTGCCGCCACGGCATCGCGGATCGGGCTGGCCGTCAGCTTGCCCTGGGCCATCAGCCAGCTCACCGCATCGTGAGCGGCCACCCAGGCGCCGGTGATGGAGGCGGTGCGCGTGCCGCCATCGGCCTGCAGCACATCGCAATCGATCAGGATGCTGCGCTCGCCCAGCGCCTTCAGGTCGAACACGCAGCGCAGCGAGCGGCCGATGAGCCGCTGGATCTCCTGCGTGCGGCCGCTCTGCTTGCCCCGCGCCGCCTCGCGATCGCCGCGCGTGTGCGTGGCCCGCGGCAGCATGCCGTATTCGGCCGTGACCCAGCCCTCGCCGCTGCCCCGCTTGTGCGGCGGCACCTTTTCTTCCACCGAAGCGGTGCACAGCACCTGCGTATCGCCATAGCACACCAGCACCGAGCCTTCGGCATGGCGGGTGAAGCCGCGACGGATGGAGATGGGGCGCAAGGCGTCGACAGCGCGGCCGTTGGCGCGCAGGAATGTACTCATGGGATCCTCAGGATTTCTTCTGCGCCGAGCGGCGGATGGCTTCGTTGATCTCGCGGATCGACCGCTCGATCTCGGCGTCGTCCAGTTCGTCGGGCGTGGCATCGGCGCCGAGCGTGGCCTGGATGGTGGAGGCGAACACGTCGTCGCCCAACGATCGGGTCGAGACGGCGACGGTGGATTCGGCATCTTCCGACGCCTCCCACTCCACCGCGAGCACGGTGACGTTGTCGCTGGTGGCACCGGCCTGCCGCAGCGCCTGCTCGGCGAGCTCGGGCACGGCATCGGAGATCGGCCGGGTGGCCAGGTGGTCGGTGATCATGGCATCGCTGACGCTGCCCCACAGGCCGTCGGAGCACAACAGCACCTTGTCGTTGGCCTGCATCAGCAGCGGCCCGGCGGTGTCCACCACCGGGCGGCCGGGCGAGCCCAGGCAGGTGAACAGCACGTTGCGGTTGAAGCGCTGGCCGATCGGCACCACCTGCGAGAGCGTGTCCTGCAGCTCGGTGTAGGAGTGGTCGCGGGTGCGGGCGATGAGCTTGTCGCCGCGCACCAGGTACAGCCGCGAATCGCCGCAGTGCGCCCAGTACGCCGCGTTGCCCTGCAGCACGCAGGCCACGATGGTGGTGCGCGGCGTATCGAGCAGGGCCCGCTCGGTGGCATAACGCAACAGCTGGTGGTGCCCGGCCATGATCGCGTCGTGCAGGAAGCGCATCGGGTCGCGCAGCGTGGGCTTGGCATCGCGCTGGAAATTGGCCGCCAGGGTCTGCAACGCCAGTTGCGAGGCCACCTCGCCTTCGGGGTGGCCGCCCATGCCATCGGCCAGCGCGAACAGCCCCGCACTGCGCGTGTAGCAGTAGCCCATGCGGTCTTCGTTCTTCTCGCGGCCGCCCTTCCGGCTGACCTGGTAGACAGAGAATCGCATGGCCGCCCGATCAGGGTTTGACACCCGTCTTGAGGTTCTCGATCTGCAGCTTCAACCGCTCGCTGAAGCTGAGCTTGGTGTAGCGACGCTCGGTCTCGCGCGACAGCTCCTTCTGCAGCGCGAACACGCTCTGCGGGCGCGACAACGGATCGAGCGACATGCACCACTCGGTCACCTCGATCAGGTTGTCGGAGTACACATTGCGCAGACGCGACAGCGACAACGCCAGCCGGTCCTTCTCGATGCGCTGGGGCGCGTCGTTCGGCGGGTAGCCCTGCATGCAGGCATAGATGCAGGCGCCGATGGCGTAGATGTCGGTCCAGGGGCCCAGCGCGCCGTCGCGGCGGTACATCTCGGGCGCAGCGAAGCCCGGCGTGTACATCGGTCGGATGAAGTTGCCTTCCTTGCTCAGCACCTCGCGCGCGGCGCCGAAGTCGAGCATCACCGCCTTGTTGTCATTGGTGATGAAGATGTTGGCCGGCTTGATATCGAGGTGCAGCATCTTGTGCTGATGCACGATGCGCAAGCCGCGCAGGATCTCGTCGAAGAGGCTGCGGATGGTGGACTCGCGAAACACCTTGTCACGCTTGAGGTCGCGTGCGGTGACGATGAAATCCTGCAGCGTGTCGCCCTGCAGGTAGTTCATCACCATGTAGACGGTTTCGTTCTCGCGGAAGAAGTTCAACACCGAGACGACGCTGGAGTGCGAGATCTGGGCGAGCGAGCGGCCCTCTTCGAAGAAGCTCTTCAGACCCAGCCGGTACAGCGGCTGCTTCTCGGGCTTGACGCGAGGCGTCAGTTCGCCCGGCGAGCGCTCGGCCAGCGACGCGGGCAGGTATTCCTTGATGGCCACCAGCCGCCGCTCATCGTCCTCGGCCAGGTACACCACCCCGAAGCCCCCGGCCGCCAGCTTCTTGACGATCGAATAGCCACCCACCACCGTGCCCGCAGGCAATGGCGCTGGTTTTGGCTTTGACATAATTGCTGATTTTGCGGGAGCGACAGGTCGATGTCAGTTTACAGCATGACCGGCTTTGCAAGCGCCTGCGCAGGGCCTTCCGGGACGTTGTCGGCGGCCACGGGCAGCCCGGGCGCCACAGGCGGCGCGTCGACGGGTTCGGCCACCGTGGATGTCCGCTCGGTCAATGGCCGATTCCTCGACCTCAGTCTGAAGCTGCCCGACGAACTGCGCGGCCTCGAACCCGCGCTGCGCGAAATGGTGGCGGCCACGGTACGCCGCGGCAAGGTCGAGATCAAGGTCAGCACGGCGCGGGACGGCGACGCCGCGTGGCCGCAGCCCCAGGGCGAGCAGCTCAACCGGCTGGCACGCCTGGAGGCCACGGTGCACAGCTGGCTGCCCCAGGCCAGGCCGCTCAGCGTCAATGAGGCCCTGCACTGGTGCCGCCAGGGCGGCACGGCAGAGCGTGTGGACGAGGCGGTGCTGGAGGCCGCCCGCCAGGCGCTGGCCGGATTGCGCGACGCCCGTGCCCGCGAGGGTGCTCGCCTGGTGGCCATCCTGGCCGAACGCATTGCCCACCTGCGCGCACTGGCCGCCCAGGCCGCGCCGCTGGTGCCTGCGGTGGTGCAGCGGCAGCAGCAGCGCTTTGTCGAGCGCTGGAACGAGGCGCTGGCCAGTGCCGGCGCCAACATCGGCCTCGAGGCCTCGCAGGAGCGGGCGCTCAACGAGGCGGCCACCTACGCACTGCGCATCGACGTCGCCGAGGAACTGGCCCGGCTGCAGGCCCACCTGGACGAGATCACCCGCCTGCTGGCCAAGGGGGGCGAACTGGGCAAGCGGCTGGATTTCCTGATCCAGGAGCTGCACCGCGAGGCCAACACCCTGGGCTCGAAGTCGTCGGCCCTCGAGCTGACCAACATCTCCGTGGAGATGAAGGTGGCCATCGAGCAGATGCGCGAGCAGGTGCAGAACATCGAGTGAGCACTGCGCAGTGACCATGACCAGCCGAGCCGACCCCCACCAGGACATCCGCGACGCGGTGCGCGCGTTGTGCCAGCAGTTCCCCGGCGAGTACCACCGCAAGGTGGACGCGGCGCGCTCCTACCCCGAGGCCTTCGTCGCGGCACTGACCCAGGCCGGCTGGCTGGCGGCGCTGATCCCGCAGGAGTACGGCGGCTCGGGCCTGGGCCTGGCCGAGGCCTCGGTGATCATGGAAGAGATCAACCGGTCGGGTGGCAATTCCGGCGCCTGCCATGGCCAGATGTACAACATGGGCACCTTGCTGCGCCACGGCAGTGAGGCGCAGAAGCGGCAGTACCTGCCGCGCATCGCCAGCGGCGAGCTGCGCCTGCAGTCGATGGGCGTCACCGAGCCCACCACCGGCACCGACACCACCAAGATCAAGACCCTGGCGGTGCGCAAGGGCGACCGCTACGTGGTCAACGGGCAGAAGGTGTGGATCTCGCGCGTGCAGCACTCCGAGCTGATGATCCTGCTGGCGCGCACCACGCCGCTGGCCGAGGTGAAGAAGAAGAGCGAGGGCATGT
>Ga0268298_10005723_pt1 | contig 11543 bp, 8 predicted proteins | sample WWTPWeurt_MetaG_FD_194462 | JGI IMG/M metagenome (GOLD analysis project Ga0268298, IMG submission 194462) | Activated sludge microbial communities from WWTP in Nijmegen, Gelderland, Netherland - WWTP Weurt | ecosystem: Engineered > WWTP > Aerobic digester > Activated sludge | place: Netherlands... | reverse complement strand
TCTTGAAGAATACCCCGAAATATCTCAATCGCTTAGAGTCGATGACACTATATATAGTGAACGGCGCGCGCGTGTGGACGATATCGTCTCTCGTCATATCACAGACAAAGGGCTTGGAACGCTCACATCTATCAAACTAGGTCGCTTTTTACTCCATCCATTTTTTGGCACTATATCAGCGCTTGCAATTTGCTATCTCATCTTCTATCAGTTGCTTGGAGTCTGGGTAGCAGGAGATCTTGTGGACCTAACCGAAAAACAAGGGATGAAAGTTTACTGGGAGCCAAATGTTCGAAAATATGCTGCAACCATTTTTCCAAGTGAAATCAGATACAAAGACACTGTTATTTCCCTTCCTCAAGCAGCAGCCTCACAAGAACAAAAAAATCAAATCGACGATGTTTTTAAAAGCGCACCAAAAGCTGAGATAGCTTTTGACTTCTGGAAATACAAGGCTAATCCATTATCAATTGTTGGTAATTTACTTGTAGGTGAGTATGGCGTGCTGACACTCACAGTGACATATTTGCTTGGTTTGTTGTTTCCTCTAGTGGCAGCTTTTTATTTTGGTTTGTCACTGCTTGAAGATTCGGGATATTTACCAAGACTTGCAGTACTTGTCGACAGACTGATGAACAAAATTGGTCTCAACGGCCGAGCCATCATTCCACTTATTCTAGGGCTTGGTTGCGTAACCATGGCTACTATCACCACCCGACTTCTTACAAGCACTCGCGAAAAAATTATTGCCACAGCTCTGCTTGGAATTGCAATACCCTGCTCTGCCCAGTTAGGAGTAGTGACAGGCACACTTGCGCGCGCAGGTGGCATTTATGCCTGGGCGGTGTATGGCACTGTTGTCGCGCTAATTCTTGCTGTATCGGGTCTTCTACTCAATCAAATTTTGCCAGGCAAATCGCAGCCATTAATTATAGACCTGCCGCCCATGCGCCTTCCGCGCGCTGACAATGTGCTAAAAAAAACCTGGAACAAAACTTACGCTTTCCTTCGTGAAGCCCTTCCTATGTTTGCCCTGGCGGGAGCAGTGGTGTCGATTGCCCAAATGCTTGGCTGGCTCGATATATTCGTCAACTGGTTAAAGCCAGTAGTAGTCCAGTGGCTTTTACTTCCAAGCGACCCTCGAATTCCTACTACATTTATATTAGGCATTGTCAGACGCGACTTTGCATCTTTTGGATTGACCGAAGTCACACTTACTGCAGCTCAAGCTGTAACCGCCATGATAGTAATTACACTTTTTGTACCTTGCATCGCCACAGTGGGCGTCATGATAAAAGAGCGCGGTATGAAAATCGCAATGACAATTTGGATCGGCTCCTGGGTCTGTGCCTTTGTAATTGGAGGCGTACTGGCCAGGGTTTTGCCGCCTTTCTTTGCATTTTGTGGCGCAGTCTAACAAGACATCTGGGTCGATTCTATCTTGTGTGTATAATGGAATTTGCCCTCTTTGGTATGGCAGGCGTAGCCAAGTGGTTAAGGCACTGGATTGTGGTTCCAGCACTCGGGGGTTCAAGTCCCCTCGCTTGCCCCATTTACTATTTGAATATCTGAAAACGGTAACAGGCTGACGACCAACCTATTGGCAATTTATCGCTTAACGCATTCAGCCATAAATTTAGCCATACTTTTAGCCATACTTTTCGAGACAACTATTGGCAATAATGGGGTAGCCTGGATAACTTGATTTTGATGGCTCTTTGAAGCGCAATCGATTTGTTGTCTTCATCTACTTTTAAAGCAGCACGCAAAGTATTCTCCTGCGCCTTAGCTGAATCGTTTATAAATCGAGCTTAGTTTTCATACAAAACCTTGAAGCTGTATCCAGTCACTTTCGAGACAACTCTTGCTGCAACAACGGGTCGATGATACTAAAGATAGTGCGAAGGAATCAAATTACGAAGAGCCGGAAGTATCAAAGTCTCTGATGCTAGCAATATTGAATCCATTTTATTTGATGCCAAATACCGTTTTTTGCAAAGTCCGGCTTAGGCGCCAAGAGTGATGCAAAAAACCGAAGTGCCAAGAAACGAGAAGTCGCAAGTATCTAACAAAAAATGAAGTAATCAGATTAAGATCAGCAGCAAATCAGTTTTCAGCTTTTCTTCCCGTCCAGCCCGTTATCAATATTGGACGGTATCAAATACGGTGCATCGTGCCCCCCCCAAGATCGGAGTATTTAGAGACACCATATGCAATGCCTAAATTGTTGCTAGAACTTAGTAATGGGAATTCTCAATCTTCGCAACTCTTCGTCAATTTGATTAATTCGCCCTTCAACTACACCTACACTTTCAGCTATGACTTTCCAACCTGTGAATACGGACAACACTTCGTCTATTATTTCCTCGCACTCTTTCTTCTTGAGAGTAGCTTTTTTGCCACACTCGATTAAATCCTCTCTAGTTATTCCATCATTCTTTAAATTGACAGACATTTGGTGTTTCTCCATAAATTGACCACCAGTCGCGTAGGATAAGTCGAAAGCTGGCGCCAGAGACCAGTTTCCTTGTTTGTTCATCAAAAATGCAACATTTTTGACGTGATCGTCATGATTACATCCAATTACATTGAAAACCATTCTTTTATACTGCTCAATCAAGCCCATTCGAGGCAATCCGAGCGTCGTAATTGTCCGAAAGCACTGCTCATAAGAGTGAACACTCGTCAAATCATAGTCGAGATGGGCAAGAGCCGCAAAAGACTGCATGTGTATTTTATCTCCGTTATCCTCTCGGTCGAAGCGCTTGGTCATGAAGTGACTTCTGTTATTCTCTTTCAGCAGTTCACATTGGCTCATAGAAATACCAGCCTTAACCGCTAATAAGTGATAAGCGTATTCAACGAGTCCATATCCTTTCGGAGTAGCCAAATGGTCTCCGTCTCTAGCTACACCATCAAATTTCAAAAGCCAGTATTCAAACCCATCGCCCGCTTCTACCTGCCCCGACCGAATTTGCTTGGTATTTGGATTCCACGCGATGACTGCCTTGGGTCTCATTCCTCCAGCAGATGTTCCAACTCTCAGAATTTCTTTTAGAGCAATGGCTTCTTCTTTATGTTTCAAATTGACTTTGAATTGAGACCGTTCTTCCAGAATCCTTTTTGACAAGCTAATTAATGCGTCGATATTTAAATCACGGCTTATTTTCTCTTGGCGTGGTCCATGACTTGGAACGAATTCCAAAGCCCCCATCCCTCTTCGTCCGGTGTAACACAGGCGCTCAACAGGGTTCATACTTCCTGCAGGTCTGCCTTGACTTGCAAGCCAAGCGTCTATTACAGCTGTGCCGAATTTATCCGGCAACGAGTCCGCCACCAACCCTGGTAAGCCATTAAAAGAATTTTTCGCCAATGCAGGGAATTGATAGATTTGACTCTTAAGAGGCATCATAATTGGTGAAACACCTATACCGCTCGCCACGAAGTCAGGCTCATATTCAAATGCGGCATAACCTGACTCATCAAGCCAACTCACCGCTCCAATATTTTTTTTCCATAGTTTAACTATCGCAGTGGTCATTCACCTACACACCCCAACTCCATCGGGTGTTTTTCGTTTTTTTCTTTCTAGGAAATGCTCTCAATTTGACTTTTTGTCTAGATCTTGCTTGTTGAATTGGACTAACAGGAACATCAGGCAATAAGCTATCAAGCCCTACCGAAAGTCCCAAGATTCTCAAGACTCGAATTAAATTTGATACTTGGATGGACTGCCCTTGTTCAAGCCGGTGAACAGTCATTACCCCAACTCCTGCTTCTCGGGCTAGTTGTTGCTGAGTCATATTTTGATTGAGCCGATGGCGAGCAATGCGCTTGCCCATCTCCTCCAATACCGCCTCTTCACCCTGCAAATTTTTAAGGTCCATAATCTATCACTTTTGGTAACTTGTTAGTTAATACTGCTTATATTTTACCACTTTTGGTAGATTACAAACAACCTAGCTACCTACCAAAACTGGTAATTTAACCTCAACAGTCATCAACAATTCACCAAAGATGGTAGATTGCTTACACCTCATGTTAACATAGGCACTTTTTACAGCATTCTTATTTAAAATATAGTTCGACTTTCGGTCATACTTTCAGCCATACAAATCATGGTTACTACAGGTAATAATGGGGTACTTATTGCGACTAGCAAAAAGCTGCAAACGATATCCAGACCTTGTTTTTAGGCGCTGCTCGCGCTCTGCAAAAACAGCCCTAGACGTTTCCCCTCGCTTGCCCCATTACTAAACCAACAAGCAAGAAGACTGGCTCTTAGAGCCAGTCTTCTTGCCTAGCATACTTAAATCGCTTTTGCCCAGACACGATCGACGTGCCTGCCTATCGGCTCTAGTGGACTAAAATGCGGATCGATAAAGACGCTCATGCAAACTCGAAAAATTTTGCACTTAACGATTGACACTATTTGAGCGCAGAACTACTCTTTCACCTATGACCAACAAAAAACTAGCCTTGTTGTCCTTCGGAATCCCATTTTTCTTGGGCGGCAGCTTTTACGGCATGGGAATACTAATGGACCAGCTTCAGCATCCAGACGATGAGATGGGCGGCATAATTCTGCGGTCACTGTGGGTCGGGGTCTCAAGTGGAATTAAACTTGGTTTGGTATCGCTTTTTGTTGTACTCTCAGTTGCAGCGATTTTCAAGATTTTAAAGAAATAGTTTACCAACGCCTTCTTCAATGACTTTCATATGGCGCCTAACGTTATCGACATGTATTTGCCCTGCGCCAGGATTATAGCTTCGAATGAGGGCATCGGTACGTTTGACAGGATCGCCTGTACGCCAAAGAGATCGAATAGTTTCCTTGACTTCATCTTTATGTGCGCCAGTATATCCAGGTGTTGGATCTTCACCGTGTTCAAGCCTGGAGGCTGTGTCCTGAAGGTAGGCTCCAAGAATTAAAGAGCCATATTTTGGATCCAATGCTTTTCGCAGGGGGTCGCTTCGGAGTGCCTCTAGCTGAGGGTAAAGATAATTTCCCGCGGGAGTTTTAGCATTGACTAGCCTAAGTATGTTCCTGACCTGCATTTGTTGAATGCCAATCGAAGTCCAATCAGGGTCTCCAATAACGATTTTGCCAAATCGTCTAATTTGCTCTTCTTGCTCATCGTCAATGCCAACTTTTCGGTGTTCGATTTCGTTCCTGGTTAGTCCAGCAATGATAAAAGGGTCGATTCCAAATTTACTCAGGTTTGTTGTGTAAAAGGAATTGAAGTCGTGCATGTATTGCATTTTGTTGTCTTCGTGTCCTTTATCCTGACAAAAAACTGACTTGACCCCCTCTTTAACGGCATCTCCAATTTCTTCAAGCCAATTGGAACCTTTTTTGTTTTGCGTTGGACCTTTTGCAGTCAGAATTCGACCGTCACCAAAATCAATACCAAACGATGATTGAACCGCAGGTAATCCCTTAATTTCTGATGGATGCGGATCGTTTGCGTGCCCCTGGTCAAACGCTTGTTGCCATGTTTGTTGATTGTCACTGCCAGCGATCGTGGATTCTTGTATGACGATAGAATCTTTTTGAGCGTGCTTAATTTCTAGACTTTCGCCATCATTTAGTGCGTCAGGAATTCTTGTTTCTTCTTCCATAACTGGCTTATACCCTTAGTGAACTATTAATTTAGCTCGGGCCTGATTTATTGAACCCTATTTTCTTGGACTTCGGGTGCTTTCTGTTCGATTGCCTGGTCTTTGTTGTGAGGTGGCGAATCGGGGCTTGCTATATGAGGAGTATTCTCGACAGGTTCTTGTGAAACGGCTTGAGTCATGGCATCAAGCCTTGCTCTGTATTCGAACTGACGCTGACCACTCGTTTTACTGATTGCATATTGCAAAAACTGTTTGCACTGGTCGGTCTGATTCTTCTTCTTGTAACTCTCTATTAGTTTTACTGCAACAGCATCAACCTGGACTTCTTCACCTCGTTTATGGAAAGGAAAATCAAAGGATGCGCGCAAGAGCTGGTCTGCATCGGTGTCTTCTGACCTTGCAAGATTCCTGTCTGCCAGGCGAGCGAATTTCAAACAAATAGGCACCACCGCAGCCGTAGCAAACCAATTTGGCGAGTGCATGAACTGAATCACTCGACTCCATTTTTGCTTAGAACGCTCGTATTCATGCTCATCTGCCAGCCTCTCTGCATCGTGCAACATGAGGTCCATGCCCATATTGTCAAATAAATCGCCATCGCGAGCTTCGCTAAATGCAGGCGCTCCAGAAGCAAAAATTGTAAAAAGCAAAATTGATATGATTTGTTTTTTCATGAATTTACTACTTATTGTGGGTTGGATTTAGGACGCAGATTTGTTTTTCTGTTTTATTTTGTGAGCTATGAAAAATGCCAGTCCGCCTCCGGCAACAATTCCGAGAATTCGACCAATTATTTCGCCGATACTTTTGGAATTATTTGGATAAAGTTCGTTCGTTCGCTTTGTGTCGACTTTGAATGAATCGAAGAATTCAGGATCTTGAGTTGCCCCAGCCTGAGATGCAGCAATTAGACAAAAGCCCACATTCTTATTTTCGCTCAATGCGGCAATCATTTGAAGCTTTGCAGGTCCGATACTTAGAAATGTCTTTTTACCCGTCCAGCCATCGCCTTTCGCCTCTTCGGTCTTATCTATTTTGAAATCGACACCCAAAGCTTGCGCTTGTTTTTTAAATTCTGAAATTGCTCCTTCACCTATAGAGTCAATTGCACCGGGACTAGATTGAATGCCTGGAGCATGAGTTATAGAGTAGTTTGTACCATTTTCGCTAGCAGTGAAAGCCTTGATAGTAATATTCTTCACACGCTGGTCCATTGACTTGGCGTCGGCTGGCATCAAGATAGAAAAATCTTTGCCGGTACTTTGAACTTGTTTCCACTCGCTCTTTGCGAATACTGTTGACGATAAAGAAAACAAAGCTGCCACTATTATTGGTGCCGACCACTTCAAAAACTTTGTCATATGTTCCTCATTTTCTAGATTCTTTCAAGCCCAAACAAAGGAATGAAAATAAAACCAGTCAACACTAAAATGGCGATGATGAGCAAGACGCCCTTAATCGTAATTTGTTTTTGAACCTTCAAATCTCCCTCTGGATAATGCCACCATCTAAGATGTTTAACGGTAAACGGCACCACAAACCATTGCATTAAAGACACAGAAAGCAAGACAGATACAAGCATTTTCCAGACGTGAGGAAGACTCGATAGAAATGGGAAAGTAATTAGCGCTTGCAAAAAAAGCAGCGTGGGATAAAGCGCAACTAGAATTGTCATCGCCATTTTCCACGGTGGAATTTTCACTGCTTGTGGTGGCTGGAACCAAAGATCGAAGCCCTGTCCAATACGACGCATTTTAAATTCGCCAAATTCCTGATTGAATTTGGCGTTCAAATCAGCGCGAGCCGCTGAATTAATCCAGTTATCAAGATTATTTTTACTATCGAATCTAACCAAAGTAATCCACTCATCGTGCAACCCCTCTTCAGGGGGAAATACTTCTGTACGTTCGTATCCTGGAAATTTCGAAGACGCTTCAGTCATTTGCTTTTGCCAATCTAAAAAAGCTTGCGACTTTTCTTTTGCAATTCTCTGAGAAACGACCATAATCAAATCAGAGCCCGGAGGCAGGATAGTTGGGCTTACTACTTTGATTTCTTCCTGCACCGATAATTCCACTAAAGCCGCTAAGTGGACATTTTCGCAGATTGACAACAAAATATGATTGGGTCCAGTCGCAAAATTGCAATTATGATATGCTGACCCTTAGTTCCGTTAATTTTTCGGGTAATCATGGGCTTTTCAAGCATTAAAAACAAGCTATGGCATGGCATTTTCGCCACAAGTCTCTCACTGTTTCTTATAGCCAGCTCAAAGCCCGTTGCTTTGGGTGCTGAGGCTTCTGAATCTGTCGTATTAAATGCGATGGAAAAAGAGTTGAACAGGTCGTTTTCCAAACTAAAAGACATCGGTCCTGAAAAACTTTATTTTCTAAGCTACTCGGTGTACGACATTAAGAATGTCGTTCTTTCTGCAAATTACGGTGCGCTAGACGATGATAGTGACGACCACGACCGTCGCTTAAGCGTAGATCTAAGAGTAGGCAGCAAAGAACTCGATAATACGCACCAGATACGCGGAAGCTCTTTTGGCATGCCGATGTCCTTTATATCGTTTTCGGCATCGTCTTTCACTTTTCCCTTGGACGACGACGAAGTTGCAGTACGCGATACTCTCTGGCTGACGACAGACCGTGCACTCAAAGCTGCACAAAAAAAATTCTTTCATGTAAAAGCCAATAAACAAGTCAAAATCGAAGCCGAAGACGAATCTGCCGATTTTTCGGAAGCACCAAAAGTGGTGCATTCGGAAAAACCAATTGAATTTTCTATAGATAAAAAAGCCTGGGGCGACACTTTACGCAAAGCCTCAGCAATCTATAAAGACTATCCCGCCATTTTTTATTCCGGCGTTGACTTGAAAGCCGAAAGAGTGCGTCGCTTTCTGGTCAATAGTGAAGGAAGCAAAATCGACGACAGTCGCTTCGAATTCAGAGTGACGACCTCGGCAAGCGCCATGGCTAAAGACGGAATGGTGGTATCACTTTTCGACAGTATTGAAGTGACAGAGCCCGACAAATACCCTTCGCCCGAAAAAGTAGAAGCGATGGTAAAACAGCTTGCCACTTCTGTTATCGAACTTGCAAACGCGCCCGCTGCTCAACCCTATGTGGGACCGGCTATTTTAAACGGAAAAGCTTCTGGTGTTTTCTTCCACGAAGTCCTTGGTCACAGAATAGAAGGTCACAGACAAAAAGACGAATATGAAGGCAGAACGTTCACTCAAAAAGTGGGCGAAAAAATCATGCCACCATTTATTTCGGTTAAAGACGATCCGACTTTAAACAAGCTTGGTGACAATCTTTTGGTAGGTCATTACAAATTCGACGACGAAGGTGTAGCTGCCCAAAAAGTCAATATTGTCGAAAACGGTGTTCTTCGTAATTTCTTGATGGGACGCAGCCCTATTCGCAATTTTGCAAGTTCGAACGGACATGGACGCTGTGTACCAGGAATGCATCCTGTGGCTCGTCAAGCCAATTTGATTGTCGAATCGCAAAAGAAAGTTCCATACAAAAAATTGCGTGCAATGCTCTTAGCCGAAGCCAAAGCTCAACACAAACCATATGGATTAGTGATTGATGAGATTGCAGGAGGATTCACCACAACTCAAAGCTTCATGCCGCAAAGCTATTCGCTTCTACCACTTCGAGTCACCAAAGTATTTGTAGATGGAAGGCCAGACGAACTGACTCGTGGAGTAAATATTGTAGGCACGCCACTTGCTTCTTTAGAGAAAATTGTTTTTGCCAGCAGTGAAACAGCAACTTTTAATGGACGCTGCGGAGCCGAGTCTGGGTGGGTCCCTGTTTCTGCCAGCTCCCCAAGTCTGCTCATCAAAACGATAGAGCTGGAAAAAGGCTTGAAAGAGCAAGAACGACCACCAATCTTGCCGCCGCCAATTTCGGAGAAGAAGAAATAATGCAACTAAAGTCGCGTCTTAATCTCTTACTGGCATCAGCGCTCTTATTGTCTTCGTCATTCAATACTGTATGTGCTACCACTCCAGAACCGGTCTTGGATAGCAAACAAGCCATCCCCAATGACGATATCGTCATGCAGGCGATGAAGGACGAATTAGACAGAACCAAAACCAAGCTCAAGCTCGAAAAATTCAGCTTGCCATATTTTGTATCGTATAACATCGTCGACACTATCGGAGTTTATCTTGGCGCAAGCTTTGGTGCCATTACAAACAAGAGTGACGCCAATTCACGCTATGCACGCACGAGCCTTCGCATAGGCGATAAAAAGCTCGACAGTGATAGAGGCTCCACTTTTATGTTTGGAGACCGAACCTTTGTCCTCGACGACGATTACGATGCAATAAGAAATGCTTTGTGGCTATCTTCAGACCGAAGCTATAAATCGGCAGTAGAAAACCTGGAATCAAAAAAAGCAACCAGACAATACACTAAAGTTGAGGATCAGCCAGACAGTTTTTCAGATGCAAAAACGGTCATTAGCGTTAAAGACGTAAAGAACACTCCCATCGAGCAGGCTGACTGGGAAAACAGATTGCGCAAGGTCTCTGCTATTTTCAAAGAATATCCAGACATTACTCAATCGGGAATTAGTTTTTCGACCAGAAAAAAACTGAGAAGATTTATCAATAGCGAAGGTACAACGGTCAAAGATCAAGAAGCGGCTGCCAACGTCAGAATCGAAGCAACTGCACAATCAAAAGATGGAATGGAAACTTCCGATGAAGAAACTTTCTCGGTCAACTCCTTAGACCAGCTTCCCGACCAAAAAGTGATGGAAGAAACCGCGCATAAAGTTGCAAGTCGTGCAATCGAATTATCGAAAGCTAAGCGAGCAAGCGATTATCTTGGTCCTATTTTGTTTGAAAAGGATGCCGCAGCGGATCTGGTTTCAAGTGTTTTTTCACCACTAGTGGTGGCAGACCGTGCTGATGACATCGGATATTTCAGAACTTCTTCATCTGACAAAAAACTAGGTCAGCGCCTGTTTCCCGAATTTTTGAGCGTAATAGATGATCCAACGGCAAAAGTCTATAAAAATCTGCCACTCAAAGGCGGCTGGGAAATCGATGACGAGGGAGTGAGAGCGCAAAAACTCACTCTAATAGACAAAGGAATCCTGAAAGCTGTTTGCTCCACCCGCAAACCTACCCGCTTGAGCAAAGAAAGCAATGGTCATAACCGAGGCGGCACTGCCTGCCCAGGGCATCTATTCATCGAGACCAACCAACCTATGAGCATGAGCGATATGAAGAAAAAGCTCATTGAAACTGCCAAGGCACAAGGTCTTTCGAACGCACTGATAATCAGAAAAACTCAGTCTGGTTATATGGGCATTGATTTCTCGGGTGTTTCAGGACTGCAAATACTTTCATCACTTGGCGGTTCTCGCTCGACATCATCTTTTATTTATTCGGTTGACGTTAATACCGGCAAGGAAGAGTTGATCCGTGGTGCGCAATTGCGCAGGCTGACTAAGCAAGACTTGCGTAATATGCTTGCAGCAGGTGACGATGCAGCGGCCTATGTAGCCAAATATCCAAGTGATTACACAGGCACAGCCATATCGCTTGTAACTCCTTCTTTATTATTTGGCGAACTGGAAATCCAAAAGCCACCACTTGAAACCGAAACTCCTCCGCACTTGAAGAACCCTTATTTCGAAGAGAAGAAATAGTTACTGTCAGATGTTTACCCACCATTAGAACCAGGGTTTTTCCTGAACTCTTGGCAATTTCGACATGTTAGTATTTATGACAGTCAGTCCCGGTGGAGTCCTTCGAATGGTTAAGGCTAAATCTGTATTTACATTGCTCACAGCGCTCACTTTAGGCGTTCAAACTGCCACGTTAGGCAAAGAGCTGGAAGTAGGTGGAGCCACTTCTGAAGGCACTTCTCTCACTATATACAACCAAAATT
>Ga0268298_10005722_pt1 | contig 11545 bp, 8 predicted proteins | sample WWTPWeurt_MetaG_FD_194462 | JGI IMG/M metagenome (GOLD analysis project Ga0268298, IMG submission 194462) | Activated sludge microbial communities from WWTP in Nijmegen, Gelderland, Netherland - WWTP Weurt | ecosystem: Engineered > WWTP > Aerobic digester > Activated sludge | place: Netherlands... | reverse complement strand
CGGATCCTTCGAGTCGAGGATCTTCGCGATCCCCCAGTCCAGGAGGTACACCTCCCCGAAGTCCCCGAGCATGATGTTCGAGGGCTTGATGTCGCGGTGGAGCACCCCCCGCGAATGGGCGTATTCCAAAACACGGCAGAGCGACGAGAACGCCGTGAGAAGCCTCCTGCGCGAATAGGCCGCGGCGGTCGCCGGATCGCCCTTCGCGAGGGATTTGAGCACGCTCGCGAGGGTCACGCCGCGGAGGCACTTCATCGTGAAGAAGATGGAGCCCTTCGCGTCCACGCCGAGGTCGTAGACTGGCACGATGCCCGGGTGCTCGAGCTGCCCCTGGATGCGCGCCTCCCGGAGGAAGCGGCGGGATCGCTCCTCGCTCTCGCGCAGATCCTCGCGGATGATCTTCATGGCCACGTCGCGGCCGATCTGCGGGTCGTGGCAGAGGTCCACGCAGCCCATGCCGCCGCGTCCGAGCTCCCGTCGACGCATGTAGCGCTCGGCGCTGATCCGGCTCAAAGGCTGGAGGGAGGCGCGCCCCGGATCGACGGCGGGGGGCGTCGAGGGATCGGGCGCGGAGGGGCCTTGCTGCGGGGCGGGGTCGGAGGCGGGCACGACGCTACCGAACCCAACAATCGTCGCCCTGTCAACGATCTGGAGCGCGCTCCTCGCCGCGGCGGCCTCGCTCGAACGTCATGGCGGTGCGCTCGAAGGGCGCCCTTGTCTCCACGGGGCCCCCGGCGTATGACCTCTGCCGGTCTCCTTCCAAGGTGGCACATGGGTTTCCTGGACGCGTTCGGAATCCGCACGCTGAGCCCCGCCGAGTGGTGGCAGCTCGGCAGGGTCCTCGGCCTCTCGCCGTACGCGCACGTCCGCCCGTTCGAACAAGAGATGTGCTATCGGCGCATGGAGCGGGCCCGCGCCGCGCTCGGGATCAACGCGGCCCCGACCTTCCAGCACTGGCTCTCCGGACAACACCGCAGCACAAACGTCACTGTCCTTCAATACGAGACAGGCAGCGGGAGCAGCACCACCACCTGGACAGCCGCCGTCGCCCAGATCGATCCGCCGCTCTGGCTCGGCCTCTCGGTGCGAAGAGAGCACTTGCTCGACAGCGTGTTCGGGGGCAAGGACATCCAGCTCGGCGACCCCGCCATCGACGACAAGCTCCGCGTCACGTCGTTTGACGCGGCCCGCACGACGTCGCTGCTCTCGGCCCTCGACGACGAGGTGCGCGGCGCGCTCCAGTTCATGGCGTCGCTCACCGGCGCGTATACAATGGACATCTCGGACTCGTTCGTGCACCTCGCGCGGACGGGCGTGCACACCGATCCGGGCGAGATCGGGCGCATGCTGGACGCCGCCGCCCGGCTCGCGACGTGGCTCTCCGAGCGGAGGAAGCGCGTGCCGCCGACGCAGGGGGAGCTCGTCGATCTGCGCGCGTGGGAGCGATTCACCGCGAGCCACGGCTGGGAGCTCGATCCGTGGCGGATGGTGGCCCGCGGACAGGGGAGCGGGGCCTGGATCGAGATCGCCCTCGAAATCGAGGCGCAGAAGGGGTTCATCGCGCTCCTCGTCCGGTTCAAAGAGCCGGCGCCTGTCGCGTTCCACCTCGCGCGGACGACAGCGCCTCCCTTTCTCCAAGGGATCTTCGGACATGACATCCGGGTGGGAGAGCCCGCCTTCGACGACGTCTACAAGGTGACAGGGCCCGACCCGGGGGCCGTCCGGGCCTTTCTCCGGCGGCCCGCGCTGCTCTCCGCGCTCGTCCAGGCGGCGCGGCTCTCCACCGATCTCGCCGTCGATCAGAGCGGGCTGGAGATGCGGATCAGCCGCGGAATGCCCAACGAACAGGACCTCGCGATGCTCGCGTGGATCGCCACGACCGTCAGCGCCGAGCTGACGAGCAGCGCGCCCCCGCAGGGGCCTTATCGCTGACCACGCCGCGACGGCGCCTGATCCGAACGCCGCCGACGCTCAGCATCGCGACAGCGATGGTGCAGGCGTCACCCTGAAGAGACTCGGCCGTGGTCCGTGATCCAGGACAACCGACCGCGGCGCTCGCGCCGCCTCTCCCCACTCGCTGGAGGTCGCCATGCGACGTCTCGCCCTCGTCCTTCGCGCTCTTTTGGCGAGCGCCGCAGCCCTCGCCTGGCCCGCCCCCGAGGCCGGCGCAGACCCCCTCTACGGTTACACGTTTCACGACGATTTCGAAGGCCCGCTCGGGTGGAGCGCGTTCGAGGAGGCCGTCTCCGGCGACCCCTGCGCGGGCACCTCCGGCCTGCTCGATCAGGTGGTCTCGCGGACGGAGACGGGCGACCCTGTGCACAGCGGCGCGACAGCGCTCCGGCTCTTCGCGAACCCCCTCGGTCAGCCGGACTTCTCCAATCACATCCTGGCGCAGCAGCGCCTCCACACCGAAGGTCAAACGGGCCTCTGGCGCTTCACCGCCTTTGTATACGCCGATCCCCGGAAACAGGGAGACGACCTGGACTCCATGCCTCACACCCTGCCCTTCACGCAGACAGGGCCAGAGATGAGCCTCCAGAATACACGTCAAGTCGCACCGGGCGAATGGCGCACCTTCACCGCCGGCGTTCAGTACGTCGGCAACAAGTGGGTGCCGACCAAGTGGAACGTGTGGACGATCGCCGGCCCTGGTCCCCAGCCCGGCAGCGACCACGCACGCTGGGCGAGCCTCCCGTCGCTGCCGATGCTCGATCAGCTCGGGTGGTACGAGCTGACGCTGGATGTCGACTATTGGTCGAATCGCTACATCGCGCTCGGCATCACCTGGCCCTCCGGCGCCACCACGGTCCACGACCTCTCTTCTGTGCCCATCGCGGCGGAGGTGAAGTTCTCGGACTCGGCGTTCTGGGCGACCCTGGAAGGACAGAACCTCTATAGCTGCGGGGCCGGCAAGGCGTGGGACGCCAAGTTCTATTACGACGACGTCACCGTCCAGCAGGTGGAGGGCGCCCTGGAGCGCCCGCCGACAGCCGTCTTCACGAAGGTGTCCACCGGCATGGGTCAGTCGATCCTGTTTCCGTTGCCGGCCTCCGATCCTGACGGCGATCTCGATCTGACCTCCTTCGAGCTCACCGCGCCGCCGTCGCACGGCACGGCCCAGCTCGTCGCGACCCTCGGACACATCCTCTACAGCCCCAAGAGCGGCTTCGCCGGCGGGGATGGCTTCAAGCTCAAGATCTGCGACACCTCGTTCGCCTGCGCCGAGACATGGGTCGAGCTGTCGGTCATCAACCATACCCCTGTCGCTTCGCAGATCACCGTGTCCACGAAGGTGAACACCAAGGTCACGTTCGCGCTGCCGATCACGGACGTCGACGGCAACCTGGACTGGTCGACGGCGAGCGTGACTCACCCCCCCACCCTCGGCGCTGTCGTCATCGACGCGAGCCAGGGCAAGGCGACGTACACACCGCCGAGCGGCCTGACCGGCAACTTCGGGTTCAAGTTCCGCGTCTGTGACACCTACGGGGCCTGCGGGGGGGCGTGGGTCGTCGCGTCCGTGACCGCCGCGAAGCCCCGCAGTGCGCCGCTCCTCCACTGATGCCCGGAGACCGACGCTGGTCTCGGCCAATGGGGAAGCCATCTATCTCTGGAGACCAGAGCCGGTCTCGACCGACCGCTCACAGTCAGCGCGCCGACAAGAGCTTCGCGAGGACGCCTCTCTCGACATGGCCTCTCTCGCACCAAGCGAACGGGAAGTCGAAGCCCCCCGCGCGACAGCTCGCGAACAACCTCGCTGTCGCCTCGTCGCCGAAGAGCTCCACCTTGTCGCCCGAGAGCCCGAGCGCCGATGTCGCCCCGAAATACACCGACATCGCGGGCGCGCCGTCCGCAGCTCGAAGGAAATCCACCGTGTGTCCGCCGAACACGACGAGCTTGTCCCCCACGAACATCGCGCTCGTCGAGCGATCATTCGCCGGCGCCCGGAGGCTCCGCACGAGCCTTCCCCCCGAGTCAAACAGCCGAATCGTGCCGCCCCCGAGAGCCGCGAGGAGGTCGCCATCGTCCGTGACAGCGAAGTCCGTCGCCCCCGATATCGGGCCGAAGACGCGCGCGGCCCGGCCCACGTCCCAGGCTTCGGGCCCGTCGCTCACCACGTTCAGGAACGTCACGCGATCTCCGCGCTCCGACAGCGCCGCTTGGGTCGTATTCACACCAGGGATCTCGAGGAGCTCCTTGCCTGTCGCCATGTCCCAGACCCAGAGTCCCACCGGATCATTGTTGCCAGTCGCGAGGAGGCGGCCCCCGTCCCCGTCGAACTGGAGCAGATAGACCCAATAGGGCGTCGCGTAGCGCCTCGTCTGGCGGCCCGACGGGAGATCGAACACCCGCACTTCGCCGTTCCAGACGTTGTCGACCACGCCATCGCCCAGCGCGAACGCCACCGCCGCCCGGCGCTCGTCCGGACTGACGGCGACAGCGGTGGTGGAGAGTCGGACCCGGCTCTGCCCGGGAGGGATATCAAAGGCGGGGCCCAGCACGAACGTGGGATTCGGGACCGGATGGAGCCGGATCGTGCGGCCGAGCGCCTCGACCTCGACGTAAAGCGGGCTCGGCTTGTCCGCATCCACCTTGGGCTCCTCGGGGAACCGCCGGCTCTGCATCGCGCCTGTCGCGAGGGTCAATGTTCGCTCGGTGGCCCAATCCGACACCCGGATCTCCTCGGTCGTGATCTCGAGCCTGGCCATCTCCGCGCCCGCCCCCTCGGACATCGCACGAACGGCGCGGCGCCGGACAAGGTCCCAGATCCGACTGTGGCCATGATCATCCCAGCCGACCATCCAGCGAAGATCCGGGCTCACCTGGACTTGCCACTTGCCGGGCTCCGCGGCGAGCGGGACGAGCTCCAGAGTCGCCCCGTCGAGCATCGCGAGGCCCTTGTCGTCCACGCGCACGGTGTCTGTCCGAGGGCCCTTCTGCCAGGGCTCGATCGAGTCCGATCGCTCGCTCCGCCGCGAAGGAAACACGAACTTCCCGCGGCGGCCCGCGAACGGGATCCGCTCCGCCGGCCGCTCCCCTCGCACCCGCACGAGCTCGTGATCGTGGTTGTCGAAGAACAGGAGCGCGTCCCTCGTCGGTCCGAGATAGACGACCCGGCCGAGATCCTCGACCTTGGCTGCGGACTTCGCCGAGTAGACACGCGCCCGCTCGATCTCCTGCTCTGGCTCCACGGGCGCCCCCACGACCACCGCCTCGCCGTTCGGCGTGAAGCGGAGATCATCGAGGAACGGACGCTCATCGAGCTGCGCGGCGCCGAGAAACCGGCGCGCCCGCGGGTCCCAGAGACAGAGGAAGCTGTCGCCGAACGTCGCGAGCGGCCCTCCTTTCGGCCCGAAGATCGCGCCCATCGAGGCGCGGCACCGATCGTCGGTCAGCTCGCCGAGATCCCTGGAGGACCGCATATCGAACAGCTTCACGGTGTGCACGGACCCTTGCACTCGGTGCATGTAGACGCCGATCCCGTCGGGCCCGACCTCGAGGGAGCCCTCGCGTGTCCCGACGAGCGCGCCTGTCGCGAGATCCCATGTTCGCTCCGGCCCGCTGTCCTCGGCCGTGCGGAGCAGCGCCCCGCCCGCGAGCAGCTCGACGTGCGCGATGCGACCCGGACTGTGCCCCTCCGGCTCCCTGGCCGGCACGACGCGCCTCTCCGCGCGGCGCTCCACGTCCCAGATCACGGCATGTGCGCAGGCCTCTCCGGAGCCCTCGGCGGCGCCCACGAACAGCTTCCCATCCGGACTGAACGCCATCGCCTCCCCGCATTGAGTCGCCTCGGGAATCGCGCCGAGCACCTCCCCCGTGTCGGCGCGCACGATCTGAAAGACAGCCTTTGTCGCGAGCGTCCCCTCCCCTCGGAACAGCGCGACGAGCTGCCCATCGTCGCTCAGCACGTACCTCTCGACCCCGGCGGCGCCGAGGCGCGCCACCTCGTGAAAATCCCCTGTCTGAAGGATCACGATCTCCTCCCCTGAAACGAAGCCGAGCCTCGAACCATCGCGCGACCAGCGGAGCCCTCCGTGGATCCCGTTGGCGATCCGGATCTCCGGGTGTGCGCGCGCGCTCTCGAACGCGCGCCGGGCCCCCTCCGAGTCGCCGTTCGCGAGCATCTCCGAGGCCTCCGCGAGCGGGCTTCGGGCGGGCGTGGCGCTCGGAGCGACGGAGGGAGCCGAGCTCGCGTCGCTCTGCAACATGTGGGTGGCGGCGGCCACGGTGGCGGCGAGCAGGGCGACCCCGATCGCCGCGTGGATCGCATCGAGCTTCTGAGCGCTTCGAGCCATGGGGGCAGCATACGCCCGCGAGGCCCTGGATCATCCTCGGATGTATCCGCTGTCCTCCACCGCCACCTTCCTGATCGCCGCAGGCTCGCGCCGGGGGGCCGTGGCGCATGGATCAGCGTTTCTTGTCGCCCGCGAGCACCGGCCGTTCGCTGGATATCCACGCAGCGAGGGCCTCCTGCTCCGCTCGAAGCGCCGCCGCTTCTTTGAACAAGGCATCCAGCTTCTTCAGCACCAGCGTGTACGGGCGACCGCGCCGCTCGGTCACGTGCGACACCGGAAGGTGATAGCGATCGAGGATCCCGTGAACGTGTTGTCGGCGGTCCTTGGCGAGCGGCCAGCGGTGCTCCGTGCGAGCAGGGTCTCGGAGGAATTCGGCGAGCACGCGGCAGAGCTCGCAGGCGCACCGCATCGGCGGCTCGATCGACCAGTCGCCCTTGGTCCGCGGCGGCCTCTCTCCGAGTCCTGGTGCGGCGCGAAGAACTGGCCCGGCTCATAGAGGAGCATCTTGTCGAGCTCGGCGACGAGCTCTCCGCTGGAAGGGAGACCGAGGTCGTCTCGGAGGAGCGCGAGCTGGGCGTCGAGGACACGGCGCCACTTGCGCGTGTTGATCTTGAGCATTCGAGGCTCGATCTCCCACGTGTCGCGGACCTTCCGGTCGACGAGGGTCTTGTCCCGCTTGCCGTAAGGAGCAGGCCGAGCCAGGGCTTTCAAGCGCTGCACGACCGCCTCGTCGATGGGCCACTCGATGGCGCCGACCCCGGCCAGCTCGACGCAGAGATCCTTCGAGCTGCACGTCCGCGCCGTCGCGAAGGTGCCTTTCGACTGGATGGCAGCGAGCGCAGCGACGACCCCCTCGATCCCTGCTTCTTCGGCCTCGACGACCTGTTGGCCTCGACTCTTCTTCACGGGGCCTTTCGTCGCACCCCCCGCGGGCGCCTGTCAAGGGCGCTCCTTCTCGTGCAGGTTCGGAGCGCGCGACGCACACGTGGCGCTTGCACGCGCTCGATTCTTTGGACGAGTTGCCCGGCGGGTGGGGTAAGCTCGCCGACGAGGTCCCGCGATGAGCCGCCCATACATCGAGAAACTCCGCATCGAGAACTATGGGTGCGTCCAGGATGCAGAGCTGCAGCTTTCGCCGCTGCACGCGCTGATCGGACCGAACGATAGTGGGAAGAGCACGGTGCTGCGGGCGCTCAAGACCCTGACGAGGGTTGCGCAAGGATTCCCCGACAAGGCTCCGGGTGAATGGGAGCGCATCCTCCGCGAGCTGCGCTACGTCGAGCGAGATCGGCGCGTCTCTTTCAGAGTCACTCACGGCAGGGACTGGTGGTCATTCTCCGTCGCGGACGCCACGTTCACCGAGCGGACAGCGGAAGGTGACGGCACGATCAGGGATAGCACGCGCCCCTCCGAGCTGCTGAAGGCGCCCGCGATGAACGCGCTCGCCCAGACGCTGCGCGGCGCGACCTTCCTGCGAGCAGATCCGGATTCGATGCGCGAACCTTGGCCCGTGATCCTCGAAGGACAGCCGACCCGCTTTTTTGACGAGCGTGGCCACGGGCTCGCGCCCGTTTACGATGCCATCTTTGGCTCCAATCCCGAGACGTACCTGGCCATCAACAAGCGCCTCCGAGAGCTTTTTCCGCCGGTGAAAGGGATTGCTCTCCGGAACCGCCCCAATTTTCAAAAGGTCATTGGCGTGACGCTCCACGACGAGACCTTCGTCCCCGCCGAATCCATGAGCGAGGGACTCCTCTATTTTCTGGCGTTTGCTGCGCTTCCCTACCTCGATCCCACGTCGCTTCTCCTCGTCGAAGAGCCGGAGAACGGCCTTCACCCGGCGCGCATCGTGGAGGTCATCCGGATCCTCCGTGATGTCTCGAAGACCATGCAGGTGGTGCTCGCCACGCACAGTCCGCTCGTGATCAACGAGCTCGAAGGCCACGAGGTGACGGTCCTGACACGCACCGTCGAGCAAGGGACGAAGGCTCGCCTGCTGAAGGACACGTTCAACTACGAGGAACGCTCGAAGGTCTATGCCAACGGTGAGCTCTGGCTGTCCTACTCCAATGGCGAGGACGAGCGCGATCTGTTTCAGGCGCCGGAGGCGGCGCAGTGAAGAAAATCCTTCTCTCGGGTGAGGGCCGGAACGAGCTGGGCGGATGGGCCAATGAGCCGGCGTACCGCGATCCCTCGCGCATCGGCGTGCTCGAAGCGCTCTTGCGAAAGGCAGCGAGCGGCGGCTTTCGGATCGGCGACGCTGTTGTCTGGAAGGGCATCCGCAAATATCGTGCAGGCCAGCATTGGGGCGCGGAGACGCGCGCGGTGCTCGGCTTGGTGCTGGACGCGAAAGAACGTGGATTCGACGCGGTCGCGTTCACACGCGATCTCGACGGCGAGAAACCCGAGCACGAGCAACGCAAGACGGATGTCGTGCGGGGGATCGAGGAAGCGCCCCACACGATCGAGGATGCTCCACCGATCATCGGTGGGCTCGCCGTGCAGCGCCTCGAATCATGGATCCTGGCGATGGCCGGTGTCACATCCACGGAACAGATGAAGAAAGCCCAGGTGGATCGCCAACTGGAGGCTTTGGGCATCCACGAGAAAGACACCGCGGCGATGGTCCAAGCCACGTTGCGAGCGGACATTGAAGGTCTCCCGAAGGACGCACTTTCGCTGCGAAATTGGCTCGATCGCGCGAGGGATGTGCTGTCGTCGACTTCGTTGTCGTGAGCGCGCTGGAAGCCTCATCGCGGCCGATGGTCCCGAGGATTCGCCTGGCCTCGACCGGCGGCCGACTGACAGCCTTCCGGGAGCGATGGCTGCCGCGAACCCTGGAGTCCATCTCCGTGCTCGCCGATGAAGGCGACCGAAACGAAGCGCTGGTTTACATCGGTGGCGACCTGGAACGGCCCAGCCGCACGTGGACAGCAAAGCTATTTGTCGCGTGTCTCCGAGCCATGGAGAGAGACCCCATCTTCAAGCCGGTGTGGGGCGCGCTCGTGGAGCGCGGCATTCTGGAGGAGCTCCCGAGCTTCGATCAGGCCCTCGCCGATGTTCAGGATTTCATCCGCCGTGCGCCTGTGGACGAGGAGGAGATCGCCGAGATCCAGCGCGGGCGTGAAGATGCGGCCGCGCAGCTCCAGCGCTGGCTCGACGATCGCGAGCGGGAGCTCGCCCCGGTGCTTGACGAGGTGGACATGATGGTTCTCGGCCTCGGGGATCTTGTGCCGCCACCGTTCACCGGGCCGTCTGCGTTCATGGTGCAGGAGATCGAGATCGCCGCCAAGGCGTGAGCGCTCCGAGGCGCTCAGCGATGTCCCGATCCCCTCGCTCCGCCGAGCCGCGCGTGAGGCACGCACAGCGTAGATCCCATGAGGGGGCTGTCATGTTCGGCACGGCCGAAGCACTCTATGCCGCGGCGAAATCGGTGCGTTTGCGCACGGCCGTGCCGCCTGGAGCTCGGAGGAGTCGCACGTGCGGGCGTTGACCTCGCGAGCTATTGAGCTCGACCCTCCAGTCGATAGACGACGGTCTTGAACGGGGCGTTGGCGGCGATCATGGCCGCATCTCTCCGGGCCTCGGCGTCGCGCACGATCGCCATCAGCCTCGCGGCGATCGCGGAGTCGCCCTTGGGCGAGAAGTAGTCGATGAGCGAGACCGCGAGGAACCGGAGCGAAGGGGCCCTGAGCTGCGGCAAGAGGTCCAGAAGCTCCGCCCGCACGTCGGGGGTCCCGTACACGCCCACCATGTACATCGCCTTGATGCCCTCAAACAGCCTGTCTTCCGTCTGCGACGCGGGCTCCACCGCCTTGGCGAGGTAGCAGTCGACATGGCTGGTGCAGGCGCGCAGCAGGTCCTTCGCCTGCCCGTATTCCTTCGCCAAGTTGTAACCGACGCTCATCGGAGCGCTCTTTTCCGCCATCAACGCCTTGATCTCTTTCCGAAGCCTCGCCTTCTCCTCCTCCCCTTTTGCCGCGGCGAGCTCTGCCTCGGCGGCCTTGAGCTCGCTCTCGATCTGGCGGATGCGCCGCTGCTGGTCGGCAGCGGACGGTTTCGTGTCGTAGAGTTTGTCCACAATCCGCATCTGGTCCGCGGTCATGAGCTTCGTCGCGGTGATCAGCGCGGCCTCTCGGACCCCGGTCACCACGCTGTCCTCCCCCTTCGTGGCGATCGCCGTCTTGATGATCCACGGCACGACGCTCGCATCGTAGAAACCGCCGCTCGCTTCGAGCAATGCCTCCCGCGCGATCGTGTGCTCGGGAGGGAGGGTGACCGCAACGCTCGTCTTCTCGTATGCGGCCTGAAACGCTTTCACGATGGCCGGGGTCTTCGGCAGCTTCGTGAGCTCACGCGCGAGCACCGCCCGCGACACTTCGTCCGCCGTGTCGAGCGCGGCGAGCATGGGTTGCGCCCCCTCTTCGCGGCCGATGGTCCCGAGGATGAGCGCCGCGGTGGCGATGCGGAGCCCGGACGACGCCCACGTGGCATCTTGTGCAGTCCGCGCGATGCCCTGTCCCTTCCGCACTTCGGCGGTCGCGTGGGCGGCGAGATCCTGGCTCTCGCCCTTGAGGAGCGCGACGGCGGCCGTGACCGCCGGCTTCCCGATCTTCACGAGCCCGAGCACGACGGTGGCCTGCGCGTCGGCCTTCTCCGGAGTGAGCATGATCTTGATCAGCCCGGGGACGGCCTTCTCGCTCTTCGTGTCTCCGAGGATCTTCGCCGCTGTGATCGTCCGCCATTGCACCTCGTCGATCATGGCGTCGCGGCTCTTCGGATCGGAGACGGGAGCATCCAGGAGCGCGAGGAGCTGCGGCTCCCAAGAAGGATCCTCAAGCGCCAGCATCGCGTCGTAGACATCCCGGTACATCGCCGCGACCTTTGGCCTCGACGGACGCATGTTCAAGAACGCTGCCATGAGCGGTCCCGCCGCGCTCTTTGACTTCATGGCGCCGAGGCCCCGCGCCGCCCAGCGAACATCCTCTTCGGTGGCGTCGGGCCGATAGTCGGTGAGCGCCTTCACGAGGCACGGCTCGCCGTCGGTGCGGCGCATGTTGCTCACGAGGTGGATGAGCGTCGATCGGGTGGCATCGTCGGTGTCCGCGGCCACGCACGCCGCGCTCACCGGCTTCACGAGCACATCGAGGAGCGGCTTGACAGTCGGCCCCTCGCGGTTCTTGTCATCGACCGTCATCGCGTCCTCGAACATCTGCACGACGCGAGGGACGGCGCCCGCGCGAAGC
>Ga0268298_10005721_pt1 | contig 11545 bp, 10 predicted proteins | sample WWTPWeurt_MetaG_FD_194462 | JGI IMG/M metagenome (GOLD analysis project Ga0268298, IMG submission 194462) | Activated sludge microbial communities from WWTP in Nijmegen, Gelderland, Netherland - WWTP Weurt | ecosystem: Engineered > WWTP > Aerobic digester > Activated sludge | place... | reverse complement strand
ATGATCAAAACCATTGTCATTCTTATCCTTACGATAATCGTTGTTCCATTTATTTCTTATAGATTTGGTACACCATTAAGTCCTTTGCAACATGAAATTTTGTGGAATTGCATATATATATTTTTGTTTACAGCACTTGCTTGTTTCACTTTGAGTGAGCTCACAGGCAACTGTAGTCAGGTAGATAAAATATGGAGCATAATCCCAATAGTTTATGCCTGGTACATCGCCTATGCAGGAGCTTGGAGTGATCGCATGATTCTTATGGCCATATTAGTCAGTATCTGGGGTATCAGACTAACCTATAATTTTTCACGGCGAGGAGCTTACAGTTGGAAATTCTGGGATGGAGAGGAAGATTATCGTTGGGCGGTCTTGAGAAAAAAACCGGAGCTTTCCGGAAAATTAAAATGGACCTTGTTTAACTTATTTTTTATTTCATTGTATCAGAATGGCTTAATACTTCTTTTTACACTGCCGATTTTGGTGACCGTAAATGAAGGAGCCAGTCCTCTTGGCATTACAGATTATGTTTTGGCTTTACTGTTTATTGGTTTTGTGGTTTTAGAAACCATTGCGGATCAACAACAATGGAATTTTCAAAATGAAAAACATCGCCAAATTAAATTAACCGGAATAGCTGAAGGCATCTTTAGCAAAGGTTTTACCCATACCGGACTTTGGAAATACATGCGACATCCGAATTATTTTGCAGAACAGGCCATTTGGATTTGTTTCTATTTATTGGGGGCCAATGCAACTGGAGAATGGGTTAATTGGTCTGTTGCAGGATGTATGTTGTTGTTGGTGCTCTTTCAGGGAAGTTCCGATTTTAGTGAAGCCATTTCAGCCGAAAAATATCCCGCCTACGCAGCATACCAAAAAAACACCGGGCGATTTCTGCCAAAATTGATCGGAAAATCCGTTGAAGGAAAATAATGAATTCCAATCAGAAGGAGATTACCTTAGGTCAATACTAAATTATCAGCTTTCTGGATAATTCATTTGCATTGCTGCTGTATGAAATGATCAATTGTGGTAAGTTTGATGGGGAATTTTTGAAGGGTGCGCGTAGGATCAAAAGTCTGATCCGTTTGGTCCAGCACTTCACCAAGTGCCATCACCCTGGAAATCCCCTGATGAAAAGGTTTGAATAATTTAGACATGATATTCAAAAATCCAATACTGAGATACGTGCATTTAACCTGCTTCCCGGAATACTTTTCGTAGAGTGAAACAATTTCATTTCTGCTTAAATTATCGGGACCTCCGATTTCTATAATTGAATTCAATGCCTCGGGTTGCTCCAATGATTTAAGTATGATTTGTGCTACATCCACCACTGAAACAAAGTTTAATGGATTATTACCTTTCCCCATGATCATCGCCTTCCCGTTTTTAAGAATTCCCTTTCCCATTAATTCATGGATATGGGTTTCCATAAAAGCAGTAGATCTGATGTTGATAAAATTCAATCCACTCTTTTGGAGATATTGTTCTACCTCAAATTTATTGCGCCAAAAATCAATAGTTTGATTAGCGTCGGCACCAACCACTGAAATATAAACGAAAGATTTTACGCCAGCACTTTTTGCAATATCTATTAGTGATTTGTGTCCTTTTACATCCACTTTTGCTGATCTATACTTCCCAACTCCCAACAATGAATGTGCCATTGCGATGACAAGATCCATACCCTCGCATGCAATTTTCAAGGAATCGGGATCGATCAGATCTCCTTTTACAATTTCCATTTCCGGACTCCGAAAATTACCCACTTTCTCAGGATATCGGGTCATCAGACGTAAGGGGTAACCAGCATTAACCAACAGTTGTGCAGTAGGTTTACCCAATGTACCCGATCCGCCCACCAGGAGAATTTTTGAAGATGGATTCATTTGAAAATATTAATATTTCAGAATTAAAATGATTAAAGGAATTTGATTAATTTTCCGAATACAAGTAGCTCTTTTAACAAGAAACTGTAAAAATATTGAAATCAATATTTTCTACTTTGCATAATAAATATTGAGGCAAAATATCTTGCAAAATCTATTTGGTGGTAAAAATAGCATAGGCTTTACATCCCCCTAAATCAGTGACCGTTACACTGTAAGTTCAGGAGCCGGTGACTGTAATTTCTTATAGATTATGAACGCTGGTGGACCATTTATAGAAAAATGGCGGATCACCACCCTTGGTAACCACAGTTAGTTTGTTAGCGTGTTCATTCCAATTTATGGAAGCTTTAAAATGGTGGCATACCTCATTAGACGAGCTAAGCAAGTGGCAGGATTGTGACAAGATTAAAAGGAGGCTTAGATGCAGAAAAATTTTAATTTTTTTCATGACCATTAATTTTGATTAAAGTTAAAAAATGTTTATTGGATCGCTTAAATCTATTTTGAAATTCCTTTTTTATTACACCTGGATGATAGTTTCTAAAGTTGCTTGATTTCTTGCCTTACTAAGGGGGGACACAAAAAGAGCTGGGCGTTATTTCATTTCTATCTACTTTTGAATGTCTATTCCAGCATCTATGCCATATAAAATATTCAGTCCTCCCCAGATTAAAGCCATAGAAGAACTCACTATGGTAAAACAAAACATCCCATCCCACGAACTTATGGAACGGGCAGGAAATGCATTTACAGAATGGTTCACGTCGGAATTGAAGCCTGAATCCCATTCGGTTTTTATCCTTTGCGGACAAGGGAATAATGGAGGAGATGGGTTGGTCATTGCAAGATTACTCAGTGAGCAATTTTATAAAGTAAAAATTGGCTTCGTTACCAGCAGCCAACAAGCTTCTGAAGATTTTTTTTTAAACAAGAGTCGTCTCCCATCCGATAAAGGGATTGAAACTTTTCAAATTAGAGAACCCGTTGATCTGGAAATTGTGGAACCACAAGACACCATAATTGACGCCATATTAGGAACCGGTACCAATCGCCCTGTCAGTGATTCATGGGCCATTCTTTTTAAAAAAATTAACAGTCTGGAAAATTTAGTAGTATCTGTAGATATTCCTTCCGGGATGATTTGTCATGGAATTACAGAAGGCGAAGTGATTCGTGCGGATGAGGTCCTGAGTTTTGAATTTGTAAAATTGGCATTTCTACTTCCTGAAAACAAATTCAGAATAAAAAACTGGACCATAAAATCCATTGGATTAGATCCGGAAGCCATAAAAAAAGAGAATACACCTTTTTACCTGAGCACCAAAGAAGACCTTAGTCTTATCCTCCGGGAAAGGAATCGCTTTTCTTATAAAAACTTATTTGGACATGCCTTAATCCTTGCAGGCAGTCGTGAAATGTGTGGCGCAGGACTTTTAACTGCAACGGCATGTCTGAGATCAGGTGCCGGATTAGTCACGCTAATGACTGACCCTAACTGTTTCACAACAGTTCATTCCAGCCGACCGGAAATCATGTGTTTAGATCGGGCAGAACTAAGCATGCTTGCTTTGGAGAAATTTCAAGCCATAGCAGTAGGTCCCGGACTTGGAACCCGGTTTCCTTTTGAAATTCTGTTCTCTTTGCCTCTGTCCATCCCACTGGTTTTGGATGCCGATGCGTTGAATTTCCTTTCAACCAAATCCGATTTCTTAAATCTTATCCCGAAAAATTCAATTCTAACTCCTCATCGAGGAGAATTTACAAGATTGGCTGGACCTTGTAAAGATGAATTAGAGGTTTTGGAAAAAGGAATTCGATTTGCCAGAGACAACAAAGTTAATTTGGTAATCAAAGGCCCGTACACCGCTTGTATTAGCCCGGAAGGAAAAGTGTTCTTCAACCACACCGGCAACCCCGGCATGGCCACTGCAGGCAGCGGAGATGTACTTACGGGCATCCTTACCGGAATCCTTGCCCAGGGCTATCCCACTCTGGATGCTGCCAGACTTGGCGTTTGGGTTCATGGCCTCGCCGGCGATCTGAGTCTTAATTTTGAATCTGAAGAAAGCCTTTTGGCAGGAGACATCATTGACACCCTTGGCGAAGCATTTAAAGAAATCAAAGGAGATTAATTCTCCACTTTTCCCTTTCCTTTATAAGCCCTTCCCTTTCAAGGGAAGGGTTGGGATGGGTCGAGCCCTTCCCTTTCAAGGGAAGGGTTTGGGATGGGTTAGGTCAGGCTAAAGCCTCCCTCGCTCCATCCACCTCCTTGGCTGCATTGCCAATAAATATTTTCTTGCCTACTACAATTACAGGCCTCTTCAAAAAGGTGTATTCACTTAAAATAAGTTTGCGGATATCTTTTTCGGTCAGTTTTTTATCCTTCAAACCAAGGGTCTTGTACTTGATGGCCTTTCTCGAAAAAAGTGCTTCGTAAGATCCTGCCATGGCTGCCATATCATCCAATTCTTTCTCCGAAATCGCATTTTGTTTGATATCTTGCAGCTCACAAACTTCTGTATTGAGGCTGCCCAGAATTTTTTTGCAGGTACCACAATTCGTGAGGTGGTAAATTTTATTTCTCTTTTTCATTTGTAGTATTTTGAAAGCAAACTGGATTACCAATCAAGATGGTTCTATCTACCATCTGCATCTTTTACCTGAACAAATTGCCCCTCTGATCATCACGGTCGGTGACCCTTCCAGAGTGGCCTTGATCAGCAACTTATTGGATACAATTGAATGCAAAATTAGTTCACGTGAATTCGTATGCCACACCGGCCGACTCGGCACCAAAAGAATAAGCATTCTCTCCACCGGAATTGGCACAGACAACATCGACATTGTGCTCAATGAAATTGATGCACTTTTTAATGTGGATTTGATTTCCGGAAAACCCAAAGAAAATATTACCTCCTGTACGATCATCCGTCTTGGCACTTCAGGTGCCATACAAGAAGACATTCCGATGAACAGTCTCCTGATTACAGAGTGGAGCATAGGAACAGATGCGCTGATGAATTACTACCAACATGAAGAATATCCTGTTTTGGAAGAAGTCAGAACTGCATTTAAAACTGCTGGATTGGAATCCTTAAATTTTCATTTGAGCTGTTGCGATGCCGCTCTACTCGATCATTTCAAAGGAAACGATTTTCTGGTTGGAAACACCTTAACGGCACCTGGATTCTACGGACCTCAAGGCCGCACCACGAGAATAAAAAACAGTGTTCCGGATTTAATCCATAAATTACAAAACGTACATTTTAAAAGTATAGGAAGACTTACAAATATGGAGATGGAGACAAGTGGAATATACCACCTGGGAAAAGCGCTGGGACATAAATGTCTGTCGGTAAATGCCATACTGGCAAATCGAATCAACAACTCTTTCTCAGAACATCCGGAGAAAATTATCATGCGGATGATTGAAAAATCCATGAGTCTCATGGAAAATTTACCTCAGTAACCTGCAAATTATTATTATACACCAATGGAAAAATTAAATTTTATTCCATTTAAAATTTAATTAAATGATCATTAATCATGATCCCAATTTTCCTATTTTTTTAGAGGCTTTTAATGAGCAATTGATTTGAAAATAAACAGCTTTTATTCCTGCTTCAGTATTGGATAAAATAAAAAAGGCGGAATAAATTCCGCCTTTTCCTTGTTCTTTATATCCCGTCTGATGTTATCTCGTCAGTGCCAATTGCACATCTAATGTAAATTCATTTTCAATTGCTTTATCGCCCAGGTTGTCAAAGAAACTTCCAGAACCATATTTAATGCCAAATTGCGTACGGTCTACCATAATTTTTGCTGTAGCCATTGTTCCGTTCACCACTGCTTCAAAACTGATAGGTTGAGTAATACCCTTGATGTTCAAATTTGCGTCAACCAGGTAAGTGTTTGCTGCACTGGATCGACCAACTTTAGTGATGTCCAATTTTGCAACCGGAAATCTGCTTGAGCTAAAAAAATCATCGGATTTCAAATGGCCTACTAATTTACCTGCATACTCTCCCTGAAGGTCTGTACATTCAATAGAGTTCATATCGATTTCAAAACTTCCACCGGACAATGCACCTTTGTTCATTTTAAGTGAACCCGATTTAACTTTAATCATACCCGTGTGTTGTCCGGTAACTTTTTTAGCTAACCAGGTAATCTTACTTTTGGATGCATCCACTTTAACAACCGTGTCGCCAATAAATGCTGAATTCAAAACAAGTAATGCCGTAAGGCTTAGAATAGAGAATAATTTCATAATTTTTAATTTTTAGTTCAATGCTTATAAACTCCATTACAGGGATTATGTTTCATTCCGAAGTGATATTTAAGCTTTTCTTAATTTAGGTTAATAATATAATGAGGATAAATAATCCAGTTCCACAATTGGGTGAAAATGGATTTTCAGTAGTTTAATGGAGTTTTATCTGTACCAATGATTAGTGCAATATGGTTTAGTGCACACCAGAAATTGTATGCTAAAAGCTTATCCTTGGGACTATAAAAGGATTGGCAATAGAATGCCACTTTTTTTTTGCAAATTTGCGTATAATTAGAAACCGATGGCCAGCAACAAACCTCCCGAATACATTCATGGTTTCACTGCAGAAGAACAAGTCAGGCTGATTTACCAGAATCAGGTACTGAGTCCAATGATCTATGCCCACACGGACCTTACCAAATGCAAACGGGTGTTGGAAATTGGCTGTGGGGTTGGTGCCCAAATGATTGAAATCCTTAAGCTGTATCCGGGTATCCATGTCACCGGCCTGGATATTTCTGAAATTCAAATAGCGAAAGCAAAAGAAAATCTGGCCGCATCGGGGTTTGATGAAGCGCAATATGACTTATGGCTCGGCGAACCGGAAGCCATTCCGGAACCTGCTAAGAAGTTTGATGCGGTGATACTTGTCTGGGTGTTGGAACATGTCCCGGATCCCGGAAAATTGCTGGAAGCCTGTAAAAAATACCTTAAAACCCACGCAAGAATCCATCTTACCGAGGTGTACAACCGTTCTTTCGACCTTTACCCTTCAAGACCGTCCATTCGGAATTTCTGGGAAAAAATGAATGATTTCCAAACTCAATGCGGAGGTCAGGGCAACATAGGATTGCAGTTGGGCAATTTATTAAAGGACGCGGGTTACCGCAACATCAGAACCATCTCATGTCCATTATTCTTTGACAAAACCAAGACCCAGCAACGTGGCAGATTCATGGAATATTGGACTTCTCTGATGAAAAGTTGCACGGAGAATATGATCAAACAAGGAATGATCACACGCGAAGAATGGTCACAAGTAGAAAAAGACATGCTGGAGCTTTCAAAAAATCCGGACACCATCTTTTACTATTCCTGGATTCAGGCTTCCGCAGTAAAACTGTAAAAATTATTTTTATCAGGAGGTTCAATCCTCCGATTTTGCCTCATGCCTTACAAGCAGAGGGCCACTGGTTCGAACCCAGATTTCCCACATGATTATCAAGGAGTTATGAAGTCAATTTCATAGCTATTTTTTTTGCAAACAATTTGCATATAAATGGTTGTTCTGAAATGCAACCAATCTTCATTTTAAGGACTATTTAGGTAATTTATTGGTTCTCAAAAGGTAAAACAGTTTTTATTGGGTCAAATTTTTCACTAGAAAGAATTGTCCATTAAATAATTCTTATGCAACAGTATATTGGGAGGCGAAATCTCCAAGGTGGAACTGTTATTATATATAACCAGAGAAGATACCTAGAAATCAAAATGTACCTTAGGTGGAGGCTAAGATCTAGTGTTCATGAATATATTAACGCGTGCATTGTATATTGTAAGGCAGACCTTGAAGATTTTAAAGCGATTGATTAAATTTTGCGATAGGTTCATTTTAATTTGAAATAATAGAATTTACACTTGATCATCTTTAACAATAGTTTTATTTCCAGTATTAGCAATCAAAGAATTAAACGCTCATCTCAATGCAACAGCCATGGAAGACACTAAAAGATCAAACAAAGGTCGATTATCTATTTCTTTGTTGAAGAATGATCAAGATTAACCACGGATGAATACAGAAGTCACGACTACTTAAAAGATGATTCTACACAAATTAGAGTCAACTACAGTGCAAAGGAATATATTAATATGATGGCACATACCAACGGATTTGAAAGCTTATGGGCTCATTTTAAAAGAGATATTCCAGGAATAAACCATTGGGTAAAAGGACATCTTAAAAAATATGTTAATGAGTATTCATTGAAGTATAAGATAAGAAAACCTACCCAAAACCTAGAAAAATAATTTTCCAGTTAATAATTTATTCTGAACATTGTAATTATTTATTTAGAATTAATTTTTCGATATCATTTGATTTATCAATATAATTAATAACCAAATAGTAAATACCCTTATTTAAATTGTCAAAGTTCAGCTGATCAATATTTCCTTCCAAGCTTTTAACTTGAACTCCTAAGCAATTAAAAAGTTGAATTTTTGATATTTCATTATTTGTTATAATATTAATGGTATTTGAAGTTGGATTCGGATAAATAGATGCTCTTTTACTTGTATATAACTTATCATCAACACTGGTTGTTATTGATTCACAATATCGAAATAATTCATTTCCTTTAAGATATACATCGGCTGTAAAATAAAGGCAACTATCGAGAATAACAAAATTATTAGGATATGATGGCTCATTTCCTGGATTTATATCAGCTAATAATTTTGTATTTTCATTGGAACCATCAGATGACCAAAGCTCTTCTCTTTCCTTATGAGCCCCATAAGCAGAGAAGTAAATTTTATTATTAAATTTAAATAGATTTGTAACATATGCATTTCCTCCTGGAAAAATTTCCTTAAGTAGTTTAGTCCCATCTTTTGTTCCATCAGTTACAAATAACTCCATATTTTCGCCAGTTGATGTTTGATCTGCAGCGAAATAGATTTTATTATTTAGATTAACCCATGACTGGGTATTAAAATTAATGAATCCAGGAGGATATGGGATAAGTGAATTTGAAAGAAGAATTGTGCCAGTTAATGATCCATCTGTTATATAAAATTGTTGGCCATTGGCAAAAAATAGGCATTTATTTCCAAAAGGTATTAGTGAGTAGGGATTATTGAATTGACTTGAAATATTAGTCACTTGAGTTGTACCAGATTGTGTCCCATCTGATTTCCATATTTGCTTTCCATCTTTGTCATCTTCTGCTATAAAATAAAATAGACTATCAACAGAACATGCAGATCTCGTATCTCCTATAAGGTCTCCAGGGTTTATATCTTTGAGCAAATACGTTCCAAGAGGAGTCCCATCAGAAATATAGTATTCTCGCCCTTTTGATTGTGTTGTGGCTGCAAATAGCACTTTTTTCAAGATAGGGTTGTAGGAGTACAATTCGGGAAATGAACTCATTTTACCAACTTCTATGTCTTTTAATAGGATTGTATTTATAGAAGTTCCATCAGTAATCCATAATTCCTCTCCATTTTTACCATCATCTGCGGTAAAAAATAAGCCTAGAGGTGTAGAAATACTCGAATAGTAATCACTAATACCACTACTATTGGCATTAATATTTTTAAGTAATATCACACTATTGAACTTGGTATTTGTAGCATAAAGTTCATAATCTTCTTTAGAATCTTTTGCTGGAAAAATTATAAAGTCATTAAAAAGTTTAGAAGAGAATATTCCCGAACTTGAATTGCCATTATTAATGTCCATAAGTAAAGTATATTTGTCCGTTTGTGGGTCAAAAACAAATGGTTCTTTACCAGAGATATAATCATTGCCAGTAAAAAATAATTTACCGTTTGCTGAAATAATAGAGGTTTTGAAATCTAAACTACTTTCTGGACCAGGATATAGTTCTTTTAAAGGTTGTACCTGCGCAATACAGTGACTAACGCAAAAGAATACAGAAATCCATAATATTGTTTTTAACAATAGATTATACATATTTTAATTAATTTAGATAACAACAAAATTAATCATTTGCATACAATTTGCATGCGTAAATTAAGAATAGACAAATAAAAAATATAAGTATATATTACTAATATACTAACAATCAATGTATTTGTGTAAAATAGTCATATTAAATATATATTATATATCCTGCCTAACCAGCAATACTTTTTGATCATCTAACAAGACATAGCCCTGGTCAAAACAAAAATAATAATGGTTGCCTGTTTTTGTCCTGAACTGATGTGTCATGTATTTAAGATCAAAACCTTTCCGCAAGAGCAATTCCTTGCTCACAGTTCTCTTGCCTTCGGGATTAAGTTCCATAAGAATTTCCCGGTTTGACTTTAGAATCTGCGTAATTTTTTTGATTACAAGGGGTAACTCCGGCTTGTTCTGTTGATGGTAAATTGCCCTGCATCCATCGTTGCAAAATCTTTTATCTCTTCTGCCATGCAAGGGTGATTGACAAATCAGACAAAGACTGGTTGCTGTCTTTAACATAAATTTAGTTTTAGGTGTTCAATAAAATATCAGTGACTACTCTTTGGCCAATCAAAATAAATCAAGCAAGTGTTCAGGCTTAAAGTGTTCTAAATTGCCCACAGTGTTTAAACAAAAATAAGCGCTTCTGACGAATTGAAAAAAGAAATCAAACAATTTTTTAAAAATAGCATCCTACGGAATAAAAACCCGAAGCGCCTTGAATTTATTTAACTCACCGGCCCCGGTCAAAATATAGGTTCCGGGCGACAGGTGCTTTAATTGCAAGCTTTCACCGGGTTCAATATCAGTTTCAAAAATGGTTTGACCCAACAGGTTTAACACTTTTAATTTTTGCAAAACATCGGTTTGATTTAAAACCATTGATCCGGATACTTTAAATACAAATTCTTCTTTTGGATCACTGACCGCTACACTACCCTTGATTGAAAAAACAAACTCTTCCACCATTTGACCATTTCTGAAATATCTGCAACGACATTCATCGCATATGCCCAATGCAGTCGTACTCATATAGGTCCAGAAATATTGATACCAATAATTTTTATCTGCCACATAATCAAACTGAAATTTCTCTACCCCATTTTGATCCAACCACTCAACAGAAAGCTTATCTCCTTTTCGGACGCCATATTGCAAATTCCAATAGCTTATAGAAGCATCTTTGTTCACATCAAACTTGATTTGATTGTTTTGATGAAATCGAAGGGAATCCAAAGAGGCTACTCCGGACATCAGACCACTCTTCCATACATGGAAACTGCTGTCGTAAGGAACAGGATCTTTCCAGAAATTAAATTGATTGCCGCATGGACCATCAAAAGGATCCACGACTTGTGTGCTGTCATACCATAATTCAAAATGCAAATGCGGGTCAGTGCAATTTCCACTGCAACCCACGGAGGCGATTTTTTGTCCCGGTCTTACTTTGTCCCCGGGTTTCACCAGCAAAGAATTTTTCTTGAGATGTGCATAATAAGAGTGCCAGTTTTCTCCATGCTGTATCACCAGGTAATTTCCAAGGCGTTTGGCAGTATCAGATACCGTTTCTTTATCAAACAGCCCATCAGCAATCGAAGTCACGGTACCGGAGTCCACAGAAAAAACATCCACCACTTTATCCATGTGCTCGAATCCGCTCAAAGCATAATCTGTGCC
>Ga0268298_10005720_pt1 | contig 11546 bp, 6 predicted proteins | sample WWTPWeurt_MetaG_FD_194462 | JGI IMG/M metagenome (GOLD analysis project Ga0268298, IMG submission 194462) | Activated sludge microbial communities from WWTP in Nijmegen, Gelderland, Netherland - WWTP Weurt | ecosystem: Engineered > WWTP > Aerobic digester > Activated sludge | place: Netherlands... | reverse complement strand
GCGAGCATGTAGCCGGCGATGGTCTCCACGTCCTTGAGCTCCGGCTTGAGGACGATGTGCACCTCGCGCTCCAGATCGGCGAGGAGCACGCGCCCGTCCACGTCCACGATGCCGCTGCCGCGACGATGGATCGGCGCGACCTCGTCGTCGTTCTCGTCGCGGATCTCGCCGACGATCTCCTCCAGCAGATCCTCCATCGTGACGATGCCGACGAACTCGCCGGCCTCGGAGCGGACGATGGCGACGGGCACCTGCCGGGCCTGCATGCGCTGCCGGAGCTGCTCGACGCTGGTGCTCTCGCGGGCGTAGATCGGCTGTCGCAAGAGCTCCGCGACCTTCTTCGCCTTGCGCCGACCCGAGAGGACATCGAAGAGATCGCGCAGGTGGAGGTAGCCCATCACCTCCTTGCCCGGCGCGTCGAGCACGGGGTAGCGCGAGTAGCCGGCCTCGCCCGCGACGCGGACGGCCTCGTCGATGCTCATGTCCGCGCGCAAGGTCGCGGCGTCCATGCGCAGGCTCATCACGTGCCGGGCCGTGCGGCGCCGCAGATCGAACACGCGCACGAGCATGCGACGCAGATCGCTGTCGAGCCCCGCCGGGCTCCGCGCGAGCAGCATCCGCAGCTCCTCGGAGGTGTGCGCGACCTCGTCCTCGCCGCCGGGGCGGAGCCCGATGAGCCGCACGAACCCGTTCGCCAGGGTGTTCAGGAACCAGATCGCGGGCCAGGCGATGAGGAAGAACGCGTGCAGCGGCCGGATCGCGAGGAGCGTGACCTTCTCGGTCTTCTGGATGGCGAGCAGCTTGGGCGCTTGCTCGCCGACGACCGTGTGCAGCGTGGTGATCACGAAGAACGCGAACACGACGGCGGCGGCGTGGGCGCCCGCGTTCTGCCCTTGCCCAAGAAAGCCGAGGTGCGGCTCGATGAGGTGCGCGACCGCCGGCTCCCCGATCCACCCGAGCGCGAGGGACGCGAGCGTGATGCCGAGCTGGTTGGCCGAGAGGTACTCGTCGAGCCGCTGCGTGATGCGGAGCGCCAGGCGCGCGCTGCCGTTCCCTTCGCGGATGAGCTGCTCCAGCCGAGTCGGGCGGATCTTCACGATCGCGAACTCGGACGCGACGAAGAACGCGTTCAGCAGGATGAGGACCAGCGTCGCGAGGAGGTAGAGGGCCGTCGACATGAGCTACATGCGCGCGCGCATCAGGATCTGCTGGCGCAGATCGGCCCGCTCGACGTCGAGGCCTTCGAGGAGCACGTCGGCCGGGCACTTGGCGTGCGCGACGAGCTCCGCGAGCTTCTCCAGGTGCGCGCGCTCGTCCTTGCCGTTGCGGTTCAACCGACCGCGCCGCTCGAGGCCCCTCATCGCGATGTCGACCAGCCTCTGCGCGACGTCCGCGAGCGGCTTGCCCCGGAACGTGGCCGCGAGCGCGTGCACCGGCACCTCGCGGCGCAGCGCGAGCAGCTCGTCGTACGTGTAGCTCTCGGAGAGCTCATCGGCTTCGTCCAGCGCTTTGTCGTCGTAGAAGACCCCGGTCCAGAGGGCGGGCAGCGCGCACGCGAGGCTCCCCGACTGCGAGTCCGCTCCGCGCACCTCGATCGTCTTCTTGAGCCGCACCTCGGGGAACATCGTGTTGAGGTGCGTCTCCCAGTCCAGCATCGTGGCGAACGTGCCGAAGGCGCCCTCCTGCATGAACCGGCGGAACGTGTAGGAGGTCGCCTCGTGGACCTCCTTGCCGCGCTTCACGACGAACATCGGCGCGTCGAGGGCCCACTCGACGTAATCGACGAAGCGCTTCGCGTTGCCGAGGACCCCCGGCACGAGCCCCTGCCGCGTGTGGTCGACGTCGAGCCAGACCTTCGCGCGGTAGCTCTTCCCGCCGAACACGCCGCCCTCGTAGAACGGCGAGTTCGCGAACATGGCCGTCCCGAGCGGCGACAGGCGCAGCGAGACCCGGAGCGCGCGCATCGCGTTCTCCTCGCTCTTGTAGTCGTAGTTCGCCTGCACGGTCGCGGTGCGCCGCATCATGTCGAGCCCGTACGCGCCCTGCCGCGGAAGGTACTCGCGCATGATCTTGTAACGGGCCTTGGGCACCCACGAGAGCTCGGACTGCTTCGCGAACGGGTGAAACCCGACGCCGAGCCACACGATCCCGAGCTCCTCCGAGATGTCGCGCAGCTCCGCGAGGTGCCCGCTGAGCTCGGTGCAGTTGAGGTGCACGTTCTCCATCGGCGCCCCCGACAGCTCGAGCTGCCCGCCCGGCTCCAGCGTCACGGACGCGCCGGCGCGCGCGAGGGCGATGAGCGGCCCGCCGCCCGACTCGCTCTCCGGGTGCCACCCGTGCCGCTCCACGAGCGCGTGCAGCACGGCCATGACGCTCCGTTCGCCTTCGTACGGCAACGCGGCGCCCGTGACCGCGTCGACGCCGAATTTTTCGGCCTCGGTGCCGATGCGGTGCTGATGAGCGGGCTTGATCGCGTGGAAGAACGGGATGCAGAGATCGTCCAGGGTGCGGACCGGCTGCATAGGGTCTTCGTGGGACGAGACGGCCATGTTTCCTCGGTTTGGGTGAGCGGCCCTTCTTACTACAGGCCCGCCGAGGGCGCCGCGAAGGATGGTGAAAGCACGCGCATCCGCGATTGTCGCACGCCCGCGGTGCGACAACTCGATGCCGCGGAACCCTTCAGCCAGCGCGACTTTTCGCGGCTTCCGGCCGAACCGATGTGCTCCGCGGGCTGTGGAGGCTGCGCGCGAGGGTCGACAGGTGAATCGTCGTCGTGCCTGGACCGCCGCCCAGCACGTGCGCGCCGGCGCCGATCAACCGCTTCGCCGCTGCGGCCCAAGCGTCCGCGTCCGCGCCGCGATCCGCGAGCACGACACCTGCCTTCGCCTCACCGAGGACGCCGACCACGGCGTCCATCGCGGCCATCGCGTCCGACTCTGTCGACGCGTCGAAGAGGATGACCTGCGCGCCCGAGTCCACGGCGCTCTTCGCGCACTCCTGCAAGTCTTCGCCGTCGCTCGTGCGTCCGTCGCGCACCTCCACGAGGGCCCACGTGGGCAGGCGGAGCGTGCTCGCGCTGATGATCGCGCTCATGCGACCGAGCCTCGAAGCGAAGGGCCCCACGCTGCACGCGACGATGATCTCGCAGCCCGCCGCCGACAGACGGGCCGCGTGCATCGCGCACTCCTCGGCCACACGATCCGGCGCGAGAGCGGCCCCCGTCCGGCCCCCGAGGAGCCCCGCCACGGCGATGGGCCGCTGCGAGTGCGAGACGACCTCGATCGCCATCTCCACGGCGGTGCCGGTGAGCGCCGCAGCTCGAAACGCCATGCCCGCCTGAGCGAGCGCGCGCGGCATCGTGTCGGCCGTGAGGGCGCACACCACCTCGACGCCCGCCGCGACCTCACGCGCGTAGTGGCTCCGAACCTCGCCTGGACGCTCGCGCACGAGGCGGCCCAGCGCAGCGGCGCCCTCCAGTCGGACGCCCTCTGCGCGCAGCGATGACGCTGCGTCGGCGCTGAGCAGAACAGGCTGCCCGGCCCGGATCCGCGAGAGGATGGTTTCGGTCGCGCTCACCAGAGCTCTTTCGCCAGATGCCTAGAGAGGCCGTTTTACGGCATACGGGTGTGGCCAGTCAAAGAGCATGCAAGACGGCGCCCGTCCGCGGCGCATCACGCCTGCGCAGCGCGCCGAGACATGGGCCCGCCGCTGCGAGACATCGGCCCGCCGCCGCGCGACATGGGCCCGCCCGGTCCGGACTTCTTCTTCGCGACGAACTTGCGATCGAAGAGGCGCACGCGACGGACCAGGAGATCGAGGAGAAAGATCCCGATCGCGGCAAGCACGAAGCGTTGCCAGAGCTCCTCGTGGAACGTCACCTTCTCGCCTTGCGGATCGAAGATCGCCGCGACAGTGGGCGGATCCGTGATCCCGCCGGTCGCCTTCGCGCCTTTGTCGAGCGTCGCGAGGTCCGGCTCGAAGCTCGCGTACTCGCGCGGATAGGGGTTTGACACGTGGCCGAAGCTCACGGCCACCTGCTTCTGGGTCCCGTCCTCGAGCACGCGCGTGTGCTCCGCGCGGAGGAGGAACGAGCCGTACTTGTCGAGCGTGACAGCCGCTTCGTACCTGCCAGGAGCGACCTGATTGAGATCGATCGGCTTGGGCTGGCAAGACTTCGTCTCCGGCTTGCACTGCCCGAACGCCATGTAGGAGCAGTCCTCGTCCGTCTTGCAGGGCTTCGCCTCGGCCGGCTCCGGCCCGCTCACGATCAGCTTGGACTGGAGGTTGTTCTCGAAGCGCTCATCGGCCGTGAACGCGTCGACCGACGCGTGGAGCTGCCCTCCCACGATCTCGGCCTTCATGGTCAGCTCGCGGCGGTGCTTCGTGCGCATGTGCTCGCGCACGAGCTGACCCCAGAACCGCTCCCACCCCGCCCAGCGAACCCACTCCACCGCCCATCGCGTCTTGACGTCGGTCGTCCACGCGAGCGTCCAGCCGAGGCCCACGCGCCAGCGCGCGAGGATCGGCTCCTCGGTGTCGCTCTGGAGCAGCTCCTGCGCGGGCGAAGGCTTCATCTTCGTCGACACGTACCCGTGCAGGTAGGGCGCCGTGCTCACGTCGATCTGCCGGAGGAACGTCGCCTCGCCCACCTGCGAGACCGGAAACCACTCCTCGACCGCCGCGGCGCGCGCGATCATCTCGGTCTCCTTGGTGAAGATCTTGGGCAGGTTGTTCGGGTCGGCGACGGCGTGGTACCGCCCCCCTCCGACGTCCGCGATCATCTTCAGGAGGCCGTCGTCGACGCCGCTCCCGAGGCCTACGGTGGTCACCGTGATCGACTCGGCGATCATCGCCGACACAAGATCACGGATGCCCTGCGAGGGCGCCTGGCCGTCCGTGAGCAGGATGACGTGCTTCTTGCGCGCCTGCGTCACGGTCATGTCCTGGTAGCCCGCGTCGAGCGCGCTGAAGATCTCGGTGCCGCCGCCCGGCTGAATGCGCGCGATGTCGTTGACGATGCGCGTCCGGTTGCGCGCCGGCTGCATCTTGACGGTTCGGACCGGCGACGAGTCGAACGCGATCACCTCGATGAGATCGTCCGACTCGAGCGTCTTCGCCGTCGCCTTCGCGGCCTCCTTCGCCATCTCCAGAGGGAGCCCCGTCATCGAGCCGGATCGATCGATCACGAGGCACATCGCGACGCTCGGCATCTCCTTCTTGCGCTCGTTGTCCATGCGCACCGGGAGGATCCGCTCGATGGTCGTGTGGTACCAGCCGCCGAGCCCGTACCCCGACTCTCCGCCCGCGAAGAGGAAGCCTCCACCGAGGTCCTTCACGTACTGCTCGATCAGCTCCTGCGCCTGGAGCGGCACCGCCTCGCGCGGGGTGTCGCTGAGCACCACGAAATCGAAGCGCTCCAGCTCCTTCAACGAGCCCGGCAGGCCGGCGGGGGGGCGCACGTCGACGTCGTACTGCTGCGCCGTGAGCGCGTTCGCGAGCGGCGTCGCGTGCTGCGGGGAGCCCTCGATGTAGAGCACGGCGGGCCGCCCCGGGACCTCGATGGTCGTGGCGACGCGGTTGTTCTCCTTGAACGTGTCGGCGCCGATGTCGCTCAGCTCGAGCACGTACGTCATCTGACCGGCGACGCGGTTCACGCTCTTGAAGACGACGTCGTTGGGCCCGGCCTTGAGATCCAGATCCTTGATGCCGTCGAGCCCGTTCAGGGCCTCACCTTGGTAAAGCTTGGCCTTCGCCTTTGTCGCGCGGCTCGCGTAGACGTCCGCGTGGATCTCGAAGGTCTCGCCGACCTTCACGCGCTCCGGCATGCGCAGCTCGCGGATGGCGACCTCCGGCGGCGTGGGACGCCGATACGGCACGGCGAACATCCGGATGCCGAACTCCTTCGCGCGATTCGCCTCGGCGAGGAAGTCGCCGTCGGTCTGGACGCCGTCGGAGAAGACGACCGCTCGCTTCAAGAATCCCGGCGGATAAAGGCCATACGCGAGCTGGAGGGCCGCCTGGAGGTTCGTGCCGGCGCCGAGCTCACCGCGCTCACCCTTCGCGTCGGTGTGCCTCTCGATCGGGGGCGGCTTGCCCGGGTCGTCGCCCTCTTTCTGATCCGCGACCCGCGGCCTTCGCGCGAAGGTGATCACCTTGATCACGCTGTCCTTCGGCTTGTCCGTGTAGGCCCTCGCGAGCAGATCGCGCGCGTCCTGGAGCGCCTCGTCCGGCACCGAGTCCGACACGTCGACGAGGTAGACCGTGCACGCCTTCTCCGTCGTCGCGGTCCGCGCGAGCCGGGAGAGACCGAGGCCCAAGAGCACGACGAACGCCACGCGGAGGATGACGCTGATCACGCGCTGCACGACCGGCAGGTCCGCGAGCGACTGCGACATCACGATCAGGAACCACGGCGCGAGCATGCCGACGCCGAGCATCTTCGGGTTGAGGAGCTCGTACGTCGTGCCGTTGCGCACCCAGGAGAGCGTCGGGTCCGGGTGGAGGAGGACGAACTTTCTGTAAGCCCAGAAGAGGATGCCAAGGAGCGCGATCGTGCTGACGATCCACGCGACGATTCGCCATCTTCTCTGGTTCATACGGTCACCCGGCGATGGAACGTCGCCCACTCGATCGCGGTGACGATGAGCACGGCGATCAGCAAGTAGACCCACATTTCGCGGCGAACCCCGATCTTGAACTCGCCAGGTTGCCCGGCGGGCTTGCCGTCGATCGTGACCTGCTGCTGGGCGGTGATGGTGCTCTCGGCCACGTCCGCGAGGTTCGCTGCGAACATGCTCGTCTCTTCCGCGCCGGTCACCCCGGTCGTGAGCTTGTAGAAGCCGGCATGCTGCCCGAGAAAGACAGCGCGCCCGTCCTTGACGGGGACCGTCCGCTTCGTCCCGTCGGGCATCTCCAGCGAGCCCGAGTCCGCCGACGAAGGGGCCGGGATGTTCCACACGGTGCCCGTGCGGAAGGACGAGATGTAGCTCGTGTCCTCCTCGACGAAATCGTTGATCGCGTTGAGCAGCAGCACCGGCCACGCGATGCGCAGGGGCAGATCGCTGTCACGAATGTCGAAGCCCAGCGCCACGAACTTGTTGCCCGGCCTCCGTCCTTGCAGGAGCAGCGCGCCGTGGCGGTAGCTCTTGCCGACGACGCGGTCCTCCTTGTCGCCCTTGAGCGGGTGCGCTCGGCTGACGTTCACCTCACCGAGGGAGAGGTAGCGGACGAGCGGGCTCTTCGTGTCCACCTCGTCGAAGCCGAGACGGCTGTTCGCCTCGTCGTCCTTGACCTCCTTCTCGACCGTGAACGGGAGGTTCTCTCCGCTCGGGTTGAGGTACAAAAGGCCGCCGCTGCCTTGCGCCACGGGGGGCGCGACCCCGTCGAAGATCGTGACGTCGAACGCCCCTTTCGCCGGGTACTGGGCCGGCGCGATGGTGGTGACGTCGAGGTACTCATCGAGCAGGAGCGCGGCCTCGAGGAACATGTTTCCGCTGCTGACGACCTGCACGCGCGCGCGGCGTCGCTCTGGCAAGAGAGCGAAGGCGCGATCGTCCGCGGGGTTCACGTCCTTGGCGCCCTCCGGGAGGGAAAGCTTCGCCTCGAGAGTGTGCGAAGCGCCGGACAGGTTCGGGTAGAAGCGAGGGAGCTTCTCCTTCTCCTTCAGGCGCACGCGCGTGAGATCGATGAGCGTCCCGTCGCCGAAGAGAGAGAGCTCCACCTCCATCGGCTGGTCGCTCGTGTTGGTGATCTCGAGCATCACCTCGTAGCGGCTCTTGTCGAGCGGGTACCGGCGGACGGCGAAGTTGGTGATCGCCGCGTTCTGCCCTCCGTTGCCGATGCCCACGTATGAGACGTCGATGTCTCCCGTGTGAACCGGACCCGTCGCGTCCGCAGGCTCGCCGAGCGCCCCGTCGCTCACGATGATGATCTCCGGGCGCGTGAGCCCGCGGAGCGTGTCCGTGGCGAAGCGGAGCGCGCGCGGAAAATCCGCCACCGCGTCGGTGGGAGACACCGCGGCGACCGCGGCCTCCAGATCGGACACCTCGCTCGTCATCGTCGAGAGCGGGGTGATCGCCGCATCCATCTGCGCGATGAGCATCCGGTCGCTGCCCGACAAGCCGCGCACCATCTGCTTGACCCGCTCCTTCGCGGAGTCGATGCGCGTGGGCGCCACGTCCGTGGACTTCATGCTCGCGCTCGCGTCGATGAGCACGACGATGTTGCGGCTCTCGACGAGGTTCACGGCGGTGCGCGGATCGCCCAAGGCGGCGAGCATGAGCGCCAAGAGGGCGAGCTGAAGCAACAAGGAGAGGAGGCGCTTGAGCTGCGAGAAGAGGCTCGTCGCCTCCTTATCGCGGAGGATCCGCTCCCAGATCTTCGAGAAGGGCACCGCGATGGGGCGGCGGCGCAGCTTGAGGATGTAAAAGACAACGACGATCGCGCCCGCGAGGGCGCCGATCTGGAGGAGCGTGGCAAGCGGGAGCCCGACGAACGTCATTGGGCCTACCTCAGGAAGCCGCCGCGACGGAACACGCGGAGGATCAGCTCATCGAAGGGGGTGTTCACGTCGGCGCGGAAATAGTCGACCTGCTTCTGAACACAGAACCGCTGTACCTCCTCGAGGTACTCGTTGTAGGCCGCCGCGTAGCGCTCGAGGATCTTCGCCGTCACCGTCACCTCGCGCTCGTCGCCCGTCTCGCAGTCGTACACGCGCACGTCGCCTTTGAGATCCGGCCTCGCGTCGTGGGGGTCTACGATGTGGAGGACGAAGGGCTCGAACTGGTTGTATCGAAGGGTGTTGATGCCTCTCTCGAAGCCCGCGGGATCGTAGAGATCCGAGAGGATCACCGCGAGGCCGCGACGTTTGTGCTGAGCGACGAAGGTCTTCATCGCCTCTCCGAGATCCGTCGTGCCGTTCGCCTTGATCGCCTTGAGGAAGCGGAAGATCCGAAAGATGCGGCCCTTCCCGCGCGTGGTGGGCATGCGCCCGGTCACCTCGTCCGTGGCCGTCACGATCGCGATGCGATCCAGGTTGGCGAGGCCCACATACGCGAGCGCCGCGCAGAGCCGCTTGGCGTGCCGCAGCTTCTCGCCGTCGCCGAACCCCATCGACGAAGAGGTGTCGAGGATGAAGTAGATCGAGAGGTCCTCTTCCTCTTCGTAGAGGCGGATGAGGAGCCGGTCGAAGCGCTGGTAGACGGACCAGTCGAGGTAGCGGAAGTCGTCGCCGGGGACGTAGTCGCGGTGGTCTGCGAACTCGACGCCCGAGCCCACCTTCTTCGATCGGCGCTCGGCCCGCATCGCGCCCGAGAAGACGCGCTTCGCGACCATCACCAGCATCTCCAGCTTGCGCTGGAACTCGTCGTCGAAGAGATCCTCGTCGACCTTCGCAGGGGAGAAGCGACGCGACAGCGGCGCGAGTCGCCGCGAGAGAGGGCTCGTGGCTTTCTTGAAGACGTCGAGGATGCCCACCGTGCGCTCGTTCTTCCGGGCTCTACTTCACGGTTTCCGGGAGGTGCTTCATGATCTCGCGAAGCACGTCGTCGGTCTTGATGCCCTCGGCTTCGCCTTCGAAGTTGAGCAGCACGCGGTGCCGCAGCGCGGGCAGCGAGACGGCCCTCACGTCGTCGATCGAGGCCGCGAACCGCCCCTCGAACAGCGCGCGGATCTTGGCGGCGAGGAGGAGCGCCTGCGCGCCGCGCGGCGAGGACCCGAATTTCACGAACCGCTTCACCATGTCGATGCCGGCGTCGTGCGTCGGATGCGTCCACTGAAGGAGCCGCACGGCGTAGTCTTGCACGTGCCGCGAGATCGGGACCTCGCGCACGAGCCCCTGCATCTGGAGGATCTGGTCTCGATTGAGCACCGGGTGCACCTGGGGCATCGACACGCCCGTGGTGCGCTCCAGGATCGAGTGGAGCTCCTCTCGACCCGGGAAGCCGACGTGCAGCTTGAAGAAGAAGCGATCGAGCTGCGCTTCGGGCAGAGGGTAGGTGCCCTCGCTCTCGAGCGGGTTCTGCGTCGCGAGGACAAAGAACGGCTCCTCCAGCACGTAGCTCGTCTTCGAGACGGTGACGCGGTGCTCCTGCATGGCCTCGAGGAGCGCGCTCTGCGTCTTCGGCGTGGCGCGGTTCACCTCGTCGGCCAGGACGATGTTCGCGAAGATCGGACCCTTTCGGAACGAGAAGGACTTCTGTCCGCCCGCCGTCTCTTCGATGACCGTGGTGCCGATGATGTCCGCCGGCATCATGTCGGGCGTGAACTGGATGCGCGAGAACTGGAGGTGCAGCGCCTCGGCGAGAGTGCGCACGAGCATCGTCTTGCCCAACCCGGGAACGCCTTCGAGGAGCGCGTGGGAGCCGGCGAGCATGCACGTGAGCACCCCGTCCACGATCTCACGGTTCCCGACGATGACCTTTCCCACTTCTTCGCGCAGCGTGCCGATGGTCTTGGTGAACGCGTCGACGTCGGCGCGCGCTGCTTCTTTGGTCTTCTCTGCCATTGGATCTCTTCCGCGGAACGGGGGAAGTGAAGGCTCTCACTCCCGGGGCCGGATGAGCTGGAAATATCGCCGCACGTAGAAACGATACCCGTCCGGGATCTCGTCCTTGTTGATCTCTTGCTCGGCGTAGGTCCGATAGTCCTTGTACACCTTTTTGTAGGGCCCGCCTTTGAAGCCACGCTCCGCGGCGGCGAGGATCACTTCGCTGTTGGACGGCCCCTGTCCGGTGTCCTGCGCCTCGGCTCGCGTCGACGTGGTCGAGCTCTTCAGGTCTGTGCGATCGCCCTTGAGGTTGGGGTCGTGGCCGACGCCCCACCCCTGACCGCCAGGCGGGCCATCCGCGGGCCCACCGTTCTGCCCGGCTCCATTGGGATCACCGCCCATGCCGGGAGAGTCGCCAGGCCCCTGCCCCGCTCCCTGCCCCAGGCCGACCGTGACGCCTTTGCCTTGACCCTGCCCCTGCCCTTGACCCTGACCCTGACCGTTCTGCCCCGTCTTCTGATCGCCGTCCTCCCCGTCCTCGCCGTCCTGACCCTGCCCGTTTTGTCCCTGACCCTGCCCCTGACCTTGCTGCCCGCCCTGTCCACGTGCGCGCTTGCCGAACTTCATCATGCGCTTGAGGCGCTCTTTGCCGGCCTGGCCCTGCTGCCGCAGGAGCTCGCGGAGCTCTTGAAGACGCTTTCGCAGCTCTTCCTTGTCCTTGTCGGACATCTCGTCCTGCTGCATGCGGTTGATGTCCTCGGCGGCCTTCTCGAGATCCTCCGCCGAGAGCCCCATCTCCTTGGCCAGATCCGCGGCGGCCTTCGCGAGGTCACGGTCGAGTCGATCGAGCTGGCGACCGGCGCGCTCCTGCTGCTCGGCCTCCCGATCCAGCTTCTCCAGCTCCCGCTCCTTGTTCTTGAGGAGCTGCTCTTCATCCTCGTCCTTCGGGCCGGCGTCGGCGTCCTCTTTCTTCTTCTTCTCTTCCTTCTTCTTGAGGATCTCGTCGCGCAGCTCTTGGCGCTTCTCGTTGATGGCGGCGAGCGAGTCCTTCCGCTGCTTC
>Ga0268298_10005719_pt1 | contig 11546 bp, 12 predicted proteins | sample WWTPWeurt_MetaG_FD_194462 | JGI IMG/M metagenome (GOLD analysis project Ga0268298, IMG submission 194462) | Activated sludge microbial communities from WWTP in Nijmegen, Gelderland, Netherland - WWTP Weurt | ecosystem: Engineered > WWTP > Aerobic digester > Activated sludge | place... | reverse complement strand
CGAGCCCCACCACCGCGATCAGCACCGCCCCGGCCACCAGCATGGTCTCCGCCGGACCTTCCGGCAGCACCGGGGCCGTGCCGAGCCCCTCGGCCACGCTGTTGCCCACGGACAGCACCGGCTCGAGCCAGTGATGCAGGGCCCCGTGCGAGGCGCCGATGGCCGGGAAGAACTCCGGCAGGTTGAGCCAGCCGCCGAAGACGCTGAGCAGGCCGAGGACCAGGAGCGGCCCGGTCATGATCCACGGCGCCTCGTGCAGGTGGGCCCGCTCGGCCTCGCCGGTCCGGTTGGCGCCGAAGAAGGTCAGGGCCACCAGGCGCGCCATGTAGAACGCGGTGAGCAGCGCCGCCACCGCGCCCATCGCCCAGAAGAGCCGGAAAATCGGCTGGTGCTCGCCGCGCCCGAAGGCGAAGGCCAGGATCTCGTCCTTGGAGAAGAAGCCGGCAAAGGGCGGGATGCCGGCGATGGCCAGGGTCGCCAGGATCATCAGGCCGGCGGTGACGGGCATGTACTTCGCGAGCCCGCCCATGTTGCGCATGTCCTGCGCGTCCTCGTGGCTGTGGGTGGCGTGATACGCGTGGTGCATGGCGTGGATCACGCTGCCGGAGCCGAGGAACAGCAGGGCCTTGAAGAAGGCGTGGGTCACCAGGTGGAAGACCCCCGCGGTGATCGCCCCGGTGCCGACGCCCAGGAACATGTACCCGAGCTGCGAGACCGTGGAGTAGGCCAGGACCTTCTTGATGTCGTACTGGCGAAGGCCGATCGTCGCGGCGAAAAGCGCGGTGAGCGCGCCGACGCCCGCGACGACCGTCTGCGCGGCGGGCGCCAGCGCGAACAGCACGTTCGCCCGCGCCACGAGGTAGACGCCGGCGGTCACCATCGTGGCCGCGTGGATGAGGGCCGAGACCGGGGTCGGGCCCGCCATGGCGTCCGGCAGCCACGTGTAGAGGGGAATCTGCGCCGACTTGCCGGTGCAGCCCAGGAAGAGGAACAGGGTGATCGCCGTGATCATCGGGGCGCCGGCCGCCATGACCTGGGGCGCGCGCTCGAAGACCTCGGCATAGCTCAGCGAGCCGGTGGCCTGCCAGATCAGGAACATCGCCACCAGGAAGCCGAAGTCGCCGATGCGGTTGACGATGAAGGCCTTCTTGCCGGCGTCGGCGTTGGCCTTCTCGGTGAACCAGAAGCCGATCAGCAGGTAGGAGCAGAGGCCCACGCCCTCCCAGCCGATGAACATCATCGGGAAGGAGGCCCCGAGCACCAGCACCAGCATGAACATCACGAACAGGTTGAGGTACGCGAAGTAGCGGGCGTAGCCGTCGTCCGCCTTCATGTACCCCACGCTGAAGAGGTGGATCAGGCTTCCCACCCCGGTGATGACCAGCAGCATGACCATGGACAACTGGTCGAGCTGGAAGGCGAAGGCCAGGTGGAGGTCCCCGACGGGGATCCACTGCCACAGCGTGGCGACCTGGGTGGCGTGCGGGTCCGCGTGCCAGACGTGGGAGTACTCGTTGTAGAGGCTGAGGGCGACGCCGAAGGCCCCGAGCAGCACGCCGGGCCCCACCAGCGAGACCGCGGTCTTGGCGGCGGGCCGCCAGAGCGCGAGGGCCCCGTTGAGCAGGAACCCGAGCAGCGGCAGCCCGAGCACCAGCGCGATGGGCAGGACCGGCCCCGAGGCCTCGGGCGCCCCGCCCGCGGCCAGCGCGGGGAGGAACGCAAGCGGGAAGTGCATCAGCCCCTGAGCAGGTTGATGTTCTGGAGGTCCACCGACTTGTGGTGCCGGTAGATCGCGAGGATGATGGCGAGGCCCACGGCCGCCTCGGCCGCCGCCACCGTCATCACGAAGAAGACGAACACCTGCCCCGAGAGCCCGTGGGCGGTGGACAGCGCGACGAACGACAGGTTCACGGCGTTGAGCATCAGCTCCACGCACATGAAGATCACGATCGCGTTGCGGCGGAGCAGCACGCCCGCCACCCCGATGGTGAAGAGCAGGGCCGAGACGGCCAGCGAGGGTCCGAGCAGCATCAGATCCTCCGCTTGGCCAGCACCACCGCCCCGACGATGGCCGTCAGGAGCAGGATGCTGGTGAGCTCGAAGGGTACGAGGTACTGCTCGAACAGCGGCTTGGCGATGTCGCCCGGCACGCCGCGCTCCAGGGTGGCCTGGGCCGCGCCCAGGCTGCTGTCGAAGACCATCCGCGGATCGGCCAGCACGGTGGAGCGAGTGTACTCGAGGGCCAGCCGCTCGGCGCTGTACCCCACCAGCGAGGGCACCAGCTGGCTGGCGAGCACCCCGGCCAGCAGCACCGCCACGAACCAGGTCGGGGTGCGCTGCAGCGCGGCGTCCTGGCGGCCCAGGTTGAGCAGCATGATCACGAACAGGAAGAGGACCATGACGGCGCCGGCGTACACCAGCACCTGGATGACCCCGATGAACTGGGCCTGCAGCAGGAAGAAGATCCCCGCCAGGCAGAGCATGGTGCAGATGAGCCAGAACGCCGAGGCGATCGGGTTCCGCATTACCACCACCAGCAGCGCCGAGATCACCGCCACGGCGGCGAAGAACCAGAAGACCTGCTCGACCATCATTCGCCTTTCGGGTCAGTGGGGTCCCACAGCGTCGAGACCGGGTGGGTCTGCGACGACAGCCGCTCCAGGTCGTAGACGAACCGGTCCCGGCTGTACTCGGCGTTCTCGTAGTGGACGCCGACGTGGATCGCCTCTTCGGGGCACACTTCCTGGCAGTAGCCGCAGAACACGCAGCGGAACTCGTCGATCTCGTAGATCAGCGGGTACCGGTGGCCGTTCTCGTCCTCGCCGGGCACCAGCTTGATGCAGTTGGCCGGGCAGATCTGGGGACAGAGGCCGCAGGCCACGCACTTGGAGCGGCCCTGCTCGTCGGTGAGCATCCGGTGGGTGCCGCGCCACCGGGGCGCAATGGTCCACGCGCCGCGCTCCGCCTCCGGGGCGCTCTTCTCCTCGGGGTACTGCATGGTCACCTTCGGCTCCAGCATCTTCTTGAAGGTGATCGCCATGCCCTTGAGCGTGGCCCGGACGTAGGAGACGTCCTTCTCGGGCCGCTTCATGACCTTCACGCCGATTGCCATAAGCTCCTCAGGCCGCCCGGCGGTCGAGGCCGCCCGAGGCCGCGCCGCGCTTGCGGGAGCCGCTGATCAGCAGGCCCCGGTCGAGCACGATGAACACGATGTACCCCAGCCCCACGTTGATCAGGGTGAGCACCAGCAGCCGGATGCCCGGGCTGGTCACGCCCGCCACGGTCTCGATCAGGTAGATCGCCGTGGCGATCAGCATCACGTAGGCGAGCGCGATCGGCATCAGCACCTTCCACCCGAGCGCCATCAGCTGGTCGTACCGGAACCGCGGCAGGGTCCAGCGGATCCACATGAAGAAGAACAGCCAGAAGAACACCTTGAGGAACATCATGCCGCCGGTGGCAATGGTCTGCAGCACCCCGGGGGTCTCGTCCCAGTGGGTGAACGGGATGTCCCAGCCGCCGAGGAAGAGCGTGGTGACCATCGCCGACACCGTGACCATGTTGGCGTACTCGGCGATGAAGAACATCGAGAACTTCATCGAGGAGTACTCGGTGTGGTACCCGGCGATCAGCTCCGACTCCGCCTCCGGCATGTCGAACGGCAGCCGGTTGGTCTCCGCGAACCCCGCCACCAGGAAGTTGTGGAAGGCCAGGAACAGCGGCAGGATGAACCAGCCGAACAGCCCCGCCTGCTGGGCCTTGATGATCTCGCCGAAGGCCACGTTGCCGGTCAGCAGCAGCACCGGGACCACCGACAGCCCCATGGCCACTTCGTAGGAGATCATCTGCGCGCTGGCCCGGAGCCCGCCGAGCAGGGCGTACTTGCTGTTGGAGGACCAGCCCGCCAGCGCGATGCCGTACACGCCCATGGAGCTCACGGCGAGGACGAACAGGAACCCGACCGGCAGGTCGGCCACCGCCATGGGCATCAGCGCGTCGTAGTGGAACCGGCCCAGCAGGGGCAGCGCGAAGTCGAACTGCACCGGCAGCGGCGCCGCCCAGTGGATCACCGAGGCCAGGGTCATCGCCGGGATGAACGACAGCGCCGGGGCCAGGGTGAAGAGCACCCGGTTGGCCATCCCCGGGAAGGTCTCTTCCTTGATGATGTTCTTGATGCCGTCGGCGGCCGGCTGCCCCAGGCCCCAGAAGCCCACGCGATTGGGGCCCAGCCGGTACTGCATCCAGGCCGAGACCTTCCGCTCCATCAGGGTGAGCAGCGCCACGCCGACCATGGTCACCGTGAAGACCACCAGCAGCTTCACGATGGTGACCAGCAGGAAGCCCTTCATCTCCGGTGTCATGCGGGCACCCCGTCGGCTCGACGGCCCGGCGACTGGACGGCACGCCCGTTCAGTCCCAGATCCGCATAAGTGACGCCCCCGAGCGCGGGCACCGTGGCGGCCGCCGCGGCAAAGGCCTCGGCCGCCGACCCGAGGTCGGCCCCGGCGGCGCCCGCCGCCACCCACCAGGCCGGCCGCGCCATGCCGGGCGCGGTGCGGGCCTGCTGGAAGCGCTGCACCCGCAGGTCGCGGTTCACGAAGGTCCCGCTCTCCTCGGCCACGGTGGTCACGGGGAGCACCAGCTCCGCGACGGGCAGCACCTGCTCCAGCGTGGTCCCGAGCACCACCACCGCGGCCGCACCGCCCACCAGCGCGGCTTCGGCGTCGGTGAGGGTCACGTCCAGCAGCAGCACCAGGTCGGCGCCGGCGGCCGCCCGCACGGCCCCGGCCCAGTCGGTCCCGTAGCCGACCAGCCGGGCGCCATCCGCGTTGGGGGCCCGCTCCTTTCGGAGCGCGAGGCCGGAAACCCCCTGCAGCGGCTCCTCCTGCTCGGCCAGGGGCACCTGCACCGCCGCGGTGACCCGTCCCTGCCCCGCAAGCGCCCGCAGCTGGGTCAGGGCCTCGACCGAGGCGCCCGCCGAGGCGAGGAGCACCACCGACCCGCCCTTGCGGGCCAGTCCGCCGAGACGGGCCAGCGCCGGTTCCCAGTCGGTGGCCACGTGGTGGCCACCCTCGCGCGCCAGCGGCGCCTCGATGCGGTCGCCGCGGTTCATCCAGCGGTAGTTCATCCGGCCGGTGTCGCAGATGAAGTGCCGGTTGACCTCGAGGTTGGCGCGGGGCCGGATGCGGACCACGAGGTTGTCCCGGGTGTCGAGCGTGACGTTGCACCCCTGCGAGCATCCGGTGCAGACGCTGGCGGTCTTGTCGAGGTCCCAGGCCCGGGCCTTGTGCAGGAAGTCGCGGGAGATGAGCGAGCCGACCGGGCAGAGGTCCACGACGTTTCCGGCCCACGGGTGGTCGAGCAGCTGACCCTCGTCGATGCCGATGTGGGCCCGGTCGCCCCGCTCCGAGACGTTGAGCACCGGCGCCCCGGCCACGTCATCCATGAAGCGCACGCACCGGGTGCAGAGGATGCAGCGATTGGCCACGTAGAGGACGTCGGGCCCGAACTCCTCGACCGGGTTGTAGCGCTTGGCGTAGTCGCCGTAGCGGGTCCCGGCCTGGCCCTCCTGGAACACGTAGTCCTGCAGCTCGCACTCGCCGGCCTGGTCACAGATGGGACAGTCGAGCGGGTGGTTGATGAGCAGGAACTCGAGCACCCCGGTGCGCGCCTTGCGGGCCTGCGGGCTGTCGGTGTGCACCACCTGGCCCTCGGCCACGGTGGTGACGCACGCGGGCATGAGCTTGGGGGCCTTCTCGACCTCCACCAGGCACATGCGGCAGACCGCCGGCGAGGGCAGCGAGGGATGGTAGCAGTAGTGGGGCACCAGCACCCCCGCCTGCTTGGCGGCCTCGATGATGCTGGTGCCCTTGGGCACCTGCACCTGCAGGCCGTCGATCGTGACCGTCACCAGATCCTGGGTCATATCAGACCGTCACCATGACCGGCTGCTTCTGCCGGCTGATATAGGCGTCGAATTCCGCGGGAAACTTCCGGATGGCGCTCACCACCGGCGCGGCGCAGGAGTCGCTGAGCACGCAGATGGTCTTGCCGGTCATGTTGTCGGCGAGGTCGAGCAGCAGGTCGAGGTCCTCGCGCCGGCCCTGCCCCGCCAGGATCCGCTCCAGGATCTTGGTGGTCCACGCGGTGCCCTCGCGGCACTGGGTGCACTGGGCACACGACTCGTGGGCGTAGAACCGGGCGAGGCGCATGACCTGGTAGACGATGTCGGTGGAGTCGTCCATGACGATCATCCCGCCCGACCCGAGCATCGAGCCCTTGGCCACGATGCCCTCGTAGTCCATGGCGCAGCCCTCGATCTCCGCCGCGGTCATGATCGGCACGGAGGAGCCGCCCGGGATGACCGCCTTGAGGGTGCGGCCGGGCCGCATCCCGCCGCACATGTCGAAGATGAGGTCGCGCATGGGGGTGCCCATGACGACCTCGTAGTTGCCCGGCTTCTGCACGTGGCCGCAGACGGAGAAGAGCTTGGTGCCGGTGCTCTTCGGGTTGCCCACGCAGAACGCCTTGTACCACTCGGCGCCGTGGGTGATGATGTGGCCGGCGGCGCTCAGGGTCTCGACGTTGTTGATGGTCGTCGGCGACGCCCACAGCCCCGCCACCGCCGGGAAGGGGGGCTTGATGCGGGGGTTCCCGCGCCGACCCTCGATGGAGTTCATCATCGCGGTCTCTTCGCCGCAGATGTATGCCCCGGCCCCGCGGTGCACCACCAGGTCGATCCGTCGGCCGCTGCCGAAGGCGCTCGGGCCGAGGGCCCCGCCCTTGTAGGCCTCCTCGACGGCCGCCACCAGGATCTTGTGCTCCTGGGTGAACTCGCCCCGGATATAGACGTAGATCCGCTCCGCGCCGATGGCGTGGGCCCCGATGGCGCAGCCCTCGATCAGCTGGTGCGGGGTCCAGCGGATGATCTCGCGGTCCTTGAAGGTGCCCGGCTCGGACTCGTCGGCGTTGCAGACCAGGTAGTGCGGCTTGGTGACTTCCTTGGGCATGAACGACCACTTCATGCCGGTGGGAAACCCCGCGCCGCCCCGGCCGCGGAGGCCGGAGGCCTTGATCTCGTCGATCACCTGGTCGCGCGTCATGCCGAGGGCCTTCTTGAGGCCCGCGTAGCCGCCGCGCTTCACCCAGCCGTCGAAGGTCCGCGCCCCGGCGTCCCCGAAGTGCTTGCTGAGGACCGGCTGCTCCTTCGGATGGCTCGGATGGGGATAGCCCATTACTTGTACCCCTGCAGGATGCCCGGCACGCGCTCCGGGGTGACGGACTCGATGAAGTCGTCATCGATCAGCACCGGCGTCGCGAAGCCGCAGGCGCCGAGGCACTCCACCTCGATCACCGTGAAGCGGCCGTCGGCGCTGGTGGCGCCGAGTTCGTGGCAGCCGGTGTGCTTGAGGAACGCCCGGGTCACGTCCTCCGCGCCGCAGATGTTGCAGGGCGAGGTGGTGCAGACCTGGATGAAGTGCCGCCCCACCGGGTGGGTGTGGTACATGGTGTAAAACGTCACCACGCCCTTCACGTACGCCGGGGTCACCCCCAACTCGGCGGCGACCTCGTGGATGGCGCCGTCGGAGATCCAGCCGCGGGCCTCCTGCACCAGCCAGAGCGCCGGCAGCAGGCAGGCCTGCCGGGTGGGGTACTTCGGGAACAGCGCCTCGAGTTTCGCCCGGGTGGGGCCGACGAACACCGGCTCGTGGCTCTCGCCGGCGGCGTGCGCCGTGCTCATCGGTCAATCTCTCCCATGACGATGTCGATCGAGGCGTTGATGGCGATGACGTCCGACAGGAGCACGCCTTCGCACAGCTTTGGGAGGCAGGCCAGGTTGATGAAGCTGGGGGGCCGGACCCGCCAGCGCACCGGCTTCGCGGTGCCGTCGGAGACGAAGTAGTAGCCCAGCTCGCCCTTGGGGTTCTCCACCCCGAGGTAGGCCTCCCCCACCGGCGCCTTGACGCCTTCCATCACCTGCTTGAAGTGGAAGATCATCGCTTCCATGTCACTCATCGTCCGGTGCTTGGGCGGGAGGATGAGGCGCGGGTCGTCGATGTTGATCGGGGCACCGCGGAGCCGCTCCAGCCGGTCGAGCGCCTGCTCGAGGATCCGGACGGACTGGTGCATCTCCTCGAGCCGCACCCGGTAGCGATCGTAGATGTCGCCGTGCTCGCCGATCGGGACGTCGAAGTCGTAGGTCTCGTAGCCCAGGTAGGGCCGGTCCTTGCGGACGTCGTAGTCCACCCCGCTGGCGCGCAGCATGGGGCCCGAGAGCGAATAATTGATCGCGTCCGGCCCGTCGATGACCCCCACGCCCTGGGTGCGCCCGCACCAGATGGCGTTGCGGGTGAACATCGCGTCGACCTCCGCCAGGGTCCGCGGGAAGGTGCGGCAGAAGTCACGCAGCCCCGCCTCGAAGCCGTCGGGGATGTCGGCCATGAGGCCGCCCACCCGGGTCATGCTGGTGGTCAGCCGCGCCCCGGTCCACGCCTCCTGCAGGTTGTACAGCCGCTCCCGCTGGTAGAAGCACCAGAGGAAGGGGGTGAACGCCCCGAGGTCGATGCCGGTGGTGCCGAGCCACACCAGGTGGGAGATGATGCGGCTGATCTCGCAGGCCACCACCCGCAGCACCTGGCAGCGCTCGGTGATGGTGATCCCCATCAGCTTCTCGGCCGCGAGCGCGAGGCAGACGTTGTTCGCCATCGGGCTCAGGTAATCGGTGCGGTCGGTCAGCGGGATGATCTGGTTGTAGTGCCGGTACTCGGCCAGCTTCTCGAACCCGGAATGGAGGTAGCCGATGTGCGGCACCACCCGGATCACGGTTTCGCCGTCGAGCTCGATCACCAGCCGCAGCACCCCGTGGGTGGCCGGGTGCTGGGGACCGATGTTGATGAGCATGTGCTCGCTGCCGAGGTCGTCCGTGCCGGCCTCGTACGCCGGGAGCGCCACGCCGAGGGGCGTGGTGGTGGGTGCGCCGCGCGGGTCGAGCGAGGGCGTGGCGAGGGAGACTTCGACGGTGCGGGTGCTCACTTGACCGACCCCCGATCGCCGCGCGCCAGGCGCTCCTGCATGTCCACCGGCAGGTCACCGTAGGCCGCCGCGATCGACAGCTCCTCGAGCGAGTAGTGCGCCTCGGGGTTGGCGGTGAGCGCCTGCCGGGTCTGCTCGGCCCGGCTGAAGTGGCCGCGGAGCGGGAAGTCCTTCCGCAGGGGATAGCCCTCCGCGTAGGTCTCCCACATGAGGATCCGCCGCAGGTCGGGGTGGCCCTCGAAAGTGACGCCGAACATGTCGAATACCTCGCGCTCCAGCCAGTCGGCGCCCTTCCACAGGTCGAGGACCGAGGCCACCGCGAGCGGCTGGCGCTTGTCGAGCTCCGTCTTGACCCGCAGGTCGGCCTTGCGCGCCAGGGAGCGGAGCTGCCACACCACCTCGAGCGGGCGCTCCTGATCGCGGTAGTCGACCGCGGTCACGTCGGTGAGGTAGTCGAACCGCTGGTCCGGGTCGTCCTTGAGCCAGGCCAGCACCTCGTGGACCGCGCCGGGGGCGATGTAGACGATCGTGTCGCCGCACGACACGGCGTGCCGCAGCACCCGGCCGCCGAACCGGGCGCGCAACGCCGCCACGGAGGGGGAGACCGCGCTCACGCGGACCTCGTCTGGTGCACGCTGTTGCCGAAGGGCTCGCTCACCTCGTCGATGCGCTCGGCCGGCAGGAACAGGCCATCGGGCCGCAGCAGCTGCTCGGTGCGCAGGTCAGCGTCGAGGAAACTCTCGCCCTTGATCTTCTTCTGGAGCAGCTGGATGCCGTAGATCAGCCCCTCGGGGCGCGGCGGGCAGCCGGGCACGTAGACATCGACCGGGATGATGGTGTCGATGCCCTGCACCATGGTGTAGGTGTCGAAGATGCCGCCCGAGGAGGCGCAGGCCCCCATCGAGATGGCCCACTTGGGCTGCGGCATCTGGTCCCAGATCTTGCGGATGACCGGCGCCAGCTTGAACGGGAGCCGGCCGGCACAGATGAGGACGTCGGCCTGCCGGGGCGAGAAGCTCATCCGTTCCATGCCGAACCGGGCCAGGTCGAACCGGCTGGCCGCGCTGGCCATGAACTCGATGGCGCAGCAGGCCGTCCCGAACGGCATCGGCCACAGGCTGTTGGCCCGGCCCCAGTTGCTGATGACGTCCAGCCGGGTGGTCACCCAGTTGGGCGAGAGGGTGGAAACCTCCGTCCCGGCCCCGCCCTCGGGCAGCGTCAATCCCATTGGAGGGCCCCGCGCTTCCAGATATAGAGGTAGCCCACCGCGAGGATCGCCACGAAGACGAACATCTCGGCGAGCAGCAGGCCCCGGAGCTCCACGAACTGGTGGAAGGCGGCCGCCCACGGGAGCATGAACACGGTCTCGATGTCGAAGATGATGAAGAGCATCGCCACCAGGTAGAACTTGACGCTGAACCGCTCGCGGGCATCCCCCAGGACCGGCATGCCGGATTCGTAGGGGGAGAGCTTGACCGGTGTAAGGCGATAGGAAGAGAGGACGTGGGACAGCCCGAGGATGAGGATGGCGTTGGCGCTCACGAACGCCAAGACCAGCAACACCGGGATGTAGGCCTGCAGCATGGAGGGGGCCTCGCTGGTGAATTCCTTCACTCTGGGGCGCCACGATAGTAATGACTGGCGCGAGGTTATGGTACCCCTCACGCGCCGCGACCGGGACTTCAGACAGCCGGCCTGTCCCGGCCGGTGGACGGTCCCGCCCCTCGCCCACCGGCGCGGCGGGCGTATATTGCTCCCCCGATCACGCGGTCGCCGACCGCGCCCGACCACACGCCACCCCCTTCCGCAAAGCCCATGACCATCAAGTCCGACCGCTGGATCCGCCGCATGGCGAAGGAAACCGGGATGATCGAGCCGTTCACCGAGGCCCAGGTCCGCCAGGCCGACGCGGCGGGCCGGCGGGTCATCTCCTACGGCCTCTCGTCCTACGGCTACGACATGCGGGTGGCCCCCGAGTTCAAGATCTTTACCAACGCCCTCTCGGCGATCGTGGACCCCAAGGAATTCGACAGCAAGAGCTTCGTGGAGTTCGAGGGCGACATCTGCATCGTGCCCCCGAACAGCTTCGCCCTGGCCCGCTCGGTCGAGTACTTCCGGATCCCGCGTAACGTGCTGACCATCTGTGTGGGAAAGTCCACCTACGCCCGCTGCGGGATCATCACCAACGTGACCCCCTTCGAGCCGGAGTGGGAAGGTCATGTGACACTGGAGATCAGCAACACAACTCCCCTGCCGGCCAAGATTTACGCCAACGAGGGGATCTGTCAGGTGCTGTTCTTCGAGGCCGCCCCGGACGATATCTGCGAGACCAGCTACAAGGACAAGGCGGGCAAGTACCAGCGCCAGACCGGCGTGACCCTGCCGCGACTATAATTGTGATGTGGACGACTTCCCCCAGAACGACACCGGGGCCCGGCCAACGCCGTGCCCCGCTGTCTTCCACCCCACCCGCGACTCGCCCTACTCCCCGGGGTCCTCGATGCGGGCCAGGC
>Ga0268298_10005718_pt1 | contig 11547 bp, 15 predicted proteins | sample WWTPWeurt_MetaG_FD_194462 | JGI IMG/M metagenome (GOLD analysis project Ga0268298, IMG submission 194462) | Activated sludge microbial communities from WWTP in Nijmegen, Gelderland, Netherland - WWTP Weurt | ecosystem: Engineered > WWTP > Aerobic digester > Activated sludge | place... | reverse complement strand
CGAGGACCGTGCGCCAGTCGAGCGGGGCACCGGCGAGGCGCGCGCGCAGGGTGTCGCTGCCGAGGTAGGGCTGGACCATGTACGGGCAGCCGTCATCGAGCACGCCGGTGGCGAGCACGATGGCGACGTGCGGGTGATCGTGGTTGGCGAGCACGCGGCTCTCGCGGAGGAAGTGCCGGCGCACCACGAGGTCCTCGGTGTAGAGGACCTTGACCGCGACGGGGCGGCCGTCGTGCCGATCGTCGGCGAGGAAGACGAGCGAGGTCTTGCTGCGCGCGATCAGGCTGCGGAGTACGAAGCGCCCGCCGGCGAGGTGCCGGCCGAAGTAATCCTCGGGCCGCACCTGCGGGGTCCACTTCGCACGCCCGCGTGGCGAGGAGGGAGGCGTGTCCACAGGGACAGGATGCCCTGGATGCGTGCATCGGCAAAGAGCGACTGACACACCGGCCTTCGAGGGGTCGATCGGCCGTGTTGTAAGGATGGAGATTGCGGACGCGGGAGGCCCCGGTGAAAAGGCGACGCGGCGGCGCGAGGTGATCTCTGCGGCGAGTACTCGCGCCTGTGTGGGTCGCCGCGGTTCACCCTGTGCCGGCGCCGCCCGGCGGGCCTCGGCCACCTCGAGGCGTCGCGTTCCCGCTCGGGGTCGGATGGGGAAGTGCGGAGGCCTGCGCCGACAGGGATGTGCGCGCGGCGTGCAGGTCGCCCGGCACGGCCGACCATGGCGCGAACAGCGAGCGCGTGGACTCCAGGCGGACGATTCGAGCCTCGAGGCGTGATGACTGCTCCGCCTGCAGAGTCAGCTCGCGCCGCAGCGACGCGACCTCGGCGTCGCGATCTGCGAGCAGGCGGCGGGCCTCGTCGCGCTCGGCTTGCAGCGCGACGAGCTCGGCGTCGCGGGCCGCGAGCGTGTGCCGGGCGTCGTCGCGTTCGGTCAGGGCTTCGGTGAGCCGCGTGTCCCGGTCTGTGATGTCCGTTCGCGCTCGGTCGAGCTCGTCCTGCAACGCCGCGCGCTGCGCGTCGTGGTCGCCTTGAGCGCTCCGCATTTCGGCGGGCTGCGCGTCGTGGACGGCCTGCTCGCGCTGCACTTCGACGAGCTGCGCGTCGCGGAGGGCGAGGTCCGCCGGCGCCTCAGTGCCGTCAAAATATGCCTTCGCGTGCTGCGGGTCGAGGTCGCGCTCGGTCTGCACCACGCTCCGCATCGCGGCGAGCTGCGCGTCACGGTCTGCAAGCTGCGCGTCGCGGTCGGCGAGCCTGGCCCGCGCCTCCTCGAGGTCCGCCTGTATGACGGCGAGTCGTTCGTCTTGAGCCATGACGCTTGCCCGCATCGCGGTGAGCTGCGCGTCGTGGTCGGCGAAGTCGACCCGCACCTTGTCGCGCTCGGCCTTCACCGCGGCGAGCTGCCCGTCGCGGTCGACAATGTTCGCCGCCAGCGCGTCGCGTTCGCTCCGGACCGCGGCGAGCTGCCCGTCGCGGTCCGCGAGCTCCGCCCGGCTGTGCTTCATGCCCGCGCTCGCCAGCATGATGACGGCGACGAGCAGGGTCTGCACTTGTCTTTTGTCCACCCCCGAGGGCGGCTCGTTGGCCGCCGTCGCTTCCGCGAGCGCACGGCTGCGTTTCGCCTCGCCGTGGAGCGGGCGACCGCCCTCGGGCGGCCGCTGGTCGTCATCGGCGACCCCGACGCCGGCATGCACACGCGCCTCATGCGGGCCTACGGCTGCGGCGACGTCTGTGTCGACCTCCACGGCTGTCCCAAGTGCCCGGTCACGGTCGTCGCCGACATCACTCAAGGGCCGACGCTCGGCATCGCCGACGACTCGTCGGTCGTGTTCGTCTCGTGCGTGCTCGAGTACGTCGCCAATCTCGAAGCCGCGCTCGCCGAGATTTCACGCATCGCCGGCGCTCCCGACAACGTGTTCGTCGTCACTGTTCAGCCGTGGACGTTGACCGCCAGGCTGTACCCGGGCGCGCGCTGGCGTGGCGACACGCGCACCGCCCCCAGCGGCCATACCGTCGCCATGTCGCCTGTCGCGCTCGAGGAGAAGTTGGCGACCACGGCGGCGCTCGGCGCCCTCGCGGCGATGGCCTTCTGGCCGAGGAGGAAGTGACGTGCCGGCCTTTGATCCCGAACAGGCTCTCCAGGCGGCCAAGACCGAGTGCGCGACGCTCGCCGAGCAGCTCCGGCAGGCCCGCGTCGACCTGCATCGCCTGGGCGCACAGGACATGAACCGGATGCTCGTCGCCGGCGCCGTCACGAGCGCCGCCGGTTTGCTTGTGGGCCTCGCCGTCGGGTTTCGCATCGGTCGCAAGACGTGAGGGGATGATGACAGACCGCAAGAGCTCGATAATCTTCGGCGCGGCGCTGGCGACGGCAGCCGTGGCGGGCGCTGCCTATGTCCTGACCCGCCGCGAGCGTCTCTCGGTCGGCGGGGACCCCTCGGTGATCCCGATCTTCACGCCGATGATCGACCTGTATACCGTCGACGAGGTGCTCGCGCGGATGGAAAAGATCCGCGGCGACGAGGTGACGCTCGTTCTGCACACGCCCGGCGGCTGCGTCGCTTCGTGCGTGATGATCGCCGACGCGCTCGCGCAGTTCCGGCGCTCGACGGCGATCGTCCCGTACCTGGCGCTGTCGGGCGGGACGCTGATCGCGCTGGCCGCCGACCGCATCGCTATGGGGCGAAGGGCCGCGCTGTCGGCCGTCGACCCGGTCGTCCACGGCCAGCGTGCGCGCCACATCGAGGCCGGTGACGACGCGGGCCGGCACGCGATGGCGCAGGAGTACTACCACGCGGTCCACCGACAGCTCCGAAGCATGCTCGCCCGCCATCTCGGTAGCGGGACGAACCTCGAGCGCGCGCTGTCGGTGTTCATGGGCCTAGACGCCCCGCACGAGTGGCCGATCTACACGCTGCAGCTCGCCGCGCTCGGGCTGCCGGTCGTGACCGCCGACGCGGTGTGGTCGGACTACGTCGACTTGCACCGCGGCGCCTGGCGCTGAAGGCGCCGGACTACGCACGCATAGCTACGCTTCACTGAATCAGGAGAAAATGACGATGGATCTCGAGATGATCGACGAAATGCAGAAGCTGCTCGACCAGGCGTGCGCCTGCCCGGACACGGCCGAAGGCCGCTCGGCGCTCGCACGGGCGGCGCACCTGTGGCGCATCTACGCGGCGGAGATCCACCGGGGGATCGCCTTCGCCGCGACCATTCCGCACGGCGACCGGGAGGCACTCGCGGCGCTCCTCGGACCCCACTTTGGGCGGCTCGATCTGTCTAATGTTACCATCGCTACTGATTGACGACCCCGTCACGCCGGGTCGGTGGTGTAACAGGCTCACGCGTGCCGTAGCGGCCCCGTAGCGGCGTCCCGCGCGCGGGCCACCCGGCCGGCGCGCGTCAGGCAGCAAGGTACCCGGAGTCAAATCTGTCCTCGAGAGCCCGAACAACTGCAGGAGCCATCTCTGAGCTCGAATCTACAAGGGTGGGCGTGAGGCCAGGTGACTATCACACGGACGTGAAAGAGCATGAATCCAAGAATTTCATCGGGATCGACGTCAGCAAGGAAAATCTGGACATCGCGGTCAAGGCCGCGGAGACAGGCGACGGAGTCAGCCCCGCGAAGCGGGCTGCCGAGTCATGGTCCACAACCAACACCAAAGCGGGATGCGACGAAACGGTGCGGAGGCTGCAAACCCTGAGCCCGCACCGGATCGCGCTGGAGGCGACAGGCGGCTACGAACAAGCGATCTTTCGGGCTCTCCGAGTGGCTGGGCTGCCGGCAGTGATCGTCCAGCCTTTGAGCGTACGCGAGTTCGCCAGGGCGATGGGAAAGCGGGCCAAGACGGATCCGATCGATGCGTTGATGATCGCGTACTTCGCCGAGGTTCGACAGCCGACGGTCGTGCCGCTGATCACGGCGAATCAGGACCGGATCGCTGGCCTGCGTGCGCTACGAACGGACCTCCTGGCGACTCGCGTTCAATATACCAATCGTCTGGAGAACTGCCGTTCGGAAGTTCGGGAGCATATCGAGAAGCTCCTCGTCGGCGTCGCTGCTCAAGTCGCAGAACTCGATGCCAAGCTCCACGATGCTGTTGAGTCCTCGCCCGAGGACGCCGCCAAGGCGGCACTGGTACGGACTGTCCCGGGGGTCGGACCCGTGACCGCCGCGACCCTGGTCGGCGAGCTCCCTGAGCTCGGCAAACTCGACAGGCGGCGCCTCAGCGCGCTCCTCGGGGTCGCTCCCATGAACCGAGACAGCGGTCGCAAGCAGGGGAAACGCGTCACCTACGGCGGCCGAAGCGAGATCCGCCGTGTGTTGTACATGGCCGCGTTGACGGCCCGCCGATTCAACCCCGTCATCCGCGCCTTTGCGGAGCGCCTCAAGGCCGCGGGCAAACCGTTCAAAGTGATCATGACCGCCTGCATGCGCAAGCTCCTCGTCATCCTCAACGCAATGGCCCACGCTGGTACCCCATGGAGGCCTTCCCCTTGACCGGAGACACAACTGCTGCCTGGTCGCCGATGGCGTCTTCGAGGACCTCGGCGAGGCCGTGCATCAGCGCCCGCGCCAGCTTCTCGCACACCGCGGCGAGCAGGTCGGTGTCGTAGCCGAGCCGCACCGCCAGCGGGCCCTGGAACGACAGCACCCATTGGCGGTACCCGACGGCGGGCAACACGTGGTCGACCAAGAGCGCCGCGCCCGCGGCCATCCGCCGCCCCATGCACGACGGACAGAACCCGCGGCCGCGACACGCGAACGGCACCCGCAGCTCGTCCCCGCAGGTGCGTCAGGCCGTCCGCACGACCTTCGGCCATCCGCGACGACGGGGTCCTGTGGGCAGTGTTCTTCTACGGGCTGCGCTACCTGTACACCGCGGCCGACCTGGCGCTGCTGGTCGGGCTGGTGCGGACGCTCGGCGGGCTGCGCAGCACGGGGCTCGGGTTCCGGCTGCGGCGGCGCGACGTGACGGGGCTGCTGCTGCTGGTGCCGCTGCCGCTGGTCGTGTACCTGCTGCAGGCGATCGTGCAGTCGGGGCCGGTCGACCCGAACATCTTCCTGTTCCGCGTGATCGGCACGAGCGTCGGCGCGGTGGTCACGGGGGTGTGCGTCGCGCTCGCCAGCGCGGCGCTGCAGATGGGCGGCGGGGCGTGGCCGTGGATCTGGGGGGTCGCGGCCGCGGCGGGGATCGCCCGCGCGCTGGCGTTCGTCGCGGCCGCGGCGGCGCCGGCGGTGCCGCACGCGGCGGTGCTCGAGCAGAGCCTCCTGTGGACCTTCGCGTGCGGGTGGCTGCTGGCGGCGCTGCTGCACCGGCGGCTCGTGCTCGGCGGATAGAGCGGGCGAGCAAGAGTTGCGCGCGGCGGCCGGCGACGTCGCAATCGCTGCGGTTGGCGCGCCGGCGCGGTCGCATTAATGATGCGGGTAGCCGTCGTGCTGGAAAGGTCGAGTGTCATGAGCTTCTTCCGCTGTATCCTGAGCGCCGCGCTCGTCGTCGCCCCCGTGTCCGCGTGCACGTCGGAGGACGACGAGCCTTCGACCGTCGTCGCGCACGAGGCGTACGTGACGAACAACGGGTACTTCTCGCTCAAGTTCGCGGCGGCCGGCGGGCAGACCTTCGACGACGAGCTGCTCGGGCCGACCGACCTGGCGATCGACCTCGACGTGGGCCCGGATCCGGTGCCGGGGCCGGTCGTCAACGGCCAGCCGTTCACGCCGGAGCCGCCGCTGAAGCTGTCGCTCGGCCAGGCGCGCCCGTGGGACGGGCCGGGCGGGCCGCAGACGATCAGCTCGAACCCGACGCCGGTGACGCCGGACGGGTTCCAGTGGATCACGAAGCTCAGCGCCGGGCCGGGCGTGTGGGTCCAGCCGGTGACGATCTCCGACGCCGCCGGCCACGAGGACACGTGCGAGGTCGCGTTCCGGTTCGCGGCGAAGTGAGATGGCCGAAGGGTCAGGTCGCCAGCGCGAGCGGGCGCCGCGGGAGGGCCATCGACCCGCGGGCCCGCTCGTACTCGTCGACGAGGCCGGCGTAGTCGGCCGCGGTGTAGGGGGCGACGAGCTCGGCGATCGGGTTCGACTTGCGGCGCGGGTCGAGGCCGAGGTCGCCGAGCAGGACGTCGAGGTACTGGTGGAAGCGGGTATTGGTCGCGCACGAGCGCGACGGCTCGAACAGGATGTGCTCGCGCTTCCACGCGCGGACCTCCTCGATCTGGCGATCCATCTCGAGGGACGAGGGGAGCTCGAGGTCGCCGCGCAGCAGGGCGCACAGCCACAGCGTCGCGACCTCGACGGTCGGGACGTGCAGGAAGCCGTGGTTGTAGCCGGCGAAGGCGAGCCGCGGGATCCGCGGGTGCAGCAGGTGGCGGTAGAGCTGGGCGCCGTCGGGCTCCTGCTCGAGCAGGGCGCGGTGGTGCGGCGGCAGGAAGGGGAAGCGCGGGGCGGTGAAGCCGGTCGAGAGGACGACGAGGTCGGCCTCGAGTTCGCGGCCGTCGGCGAGCAGGAGGGCGCGCTCGTTGAAGCCGGCGGGCTCGCCGCGGTGCGGCTCGATCCGGCCGTCGATCACGAACGGGAAGTAGCGATCGGGGGCGAGCGCGGAGGCCGAGCGCATCTCGAACGGGACCGGGGGGGTCGGCCGCAGGAGGGCCATGCGCCGGCGGACCTCGGGGTCGCGGTGAAGGCCGTGGACGCCGTTCTGGAGGCGCACGAGGGCGCCGATCATGGCCCAGAAGCCGTCGACGAGCGGGCGCAGGCGGGCGTGCAGGAGGCGCTCGCCGGCGCCGGGGTGGACCCACGCGGGCAGCATGACGGTGCTGGCGCGGGTGAACACGACGTTGGCCATGTGGATCCCGCCGAGCTTGCGCGGGAGCAGCCAGCGCGGGGCGCGGAAGACGTGATCGACGCGGGCGCCGCGCTCGGCGGCGAAGGTCGCCATGTCGACGGCGCTCTTGCCCATGCCGACGACGACGACGCGGGCGCCGTCCAGCTGGTCGAGGTCGTGGACGTCGCGGTCGGTGAGGACGCGGCCGGCGAACCGCTCGCGGCCGGGCAGCGCGAGGCTGTGCTGCTCGCCGGTGTACTGGCCGACCGCGACGACGGCGTAGTCGAAGCGCTCGACGAGGGTCGAGTGCGGGGCGCGGATGTCGAGCTCCCAGCCGCCCGCGAGCTCGCGCATGGCGAGCACGTCGTGGCGCGGGCGCAGGTCGATGCGGTAGTGCGCGACGGCGGCCCGCAGGTAGGCGAGGATCTGCTCGCGCGTCGGGTGCAGGTCGGGCGCGAAGGGCCACGGAAAATCGGCGAGGCGGTAGTGCTCGGCGATGTTCTGCAGCCGCACGTCGGGGTAACAGACGGTCCAGACACCGCCGAGCGAGTCGCCCCGCTCGTAGACGACGACGTCGTGGCCGGACGCGAGGAGGACACGGGCCGCGGCGATGCCCGAGATGCCGCCGCCGATGACTGCGATCCGCATCGCGGGCTTGTAGCACGCGCGCAGCGGCGAGGCACGCGGGGTGCCGCGGACGGGCGGGCGCTCACGCGCGAGATGGCGAAGCCTGGCCGAGGCTTCATCGTGTTTGATGCTGAAGCGCCGAATAGGCGCCGAGGAACTCCTGATGAGTTCTTGATTGTGATCACGGCCATATACACGTGAGATGTGATCTCGCGCGCTGACCTGAAGGTCGATGGCAGAACTGGCAGCGCCGCCCGATGCGAGGTGACTGGCGCCGAACTCCAACCTCACGCATTCCTCAGGATGCCTGACCGGGGAGTGGCGCCGTCTAGGACGGGGCGCGGAATCTACCCGGCTGCACCAAAGTCGAGCCCGAGATCAGTCGCTACCTGATCTCGGGCTCTAGCCAACGGGCCCCCCACTTCTCTCAGCCGGAGCACCCGAAGACCATGAGTATTCTACCGCCGCCCCCCCCGACCGCCTTCGTGGTCATTTGTATCGTCCCTGCGCGGAAGCCGTGGTGGCACGACCTGGCGACTGCTGTGCGCGTCGCCCTCTTCCTCGCGCAGGGCCTGTATTGGGCCGTCAACTACCTCCTCTGACGACGAAAGCCACCCGCTCACTGTACGCTTGACCGCTCCGGCGACTGGGTGCAGCGCATCCGCCGCCGGGGCGGAGCATCTTAATTTGGTCTGAATGCTAGCAGCGTTTCAGATCTGCGCAGGAGCCGCCGGCTTGATGAAGCGCGTAAATGGACTGCCTCATGGCGGCTGCCGCGCGCTCGCCCAACAACAGATCCCATCTTGCCTTCTGAAGAAGAACGTGATCCTGGACATGAAACCATCAGGTCCGCGGCTTCCGGTACTCATCATGAGGAGAAGCCTTACGTGGGCATGGGGATCGTTCTGATGTCCCGGCATCTCACGCACGTACTCACGCGATTGAAATTCGGGAGCGGTTGAAAGTGCGGGGGGCGATCACGCGCTCGCGCGGAGTGTCGGCTCTCACCAGCATGGGACCCCGGTTTCTCACCACCATTCCCCCTGGGATCCGCCTGCGTGACGGGGGCGATCCTACCGCTTCGTCTACCCGATCGAGCGTGAGACGACCGAGGAGGCGATCGCCGCGTGCGAGGCCGCCTGGGACTTCTACGGCGGCGCCGACGAGCTCGGCCCCTCGATCGGCGCGCTGGCCCGGCGCCTGCTCGCGCACCCGCTGCCGTGGACCTGCATGCGCAACGTCCGGGCCCTGATCAGCCTCGCGCAGCGCCTCGGCGCCGCACGGGTCGACGCCGCCTGCGTCACCGCGCTCGCCCACGACATGACCAGCGTGCACCGCCTGCGCCGCATGCTCGAGACCGGGACCGACGCGCCCGCACCCGAGCCGGCGAGGATGATTCGGTTGCGGCGGTGCTCGGGCTGTCGCAGGCGGCCGGGATGTTCGCGGCGGAGCGGTCGCTGGCGCTGGTGCTCGGCTACCTGCCCACCGAGACCGACGCGCCGCAGACCGCGGACGCGGCATTCGACGCGCTCCCGGCGGCGGCGGCCGCCGATCTGCGCGCGGAGAAGGTGCTGGCGCTCGCCCACATCGACCTGAACGCGTCGCAGTCGCCGGCGATGACGACCGCGCTCGAGGCGCTCGCGCCGTTCGCCGTCGCCAGCCAGATCCGCGAGCTCAAGGGCCAGAACGCCCAGACGGCGTTGCTGTCGAGCGTTACCGTCTGGGTGACGCGGCCCGGTGGGGGTATCGGCTGCGCGCGGGCGCCGGTGGACAGGGGGCGCTCGCCGGCTCGCTGCTCGATCTGCTGCTGTTGATCGGACGCTCTACGAGGACGAGGAGTGATTTTCATTCGGAGCAGGCGAGGATCCCCGGGGTGCCTCCGCCGACGTCGCTGTCCGGGCAGGCGAAGCCGGGCGGGGCTCGAATCGCTCGGTCCCGTCGGCCGATGTCGTCGGCGCCAGTGAAGGAGCACGAGTTGTCCTGGCGGTGGCGAGCGCGGCGGCGCGCGCGCCGTGGAGCACGCGGGCAACGGCGTCGGGGGTGTCGACAACCTCGAGGATGCGCATGCGGCCGCGACGCGCGGGCTCGTAGGTCAGGGAGCGCCCGGGCGCCCCCCGGCTCATGGCCTCCGGCGCGCGCCACGGGCACAGCGGAGGCCGAATGCGATGTTGCGGAACGACGGCTGATCCCGGACACGGCTCGCGGACCGCAGGTACGCGTGCTGATGAACGATCCGCCCCGCGCTCCTCGCCGACGTCGATGACGCCGTCGCCGCAGGACGGGGACACACCGGTGCTGCCGGAGGTCGTGTCGGTGGTGCTGCCGCCGGATGTCGTGCCGCCGCCGGTGGACGCGGCGGTCGTGTCGCCGCCGGTGGTCGGCGCGGTCCCGGTGCTGGCGCCGCTTGCTCGGGCATCAGTCTGGAAGGGGCCCCCACGCCCGCGGGCGGTCGCCATGATGAACGCTTCCGGCTGCCGTCCCTGGGCGGCGCAAGTTCTTGTCCCCGCGCGCCCCAACGCGCCGCGGCACATACGTCTGGAGCTTCCTCACCACTAGTGACGATCGCATCCGGCGCCAGTGACCGTGCGATGAAGGACGAGTCCCAAGCGGCCGACGTGACCAGCGGCGGCGGCCTGACCCTGCGCGGCGCCGCGACCACCGCGCGCACATTTTCCCGGCCAGGTTCACCGCCGCCGTCCTCGACCGCCTCGCCATGACCGCCATCCGCCTCGACATCGACGGCCCCAGCTACCGCCAGCACCTCGCCCACCAGCGCGCCGAGACCTCCGCGTCCGACTCCGGACCCGACCTCGAGTAGACCGCGCCGGCCCCCGCAGCCCCGACGGCTCTCACGCCGCCGGGGCTTCGTCGCGCCCCGACGCTCCCCGGCGCGGACAGCCAGGTGGGTCCACCACTTCGCCGCCGGTGGGTCCGACTTTCATCGCGACTGAAGACCACCGGCCAGATGCCGCGCGAGCACATCACCCGCGCCGAGGTGACATCGTGCTGGACCTCCTGTCCAGGCTAGTAGCAATCGGCGCTACTGGCGTTGTCACCGAGGTTCTTCCACGGGTCGGCGACGTGAAGCGTGGGTACGTCGGAGGAGATCAGCCAACTGCTGCCGCCGTAGTTCGAGTGGATCCACATCCTAGTAGACGCTCCTCCGCGCAGGCGCACGGAGCTGATCTTGTCGCCCATCCCCTTTTCATGCAGGCTGTACAGCGTACTGTTGCGCGGCATCCACAGCGTGGTCCCGCCGTAGTACGAGTTGACGTAGAAGTGACATCCGGCGACCTCGGACAACGGGGTTTCGGGGGTCGGGTTGGTCACCCTCGTGAGCGAGGGGTCGACCAAGTCGGCCTCGTTCGCAGAATCGGCTTCTTCGGAGAGGTCGTCGGCCTGCAGCACTTCGTCGGCGGGCTCTCCCGACGGATCGCAGCCCACGGTCAGAAACAACGCCGCAGGAAAAGCAAGAACAATACGCATCATGAACGTCATCAGCACTCCTTCCGTTGCATGAGTGGGCAACCGAGGTGTCGTTCAGCGCAGTGCGAGACGTGAGTTATCTCCAGGCGCAAGTCTCCGATCGTGTCGAGCTCTCGATATTGCGCGCTGGTGCCTCCGGCCAAAAGGTCGGAGTCGACACGACTACTGAACTGAGCCGCCTCTCGTGGCGTGCTCCGACCGGATCAGCGCCGTTCGGCCGTGTTGGCGAGGCATTCGTCTCGTAGCTGCGTCACCTGGGCGCTGGGGAGCACCGTGCGTTGCGCGAAGAGTTCCGCCGATGGGCACGCGTGGTGCCACTCCTCGAGCAGCGTCAGTAGCCGTTCGGGATCCTGGACGATATCGACGAGCCGGAGCATAGGCTCGGCGGAGGCCGTCAGCAGCCGGTTCCCTCGATCCAAAAAAGTCGAGCTCCACACGTTGTCGCCGTGCGGCAGCGAGAGCAACGGCGCCTCCGTGTGCTCGAGTTCCCAGACGAACGCTTGATCGTCGTAAGACGCCGTGGCAATCAACCCGTTGTCGCTGCACGCGACGCGACGGACATCCGCCTGGTGCCCCCGCAGTTCGACCTTTGAGTTCAATAGCCCGGGGA
>Ga0268298_10005717_pt1 | contig 11547 bp, 8 predicted proteins | sample WWTPWeurt_MetaG_FD_194462 | JGI IMG/M metagenome (GOLD analysis project Ga0268298, IMG submission 194462) | Activated sludge microbial communities from WWTP in Nijmegen, Gelderland, Netherland - WWTP Weurt | ecosystem: Engineered > WWTP > Aerobic digester > Activated sludge | place: Netherlands... | reverse complement strand
CCCATGCGATTCCGCGACTTCCTCTCCGATCTCCTCGGGACTCCGCGCGGGCCCCGACGCTGGCTCTCGCCGTACCAGGCGGCGCGGGTCCGCCGGATCCATGTCGCCGAGCGCGACCTCGACAACTGGGTGGCCACCGCGATCCTCGAGGGCAGCGGCGGGGACGACGTCCGGGTGGCGGCCGCGACCCGCGCCGACGCCCTCCTCGTGGCACACGCCATGGCCGCGGAGGTGGCGCGGACGGGGCGGATCCTCGAGGTGACGGGACCCTGACGCGTCGCGGGTGACGACCCCGGGCTGCCCGGGACCGTCACCCGCATGCGGCCCGCCGGCCTGCGTGGCGTCCGGCGTCAGGGCACCCCGGCCCGGTACGGCTCGAGCTGGGGCTCGACGGTCTTCCTGTCTCCCACCACGGTGATCGTCATCCGCGCCGGGTCGAGGTACTTCTCGGCGGTGCGGCGCACGTCCTCGGGGCTCACCCCGTGCACGTTCTTGACGTAGCCGCTGATGTAGCCGTCGCCCAGGCCGTGCTGGTCCACGAACTGCATCTGGCCGATGAGCCCGTAGCGCGAGCTGTTCTGCAGCGTGAAGACGCCGGCCAGGTTGTTCTTGATGCCGGTGAGTTCCGCCTCGGGCGGCGCCTCGCGCCGGAGCCGGTCCACCTCGCCGAAGATCTCCTTGAGCGACGGCCCGGTGACCGCGGTGGTCACGTCGGCCACCTCCACCCACAGGCCGGTCTTTGGCCAGCTGCCCACGAACGAGAAAGGGCTGTAGGTGTAGCCCTTGTCCTCGCGGATGTTGCTGGTGATCCGCGAGCCGAAGGCGCCGCCGAGCAGGGCGTCGGTGACCGTGAGGCGGACCCAGTCGGGGCTGGTGGGGTCGGCCACGGGAAGGCCCACGCGGAGCGAACTCTGCACGGCGTCGGGGCGGTCGATGAGGTCGAGCTGGCGGTGGGCCACCGGCGTCGGCGGGCGGACCGTGGCGGCGCTCCCGGCCTTCCAGCGGCTGAAGGCGGCGCGGATGGCGCGCTCCAGCTTCGGCTGGTCGAAGACGCCGCTCACGTACAGGTGGGCGCGGCGGCCGCCGACGTTGTGGTCGTAGAACGCGGCGATGCGCGCGGCGGTGTAGCCGGCGATCATCGAGTCGCTGGCGTAGACCCGGCCGTAGGGGTGGTCGCCGAAGAGCATCTGGCGGAAGCGGGCGCGGCTGATCTGGCCCGGCTGGCTCTGGGCGATGGCGTTGTCCCGCTGCAGGTTGGCGCGGAGCCGCGCCAGGTCCGACTCGGCGAAGCGGGGACGGAGCACCACGTCGGCGAGCAGGGCGATGAAGCGGTCGCCGAATTCGCTCAGGACCTCGCCGCCCACGGTGAGGTCGTCATCGCCGGCGCCGGCGCGGAGGCTGCCGCCCATCTCCGCCGCCTCGCGGGAGATCTGGCCCGCGCTCCGGCTGGTGGAGCCCTCGAGCAGCATCTGGGCGGTGAGGCCCGCCAGCTGCACCTCGTCGGCCGCCTCGTCGATGCCGCCGGTGGCGAGGTCGAGCTGGACCGCCACCTTGGGCACCGTGCCGTAGCGCACGAAGCTCACCTTCATCCCGTTGGGCAGCGTAAAGCTCCGCCGCGGCGGCACCCGGAAGTCCTTCGGGGTGCCCGGCGCGGGGGGGGCCTCCTGCTGCGCGGCGAGCGGCAGCGCGCCCAGCAGGAGGGCCGTGGCCAGCAGCGTGGTTCGCATCGGTCCGCTCCTCACTGGGCGCCGCCGGCGGCCTGGTCACGGGCGCCGGGGACGATGGTGTACACGGTCCGGTTGCCGGACCGCAGGTATTCGCGCGCGGTGCGCTGGATGAGCGCCGGGGTGACCCGGGCGAACCCCGCCTCGAGCCGGTTGGCCAGCGCCGGGTCGTCGTCGAACAGCGCGAAGGACGCCAGCAGGTCGAGGGTGCCGAAACCGGAGAAGCTCTCCATGATGTCGTACAGCGCGGCGCGCATCTTGGTGCGGGCCCGCGCCAGCGTGGCGGCGTCGACCGGCCGGTCCATCAGGGCCTGGACCTCGCGGTCCACCGCGGCCACGATCGCATCGGGGCTGACGTTCGCGTCGTGGTAGAGGGAGACCATCCAGAGCATCGGGCCCTGGTAGTTGAACTGGTGCCCCAGCCCCCAGTTGATGCCGGCGCTCACGTCGCCGGTGTAGCCCTTCTCCTGCACCAGCGCCTCGAACAGCCGGGCGTCGCGGCCCTGGCCCAGGATCTGGTCGATCAGCCCGAAGGCGAACCATTCCGGGGTCCCGCGCGGCGGCACGTGGTACGCGAGGCCGAGCGCCGGCCGGGTGGCGAGCGAGTCGACCCGGCTGGCGCGCTTCTCGGTGACCTGCCGCGGCTCGGTGAGGTCGGGCGGGGCGGGCAGCTCCACGGCGGGGATGCCGCCGAAGTACTTCTGGATCCAGGCCCGGGCCTGCCCCGGCTCGAAGTCGCCCACCACCGCGAGCACCGCGTTGTTGGGCGCGTAGTACTTCTGGAAGAACGCGGCGGCGTCGGTGAGGGTGGCGGCGTCGAGGTCGGCGAGGTCACCGTAGAAGTTGTGGGCGTTGTACCAGTTCTCGTTGGCCGTCATCGGCAGGTCGATCCACGGGAACGAGCCGTAGGGCTGGTTGAGCACGTTCACCCGCACCTCGTTCTTCACCACTTCCTGCTGGTTCTTGAGGTTGGCGCTGTCGATGGCCAGCCCCTTCATCCGGTCGGCCTCGGCCCAGAGGATGGTCTCCAGGGTGTGCGCGGGCACCACCTCGAAGTAGTTGGTGAAGTCGAACCGGGTGGAGCCGTTGAGCAGGCCCCCGTTCGACTCCACCAGCTTGATGAACTCGAGCGTGCCGAGGTTGGTCGAGCCCTGGAACATGAGGTGCTCGAACAGGTGGGCGAAGCCGGTGCGGTCCCGCGGTTCATTCCGGAACCCGATGTGGTAGTAGGCCCCGACCGCGACGGTGGGCGCGGTGGTATCGCGGGAGAGCACCACCCGGAGTCCGTTGGGCAGGCGGTAGTAGTCGATGGGAACCGCCCGGCCCGCCTGCTGCGCGAGCGACGGGGCGGGGGTGGTGCCGAGGGCCGCGGCCAGCAGGGCGAGCGTGGCCAGCGGTCGGAAGGGCGCGAGCATGCGGGGACAGCCTCGTCGGGTGGGAAGACAGGTGTCGTACGGGACACGCGAGTGCCGGGTTTCCCGCCGGAGTATCACCCGCCGGGTGTCCCGGGGCCATGCGCCCGCCCCTCGGGGCGCGGCTGTCGGTCGTTGTTCGGGCACTGGGGCGCTGGGAGGCATGTCTCTTGCCCATGGGTGGGGGGTCGGGACATCCCCTCGGGGGCGTTCCACGCCGTTTACCCTGCCTGTCCCATGGGGAATGCCTGTGGAATTCAATCCCGCGCTGGTCATCGCCTTCGGGCTGGGCGTCGGCGTCCTCGTCGGCATGACCGGCATCGGCGGGGGCGCCCTGATGACGCCGCTGCTGGTGCTGTTCGTCGGCACGCCCCCGGTCACGGCGGTCGGCACCGACCTGGCCTACGGCGCGGTGACCAAGACGGTGGGCGGGATCAAGCACTGGCAGCAGGGGACGATCGACTTCGTGCTCTCCGCGTGGATGGCGGTCGGGTCGGTGCCGGCGGCCATCGGCGGCGTCTATGTGGTGGGGGCGCTGGAGCGGCGCCTCGGGGGCCCGGCCTTCGAGCAGGCCATGCTCTACCTGCTCGCGGTGGCCATCGCCTTCACCGGCGCCATGACGCTCATCCGCGCCATCTTCCTCAAGCAGCTCATCAGCCGCGAGCGCGATACCGTGCCCATGCAGGCCCGCCACAAGGTGGCGGCCGTGGTGCTCGGCCTCTCCGTCGGCTTCATCCTCGGCATCACCTCCGCGGGCAGCGGCTCGCTGATCGCCCTCGGGCTCATCATGATCTTCCGGCTCACCCCCTACCGGGTGGTGGGGACCGACGTCTTCCACGCCGCCATCCTGCTCTGGGCCGCGGCGATCGCCCACGTGGTGGCCGGCAACGTCGACTACGTGCTCGCCGGCACCATCCTCATCGGGTCGGTGCCGGGGGTGTGGGTCGGCAGCCACCTCTCGGTCCGGCTCCCCGCCGGCACGCTGCGCACCGTGCTCGGCGTGGTGCTGATCGGCGCCGCCATGGGGCTCGGCTCCAAGGCCGGCCTGCCCATCCCCAAGGAGGCGATCGCGGTGGTGCCGGCGGTGCTGGCGGCGATCGTGCTGTGGCAGCGCTTCCGCGACCGGGTGCCCCGCGCCGCCGCCGACACCGTGGCCCAGGAGCCGCGCGGGCACTAGGCCCCGCGGGGTCAGGGCAGCAGCGTCAGCACCAGCGACGCGTCCTCGGCGTAGTGGCCGTCGAACTCCGGGTCCGCGGCGTCATCCTGCACATCCTCGAAGGCGTAGATCTCCATGGCCAGATAGCGGACGCCGGCGGGCAGCGTGTCGGCCACGGCCACCTGCTGCCAGCTGTTGCCGGTGGTCAGCACGGTGCCGGCCACCACGCTCGCCGGGCTGGCGTAGCTGCCGGGGAAGCCGGCCGGGGTGCCGGTGTAGCCGAGCACCCGGACATCGAAGCGGGTGTCGGTGGTGGCGGTGCCCACCACGCGGTTGAACCAGGCGCTGCCGTCCACCCGGACCTTGCCGGCGTCGATCTCGGCGGCGAGCGCGGAGACGTCCACCAGCTGCCACTGCTGGCTGGAGACCGTGCCGGCGCCGGCCAGCAGGCCGCTGCGCATGAAGCGGAGCATCTGGCCCGACCGCGCGAAGATGCCCTGGTCCTGGACGAACACAGAGGCGGAATCGCCCCGCCACACGCCGGCGATGGTCGGGAGCGTGCCGACCTGGACCGGGGTGTCGAAGCCGGGGTTGAAGAGCCGGTTCACCCCGAGCCCGCTGGACAGATCAAACCGCGCCTGGACAGCAAAGGTGACATCGAAGCCGGGCTGGAAGGTCAGGGTGCAGACGGGGCCGGCGACGGCAGTGCAGCCGCTCCAGCCGGAGAAGCTGCTCACGCTGTCCGGGGTAGCTTCCAGGGTGAAGGTGCCGCCGGCGCCGGCGTCGAAGAAGTCGTCGGAGCACGGCGTGGGGACGGTGCTCCCGGCCGTGAACTGGCAGTCGATCTGCACGTTGACGTCGGGGGCCAGCACCCGGCCGTTGCCGCCGCCCGGGTTGGTCACCAGCACGGTGATCTCCTGGAAGGGCTGGTTCGGGTTGAACGGATTGCCGCTGCACGCGCCCAGCAGCAGCCCGCCCACCGCCAGCACGCCGCCCGTCGCCCAGATCCATCCCGCCCGCCTCACAGGCCGGTCATTCCGCTGACCACGCACAGGCCACTCCCGGTGATGTTCATGGGGCGGGCCGTCCGTGGCCGCCCTCAAGGGAGCAACGTCAGGGGATGCGGGGGATTCTCAGCGGGGCGGCCGGGCGGCCGGGCCGGGGGTCAGGCCGGGGTGGCGATGGCGGCGCCGCTGGCCAGCAGGCGGCGCACCTCGTCGGGGTGGAGCGGCAGCGAGAAGTAGTATCCCTGGCCCAGGTCGCAGCCCATGGCGGCGAGCGCGGCGCACTGGTCGGGGCGCTCGACGCCCTCGGCGACGGTGCGCAGCCGCAGCGCCTGGCCCAGGCCCAGGATGGCGCGGGCGAGGGCGGCGCGGTCGTCGCCGCCGGCCACCTCCTCGACGAAGGGCCGGGCCAGCTTGAGGATGTCGATGGGGAAGCGCTGCAGGTAGCTGAGCGAGGAGTAGCCGGTGCCGAAATCGTCGATGGCGATGCCGACCCCGAGCGCCTTGAGCTGCTTGAGGCGGGCCTGGGCGGAGCCGGTCTGCTGCATGAGGACGCTCTCGGTGATCTCCAGGACCACCGCCCCCGGGTCGACCCCCGACTCCCGCAGGGCACGGACGGTCTCCTGGACGATGTCGAGCTCGTGCAGCTGCCGGCTGGAGACGTTGACCGCCATGGTGAGGGGCACCGTCGGGTGCAGCTCGCGCCACTGGCGCAGCTGCCAGCAGGCGCGCCGCAGCACCCAGCCGCCCAGGTCCACGATGAGCCCGGTCTCCTCCGCCAGGGGGATGAACTGCTGGGGCAGCATGGAGCCGTAGCGGGGATGGTCCCAGCGCACCAGCGCCTCCACGCCGTGGAGCTGGCGGGTGCGCATGTCGTAGATGGGCTGGTAGACCAGGTGCAGCTCCTCCCGCTCGATCGCGGCGCGCAGCGCCAGCTCCATCTCCATCCGCTGCCGCAGGTCGGCGTACATGTGCGCCTGGTAGGTCTCGCAGCGCCCCTTGCCGCGCCGCTTGGCCGTGTACATGGCCATGTCGGCGTTGCGGAGCAGGTCGTCGGCGCTCTCGTCGCTCGCGGCGGTGGCGATGCCGATGCTGGCCGTCACGTACAGCTCGGTGCCCGCCAGCGGGAAGGTGCGCGCCATGGCGCGGGTGAGCCGCTCCAGCAGCACCTGGTGGCCGGTGCCCCCCGGCGGGTCCTCGAGGAGGATGGCGAACTCGTCGCCGCCGAAGCGGGCCACGGTGTCGGCGCTGCGGGCCGAGGCCTGCAGCCGCTCCGCCACCGCGTTGATGAGCTGGTCGCCCTCGGCGTGGCCCAGGGTGTCGTTGACCTGCTTGAAGTCGTCGAGGTCGAGGAACATCACCGTGATCGCCGTGCCCTGCCGCCGGGAGAGCGCCAGGGCGTGGCTCACCCGGTCGCGGAACAGGGCGCGGTTGGCGAGCCCGGTCAGCGGGTCGTGGAAGGCCAGGTGGGTGAGCTGCTGCTCCAGCTGCTTGCGCTCGCTCACGTCCCGGAGGTTGAGCACCAGGCCGCGGACATCGGGCTCCGCGAGGAGATTGCTGGCGATCACCTCCACGTGCAGCGGGGTGGAGCGGCTGCCGTGGAAGCGCCACTCGACCGCCGGGGTCACGCCGGGGGTGCGCAGCGCGGCGCGGAGGAAGGCCAGGGCCGCGTCGCGGGCGTCGGGGTCGAGCACGTCGGCCAGGGGCTGCCCCGTGATGCCGGCGGGATCGAGCTTGAGCACCCGCGCCACCGACGGGCTGGCGAAGCGGATGGTGAGGTCCCCGCGCACCACCAGGATCACGTCGGAGGCGTGCTGCACCAGGGCGCGGAAGCGCGCCTCGTTGCGGCGGGCCGCCGCCTCGGCGATGAGCTGGACGTTCTCCCGCACCGTGAGCAGCTGGCGGGCCACCACCAGCGCGGTGATCACCACCGCGGCCGCGGCGATCGGGCTCACCGGGTCCACCCAGGGCCGCACCGTCACGCCGAGCAGCAGGCCGTAGGTGGCGCCCACCGCCAGGTAGGGGAGCAGGCTCGAGGGCTGGCGCCGGGTGCGGCCGACGGGCGCGGGGGCGCCGGCCGGGACCGGGTGAGCCCAGTACATCTCGGCGCTGCCCACCAGCAGGATGTAGACGATCAGGTAGACGGCGTCGATCCACCCCATGATCCGCTCGCCGGCCTGCGCCACGATCAGGTCGAAGGCCAGGTCGGCGACGATGCTCAGCACCACCCCGACGATCAGCACGTGGAACGCCCGGCGGTTGCCGTCGAGCGGGCGGCGCAGCAGCGTCATCGTGACGCCGAGCAGCAGCAGCAGGCCCGCCATCGGGTAGGCCAGCGCCAGCGCCCGGTCGATGAACCGGGTGGCGGTCACGTCCATGCCCGGCCGGATGGCCAGGAACCAGATCGCGAGCCCGCCGCCCACCAGGACCGTGGCCGCGTCGATGACGAACTTCCAGCCGTCGAGACGGGTCCGCCGGATGAGCGGGAAGGACAGCAGCGCCGCCAGCGTGAAGCCGCTGTCGGCCAGGTAGAAGGGGTCGGCCCATGACACGCCGGGGCTCTCGCCGCGGCTGAAGAAGTAGCTGACCGAGATCAGGTTGCCGAGGAGCACCATGATCGCGCCGGCCCCGAGCAGTCGCAGGGCGCGGCGGACCCCGATATCGAGCGACGGATGCCGCGAGGCGAGCAGGTTGAGGACGGCGACGAGCAGGTTGAGCGGGAGGAAGGCGAGGTTGCTGACCAGGTCACGCAGCGGTTCGGTGCCGACCCCGGCCCGCTCGAAGGCCACGTAGAGCACGGCGTAGGCGGCGGTGGCCACGGTCCAGACGCCCGGGGTCGGCCGGATGGACATCACGGCCTCCGGTCCGCTGGGTCGCTCCATCGGCATCCGCTCGGCCATTGCCACTCCGGGACGGCCCCGTGGCGTGCACGCCACGACGGCCCAGGCCTCGGGGGCTGCGGAATGCAACGCCCGTGGCGAAGATCACAGGTTCAGGGGGTACCTGGGGGCCCAAGGGGGCCCCCGGTGCCGAAGGAGGGCAAGGGTGATGCCGGGACCGGAATTGAATCAGGGCTTCCAGGTGCCCTTTGCAACGGCCGGGATGAAGGTGTCGAGGCCCCGGGGGGGGAAATCGAGGGTCCGGCCCTGCTCGGCGCTCTGGTACGCGGCCATGAGGATACGCACCACGTCCAGGCCGTCATCCCAGGTGAGGATCGGCTCCTCCTTGCCCTGGAAGACCCGGACGAAGTGCCGGTTCTCCGCCTCATAGCCGTAGGCGGCGGCCTCGCTGGCCACCACCGGCATGAGCCCCACCTCGGCATTCTGCTTCTCGACCAGGTCCTCGCCGGCGCGGCCCTTGACCTCGCGGCTGAAGAAGAGCTTGAGCCCGCTGTCCAGGGTATTCCAGCTCATGGAGTACTCGGGGCCGAGCAGCTCGGCGGAGAGCCGCAGGCCGGCGCCCACGAAGCTCCAGCTGGTGCTGGCCTCGCCGAGCACGGTGTGGCCGTCGGCGGTCTCGAACTCCACCATGAGGCTGGCGAAGTCCTCGGAGGGCTGCTTTGCGTAGTCCACCTCCTTGCCCATGGTGGCCTTGAGCTTTTTCGCGTAGGCGGGCCGGGACCACTTGAGGCTGGCGATGTGCGCCGTGATCCGCTTCGGGACCACGGTATTGAGCGACTGCCCCGGCTCGGTGAGCAGGTGGCGCACCACGAGGGCGGAGTGGCACATCATGTCGTTGAGCACGCCGCCGCCCTGCAGGCTGCCGCGCCAGAACCAGGGCATGTGGGGGCCGCTGTGCTCCTCCGCGGCGCGGGCCAGGTAGGGACGGCCGGTGGTCGCGGCGCCGCGGGCCCACAGCAGCATGCGCCCGGTCTCCACCTGCGGGGCGAAGACCTGGTTCTCGAGATAGCCGTGCTTGAGGCCGGCCTTGCGCACCATGCCGAAGACGCTCCTGGCCTCGGCCACGTTCCGGGCCAGCGGCTTCTCGCAGGCGATGCCGGCGAGCTCCGCGTGGCCGCGCATGATCGGGTCGGTCAGCTCCTCGACATTCTCCACCCGCGCCTGGTTGGGGCCGCAGAGCCAGATGGCGTCGATGAGCGGATCGACCACCATCTCGGCGATGGAGCGGTAGGGCCGGCAGGGGCCGATGTCGAGCGCGCGGGCGTAGGCCGCGGCCGCCTCGGCGTTCTTCCGGTTGGGGCTCCAGACCCCGCGGATCTCGCAGTCGCGGACGGCGCGAAAGGCCTGCATGTGGAACCGGGCGTTGAAGCCGGAGCCGATGAAGCCGATGCCAAGCGGACGGGTAGCCATGGGAGATCCGTCGGCGCGCAGGACGGAGCGCGCGGGCAGGGGGTGGTGGGCTGTGGAGGCGTCGTGCAACGATGCAGCCGGTAGTCTAACCCGGCGGTGATCCACGTTCCATGCGCCCCAGGAGCTCCGCCAGGGCCGCCTGGCGCTCCGCCCGGGGCGGCTCACCGAAGCGGAGAAAGAGGGGGCGGTGCTCCCAGTCGAACGCCGACCGAGCGCCCCCGGCCAGGTAGAGCGCCAGCGCCGCGGCGTGGACCCGCAGGTGCGGCGCGCCATCCACGGCACACCAGAGCAGCGCCGCCCGGATGGCCGGCTCGGGGTGCTCCTCCGCGCGACGCATCAGCGCGTCGGCACCAATGTCGGTGGCGGGGTCCCGGAGCAGGCGCAGCACCTCGCGCTCCACGGTGCCCCGGCTCCCGCCATCCGGCGCCAGCACCGCGGCGCGCAGGCGGATCTCGGCGACATCATGCCACTCGAGCTCGCGCAGCAAGCGCGTCGCGGCCGGGAGGGCGAGCGCTGCCACCGCCTCGACCTCGCGCCAGCCGGCGCCCGGCCCCTCGAGCCGCTCGCGGAGCAGGGCCAGCGCCACCTCCTGCTCCGACGGCGTGAGTGCCCGGAGGGCCTCCAGGTCGTATCCCTCCCCCTCCCGCCAGCGGTCGTAGTCGAGCTCCAGGCTGGCGAGGAAGCGCGCCATCGCCGGCGGGGGCTCCTCCCCCGCCGGGCTCACGCCGGGTCCTCCGGCGGCAGCACGTAGCGCTCGGGAAAGCGGGCCATGCGCGGGTGGAAGAGGCGGCGCAGGGCGCGGATGTCGGCGTCGGCGTCGGCGGTGGGCCAGACCGGCGCGAGGATATCCACCACCTTCCGCGAGTAGTCCACCGCCACCGGGACGATCGGTACCCCGGCGCCGACGGCGATGCGGTGGAACCCGGTCTTCCATTCCGCCACCCGCTTGCGGGTGCCCTCGGGCGAGATGCCGAGCACCCACTGCTCCCGCGCCTGGAAGCGGTCGATGGCGGCGCCCACGGTGCCGTGGGCCGCGGTCCGCTCGATGGGCTCGCCGCCGAGCCAGCGGAGCAGCCCCGTCACCGGCCAGCGAAAGAGCGTGTGCTTGCCGAGCCAGCTCAGGCGGAAGCGGATGGCAAACATCGCCAGGATGCAGAGGGGGAAGTCCCAGTTGGAGGTGTGCGGGGCAACGATCAGGACGAAGCGGGGCAGCGGCGGCATCGCGCCCACCACCCGCCACCCGACGAGGGCCATGGTCCGGCGGGCAAGCGCCGCGCCGAAGGGCGTGCCCCGGCTGGGGCAGCCCAGCGTGGTGGAGGGCGCCGTCATTCGTCGCCGATCGGGCTGCCCGGGGGCGGCGCCAGCGGGGCCGGCGCGGTGTCGGCGGGGCCGCGCGGATGCTCCAGGAATCGGCGCAGGTCGCCGGCCAGGGCCAAGGCCTGGGCCCGGTCCGCGGCGCTCGCCGACGGGCGGGCGCGGAGCGCCTCCATCCGCCGCTGCAGCGCCTCCACCTCGGCCAGCGCGATCGCGCGCGCCTGGGGCAGGTCGGCCTCGGTGGCGAGTCGCACCAGCCGGTCGGCCACGACGTAGCGGACGCCGCGCGCCACCTCCGCCTCGTAGGGATCGCGCGGGGTGGGCCCGAACGCCGCGCTGACCACGGCCTTGAGCACCTCCGCAAGGCCCGGCGCGCCCGGCTCGAGCGCGGGCTGCAGCACCAGGCGCGCGGCGCGCTCGGTGTCGAAGAGCAGCGCCACGGTGAGGTCGGCCGCCGCCACGGCGGGCGCCACGGGATCGAAGGCCAGTCCCGTGGTGCGCCGGAACAGCTCGCGGTGCGGGTCCCAGAGGTTGGGGCGCGGCGGCAGCACCGCGAGCACCGACCGCGGCAGCGTGAGCTCGGCGGGGGCGAGGGTGCGGAGCAGCGCGGTGAGCGCGCGCTTCTGG
>Ga0268298_10005716_pt1 | contig 11550 bp, 12 predicted proteins | sample WWTPWeurt_MetaG_FD_194462 | JGI IMG/M metagenome (GOLD analysis project Ga0268298, IMG submission 194462) | Activated sludge microbial communities from WWTP in Nijmegen, Gelderland, Netherland - WWTP Weurt | ecosystem: Engineered > WWTP > Aerobic digester > Activated sludge | place... | reverse complement strand
CCGGCATTAAACCGGATGTGCTGTCATCACTGGTGGTATCGTCGTATTCAAATATTACGACTGCGCAAGATTGAAACCATCTCCAGAAATATCGAGTTGGTCAGCCGACTTCGTGGCACTTATGCCAGCGATTACACCATTCATGTAAAGCATAAGCAAAAGGAAAGAAATCGGCTGTATCTAGCCTCTAACTTCGTAAGCAACCAAAACGGCGAGATTTTTTCCCTGCAGAACCTAGCCGACCGTTCAGTATCCAATCCAGTCGTTCGCCGTGCCGAATTGATGGTTCGCATACGCGGTTTTGAAATGGTGGCTAATCATCTGGGGCACGTCGGCGAATTCTACACACTCACCACCCCTTCTCGTATGCACGCCTGCTTGCGCACCGGCGCAGCTAATCCCCGCCATGACGGCACCACCACTTTGGAAGCGCACCAGTACCTTACCCACCTCTGGGCGCTGATCCGCGCCGAACTCGATAGGCAAGAAATCCGCCCTTATGGTTTCCGAGTGGTCGAACCGCACCACGACGGCACTCCGCATTGGCATTTGCTGCTATTCATGCCGGATAAACACCGTGAAGCCGTGCGCAGGGTCATGAGTCATTACGCGCTTCTGGATAGCGGCAACGAACCCGGTGCATTAAAACGCCGCTTCAAAGTGGAACCCATCGATCCAGCCAAAGGCTCAGCCGCCGGTTACATTGCCAAATACATCTCTAAGAACATCGACGGCTATCAATTGGAGCAGGACTTATACGGTAACGATGCCATTCAGGCAGCCGAACGCATCAGCGCTTGGGCCAATACCTGGGGTATCCGGCAATTCCAGCAGATCGGCGGCCCCAGCGTCACTGTATGGCGGCAACTGAGGAAACTCGACAAAACTGACGACCCTGAACTGGAAGCCATCCGCCAATCGGCAACCGCCAGCGATTGGGCGGCCTTCATGCTGGCGATGGGCGACCCAGAAACCCCGCACAACCAGCAAGCCATCAAACCGTTTTACGATGAACCCAAAAACCTCAATCCGGTAACCGGCGATGTGTATTCACCGCTGACCGGTCGCTATGGTGACGCTGCGCCGTTACGGGTGGCCGGTGTTGTTTGGAGGGGATTGGGTTATAGCACACGTAAGCATATCTGGATGCCTTTGGTGATGGCGGACAGCGAGGACGTGACATTGCGGAGCGTGGCGCGAGACGCGCGCACGCCATGTCGCGCCGCAGCTGTTTCTCTTGGACTTGTATCAATAACTGTACCACCCCCTTTTTATCATCCGGAGGCTATCCATGAAAACCCAACTCAACATTAAAAAAAGCCTGATAAAAGACATCATGAATCCTTTTACCTTAAATGAAGCAGTGTCATTGATCTACCGTTTGGCCGTCCTTAAAAAAGACGTCATGCCACTCGGCAAAAAGTACAGCATAACGCAAATCGGTCACATTTGCGGCGTGCTGACGCTTAACGACCAGATCGAGATCGTCATCAAGTTTCATGACGAGATGCGGCAATTCACTAAGGAGGAGTTTTACGCGCAGGTGAAGCTTCTCGACGAATAGGACAAGCATCTTATTGACTGCCGTGATCAGTAGTGTATTATCAAGACAAATATTAACTGACAGGAGCACTACTGATCATGGAAACCAATCAAAGAAAACTGTTTGATCTAAATTTAAGTGAAGAACAAGAGCAAATTATTTTACAGAATATCAAAGAATTCAGGGGCGTTGGCACTACGCTTGAAAGCGCATTAGGTGCTTTGATCATGGGTCAATACTTCGGCTGGCGTGTTCTTAAAATACTCCACAATCCGTTGACCTATCGCCGCTATGAAAAGATTCTGGGCATTAAGTTTCAGGATGTTTGCCCGGAATCAACCCATTATAGCGAAACAAAGAGTGTGGGTTATGCCATCACGCAAAAACTTGGCAGTTTCTGGGCGGTTGTGATGGGTAAGCGCAAAGTAGTGGATAAGGGTTTGATCGAGGATCAAGCGGAAGTTGAAAAGCATGTAGCCAAGCATATTGCCGGTAATGACGGGGAGGAAAATAAATGAACCACTCCGACCGACAACTGGTAACCATCAAAAAATGTGCGGAACTGACGGGCTTATCTGAAAACGCCATCCGTCAGTATTTGAAAAAAGGACAATGGAGATTCGGAATACATTGGTTCAAGTCCGCGAATAAAAAAATATTTATAAACATGTCCGCAGCTAATCTATGGATGCAAGGCAAAGAGGCATAACAAAACGTGGTAATAGCGTCCAGCTATCGTTCACTTTCCAAGGTGTTCGCTGCCGGGAAACTATCCCTATGCCACCAACCAAGACCGCTCTGAAAGAGCTAGGCCTTAAGCTGCAAGCCATCAAGCACGAAATCAGCATCGGCACCTTCGATTATTTCCGGCACTTTCCGTATAGTAGGAAAGCCAAGGAATTCAGGAAAACCCGCCCCGATCTCTACACGATCAAGGAAGCGCTTATTAACTGGCTGCGTCACAATCAAGCCAAACTTCAGACCAGCACATTGCAAGACTATAACAGCGCCATCTATCATCATTTGATTCCAACCTTTGGAGATCTCACCATTGCCGAGCTGACCGCTAGCAAAGTCAAAGAATGGTTATCCGAACTCCCGTGCACCAACAAAAGAAAAGGCAATATCCTGATCCCGCTGCGCCAAACGTTCGAGGAGCTTTATCATGACGAAATCATCGACAAAAACCCGCTAACAAGGGTCAAGAATCTGCCCAATAAAGCCCGCGAACCCGAACCTTTTACACAAGAGGAAGTTGCCAAAATCCTTAACGAACTCACCGGCCAAGCAAAAAACCTGATTCAGTTTGCGTTTTATTCAGGGCTTAGAACTTCCGAATTGATCGCGCTTCGTTGGCAGGATGTCGACTTTGAAAACAAACGGGTATTTGTAAAAAGCGCTTATGTCAGAGGACAATTGAAAGACACCAAAACCAAATCTGGGAAACGTGAAGTCACATTACAACCGCAAGCAAAAGAAGCATTGCTCAATCAACAAACTTTCACAAAACAACAAAACGAAAATGTTTTTCACGATCCAGACACTCATCAACCGTGGAGAAACGATCAACCTATCCGCAAAAAAGTTTGGATTCCGGCGCTGAAGCAAGCCAATATCAAACCCGTCACACTTTCGCTTCCATGCTTCTTTCAAGGGGAGAAAATCCCATGTTTGTGGCTCAGCAAATGGGACATAAGGATTGGGGACAGATCAGAAAAGTTTATGGGCGATGGATTCCTTCATCAAAATAATTGTCAAAGTCCCATAACGGGACTATTATCCCATTCATGAGAATTATCGCTCTGTCGACCTTGAAAGCATTCTGGGAAGAAAACCCGTCTTATACCGATGCAATTCAACCGGCACTTGCTTGGTACCGACATGCATTAAAAGCAAACTGGACAACGCCTACAGAAGTAAAAGCGGATTTCAAAAGTGCAAGTATTCTCAAAGACGGCAGAGTCGTATTCAATATTGCCGGTAATAAATACCGGCTAGTGGTATGGATTAACTACGCTTACAGCATCGTTTATATCCGTTTCATAGGCACTCATGCCCAATATGACCGGATTGATGCACAAAAAATTTAGCACCAGGAATAACAATATGGACATCAAACCCATCAAAACCGATGCTGATTACCGTGCAGCGCTGAAAGAGGTGGAATCACTCATGACGGCCAAACCTAACACGCCGGAAGGTGAGAAACTGGATATTATGGTCACGCTGATCGAAGCCTATGAACGCAAACATTTTCCGCTTGATCTTCCCGATCCAGTTGAGGCCATCAAATTTGAAATGGAACAGAAAGGCTTAACAGTCAAAGATCTGGAACCGATGATCGGGAAGAGCAATCGCGTCTATGAAGTCTTGAACCGCAAACGCGTCTTAACGCTAAGAATGATCCAGAAACTGCACCAAGAACTCGGTATTCCAGCGGAGTCTTTGATAAAAAAGCCTGTTGAAACGGGCTCGGCATAAACATACTATATTTAACTTTTCCCTATGAACGAATGAATGACACAACTCCAACTATATTTTGTTGTGATCAGTGAAAGTAAATTTATTCATATGATCGACTAATGTTAATGATGACTGATCTTGAGCCAATCCTCTGGGGAGCTATACTCTTTTTACTCGGCCTTCTAACCTCAAGTTATTTACCATCTTATACGAAGGAAAAAGCAAAGAATCTTGCGACAAAAGAAGATATTGCAGAGATCACTAAGAGGGTAGAAAGTGTTCGAGCTGATTTCTCAAAAGAATCTCAATTATTAGAGAAGCGACGCGAGGTTTATGAAAGAATATCAGATTCACTGCGTATTTTTATCGACGGTCATCATAATTGTTCCCAACAACAAAATGCTTTCCACTCCGCTTATTCAGCATGCTGGCTTTGGGCGCCCGATGAAGTTTTAATAAAATTAAATAAATTCATTGAGATGCAAAAAAATAATGCTGCAAATGGGAATGAAATGCACAGCCAAGAAGAATTGAAGCAGATATACTGCGAAATAATTCTGAGTATGAGGAGAGATGTAGGTTTCTCAGAAACGACAATAGACAAAGAAACATATGCATTTGTAAAGTTCTAAGATGTAACAATGGTTATGAATGACACAAAAATAACAAAGGTAATTAATAAATGATTGATATATCAAAAGATGACCAAGGTTCGATTCCCGCCGTCGCTTGTTTCAGTACGTCATAAATCGCTGGTCGGCTGACGTGGAAATGTTCTGCCAGCTGCAACAGTATTCTCCTGAATACTGTAAACAATGCTGGGAATTCTTACATCTAATGTAATATATACGAAAAATGCCTTACCATCAGGAATAGAGTGTTTCATAACATAGTTAATTTTTACTAATTCATTATTTTTTAATAAAATTCATAATAAGAAACTCAGAATATAAGCATAAATGTACGATTGCTTTCCCCCCGTTCAAGTACACGGGAGACTATAAATACATGCCTTTCAGTGATGTGGCGGAAACCATAGTTGCAATTAATTGTGAACAACTCCATCAATCCGGAACGAACTTCAGCACATTGCCGTTGATGCAGTAGCGCTTATAGCTCGGCGGCGGGCCGTCGTCGAAGACGTGGCCGAGGTGGATGCCGGAGCTGGCGCTGCGGACTTCGATGCGGTTCATGCCGTGTGAGAAATCGTCGTGCAGCGTTACCGAACCTTCGACGGGATCGAAAAAGCTCGGCCAGCCGGTGCCGCTGTTGAATTTTGCCTGGCTTAGAAAAAGCGTGGCGCCGGTGATCGGGTCGACAAATTTTCCGGGGCGTTTTTCATCCAGAATGGTCGCGGTGAACGGCGGCTCGGTGCCTTGCGCAAAGGCGACTTTCTGCTGTTCCGGCGACAACAATTGAAAACCCAGCCACTTCCAGAAATTGGTTTGTTCTCCGTTATACCCCGTGTAGCGGGTGACTTCCTTGCCGTTCCGGAACAGCACGATGGTGGGGGCGGCGAACAGCGGTTTTTCCAGCGTCCATCCGGCAGGCGGATTGGCGTTCAGCGTGGCCACGACCGGCACTTCGGATTGCCAGCGGCTGAGGATATCTTCGTCAAATTGCTTGCAGAATTCGCAATGCTCGGCTTCGAATATGACCAACTGCTGGGCAAAGTTCAAATCCTTGCCGTCCAGCGGTTTCATGCGTGTAGCCGTTGCTGCATCGGCTGCAACATTGGTTTGTGTAATTTTCGGATCGCTTGCGGGATATTTCACGCCCGTGCCGCCGAGACCGCAGTAGCCGTTGGGGTTTTTTTGCAGATAATTTTGATGATATTCCTCGGCGGTGATGTAATTTTTCAACGGCAGGATTTCAGTGGTAATCGGGCCGTATCCAGAGGTGTTCAGCGCCTGCTGATAAACTTTTTGAGTATTCAGCGCTAGGTCTTTTTGGGACTCGTCGTGATAATAAATGGCGCTGCGGTAATTGCTGCCGACGTCGTTACCCTGGCGGTCGCCCTGTGTCGGGTTGTGATTTTCCCAGAATTTCGCCAGAACGGTTTCCAGCGTGACTTTTGCCGGGTCGAAAGTGACTTTGATCACTTCAGCATGATTGCGTGCCGTTGTCCGGCCCGCGCTTAACATCCGCTCATGATTCAATATCTGCTGATAACCGACGCCGGGAAGATCACCGCCTGCGTAACCGCTTTCTACGTCGAGCACGCCCGGGACCTCGCTCATGCGCTTTTCGGCGCCCCAAAAACACCCCATGCCGAGGACGATGTAATCCGTTTTGATAGTGCTATTCCGATCGGTAGGTGTCACGTTTTTCTCCATTGCATAGGCTGTCAGAATACATAATAAACCGGCGATTGCCGCGATAGTCTTTTTCATGATAAATCTCTAAGGTGTAATTGAGACAAATTTTCGACATTGGGGGCGTTGCTGAGGTTCATCGACAGAGGATGTGTGGGTGCAAAATTGTTTGAGCCTGTATGGCACCGGGGCTTTTATAAGCAACGTCGTCGCTGGTATTAATAATGGTCTCTCGTGCTTGGCAATTCATTCTTTCGCAATAGATGCGTGTGAAATTGTGATTTCAACCACGCCTTCCTGGTAATTTTTAAAGATGACTGCATGCACTGATTACGTTCATGGTTCGACTGGCTCACCACGAACGTAATTATTGGGTGTGATCTGCGCCGGATCGCGAACTTATGGAGCGATCCGGATATTGGTTAAATTTTTTTCAAATCAATTAATTTTGATGAAACTGCCGTCTTGCTTGATCCAAAATTCATTGGTGAACGCATCGTAGATCGATTCGGCGTCGGTTGCGAAGCAATCGGCAACGGTTTGGCTGGTGACGGTGTCTTTAAGCGCCAAGGTTACCGGCGGGGTGATGGTGACGCCTGGTATGCCTGTGGGCAGGCTGCCGAATGAATTGGTGATATCGAAGCAGGTGTCGGAATTGATAATCAGATTGGTTGCTTCGGCGGGAGCGTTGACGGTGCAATGTTTGCCGCTGGCGAAGCTGCTGGCCAAGGATTCAAACGGATTGGGAATGCCGGGAATCGAAATGGTGATGCCGTTGATCGCCGAAGAAGTCACGTTGGTCGATGTCAGCATGGATATTCCGGATGCAGCGGTCTGTTGCGGTGTCTGGCAAAAGCTATTACTGTCGGGGATCGGAATGCACTGGCCGTTGGTGGTTACGTTGACGACATTGCCGCTTTGCGTATAGGTTAATCCGGTTGGCGCGTTGGCGGTGTTACACGCCGGAATACTGCCGTTGCCGCCGGAATTGTTGATCTGGGCGATTAAATCCGCTAACGGTGAAACGATGGTTGGATTATCGCCCCACGGCCCGCCCATGACGTAAACCTTATTGTCGCCTTTGTTCACGCCTGCATAAATACCGGTATCCGGATAAAAGCGGAACAGCCAGGGTTCGATGCTTTGCGTTGCTTGATGATTGGGAAAATACGCGGGATAGGTATTTTCGGCCCAATTTAATAAGGTTTCGGTGTCGCTGCTTAGATCGGCAAAAGCAGGGTTGAAGTTACCGGACAGAATAATGGCATAGATGCCTATTGCAAATTTTTTCGGGGCATTTTTCATCGAGTAATCTCCTTTTTTTATTAAAATAATAACCCGAAGAATATCATATTCTTCGTGGGGATTGGCTCTGCGGGCGTTTCCGCAATGTTTTAGTATTTGTAATCATTGATGAATTACGCGCTGGAGATCCGGACACGTAAAATAGTTTGTGCCCGGTCATTTGCAACCTGTTCTGAGTTTTTCTACGGCTTCCAGTGTTTTTGGAAAGCATCCCGGATATGTCTCACCGCAGCGTCGTAGCGTAACTGGTATTGCTCCGAATATGCTTTGTTGCCGGTATATAAGATATGCGCCTTGCCGCGCGTGTCTTCATCGACCGCGATCTCATTGTGATGCGGCAGTAATCCACGTCCCGGAAAGTCTTTCTTTTTCACTAGATCGGGCGGAATGAACGTAAGTGCTTCGGCGGCACCGTGAGTATCGCCTTTTTGCGCATAGCGGCCGGAAATGATTTGCCCTTGCCAATATTGGGCGGCATCCGCAGCCGTTCCTTTGTTGAGATTGGTGTTCCTGGAAAAATTCTGAAAATCGAAGGATGATCCTGAACCGTAATCTGGTTTCTGCGCTAGGCTGGCATCCGGATGATCGGGATCGAATAACTGCAAATTGCCATTGCTTACCGATCCGAAATGGCCATAACTGGTATGCGCGTAAAAATCCGCTATCGCATGCGCGGCGAGATGAAATGCATTCAGGTTTTTCAGGCTCTCTTTTTCAAATTGCGCCAGCCGGTCTTTGACTAAATTCCAACCGTCGGTGATGTAGCCATTATCGAAGTGATCCCTTGGATCATAAGATCCGGGTAGGTCGACATCGTCAACGGTTAGGCTTTTCTGCCATAAAACACTGGTGAAATGCCGGTTGAGCGAATTTAAAACCCAAGGCGGGCAAATATCGGCTGAGAGCGCTTTGTTCAGTACACTTTTATGGACCCATCCGGCAAATTCCGGATGCAGGCTCGACCAATCGCGTTTTAAATCTTCCGATATTTTCTTTTTATACACTGAGGGCTGCTGTGTTTGCCATAAGTGCACGTCGTTGAACAGATAGAAAGGCACATACTCGGCTTTCTCCGGCAGATCTTTTTTGACTTTAGTCTGTTTTTGTATTTTTTTCGCATGAGCGGGTTCGATGGCTTGCCAGTGACCGGCTTCATCCTTGTACATGACCCAGACATGATCGAAGTCATGCTGTTTTCCTTTCGTCCATGTTCTGAATTTCCCCAGCGCCACTCTGACATTGAACGAACTGATGCCGCTGGCCAGCAATAATGATGCGATCAGTAATGCGCGATCCTCGCAATCGCCCGATTTAAGCGCGAGCGTTTCTTCTGGAAACTGCCACGGATCAAGACCGTTTGTCGGTGTGTATTCAATTTCCTTGGCGACGAATTCGGCAATGACATTTGCCCGGAAATCGAACGATCCCGGATCTCTGGAGCGGAAAAACTCCCAGCTGGCGTGCGGTAGTTTGGCGATGAATTTTTTAATCTCTTTTTCCAAGGTGCGGCGCATCACCACATTGCGCTCGCTTACTAGGAATTCCCGTACATCGATATCGTAATTGCCTTTGCTGTGACCTACCGGGGGACGCGATGAAGGAACGATGGATTCATGAACGATACGCTCTCCATCCCAGTTCCAGTTGTGTGACCGGGAAATCTTTGAAAATGAGAAACACATGTTTTATTCTCCTTCACGAGTAGGTGGTCAGAACGGATACCTAACTTAACACTCTTATTATTTTCAGCATGACAGATCTGTCACATTCATACAATCGTGAATTCGGGAATTCACGGATAACAGACTCATTTTAATGGCATTCGCTATTCCGGAATCTATCGAAAGCGGTGATTATTCTGGTGAGAAGCGTATTTAACCGGTAAGAAGTGGTAGTGTATGTTTTACCTTGATCAACAATCCGTGAGGTTCTTATATCATGAAAAATATTTTATCGATCTTAGCAATGGCTGCCGGGATACTTTTATTCAGTAATGGAATCAATGCATCAGGCTATGCAAACAAAACTGAATCCGGAGGAGAGGGAGTTGGTTCTATGATCCAAGCGATCAAGCATGCGGAAATGGCGAGAACGCATAAAGCGCATGCCGAGCATATTCTTCAAAACGCGGAGAAAAGCCTGGAGTATGCCAAGAAGGCTGAAGCGGAAGCGATAGAAGGCGGAAACGACAAGGGAAGGAGACCTATCACCGAATCCATCCGGCATTTGGTCGAGGCGATCAACCACGCCAAAATGGGGCATGCCGATATCGCCGGTGAACATATTACCGATGCGCTAGAACAGATGCATCAATTTGCCACCCAGTGAGTACATTGTATATTGATCACGCTATCCTGATAAAACATCGAATTGACTATGTTGTTCAACAGAATAGCGTGAGCGTGATCAACGAATTAAGGCTGTTTTACTTTACGCAGGTAGGGTTTTAGTGTTGTCCAGCCTTGGGGATAAATCTTCTGCGCTTCTTCATTGCTGACCGAAGGCACGATGATGACATCGTCGCCTTGCTGCCAGTTCACCGGTGTTGCCACCTTGTGTTTCGCGGTTAGCTGCATGGAATCGAGCACCCGCAAAATTTCATTGAAATTACGGCCGGTTGTCATGGGATAGGTCATCATCAATTTGATGTTTTTATCGGGGCCGATGATGAAGATCGAGCGCACGGTTGCGTTCGTCAACGCGGTCCGCCCTTCCGCCGAACCCGTTTCATCCGCGGGAAACATATTGTAGAGTTTGGCGACGTGCAAGTTCGTATCCGCGATCACCGGGTAACGAATGGGCGATCCGCCCACTTCTTCAACGTCTTTCAGCCATTTTTCATGATCAGTAAGCGGATCGATGCTCAGCCCGATGATTTTAGTATTCCGTTTATCAAACTCGGATTGGATGCTGGCCATATAACCTAATTCCGTTGTGCAAACGGGCGTGAAATCCTTAGGGTGTGAGAAGAGTACCGCCCATTTGTCTCCAATTCATTCGTGGAAATCGATCTTTCCGTGCGTGGTATCTACTTGAAAATTGGGTGCTTGATCATTAATGCGCAATGACATGGATAACTCCTTGGTTTTAAGTTGATTAAACGTATGGATCAATGATAGTTCAAGACTTAACAGGTTGCGTGGGCTAATCGGGGAGGTTTGTACACAAAGTAACCTGGATCGCCCCCGTCATGAAGCTGAATCACAGTATATTTGAAATTGTTTGGAATGGATCATAATTCGTCGATGCGGCTACCGGCAATAAACGGCTAGCAATCACATCAGCGTATTACAAAAAGTGCAAAATACCGATCAGCGACGCACCGCCAACCGCATAGATGAGCGGGCTATCCCAGGTATGCGGAGAAAAAGCCTCAGCCAGGGTAATCAGAATCGGCACTGTGAGCACAGCGGCGATGAATTGGATCGGACTGAAATAGGAATGGAAGGCTAAAATTGCGATAAGAGTTGTTATGAATACGCATGCGCTACCGGCATAACTACGAACGTATTTTTCCTGGGTAAAAAGCGCATAAGTCGTATATTTTCTTTTTCCGAATTTTATCCCCACCGGTTCGGCAAGACCATCGCCGACGCCATTGGCAATAATGATGATCATGATAACCGGCAGCAGCGCATGACTTTCGAAGTAGGCCAGCAAGGGAATGAGCACCAAGTAGCTGGCAATAAACTGGGTATAAAGCCAAGTCAGCGTTAATGGCCTGTCTTCCGGCCGGTCAAACGAGCAAAACATCACGGATAACACCCTGACCCTATTACGCACGGGTGCTATAAAAAGTGTCAGAAAAATAATGGCACAGACTAAATCGATGAAAAATGTCGCTGCGCTATAGGGGTAGTCAATGACCATCGACAGCAAAGTTGGCAGGAAGAAAAAAGCAAAATGATTGATTTTTCTTGTGTA
>Ga0268298_10005715_pt1 | contig 11550 bp, 10 predicted proteins | sample WWTPWeurt_MetaG_FD_194462 | JGI IMG/M metagenome (GOLD analysis project Ga0268298, IMG submission 194462) | Activated sludge microbial communities from WWTP in Nijmegen, Gelderland, Netherland - WWTP Weurt | ecosystem: Engineered > WWTP > Aerobic digester > Activated sludge | place... | reverse complement strand
AAGGTGGATTCATTAGTATCTTTATCCCTTGGTTCTGGCAACTTGAGTATAGACGTGATGGTGAAGTTCTAACAGATGATGATAGAGAATATGGAGCATTATTTGATTTAGACGAACAGCAAATGATGTGGAGAAAATACAAGATAGCTGAGCTAGGTGGAGATGTACGCTTATTTATGCGTGAGTATCCATCTTCTCCAGCAGAAGCTTTTAGTGTATCTGATGAAAAAAGCTTAATCAATAGTAAGTTTGTACAAAGAGCACGTAAAGCTATCCTAGAACTAGATACATCAGCACCTAGAATAATAGGTATTGATCCTGCTAGATTTGGCAGTGATGCTACCAGTGGTTCACTACGTCAAGGGCGTATAGCTGAATCAGTCTTGAAGGTAAGAGGTAAAGATACTATGTCTGTTGTAGGAGAAGTTATACAACTAGATAAGAAATATCATCCAGATGCTATCTTCGTTGATGAGGGCGGCATTGGTGCAGGTATCTATGATCGACTAAAAGAGATTGGATATAAGAATGTATTTAGTGTCAACTTTGGACAGGAAGCTTTAGACAAGAAGAGATTTGTCAATAAACGTGCAGAGATGTGGGGGCTAATGAACGAATGGATGCAAACCACAGTGTCTATTCCTGATGAAGATAAACTAGAGATTGATTTATGTGGTTTACAATATTCCTATGATAGTTCAGGAAGACTCAAATTAGAAAGTAAAGAGGATGCAAAGAAACGCGGTATTAGTTCTCCAGACGATGGAGATTCACTAGCACTAACCTTTGCTATGCCTGTCAAGAAGCATCAATCAAAACACTTCAATGCAGTAGTCTCAACAGTACCCGGTTTCACATAAATAAGGATGATATTATAAATGTTTCAATATTCTAAGGATTAATATGACTATATTCAATAGAAAGACTAGTGCTTATGTAGCCGACTTTCAAGCAGCACAAAACCCTTGCAATCTATATGGATTCACAGTATATAACTCAGGGGGTACACAGATATTCTTACAACTCTTTGATGAAGCTACTACACCCGCTAACGGAGCTACACCAGATGTATTTTATACAGTGGCGGCAAACTCAGAGAAGCTCTTCTACTTTGGTGAGAAGGGTATGCCACTATACAATGGATTATATTTTTGTAACAGTACCACTGATATCACTAAAACGTTAGGTGCAGGTGTGTGTTGGTTTCATGTTCAAGTATCCCCAATGGAGAATAACTAAATGCCATTATCTACAGGAGGTGCAGGAGGAGGTGGTGGTGGAGGTGGAGGTACACCCCCTGCTGGATCAGTTACGAATACAATGCTTGCAGCAGCATCAGCTAATAGTCTTTTAGGTAATCCAACACCCGGAGTGGTTTCCCCCACAAATATTTTAATTACTGAAAACCAAATAGCAGGAAGGGAAACAGGAGAAAACTTACAAGGGTTAAACCTTTGGTATAACTTATATACAGATAGTCATAATCTATTTGCAACCATGGGGAGTTTGTTTAAATTCTCCACTGGGGTAGTAGATAATGATCCAGGTGTAGGTAAGTTTAAATTCAACTCTGCTACATTAGGATCAATTAGTAAGTTATGGATAGATGATACAGACTTTAAGAATAATGGTTTTGCAACTAAGATTAATTCTGCTACAACAGCAGATATTATAGTATATCGATCAACAGCAAATCCTCACACTACCTTCGGTGTGTTGATGCTTACATCTAGCACAATAGTTAATAAGACTGGTTACAGAGAAGTATCTATTGCACATAAAGCAGGAACATTACCAACAGACTTAGAATTGTGTGAGATAGTACATTTACCCGTTGGACATATTGTTGCTGGATTCTCTGGAACACAAGGTGATAAAGCTGGGGTAAGAAGTACCTTCATTACTGACTTAAACAACACCAATGTTACTGCTGGTAAGATTGCATTTAATAATGCAAGTTTGGGACTTGTTACAGAAATCTATGTTAATGAAACTGGGCAAGGCTCAATAGATTTAACCACATGGTATGACACAATGACTGTGAAAGGTTATATCTATCTGTCTAGCAATACTAATTCAGATATAAGCCAAGCTATATATCAAATATCAGGGGATGTGATTGATACTGGTGCTAAACGCACTATACCAGTTACATACTTAGCAGGTACTAATAACTTCTCTAATAATGAAGAGATAGTTGTTAATTATGTTCCTGGAGAGACTGGTAGCGCTGTATATACTCAGTTGTCAGATGTACCTTCACCAGCTACTAATAATAACATGGTGGCCATTGTACGCAATCCAGGTAACAATGCTTCTTTCAACCCTGTACCTTGGAGTGTCTTTTCAAATGGTACAATATGGAGAACATTAAATGGTTTAGCAATGCTAGGTCATTTTAATGATGGTGTTAAGTATATACAAACAGCTACACAACCATCAGCTATAGCATCAGCTAATGGAGGTGCGTCAGTTTCTCTGACAGTTACAGGTCATGGGCTTACTACTGGTACTACATGGGCAGGATATAATTTACCTGTTGCATCTGGTACAGGATGGACAGCTAACACTGGATATCCAATTGAGACAGTAACAGATGCTAATACCATTGTTGTTACAGCAGCATTTGCTGGTAAAGGTACACCAGTTTTAAAGTTAGCAAACGAAGATATTATTGTACATCAAATAACAAGTCCATGGTTGAATACTCAATCACTTGTACGTATCTCTGCTGTTATGACTGTACCAGCGGGAAATACCAATGTTAAAAGACTTAAAGTTAGATATGGTACTCAAGAAATATATAACTATAACTTAGGGCTAGGTGCAACTGTAATTGGTACTAGAGCACAGATTGGTCTAAACAACAACACGAATAATACAGAAACACAGATGTGGTCAGCAGGTAGTGCTTCAGGTGTGGGTACTATAACAGCAACTCCACCAACAAAGTATAACATTGATAATAGTATCTATCAAACAATTGAATTTAGAATGATGGGAGCTGTTAATGAACCCATGACATTAGAGAGTTGGGATGTTCAAATATGCCTATAACACTAAAGAAATCATCAGTTTACAGTAGACCTAAAGTTGTTGATCCTACTCCATGGGTACCAGATCATCCAGAGTTACCACCAACGATAACGATTAATTATCCTACAGCAGGTGCTACATTATCTGGTAGTTCTATTGTATTCCTTGTAACAGCAGCAGACGATAATGGTTTAGCAGGTGTGCAATATAAACTAGATGGGACAGATATAGGGGCTGAAATAACATTAGCACCCTATTCTCTAGCCTGGGACAGTACTACTGTTGCCAATGGTAGTCACACATTAGTAGCAACTGCTAGGGATATATCAGGTAATAGTACAGTGAGTAGCTCCATTACATTCACAGTATCGAATGTAATTACACTACCTGATGTTATTGTTACTAACTTAACGTATTCCGGAGGTGTCTTTACGAGCACTGTAAAAAACACAGGTACAGAAGCCACTCCTTCAGACAAGGTAATTGGTGTGGGTTATAAAGTAGATGGTGTGTCTGTTACATGGGGTAGCACTGCAACACCCTTAGCAGCAGGTGCAACCACAACAATAGGTACACAAGGTGGTAATTATACAATTCCAAGTGGAACACATACTATCTCTGCTTTAGTAGATGATATTAATAGATTCTCTGAGCTTGACGAGAGTAATAATGCTTACTCTACTTCTATCACAATAACAACTGGTACGGATGATGCAGCAAGTAAGTTCTATCCAGGACACTACATGAAGATGGAAGGTTGGCAAGTAGAAACATCTAATGGTGTACCTAAGAAAATAGGTGGAAACTCTCTAGCTACAATTATAGGTACAGCAGCAGGTAATTATAAAGATGGTGAATTATATACAATACCTGCTTTACGTGGTATCAAATGGACATTCGCTTGGGGGGAAGTAGAGACAGCAGCCGATACAAGTAGCTGGCAACAAATGAATACTATTAACTATATTATTCAGCAGTTGCATGCTTTTAAATTAGCTAATCCAACAATGCCAACAAAACGCTTAATGATTGGTTTTGGTATGAAAGGTGGCCCAGTTTCTTCAATATTACCTTATGATATGAGGGGCTTAAAGGCAGGAAGTACTACATTATACACATATGCTTGGAAGCACTCTGCTGGTGGTTACTATCCGAAACTCTGGGATGCTACAGTACAAAGCAGATTGGCTAGTTTTATACAAAAGCTTGCTAACTATGTAATACCTGGTGTTGATGGAAAGACTTTTGATGCCAGTGATTATTTATGCCAAATAGGATCATTAGAGAGTGCTACTGAATCTGCTGCATCTGGTTATGATGGAGGAAGCTTAGTATCTTATGAGATAGGATTACGTAACTTCGTAGGACATTTAAAAACTCATTTCATAAAAACCCCTGTTGTGTTCAGTCTTAATTATGCTAAAGACTTTGTACATGAATGTATAACAGGTATTAACTCAGGCGGTTGGCCTGGGCTAGAATCTAAGAAAATTGGAATCAATACACCAAATGGTTGTTTAGCTGGAGGACTAGTTATTAATGGTACTCCACCTGGATCATTTCCGGGGATTCTTAAATACTTCATGGGTGATCAACTGATAGCTGCTGGAGTAACAGAGAATTATGTTGGGTCTATTGCATTAAATCCTGAAGTTCAGGGTGATGACTACTATGCATCTGATGGGTATGACGCAAGACAAAGAGTTAAAGCTGAAGCACTAAAACCTTCACCAAACTATACTTACATAGATGATCAATATGATTTTCCAAGTTATGAAAGTATATATATAAGACAAAGAGACACATTACATGCCAATTTTATCACATGGCAAAGAACACAGCCATTTTGGGATCAGCTAACTACTTATAAAGAGTCTTTGAAACTGGCAGATGGTTCTTCAGTGCTACATACATTCCCAGGTAATAGACCAAGTGTAAAAGCTTTTCTACAAACGAATGAGGCAGTTAACTCTAATGTAGCAGGTGGATTATCTACATTAAAACCAACTAACTTTTTATAATGGATGAGATAAACGTAGAACTACTAATAGAAGATCTTGAGAAGAAAGTATCTGAGCGGAAAGAACAAAGGTTTGCTACATTACAAAACAAGATAGCAAAGCTACGTGATAAAGCTGTGAATGATAAGAAAGCTTCTAAGATTGAAACGATATGGCTAGAAGATATTGAATATACTGAAGGTATAGATGATTACAATAGAGACGAAGTAACTTATATCAAGCCACATTACGATGGTAGTCTCGAACGTAAGTCTAATCCAGCATCAAATCAATGTACAGCTTTTTTTAACATTACAAGACAATTTGTAGAAGCAGCTTCTGCTAGAGCAGGAGATATTCAAATACCATCGGGTGGCTGGAATTGGGGAATTAAGAAAACCCCTGTAGATGAAGATATAAATCCTGAGCAGAAAGATCCAGTAAATGTGGATAAAACCATTAAGGGTGAGAAACGTATTAAAGATTGGTTAGTGGAAAGTAGATATCACAAAGAATATCGACGTGCTATTGACTGGGCAGCTAAGATAGGCACCGGAGTATTAAGAGCACCTTATGCAGAGTTTAGAAAGAACAAAGCTATGGTTAATGGTGTTCTAGTAGAGAAAGAAGAAATAATCCCTGCTGTTAAATGTGTCAATCCTTTTAATATATTTCCAGATATGGATTGTTTGGATGATATTCACAAAGGTGATTACATGTTTGAAAAGGATCGTATAACTAGAAAAGGTTTATCAGATTTACGAGATGATCCTTCTTACATGCATGAAAATCTTGAGAAAGTTCTTAAAGAGAAACCAATAAAATCTATCAATGAAGATACCAGAGACGAAGGTGATATTTATGAGATATGGTTTTATACAGGTAATCTGGATATCAATGATATGGATCTTGTTGATGAGAGATTCTGTGAAGAGCCAGAATATGATGTTGTAGAAGGTGAGGTAGAACTACAGGAAAATAAAAAGGAAATAGAATATAAGTCTGTGCAAATAGTAATGGTAAATAACACCATTATTAAAGCACATATGAATCCTTTAGTATCAGGAAACTTTCCTTATTATTTCCTCTGCTGGCAACGACGAGATGATAGTCCCTTTGGTATAGGTGTTGCTAGACAAGGAAGAGTTGCTCAACAGCTCCTTTTATCCTCTGCACGTAATCTTGTAGATAATATGGGATTAAGTTCTATGCCAATGATTGGTATGAGACGTGAGGGTGTTACCCCTGCTGACGGAAAATGGGAATTAGCAAAGGGTAAAGTATGGTGGTTAACTGATGACAACATCAGAAACATCAATGAAGCTATTCAAGTATTAGCAATACCTTCTATGCAGCAAGAACTTCAGAACATTATGCTTATTGCAGGAAAAATGTTTGAAGATGCTACTGGCGTTAACTCATTACTACAAGGACAACAAGGTGCAGCTCCTGATACTGTAGGAGGGATGGAACTACTACACAAGAATGCTTCAGCTCTTTTAAGAAGAATTGGGCGTATTTGTGATGAGGATGTAACAGAACCTTTAATCCTAAATTACTATGATTGGTTATTGCTGTATGGTGAAGATGATGAGAAGGGAGATTTTGAAATAGAAGCAATTGGAGCAAGTGTTCTTGTAGAAAGAGAAATACAGGAAATGCAAGCTCAAACTTTGCTTCAGTATTCACAAGATCCTAGTTATGGTCTTAGTAAGTCTAAGATTATGGCTAAAATTGTAAATGACTGGGGATTCTCTCCATCTGAAGTAATGATGGATGAAGAGGAGAAACAACAACTACAAGAAGCTCAACAGCAACAACAACCAGATCCTAAAATAGCCATTGCTCAGATGAACGTTGATAAAGATATGGCAATAGCTGAGAAACGTAATCAGGTGGAGCTACAGCGCATTAAAACAGATACAGATAGGGATACTGTCTATTCTGAAATGCAAGCGAGTAGAGACGCTGCCACACAGCAATACAACCTTGCTAAATTGGAATTAGAAAAAGAGAAAGCTCAACTAGATAGAGATCTTGAAATGCTTAAATATGCACAACAAGAAAAAATCTCTTTAGATAAAGTGAAAGCAGATCTTTCTAAGAAAGCCATGGATATACAAGCTACCAAGGAACTTGCTTCTTTAGAAGCCCCTGCTAGTAGACTTCCAACACCCCCAGTAGAACCACCACAACAAGCCCCTATAGGGAAAAGCTTTACTAATTAAAAATGGAACAACCTAAAATATTTACATTAACAGATATTGAGAAACAAGGCCATCTGTGGAAAAGATTAAAGAAATATTTAGAAGATGAGAATGAAAAAGACAGGTTAAGAAATGACAACATGTCTTTAACCCAAGAAGATACTTTAATAATTCGGGCAAGGATTTCTATCAGAAAATCCTTACTCAACCTAGACAATTGACCAAAGGCCAATAATGACACAAGAACTAACAGAAGATCAAATAATAGAAGCTGCTACTAATAAACAAATGGGTATTGAAGCTGGTGTAACTCTCGAAGAACCTGTGATAGAAACAACAGAGACTACACAAGAAACCACTGAAGAGCGACAACCAGATGAAGCACCAGAACCTAGTATCAACGATATTATTAAAGAGCTACGTGAAGATAATGCAAGGCTTCGTAAAACAGTAGATAAGACCAATGGTACTTACGGTAATGAATTACAGAAGCTACGCTCTCAACTTGATACATTTTCTAAGTCAAAACCAAGTCAAATAAAACTAGATGGGTTAAACATCGATAATCCTGCATTTGCAAAGATTAAAGAAGATTATCCAGAACTTGGTCAAGCTATTGTAGACGGCATGAGGCAAGCACTTACGATAGAAGATCTTCAGCAAGAAGAAGAAAAAGAAGCAATTACAAAAGTAGAAGATAGTGAAGAACCTGCAAAGACCTTTGACCCTTTCAATGTTGAATTGGCCATGAGAGAACTTCGTAAGGATCATCCAGATTTCGAAACTGTAGCTAGATTTAGTGTTAAACAAATTGCTCCAGGATTAAACAAGGTTGAATGGAAAGATAAGAACTTTGGAGAATTCGTTGAAGCGTTAGAAGATGACGAGCGCAATGTAGTTATGCATGGTGAATCGCCACAAGAAATTCTAAAAATATCAGAAATAATAAGTAAGTATAAACAACACAGTGAGACTTCAAAAACACAAAAAGAATCTCCTGCTGTTGATACAACCATCAAGCCAGATTTGCGTAAAGCTGTTTTACCTACGGGCAAAGCTCCAGCTAGTACAGCACTCACGGAGGATGAAATAATTAAAGCCGCTATGAATCGAGAGATGAAGCGGTATGCTGGATTAACTTAAAAATATAGGAAAATAAAATGGGTTTACAATCAACAATAATCACCCCTGATCGTATTGGAGCGTCACTTGGACGTATCTTAGCACATGCTATGCCACAATCAGTATTGGGTACGCTTGGTGAGAAAGATGATAGAAAGAAAAACACTGGCCGCGTAACAATTTATAGACGTTACCTCCCACGTGGTGCAACTGCTTCTAATCCTAACGTATTCTTTCAAAATGGTGCAGGGGATCGTACTAACGCTTTTGTAGCACAGCACTTAGCTCAAGAAGGTGTTACACCTATGGCTGAGACTTTAGTGCCTCAAGACATTTCTGTAGAACAAAAACAATTTGCATTTATTTATGGTTTTACTGATCAAACAGTAGATATGGGTGAAGATCCAATTCCAGAAATTGCAGAAGAGTTCGTTGGAGAACGTACGGGTCTTATCCGTGAAATGAACTTGTTTGGTGTATTGAAAGGTTGTACGAATAAATTCTATGGTGGTACTGGAACCTCACGTGCTACTGTAAATGGTCGTTTGACTTTACAATTGTTGCGTAAAGTGGAACGTAGCTTGAAAGCACAACACTCAGAAGCAGCACGTAAAATGTTGCAACTGATTCCTGCATCAGGCAACTACGGAACTTTACCAGTACAAGCTTGCTACCCAGTATTCGTTTCTACTGATTTGACAAGTGATGTACGTGATCTGCCTAACTTTAAAGATGTATCTACCTATGGTAATAGTCGTATGGCATTACCAAACGAATGTGGTTCATGTGAAGAGTTTCGTTTCATTGTATCACCTGAGTTGGTAGCTATTCAAGATTCTGGTGCAGCAGTAGCAGGTACAGTACCTCAATTGCTGTCTACATCTGGGACTAATGCTGATGTGTATCAAGTTATTGTAGGAAGTCAAAAAGCTTGGGGACACCTAGGTCTAGCCCTCTCTAAAGATGATTTGACATTGTTACCAGTAGGTCAAAAAGATAAGAATGATATTCTAGGTCAACGTGGCTATGTAGGTATTAAATTCTATCACAATGCAGTACGCTTAAATGAAGGTCAAATGGCAGTCGTAGAAGTAGGTACTAGTGCATTAGCTGAATAAGGGGAATTGAATGTTTGATAATTTATCACAACGATTACTAGCTATTACTGATAAGAGTTTAGCTTATAATCTAAGACTCTTATTAGAGCCACTCTTCTCACGTACCAGATCATGTATGTTATCAACTGCTGGTTTGGTTATTAAAGTTGGTGGTTCAACTCTAGCTAAAACTGGTGCTAGTATAGCTCACTATATTGCTGATGGTGTTAAAGGTAGGATTGCAGCAGCAACTGATATGCCTGCTTTAACAGGTCTTAATATAGCCAATGGAAAGTGGAATGTTATTGTATTTACAGTGGATAAAGCTGGCACAGTACGAGCACAGATTGGCAAGAGAGATGCTACTACTGAAGCTGGTATTCAATGGCCTGAGTTAGATCAACGTAGAGCAATTGTAGGGATGATTGTTATTAATGCTGCAACTGGTGCTTTTACTGGTGGTACTACACCACTAGATGATGCCACACTAGCAGTACAATACATTAGTCCAATTGGATCATTTGATCCATCTGTAAAAATTTAAGGAATACATTATGCAAAGTTTAGATTTTAATGGTTTAACAATGTGCTTGAGCAAGGCTACCTTAGCTGCTGGTACAACCACAACTTTTTCAACCACCAATGCCACTGAGTATGCAATTAACGGAAAGATTTATTCTACCGCTGCTGCTGCTAATGCGGCAACTCCTACGTTAGATGGTAACACAGGAAAAGCATTTGTTGCAGTTGCTCCTAACAAAGGTTCAGTATTTGTATTTGCTTATGATGGTCAAGCTGCTGCTGCTAATGCCATTAAAGTATATCAAGGTACGATTGAGGATTTGGACAGTGATGCTAACTTTATTAAGCCACCACAAATGCCACAAACACCTGACACTGTGTGTCCATTCGCATACATGGTGCTAAAAGCAGGAAGCACTGCTTCTAACTGGACGTTTGGAGTAAGCAATCAATCAGGTGCTACAGGTATTACTTACTTGCGTCAAGATGTTGCAAACTTACCAACACGCCCACAAGTAGCTTAATTAATTAATTAAGGGAGCTTCGGCTCCCTGTTTCTAGGAAGAATATGCAAAAACCTAAAATTACAACCGCTGATGTAGCAGATGTAAAAGAATCTATTATTGATCCTTCAAATCCAATTATAGAACAAATAGAAAGACCTGACTTGCTTGTGTCTAGTGAGAATACAAGTGATAAGTATTTTGAAGACTTAGCTTTTATGGAACAAAAAGTATCATTTACTGTTTCAGCATCACATGACAAGAATGAACCAAATCCAATTCTAGCAGGTGTAAATGGTGAAACTCATTGCATTTATCGTGGTGTTAAACATGTACTACCACGTAAGTTTCTAAATGCATTAATAAATACAGTGACTGATGTTGAAACATTTGAAACCTTAGATTCTTCTGGTTTAAGACAAACACAATTTAAAACTACTTCTAAACCATCACTATCAATTCAGTATTTACCAGATGGTATGCAAGATCCAGCAGGAGATAAAGGGTATAAGTGGTTTGCTAAACTCTATCATGGTATGGCTGCATAATGAATTATTTAGCTTTAGTTAAACGTGCAATCTCAGAAGCTGGTGCATCAGGTGTAAATAATGTTACCACTGTTGCCAATGCATCTGGCGAACTACTTAGATTTACTCAATGGATTAATCAAGCTTGGATAGATATACAAAATAAAAGATCAGATTGGTTATTTATGCGTAAGAGTGTGCAGTTTAACTTAATAGCTAATCAAGCAGAATATCCAGTAACTTCAGCTCCAATATCATTAACAGACTATGGAAGCTGGATAGTAGAAAGTTTTAGAATTTATAAAGATACAATTAGTAATGAATTAAGACTTTGGTATTTAGATTATATTCCATTTAGGGATACATATCTTTTAAACACCACTAGGACTAGCTACAGTCAACCAAACATTGTCACTGTATCTCCTAGTAAGTCTTTAATATTTGCATTGCCTCCAGACTATGCTTATACGGTTTTAGGAGACTACCAAAGAACTACTACTAATTTAGTAGCTGATACAGACATACCAGATTTACCA
>Ga0268298_10005714_pt1 | contig 11555 bp, 7 predicted proteins | sample WWTPWeurt_MetaG_FD_194462 | JGI IMG/M metagenome (GOLD analysis project Ga0268298, IMG submission 194462) | Activated sludge microbial communities from WWTP in Nijmegen, Gelderland, Netherland - WWTP Weurt | ecosystem: Engineered > WWTP > Aerobic digester > Activated sludge | place: Netherlands... | reverse complement strand
CGGGAGCGACGGGGTGCTGGTGGAGCCGATGGCCCCGGCGGCATGGGCCGCGGCCATCGACGCCCTGCTGGCCGACCCGGCGCGCCGGACGGCGCTCGGCGCCGCCGCCCGCCAGCGGTCCCGCGAGGGCTTCCCGCTTGACCGGACCCTCGACGCCACGATCGCGCTGTACCATGAGGTGCTGGGCCGGTGAAGGCCCTGCTGCTCGCGCGGGACTTCCCGCCCGAGGGGGGCGGCATCGCCCGGGCGCTGGGCGAGGTGGCGCGCCACGCGCCCGCGGGCACGCTCACCGTCTGCACCGGGCGGATGCCGGAGTCGGCGGCGTTCGATGCCGCCTGCGCGGCGCCGGTGGTGCGGGTGGGGGTGCCGTGCGACCGGCTGCGCACCCTCCCCGGGCTGGTGCGCTGGGGATGGCGGGCCGACCGGCTGGCGCGGCACGCCGACTTCCTGTGGGCCGGCAACGTGAAGCCGGCGGGCCACGTGGCGCGCTGGGTCGGGGGGCGCCGCGGCCTCCCCTACGGCCTCATCGTCTACGGACTCGACCTGCAGCTCATCGCGCGCCAGGCGGCCGCCGACCCGGCGCGCCGGCGGCGGGCCGCGGCGCTGCTGTGGGACGCCGCAGGCACCGTGGCGATCAGTCACTGGACCGCCAGCCGCTTCACCGCGCTGGCCGGGGAACTCGGCGTCGCCGATGCCGCCCGCCACCTGCGCGTGGTGCCACCGGGCGTGGATGCCGCGCGCTTCCACCCCGGCGCCAGCACGGCGGCGCTCCGCGACCGGTACGGCCTGGTCGACCGGCCCTGGCTCCTGACCGTTGCGCGGCTCATGCCGCACAAGGGCATCGACACCGGGCTCGACGTGCTGCAGGCGCTTCGGGCCGCGGGGCACGAGGTGGGATACATGGTGGCCGGCACGGGCCCCGACGCCGAGCGGCTGCGGCGGAAGGCCGACCGACTCGGCGTGGCGGCGGACGTCCGCTGGCTGGGCCGGGTGCCGGAGGAGGATCTCCCTGGCCTCTACGGCGCGGCGACGGTGTACCTGGGGCTCTCGCGGCAGGAGGGCGACGAGGTCGAGGGGTTCGGGCTGTCGCTGCTCGAGGCGCAGGCCTGCGCGGTCCCCGTGGTGGCGGGGCTCGAGGGCGGCACCGAGGACGCGGTGACCCACGGCGTCACCGGCTTCCTCGTGGACCCGGGGACCGAGGTGGCGGCGGTCCGGACCGTGGCAGCGCTGCTGGCCGATCGGTCGCGCGCCCGGGTGCTCGGCCTGGCGGCCCGGGCCCGGGTGGAGCGGGAGTTCGGCTGGCCGCGGGTGGTGCGCGAACTCGCCGAGGCGGCCGCCGCGTTCAGGGGCGGGCGGGGGGCGCGAGCCGGGCGCTGATGGCGTAGGTCGGGCAGTTGCGCACGTAGGCGCCATCGAGCGGGGACCACGACTGGATCGCCTGCCGCACCACCGCGCGGCCCGCCTCGTCCAGCTCGAACACCCAGGGCGCGTGCATCACGCAGGCGCTGCACCCCACGCAGCGCTCCCGGTCCACCCGGATCTGCACCTTCCGCTGCGGGTGGATCCCGTGGCCGGCCGGGTCGAAGTCGGGGCCGAGCTGGTCGAGCAGGTCGGCGGTGGCGCGGTACCCCTCCTCGATCAGCTCGCGGTTGTGGCCGAAGGCGAACAGCGACACGTGCTCCACCCGGGGATGCACCAGGACCAGCGGGGGCGCGGTCCAGTGCCGCAGCCGGCTCTCCATCATGGTCTGCATCACGATCTCGAGCCCGCGGATGTAGGTGGCCGCGAAGCCGTCGTGCTGCACGTTGCTGCGGAGCGCGCTGGTGGCGCCGACATCCACCGCCATCACCGGGCCTTCCCCCTGGGCGGCGGCGATCTGCACCGGCATGTTCTCCGTCACCGCGCCGTCCACGAACCAGCGGCCGTCGATCTCGCGCGGGGGGAAGATCCCGGGCAGGGCACAGGAGGCGAAGACCGCGTCGGCCACCCGCGCCTGCCGCAGGCCCGGCAGGCCCCAGAACACCTGCATGCCGGAGTTGAGCTCCACCGTGTTGATGAGCAGGGGGCGGGGCAGCTGATCGAAGGTGCGGCTGCCCACGAGGCTGTCGATCAGCGCGTCGAGCGGCTCCCGGCGATACACCGCCGGCGCGCGCATGCGCTTGAGCGCCATGTCCACGTGGGCCACCTGGAAGATGTCCTTCCGCCGCACCGCGAGCCCCCGCTCGGTCATCTCCGGGATCGACATCCCGGAGGCCCAGGCGGCCGCAATCAGCGATCCCATGCTGCTCCCGACCACCAGGCCGGGGTGCAGCCCGCGCTCCTCCAGCGCCCGGAGCACGCCGATGTGCGCCAGGCCCTTGAGGCCGCCGCCGCTCAGCACCAGCGTGAAGGGACCGCGAAAGGCCATTACCTTCTTCCACCGTGGTTGGGAGACCGTCGAAACGTACGCCGGTGACCGGAGGGATGAGAAGAGTGGCCTATGACATCGCGGCCCTGCGCGCCCAGGAGTTCCCCTGGGCCGGCGGGACGACCTACCTGGATCACGCCTCCATCGGCCCCACGCCCGAGCGTACCCGCCGCGCCGGCGAGGCCTACCTGGGACGACGGTCCCGGCCCTACGAACTCACCCACGACGACCTCTTCGGGGCCTTCGACGCCGCCCGGCGGGCGGTGGCCGGGCTCATCGGCGCCACGATCGACGAGATCGCCCTCGCCACCAACACCAGCTACGGGCTGGGCGTCGCGGCCCGCGCCCTTCCGTGGCTCCCGGGCGACATCGTGGTGGCGAGCGACCGGGAGTTCCCCGCGAACGTCTATCCCTGGAAGCGCCTCGCGGACCGCGGCGTGTCGCTGGAACTCGTCCCCACCACCGGCGCCGGCTGGCCCGACGAGGACCGGCTGGTGGAGCGCCTCGCCGACCCGCGGGTGCGCTGCCTGGCGGTGTCGCTCACCCAGTTCGCCAACGGCTATACCGTGGACCTCGCCCGGCTCTCCCGGGTCACCCGGGAGCTGGGCAAGTACCTCGTGGTGGATGCCATCCAGGCGGTAGGCCAGCGGCCGCTGGATGTCCGCGAGACCCCGGTGGACATCCTGGCGTGCGGGGCCCAGAAGTGGCTCCTCTCGCCCTGGGGGAGCGGCTTCCTCTATGTCCGTCGTGAGCTCATCCCCGCGCTCGAGCCGGTGCTCGCCGGCTGGATGGCGTTCGAGGGCACCGACGACTTCAGCCGCATGACCCAGTACCAGGACGCCCTGCGCGAGAACGCCCGCCGCTTCGAGCTGATCACCCTGCCGTACCAGGACTTCGTGGGCATGACCGCCTCGCTCGCCCTGCTGGCGGAGCTTGGCGTCGAGGCGATCGCCCGGCACCTCGCCACGCTCCAGGGGCCGGTCCTGGCCTGGGCCGACCAGCACGGGGTGCGGGTCACCTCCCCGACCGGCGCCGCCGGCTCGGGCATCATCTGCGTGGCCCCGCCGCGCCTCGAGGAGTCGCACCGCGCCCTGCGCGAGGCCCGCATCTACTGCAGCCTGCGCGAGGGCGCACTCCGGTTGGCCCCGCACTGCTACAACACCCTCGAGGAGATGGGGCGGGTAACCGAGGTGCTGGAGCGGGTGCTGCGGCGGTAAGGCGGTAAGGCGGTAAGGCGGTAGATTTCCCGGTCCGTTTCCCGTTTCCCTCCAACACCCTGCGCCCCCATGCCCGGCACACTCGCTGACCAGCTCGCCACCGGCTACGGCTTCTCGGGCCCGGCCATCGTCCTCGGCGCCGCCCTCGAAGGCTCGCGCCTCCACCCGGAGCCCAAGGTCCGGATTCCCCTCGCCATGACCAATCGTCATGGGCTCATCGCGGGGGCCACCGGCACCGGCAAGACCAAGACCCTGCAGCTCCTCACCGAGCAGCTCTCGGCCGCAGGCGTCCCGGTCTTCGTGGCGGACATCAAGGGCGATCTCTCGGGGCTTGCCATGCCGGGGCAGCCGGGGGAGCGCATCACGCAGCGGGCCGGTGACGTGGGCTGGACGTGGACCCCGGCGGGGGTGCCGGTCGAGTTCGTGAGTCTCTCCGGCCGGCTGGGGGTGCAGCTCCGCGCCACGGTCTCGAGCTTCGGTCCGCTCCTGCTGGCCAAGGTGCTGGGCCTCAACGAGACCCAGACCAGCGTCCTCACCCTGGTCTTCAAGTACTGCGACGACCAGCAGCTCCCGCTGGTCGACCTCACCGACCTGCGCGCCGTGCTGCAGTACCTCTCCGGCGACGACGGCAAGGCCCAGCTCGAGGGCTATGGCGGGATGTCCCAGGCCACCGTCGGGGTGCTGCTGCGCAAGATGATCGAACTCGAGGTGCAGGGGGCGGAGCAGTTCTTCGGGGAGCCCGAGTTCGACGTGCACGACCTCCTGGCCACCACTCGCGAGGGCCGGGGGGTGGTCACCTGCCTGGAGCTGGGCGACGTGCAGGACAAGCCGCGGCTCTTCTCCACGTTCATGATGTGGATGCTGGCCGAGCTCTACCACGCCCTGCCCGAGGCCGGTGACCTCGAGAAGCCCAAGCTGGTCTTCTTCTTCGACGAGGCGCACCTGCTCTTCAACGACGCCTCCAAGGCGTTCCTGGAGCAGGTGGAGCAGGTGGTGCGGCTCATCCGGTCCAAGGGTGTCGGGGTGTACTTCGTCACCCAGACGCCCAAGGACGTCCCCGCCGATATCCTGGCCCAGCTCGGCAACCGGGTGCAGCACGCCCTCCGCGCCCACACCCCCGACGACGAGGCCGCGCTCAAGGCCACCGTGCGCACCTTCCCGAAGACCGAGTACTACGACCTGCAGGCCACCCTCACCTCCCTCGGCATCGGCGAGGCGGTGGTGACCGCCCTCGACCCGCGCGGGGTGCCCACCCCGGTGGTGGCGGCGCGGCTGATTCCACCGTCGTCGCGGATGGGGCCCCTGACGCCGGAGGAGCTGGCGGCGGACATCCAGCAGTCCGACCTCCTCAAGGAGTATGGCCAGGCGGTGGACCGGGAGAGCGCGCGCGAGATGCTCGCGGCGCGCCTGGCCAGGCCGGCGGGCTCCGCGCCCGAGGACCGACCGGGCCCACGCGGCCAGGCGCCAGCACCCACGCCTGCGGGCGGGCGGACCAGGATGTCCACCGGGGCCAAGCTCGGGGCCGCGGTGCTCGGTGCGCTGGGGACGACGATCGCGCGGTCGGTGGGCCGGGAGCTGGTGCGGGGCGTGCTCGGCGGCCTGCTCGGCGGCAAGACCACGCGGAGCACCCGCCGGACCCGCTGGTAGGCTGCGTCGCGACGCACCACGGGGGCGCGCACCACCGGTGCGCGCCCCCGTGGCGTGCGCGGGGTGCTACTTCTTGGTGACGGTCTCTTCCTTGAGCACCTTCTTGGAGAACATGAACACCAGCCAGGCCACGATCACGAAGTTGAGGAGCGCGCCCAGCACCGGGCCGATCTGGAACGGGCCCACCGCCCAGGACTGCCATGCGCCGCCCGGCAGGACCAGGCCCACGACCGGCATCAGCAGGCCATCGACGATCGTCTTCACCAGCTCGCCCGCCTTGCCGCCGATGATCACGCCGATCGCGAGGCCGATGACGCCGTACTCCTTCAGGAACTTCATGAACTCGCCTTGCATAGCCACTCCGCTCTAGGGGGGTGAGACTGGAAGGGCCCGGCGCGTCCCTGCGCCGAGCCCGGCGAATATCCATGCATGGTCGGAACTGCGCCAGCGCGGCTGACCCGCGCGCCTGTCGATCCGGGGTGTCAGGTCAGCGTGACGAGCGCGTAGCTGCGCTTCCCCTTCTGCAGCAGCAGGTACCGCCCCGCCAGCACGTCCGCCTCGCCCAGGGTGTATTCGGCGTCGGTGACCTGCCGCCCGTTGAGCGAGTACGCCTTCTGCGGCAGGCCGCGCCGGGCCTCGCCCTTGGAGGCGGCGAGGCCGGTCCGCACCAGGGCGTCCACGATGCCCAGGCCCGGCAGCTCCACGCGGGGCAGGGCGGTGGTGGGGATCTCGGTGGCCAGCACCTCGAAGACCTCCGCACCGGCCTCCGCCAGGTCGAGGCCGCCGAACAGGAGCCGGCTGGCCCGTACCACCCCTGCGGCGGTGGCGGCGCCGTGCACCCGCGCGGTCACGTCCTCGGCCAGGCGGCGCTGGGCCGGCCGCTTGCCCGGGTCGGCGGCCTGCGCCGCCACCAGCGCGGCAATCTCCTCGAGCGACAGGAAGGTGAAGAAGCGCAGCAGGCGCTCCACGTCGCGGTCGTCGGTGTTGAGCCAGAACTGGTAGAACTGGTACGGCGAGGTGCGGGCGGGATCGAGCCAGACGTTGCCCGACTCGCTCTTGCCGAACTTGCCGCCGGCGGCGTTGGTCAGGAGCGGGAACACCAGCCCGTGGGCGGCCCCACCCTCGCGGCGGCCGATCAGTTCGGTGCCGGCGGTGATGTTGCCCCACTGGTCGCTGCCGCCCAGCTGCAGCTCGCAGCGATCGGTCTTCCACAGGTGCCAGAAGTCGTACGCCTGCACCAGCATGTAGCTGAACTCGGTGTAGGAGATCCCGGTTTCCATCCGGCTCTTCACCGCGTCCTTCTGCAGCATGTAATTGATGGTGAAGTGCTTGCCCACGTCTCGCAGGAAGTCCATGAGGCCGAGCGGCCGGAGCCAGTCGGCGTTGTTGCGTACCCGCGCGGCGGTGGGACCGTCGAAGGAGACGAACCGCTCGAGCTGGGTGCGGATCCGGGCCACGTTGTGGTCGATCTGGGCCACATCGAGCATGGGCCGCTCGTTGCGCTTGCCCGACGGATCTCCGACCATCCCCGTGCCGCCGCCGACCAGCACGATCGGCGTGCCCCCGAGCCGCTGCAGCCAGGCGAGACCCATCACCGGCACCAGGTTGCCGACGTGCAGGGAATCGGCGGTGGGATCGAAGCCCACGTAGCCGGTGACCGGGCCCTGGGCGAGGCGGGCGGCCAGTCCGGGCGTGGCGTCCTGCACGAAGCCACGGGCCGTCAGGATCTCGAGGAGGGTGCTCATGGGCGCCAATCCTAGGGCGGCCACCGGGTGCGCCGCAAGCGGGTACCGCTTGATTCTCTCCAGCCCCGTGCGCATATAGAGGAACTTTTCACCCTCATGGTGGCTCGTCCGTGCCGACCTCGCGGCATCCGGGCCTGACGGCGCTCGGCGTCGCGGTCCTCTGCTTTCTCCTGGGTTGCGCCCTCCAGTCGGGGCTGCTGCCCGTGGGACTGGTGCACCTGTGGCCGCAGACCGGCGTGGTGGTCGCGGCGCTGCTCACCACCCGGCGGGGGTGGCCCGCGATCCTCGCGGCCGGTTTCGGGGCCGAGGTCGCGGCGGTGGCCGTCTTCGGGGGGCTCAGTGTCCGGACGCCCCAGATGGCCGCCATCGGGGCGCTCTCCGCCTGGCTGGCGGCGCGGCTGCTGGGCAGCCGGGCGTGGCGCGGGCCGCTCCTCGATACGCTGGCGGAGGTCGCCCTTCTCGGACTCGCCACGATCGTGGCCACGACCGTCGGGGCGACGGCCGGGCTCCTGCTCGAGGCGCTGAACGGGTGGCGGATGCCGCCGGGCTTCTGGATCAACTGGGCGTCCACCCACGCCATGAGTGTGCTGCTCATCGCGCCCGCCATCCTTGCCCCGGTCACCCACCGCCTGGCGGAGCCCCTGGGCCGTCGGCGGCGGGTCCTCGAGGCACTGGCGCTCGCGGGGACGCTGGGCGTGCTCCTCTTCCAGCTGTTTGCCCGGCCGGCCACCCCGGTCGTCTCCCCCTCCTGGCTGGCCCCGGTGCTCCTGTGGGCGGCGGTCCGCTTCGGGTCGTCAGGGGCGGCGCTGGCGTGCCTGGCGGTGGGCGTCGTGGCGTTGCCCGCGGCGCTGAGCGGCCTGGGGCCGATGGGCTATGCGCCGGCGATCGCCGATCGGCTCTTCGGCACCCAGGCCATGCTGGCGATCTCCGCGGTCACCTCCCTTGCCGCAGCAGCCGTGGTGACTGAGCGCCGGCGGGCCGAGGAACTGCTCCGCGAGAGCGTCAGCCGCTTCGGGCGGATCTACCACTCCAGCATGGTCGGGGTGCTGGTGTTCGATGAGCAGGGGCGGGTGGTCGAGGCCAACCACTACGCGCTCGGTCTCCTGGGCTACACCCCGGAGGACGTCGCGGCCGGTGAGGTCACGGGCGGCCGGATCACGCCGCCCGAGCGACAGGCGGAGGCGCGCCTGGCCTGGGACACGCTGCGGCGGGAGGGGGTCACGCCGGCGGCGGAGATCAGCTGCCTGCGGAAGGATGGTGCCCGTGTCTGGGCCGCGCTCAGTGCGGCGCGCCTGGTGGGCGAGACGCCACGCTACCTCGCGCTGCTGCTCGACGTGACCGCGGAGCGCCGGCAGCTGACGCTCATGGCGGAGACCCAGTCCAGCGCGCGCATCGGCGGGTGGGAGTTCGAGCTGGCGACCGGCGCCACCTTCTGGACCGCGGAGACCTTCCGCCTGCACGGAATGCCCCCGGCGAGTCAGGTGCCCGACCTGGCCGTGATGGCGGCGCGCTATCCCTCGCCGGGACGGGAGCGGCTCCTGGCCGCCCTGCACCGGGCGCGGACCGAGGGGACCCCCTTCGACCTGGAGCTGCAGCTCCGCGCGGACAGCGGCGCCGAGCTGGACGTGCGGGTGACCGGTCGTGCCGAGCTCCGCCAAGGCGCCGTCACCCGTGTCTTTGGCACCCTCCAGGACATCACGGGCCGCAAGCGGCTGGAGCAGCAGTTCCTCCAGGCGCAGAAGATGGACGGGCTGGGGCGCCTCGCCGGCGGCGTCGCGCACGACCTCAACAACATCCTCACGGCGATCTTCGGGCACACCGCGTTGCTGGAACGTTCCCTGCCCGAGGGTGACCCCGCCCGGGAGGATGTCGAGGCCATCCATGCGGCGGGCGACCGCGCCGCCTCGCTGGTCGCCCAGCTGCTGGCGTTCGCGCGGCGCCAGACACTCGCGCCCCAGCCCGTGGACCTCGTGGCCCTGCTGCGCGGCCTCGAGCGGATGCTCGGGCGCGTGATCGGCGAGGACATCGTGCTGCGGGCCGAGCTCCCCGCGGAGCGGTGGCTGGCCCTGGCCGATCCGCACCAGCTGGAGCAGGTGGTGGTGAATCTCGCGGTCAATGCGCGCGACGCGATGCCGGGGGGCGGTGAGCTGTGCCTCGCGGTACGCCACGCCGTGCTGAGTCCCGCCGAGGCGGCGCTCCGGCCGCCCCTGCCGCCCGGGCCGGCCGTCTGCCTTGCGGTGACGGACCAGGGGGAGGGGATCCCGGCGGAGGTATTGCCCCACATCTTCGAGCCGTTCTTCACCACCAAGCCGCAGGGGCGCGGCACCGGCCTCGGGCTGGCCACCTGCTACGGGATCGTGCAGCAGGCCGGGGGGATGATCGAGGTGGAGAGCACGGTGGGGCGGGGCAGCACCTTCCGGGTCTGGCTTCCGCGGGTGGAGCCAACGGCCCCGGCCCGCCCGGCCGACGGCCGGACCCCTGCGGCCACCCGGGGCACCGAGCACCTGCTGCTCGTGGAGGATGACCCGGCGGTGCGCGCGCTCGCCCTGCGGGCCCTCGAGGGTGCCGGGTACCAGGTCCGGGCGGCGGGACGGGCCGGCGAAGTGCTGGCCCTCGACGCGCAGGATCTGGCCGGCGCGGCGCTGCTGGTGACTGACGTCATCATGCCCGAGATGAGCGGGCTGGCCCTGGCGGCCGAGCTGACGGCGCGGTTCCCCCGCCTGCGCGTGCTCTACATCTCGGGGTATGCCCCGGAGGTGATCGGCCGCGGTCTGGCGCCCGCCGGCGCCCGTCTCCTGTCGAAGCCGTTCACCCCCGACGCGCTGGTGCGCGAGGTGCGGGAGGTGTTGGACGCCCGGACGCCCGCCTAGATTCCCTCCATGGCCTTTCGTCCCCTGAGCACCCTGCAGCGGTGGTGGTATACCCCCCGCATCCGCAGCAACTTGCTGACCGCGGTGCTTGCCGTCCTCATGCTCGGGCTCGGCGTGGCGGTGGCGGCGTGGACCCGGGCGTGCGCCAACAGCGCCTGCCCGTCCATCGCGCCCCTGGTCCGCACCTACGATCCGGCGCAGGCCTCCAAGGTGTATGCGGCCGATGGCCGCCTCATCACCGACCTCGGGGCCGAGCGGCGCACGGTCGTCTCGCTCGAGCAGATGTCGCCGGCGGTGGTGGCCGCGTTCGTGGTGGTGGAGGACAAGCGGTTCTACGAGCACGAAGGGGTGGACTGGGTGCGGGCGCTCGGGGCGCTGCGCCACACCGCCGTCTACGTCCTGACGCACCGGGGCCAGATGCAGGGGTTCTCGACGATCACCATGCAGCTGGCCGGCAATCTCTTCCCCGACGACCTCAACCGCCGCGACCGGACGGTGAAGCGCAAGCTGCGGGAGATGCACGTCGCCTTCGAGATCGAGTCGAACTTCGCCAAGGGCAAGATTCTCGAGTTCTACCTCAACCAGATCAACCTCGGCAACGGGGCGTTCGGGGTGGAGGCGGCGGCCGAGCGGTACTTCGGAAAGACCGCCCGCGAGCTGAACGTGGCCGAGGCGGCGACCCTGGCGGGGATCCCGCGCTCGCCCACCCGGTACAACCCGCGGCGGAATCCCGACCTCTCGGTGGAGCGCCGCAACCTGATCCTCGAGCTGATGGCCGAGGAGGGCGTCCTGACCCGCGCGGACGCGGACCGGTGGAAGGCCTACCCGCTGCTCCTCTCCACCCGCTCCGACTTCAGCGAGGTGGCGCCGTACTTCACCGAGTACGTGCGGCAGCAGCTGCAGACCCGCTTCGGGTCCCAGCTCTACAAGGACGGGCTGCGGATCTACACCACCGTGGACCTCGACATCCAGCAGGCGGCGGAACGCGCCCTGGCCCGCCAGCTCGACGAGATCGAGCGCAACAAGGCCCGCTACGGGAAGTACCCCCGGCCCACGTATGCCGACTACCTCGAGAAGCGCGGTGACGACACCGACCTGCCGGCCGAGTCGCCCTACCTCCAGGGGCTGGCGGTGGTGCTCGAGGCGCGCACCGGCAAGCTCCTCGCCATGGTGGGCGGCCGGGACTTCAACGACAGCAAGTTCAACCGCGCGGTCCAGGCCGTGCGGCAGGCCGGCTCGACCTTCAAGCCGATCGTGTACACCGCGGCGCTGCGGGCGGGGCATCCCTGGTCGGAGATCATCGAGGACACCCCGCTCAGCATGGAGATGACGCCCGGGGAGCCGGCGTGGGAGCCGCAGAACTACGACAACAAGTTCGCCGGCCCGATGTCGCTCAAGGAGGCGTTCTACGAGAGCCGCAACATCCCCGCCATCCGGGTCGGGGATGACATCGGCCCCGGCGCCGTGGTCGGCGAGGCGGCGCGCTTCGGGATCAGCACCCCGGTGCCGCCGTACCCGTCCACCTACATCGGCGCGGCCTCGGTGATCCCGCTGGAGATGATCGCCGCGTTCAGCCCCTTCGCCACCCTGGGCATCCGGACCACGCCCTACGCGATCGAGCGGGTGGAAGACCGCCGGGGGAACGTGCTGTGGCAGCCCCGGCCCCGCT
>Ga0268298_10005713_pt1 | contig 11558 bp, 14 predicted proteins | sample WWTPWeurt_MetaG_FD_194462 | JGI IMG/M metagenome (GOLD analysis project Ga0268298, IMG submission 194462) | Activated sludge microbial communities from WWTP in Nijmegen, Gelderland, Netherland - WWTP Weurt | ecosystem: Engineered > WWTP > Aerobic digester > Activated sludge | place... | reverse complement strand
TAATACAGGCCGTGACATTACTGACAGCTAGAGCTTTATAGGCCCCTTCCAGGTGGCCCTTAAAAGTACGATAGGAAATACCCAACTGGTCGGCTAACTCGCAGTAGGATGTATCGGGTGATTTGGCGACTGCCAGGATAATTTGTCGTTGGCGTAAGGTGATTGTCTCATTGATGGGCATATTCGCGGGATGCAAAACCTCTTGACTGACTGCTACCGAGAAGAACACACGCCCCTGACCGACCTGTTTAATAGCCTCTGGCAAGGCCAAAGAAACATCATCTGATTTCAGGAGATAACCTCGTACACCATTCGCAATTGCCAGCTCTACAATATCAAAATGGAGATGCTGCGAAAGGATGATGATTCCCAAAGAAGGAAATTCCGCGTTGAGTTTTTTTAAGGCAAACATAGGTATGAACATTTCACGGCTCGGATCCCACCCGCGGCGTTGTGGCATGACCAGGTCAAGAATCAGAACATCGGGCTGGTGTTGTTTGATTAAAGGGAAAATCTCTTCACCGGCATAACCTTCCGCGACTAATTCAATGGACTCCTCATTCGCCAACAGGCTTTTAATGGCTTTGTGAATCAGGTGATGATCATCTACACAGATTACACGTATTGGCTGCATAAGATTGCTCTCCTGTATGATGACGGTGGTTTGGCAAGTTGTACATCAGAGCACAAGACGATTGCCTCTAAACAGGGTTTAGAGATTGAATACCCCTCATCCTTTGAGCAGAGATGTCTGCTATTCCTGTTAGCAGGCCTTCCTGAATTCCAGGCAAAGCAAACAACCCTGACAAAACGAAAGGGGATAAATAGCCCGCCCTTATTCAAACAAATCAGTTCATACTGACAGAATGAACTCAGGTAGGTTTATTCACATGATTTACGTGTTACACACCAGGGGGATTTGATGATGAAAGGGTCATCTTCTATAATGGCAGAGATTTGACGCACCACTAATCCTGGTGTGTGGCAACTTAAGTTAGTTGCCTTGTGGCCGCTATTGGTATTGGCTCTACCAATAGCGGCCGCATTGTTTATCGAATCGTTGTTTTTACACGGCTACCTCCCTAACTCATAGCGAAAAGACCAACCAGACAGCACCTACGGCAACGATAACCCCTAACCAAACCTGGATCGGCGTATGATGACCCAAACGCACTCTGGACCACATAACAGCCAGAGCTAATACACTCATGACGCCAGCCAATGGCCAGGAAACCGTTGCCATGAGAGCCGTACTACCAGCAACGACAATGGCGTGACGGCTAATCTTCGTTACAAACTGATTGATAGCAGAGCTGATGATGGTAGCGGCCGCAACCGCATATAACGTCATAATAAAAACACGTGGAGCCTGGGCCAGATAGAGAACGGCGAACAACAAAACAAGACCAATGCCTGCCAATCCGTACTCGGTGTACTTATCTCTGGCAACAAGATGACTGTCCAGCCCTCGCTGTTTGTTATAAAGATTAAACATAAGTAATGGGCCAACTAAAAAGATAACCATCAAAACGACCCAACCAATGGCACTCAATAGTCCAACTCCTGACAGATACATAACCAGCAATACAGTCAGTACCGAGATGAAGGCAGGATGCAAAACCCGCTCAATCCACCTGGCTATTTTATCAAGTGTATGTTTGTCCTGAGATTGAACCTGAATTCCCATATAGCTCCTAGTTCTAAACCAATCTGTACAGCGAGAAAACAACCCAAACACAGAATACGGCGATGAAACCACCGAGGATTACCTGCCCTGTTGTATGATGGCCTAATGCCACTCTTGACCATGCTACCAATAAGGCAATGATGCTCATGAGTAAAGCGATAGGGGTGGAAACGATGAGCAATATAGCCGCACTACCAGCCACAGCAACTGTGTGAAGGCTAACCTTGGTCAAGAAGGTATTGATAATTGCGCTCATCACCGTAGCCACTATGACTGCATATAAAGTGCCCACCATTATCCGGGGAGCTTGAGCAAGATGGAGTACGATGAGTAACACAATCACACAAGTTCCTACCAGAGCGAAAACACCGTACCTTTGCTCTCGTACAGAGACATCCCAATCGGTATAGTGGCCCGTTCTAACGTTATAGGCAATGACCACAAATAAGGGCACTATAACAATCAGTAGAAACAGGCAGACCCAACCGACAGACGCCAGGAAAGCAACACCGGAAAAATAGAGCACCAACAATAATGCCACTGCGGCAATCGCTGCCGGGTGAAAAATACGCGAGACATATACGGCGAGAGGACTCACCAGGGCTGTTGCCTGTCCATTCATTCCACAACCCCTTTACGCCATTGACGGCCAATTATCCGGTAATGGGTGATTAGATCGTGAAAGTCTCCGTTATCATCCACCGTAACCAACACATGATAAAGCCTCTGGGCTTTCGGGTTATCTGCCTCTGGCAACCCAACCTCTCGTTCTACAAGATTGGTCAATGTCTTTTTACCATCCAGGATAGCAATAATTCCGCGATAAAGGTGAAAATCCAGATTCCTTTGTCGTTCGCGCCAGGAACGATCTGTATCTGGGGGAACAACGGTGGGTGAAAGCGCGGCAATTTCGCTCTGTATTACCCTTAACTCACGCAAAGCCATTAGCTTATCGACATGTAAAATAGGTCGTGTCAGTGCTTGAAGAATAGGGCTGGGTATAAAGAAGACAACCCATCCTACACAACAAATCGCCAGCACGCGGGTAATCATTGCCAATGTTCTGACCGTGGCAGAATCAGCCAAGCCCGGATGGATGTACACATAAGTGAAGTACACAATGCGAATCACAAAAAAACTAATGCCCATGCACGCTACCAGGCACAAAAGGAGCCATCTGAGTCGGGTATGGAGCACCTTGTCATGCCGTTGCAAACTGTTGAACGTCTTGAAGACAACCCAACAGGCAAAACCTACGTAGAAATATCCTACAACTCGGAACAACAGGAGAGGCAAGGTATACGGCAGGAGTTCTTCGGCAATCGCTGGTTCCTGAGTCACAAAAGGAAAAAGTATGAAGAAAGAAATGAGCGTAAAAATCAGTCCATAATCCAAAAGCGATGGCCTATAAGGGATATTCAGCGTCACATGGAGCGTCCGGACAATGACATACATGCCAATCGCGCCCGACACATAAGACACTAACCAACTAAAATGATTGACTCCCACAAACTGGTTGAGGCCATCCGCTACAATATCAATCTCTGCCGTAATCGCAATCGCAAACAAGAAAATAAAGCTCCATGTGCCCGCCGTTACTTTATTGGCACGACGTATTTTTCTGATAGCCCAAACCGTAGCTACCCAGGCGAGTACTGCCTCCAGAATATAAAGCTTATTCCTTATATCCACTTAAAGCACCCCCATATCTCGCAGAAAGTTGGCTGCTTCCTGGTGGCTTGAGACCGTCTTAGACAACTCATTCATCCGCGCAAATTTAATGACCCGCTCCTGAATTAACATGGCAAGAGTTTCGGCTTCTGCTTCTTCTTGAGCATTAGCCTGATCTGGTGCTCGATGTCGCGCCAGTTCCATGAACTCACTTGGGTAGGCGCGATTTTCTTTCAGCGCGAAAATGAGCGACTTAAGTTTTGCCCCTGTTATTTGTAAGGTCTTATGACCGCAAATGAAATGAGATAACTCATGCAGTTGAATGTGAACTTGATGGAGAGCAGGCACCGAGTGATCAAAGAAGAAATACTCGTGTGGGAATTCGGAGTCACTGAACCATGCCCCGTACATGTTCACGGGCATAGGGCCTGATAGAAAGAAAATTCTGCGGCCCTTTTGTGCTTCAAGCCAACTTACAAAGTTGGTCATGGTAAAATTACGAAAATCAAAGCCAAGCACATCAAGTGTTGTTTGCATTTGAGCTTTCACATTCATAAGATGTATCCTTACCCTCACTGTTCGTCAGGCCCATCTCCTTTATCCTGACTTCCTCTTAACTTATCAATGTACTCCAGCATACTGACAAGCGTCTGAACTCCCTCATCATCTAAATGACTGGCACGAAGCGCGATGTCGTCTGTCAGGCGTTTTTTAGCCTCATCTTTTGTTATATTATCTTCACCAAAGAAGTAATTTGGTGATACCTTAAAAAAAACAGAGAGCTTCCGGATAATGTCATATCCGGGATTCGTTGCTTTCCCGGTGCGTAGACGGGATATATAGCCTACAGTAATCCCCGTTGCCTGATATACATCCTCATGGGTAAATTGAGTGCCGTCGGTTTTGGCTACAGTCTCAAACAGGTGGTTTAACCGTTCAGCAAATTTGGATTCGTCGTTTATTTTTTCTTGGTGGTCCATTTTTTAGAACTCGCTTTTATTCCTATGGGAATAATAAAATATTACAACAGTAATCAAATATAGCCGACTTAGTTATAGTGGGCAAATTTTGTCGGTACTCAGGTACTGTGAAACACTAAACTTGCAAAGTTAGTAAGGCACTCTTGGACTCCATGGGACGCGGCCGTGTAGCGAGGGGGTATGGCGTCCATGAAGGTAGCCGAGGGGAAAAGTAAATGGGCCTGCCGTAAGGCCATCCTTGGCCGGATGCTCTGCCAGGCCACTTGCTAAGAAAGCCATAGAGTGGGTCTCGCGCCCAGCATCAGGGGGGTAACAAGCCTGGTGTTGGCTCAGCGTCCGACATTTATAGTCTTTCTTGTTCATGTCTCTGCTCTTGCTGTACCCAGTGTTGCAAGGGTTAGAAGGTGATGTGCTGTCAACAGAGCTTAAGTTCTATCAGGCGCAATTTGTAACACGGGCAACGCAGCCGCAAAGAAGTTGGGTTAGTGCAGGAAGCGTCAAAAATCAGACAATGCCGGTATAATCCAGGGCTGAGGAGTAGTAAACGTGCGGAAAAAGAACCAGTCCTATGCGAAATAGCAAAATGCTGATCCAACGAATTAGACAGTCTGTCACCAACTGGGCACAGACCGAGTATGATGTTCCAGAAGTCGTTCTGGGGCTGGTGGAACCAGATGAAGATGAGACTGATCGCTGGCTGGTAGATTTTGCCGTCCCCACTATCCCCTACTGGCAGGTGGCTGAGGTTTGGGTTGAAGAAGGTGAGATTGTCAGTATTAACGATTTGGGCGAGGGTGTTCCGCCTGAAGGCATCACCTGGCCGTGGGCAACCAACTGAAACACAGACTACGATCAGGTCGCGCCCCTACCCTTTCGCGGCCGCGTTAGCCCAACGATCTAAAAAGTCTAATACAGCCTGGTACTGTTCCTGGCGAATCGTCTTGTAACTGCTCACTCTAAAGCGTCGGTGCAATTCGGCATAAATAGCCTGGAAGTGATTTTTGCCCTTATCTTGCTCCGTCAGATACATTGCCAGGGCTTGTACCTTGTTGGCAACGTCAGCCGACTGTTCATCGGTGATGGCGTTTCGCGGCGCAAGTTGTTGCTCCAACGCGGTAACTCGTTTGCGCACATCACCAATAACGATGGCGGCGTTGTCCAGCCTCTGCATGATGGCTAACTGTTCTTCAGCCAACTTCGCCACAGCCAGAGCTGTCTCACGAATTTGCATGAGGACCAATGCACTAGAGGAAACCTCAACCGGGAGTGGCGATTCGGTAAACGCGGCCGAAAGAATTTTATGGCATTCTCTTTGGTAACGGATTAATCTGTCACGGATGTCAGGTCGTACGCGATCCGCATTGATGCCAAATAACCAGCCATTTAAATATTCCAAAGGCAAACATTGTGTCACTTGAGGACCGCCAGAGGTCTGTATTTCTACCTGTCGCATTTCTTCAGCCAGGACAGGATCGCGATTAATTCTTCGTCTCTGCCCTGTCCAATCTACCTCCAAAAAATCACACAAGGGCCGCACTGGTACATACACTGTTCTTTCTCTGTCGTGGGTTATGACAACCAACCCCTGTAACTCATCACCGTAAAACTCCACTGTTTTCTGCTCAACCGGCACCAGGGCTTGCTCGTTGTTCATTCTTCTTCTCCAAAGGGGTGGACGTAACGTCCACCCCTTTTTCTTCGATAAGGTTCGATGCTGATTGTGGTCAATTACTGGCTATATCTGATGAAAATCTTTTACCGGCCTAAGATTGTTACAAAGCAACTGGGGGTATTGGGGTGGAAGATCGTAACCGGGCCCATGTTTCGGCTTTAAGACATCTTCATTCTGTTCGAGGTTAAGGAACATCCCCCAATCCCATCCAACGTATTTCCTGTCAGTTGAAGCAACCTACTATCCGATTCGTATCCACACTTTCTGGAATTAGTTAGCGTGTTTTCTGTTCCGCTTTGATATAGGACAACAGATGGCCTAGTTTCTGTTGCAACGTTGTCACTTCTTCCAACACCAGGGTTGCATCTTTACTTTTAGCAACTTGTTGGGCCAACTGTTTTAACCCTTTCTCGTCCACTGGTTGGAACAAACGCAGGGTTCGCTGAATGCCCTGGTGGACTGACCGTGCTGTTGGTATGGGGGGTATGTGACTATGTTTTTGGCTCACGGGCATTGGGAGCGAAACATCCAGCTTTTGTAAGAGTTGCTCCACTAACCATTCTGTAGCCCGGGTAATATCACGCCGTTCCCCAGTTTCCTGAGCATTCTCTTCCTGCCAGGCAATCACCTGTTGTAACGCTTGTAGTTGCAAGTCGGGATGCGGCCGCAGTTTTTGGACGATCGGGCGGATCACCATTTCAGCCAGGTCATATTGTTGGATGAGGGTTTGGGCTTCACGGCTAAGTTGAAGCGTGTTGGTTAGATAGATACGATAACGGTTGGAAATACCCACCGTCTCACAAACCGTTGGCCAGGATATCAATGCCGCATCCGATGCCTCACCCTCATCCGGCGCAGTCCACGCTTCCGGTTCATCCTCCGCCTGACCGGACACGAAGGGTGAACGATAGTTCACCCCCGATAGTTCATAACGCAAGGCCCACAACCCCCAGGCCTTCTCAACCGCGTTAATATCCTCACGTTGCAGGTTCTCAATGAGCTGATGTGCCCGAATCAAAATACCTGGAGCACTCAAAACAGCCTGAATATCATGCGGTGACTGTTGCTGATTACCCTGCTGAATCTGACGGCCTTCTAAGGCCAATAAAACATGTGCCCAAAAGCGACGTTCACCGGTGACAATAATATAGCGAATAGCAATGGGTACCTGCTCATCTGGTTCAATGGAGCGCAGGGTGATAGGGTTAATCAAGCCATGTTGAGCAATGCTGTTAGCCAATTCCCGTAACTGGGTGATTTTGCGAGACCCTCCAATTTGAGCCTGTTCCAACCAGGCCCGTAGGGCTTCTTCTGCATCCCACTGTCCCTGCCATAAAGCTTCCAGGAAAGTCAAAGGCAATAGCTGCCGCGGCTGATCCGGATCAGGCAAGATAGTTGTTAGCTTATAGCTAGAGACTGCCGCACTATCCTGGTCGGTTGCTCCCTCCTGCCCGTAAGGATCGATGCCTTGAAACAAGGTACTGCTTAGGCCTGTCTTTTTTTTAGCCACGGCGAATCACCTCCGCCACCAAATCGGCATAGGCTGACCGGCTATCCCCTTGTGTATCATAGGCGAAAATGTCAACACCGGCGGCATGTGCTTCACCAATAGCCACACGGCGCGGAATTGAGGGGAGAAGGAGATCACCAAAGGTGCTCATCAGCTCTTCTTGGGTATCGCGGGATAAGGCAGTTCTATCGGCCAGAGTTGGTATAACCCCCGAAATATGGAGATGGTTGTTCGCCCGACTTACCATTTGAATCGTGCTACGCAGCAGATTAAGACCAATGACAGGAAATACGCCTACGTCTACCGGGATCAAGACCTCAGTCGCCGCCATTAACGCATTAATCGTCAAAAGACCCAGGCTGGGGGGGCAGTCCATGACAATGAACTCATAGTGCCGCTTGATGGGGTGCAAGGCCTGAAGGAGGCGACGCTCTCGCTCAAATACATTGACAAGCTCCAGTTCTGCTGAAGCTAAATCCAGATGAGCTGGCAAGATGTCCACTGTCATCTGCTTTGCCTCACCTGGTAGAGGTTGTAGGGCGATCCGCTTTAGAGCACGGTTGGCTGGTATCTGGCTGACCAGTAATTCGTAAACTGTACTGACATCAGGTTGGCGAGGCCCAGCCGCAAACGGCACACCCAAGAAGACAGCTGTGGCGTTGGCTTGTGGGTCCATATCCACCAACAGCGTCCGTAATTGCTGGCGGGCCAACCCAGCGGCCAGATTGATTGTGCTGGTTGTTTTCCCGGTTCCACCTTTTTGATTGGCAATGGCAATGATACGAGTCATATAGGAGTCTCCACAAAACAGAGTTAGTTGAAAATCTATTGAACGTCTGAGTCAGAATTGGTGTCTGGATTGTCATTGTGGCGCACCCAGGCATCTACTTCTTCACGACGAAAGCGCCATAAACGACCCACCTTATGGGCCGGTAATTGTTTGCGAGTTATCCATTTGTAGACCGTATCCTGGTTGATTCCCAGGTAGGCAGCAATTTCTTCGACAGAGAGCCAACGATCTTCCATAGGAAATTCCTGTCTGCCATTGTCCAATTCATCATAATAAAACCAACAGAAGCATACAAGAAACCATTCCCCATGTCAAACATCCGTTCTACAGAAATAAGATGAAGGCGATTTGCTCAAGAGGGGGTGAACGATCGTTCACCCCCTCTATTTTCAGCTAAAGGCGGGTAAATGGTCGATCTGCTCTCAGGTCTATACGAAGCACCGTTTCTCAGACACCACCAGGATCAGCAATGTCCAACTCTCGGCCTATCGTTCAAGGGACGACTGGTGAACTATCGTTCACCCCTGTCCCCTGTTCTGCTATGTTGCCCAAGCGAAATCTTTTGTGGGCCACTTGTTACGTCTAACCCACAAGAAAGCGAACTACGGTGCGTATTAATTGTGTGGCCCATCAGTCGGAAATTGCCGATTGTCCTACACAAAATTTACGCTTATTAAGTCATTATGATAAAGGTCTGCACACTTTTTTGCGGTCTTGAACCAGTGGGGCGCGACCTACAAAAGTTGATAAACCTTTCGAATACTTACTTAATTCTGGCTCTACCAGATTTACTGGGGAGTGAAGACTTCAGCTGGAAAACCTTGACCGTCTAAAGCCTCAATGCCGCATTTACCTCATCTGATCTCGTAGAACCTTAATTCTTACGTAGGACAAACTAATTCAGGCAACGGGGCTACGACTGTAAGATCTCACAGTTTTTGAGAACTATCCCATAATTTTTGAGAATCTGTACCGCAGTTTTTGAGAATTCCGTCTCAAAGTTTTTGAGAATATCCTATTCGACAACCGGCCCCTCTGGGAGCCAGCAGAAATCAGGTAGGATATTCTCAAAAATTATGGAATAAAGGAAGACGAGACATGTAGGCTGTTCTCAAAAACTAGGGGATAACGGTAGGAAATTCTCAAAAATTACGAGATAGTTGTCTCAAAAACTGTGGGATAGTGGGCTATCTGGACGAGAGGCTATTCTCAAAAACTGTGGGATCCTACATTGACGTTGCCGACCAGCGAATGCTAAGACGCCACATGCAGCCGCGTCTTCTATACACTCTTTAACAGGCAAGAGGTGCTTGACCCTTTGGCCGGCGGATGGATACCGTTGCTAAAGCTTGCCGCCCAAGTCTCATGGCAATTAGCAAACGAGCGTAGGAAGTAAGATACGTATCAGGGACGAAGCGAACCTCCCAGAGTAGGTTTTTCAAATAAAGATGGGCGACTATAATATGCCCATGACCGACTTCTCTCTAATCCCCATTCGCCAACAAACAGTTATTTTTTACGAAGATGAACTTACTGCCGTTCTGGTAGAAGTAGGCGGTGAACCTCAGACATTCATCCCTCTACGCCCGCTCGCCGATGCTTTAGGGCTAGGGTGGTCAGGGCAATACGAACGCATCCAACGTGACCCAGTGCTCTCACAAATCGTGCGAACCGTTCGTGTAACACGAACGGTTGAGGCCACAGATAAAAGACCCGGGCGAACGGAAGAGCGCGAACTGGCTTGCTTACCCCTGGATTTCATCAATGGGTGGCTCTTTGGTATCAATGCTAGCCGTGTCAAAGACGAGATACGAGATCGCCTGATTCGTTACCAGAAGGAATGTTACAAAGTCCTCGCGGCCGCGTTCCTGGAACGTACTTCTGCCGTTGAATCATCCCCCAATACGGCCGCTCTCATCCAAATCCGCGAAATGGGCCGGGCTATTATGCAGATGGCTGAAGAGCAATTGAAATTCGAGGCCCGTCTGACAGTGCATGATCAACGTCTGGATAAAGCGGCAATGGTGGTTGGCAATCTGACCAAACGCGTGGCGGCTCTTGAGCAAACCATCCAACCTGGTGGGGTTATCAACGAAGAGCAGGCCAGCCAATTAAGCCAAGCGGTCAAAACCGTTGCTTTAGAGTTGGGCAAGAAAAGTGGCCGCAATGAATTTGGCTCCGTCTATGGCGAGATGTATCGCCGCTTCGGCATTACGGCTTACAAGTTTTTACCCGCCAGACGGTTCAAAGAAGCGGTGGATTGGCTAACGCAGTGGTACCAAGAAATCACGGACAGTTCAGGCAGTGCGTTCTAAGTTGCCCCTTTTATCCGGCCAATAGACCGGCTTGCGACCACACTATCTACTTCCTCACATCAACTCAATTCCTCTCATTCTGCCCTTCCTGTGCTTGCCGGTCGGGTATCGTCTCGTTTTGTTGCCAGTCTGTCAGTTGAACGCACAGGGGTGGTGTCGCGGCCGCGACACCACCCCCTGTTTACGTCAAATTAGTTTGGAAAGGTGAGTCATTACCCTATCCTGCGGTTGCGGCCGCGAATCGGCCAGCCTGTTCTTGTTTTTGATGCACGTGAGAGTGGAGCAAACAAAGGTCGGAGGGCGTAAGGTTTTGTCCTACGCTAGATTTCACCGATTTGTCCTTGCGTAGAACAAACGAATCAACACAGTATTGGTGCAACTGATCTCAAGAACGACTTGGCTTCAAACGCGGCCGCAATCTGTCATGGGACTTAACCCACTGGCCACATCAGCAGGGTAGGGAGAACAAGATGCTACTTCGACAGGAGCAATGGGGAAAAACCTGCTTCTAAGTCAGAACCCGATCAGGAAAATGTCTCAACGTTGTTTGGCCAGGTAGTTCAACTCTTTGTACAAATGAAACGCCTGAATGAGTTTGGGCACATGTTCGTACTGTGTGCCGATAAAATCAGGGTTGATTTGATATGCTTCTTCCATTGCCTGGGCTATCTGCACGGTAAACGGTGGATCAAGTTGATTGAAGGCTAATTGTCCAATGGTGAAAATATCAACCTGCCTGGGTACGCTTGCGGGGAAAGGCATAGCTCACCTGTCACGCTTTAGATTCAGTATGGTTTTGGGAACTACAAAAGGGCCATATGGTTTATGGTTACTATAGTTTTTAAGAAAAAGATTTTGGGTCAGTTAGTCGTGACGACTTCTGTCCCCAACGATTCACAGTACTTGCCCATGACAGCCAGAACTTTTTCTGGC
>Ga0268298_10005712_pt1 | contig 11561 bp, 10 predicted proteins | sample WWTPWeurt_MetaG_FD_194462 | JGI IMG/M metagenome (GOLD analysis project Ga0268298, IMG submission 194462) | Activated sludge microbial communities from WWTP in Nijmegen, Gelderland, Netherland - WWTP Weurt | ecosystem: Engineered > WWTP > Aerobic digester > Activated sludge | place... | reverse complement strand
GCCGAATGATGCGATACAGGCCATTGCCCCACCAGACATGACCAGGAAGTATACATGCGGGCACAGCGGGCCAGAACGGTACCGTCTCAATGTCTACGGATCGCTAACGGAGAACATTCACGGTGAACGGTATTGTCCGGACTGCATGATCCAATACGTGCGCAAGCGAACCGTGCGCTGCGCTCTATGCGGCCTGCCTATCTATCCCGATGACGCTGTGGCTCTCTATCATGAGTCAAGCGAAGGGCTTTCGTATCGCGACAGGGGACACCGCATTGAGAGCTGTTACCTCGGCTGTCTGAGACGGGACTGCTGTCCATCCTACGGATTCTTCGCCGGACATTGGACTGAAAACGGGTATCAGCCTGCTTTTTGACTGGATTCGAAGCGGAAAATTATTTTTCCGCTTTTTTCTTTGCTAGCTTTTTATAACGCTTTTCCAGGGGAAGATGTGCTACAATCTACCCGGGGGATACCTCCGTTATAACCCAGTGATGATAGCGTGTTCTATGGAAGGCCCTATCCAATGGCACAGTGGCTACAGTGTCGGCGTTCGGGTGATTGATGAGCAGCATCAGCACATGATTGAGATCATAAATACGTTGTTTCGTGAGCTCGAAGCGACGACGACTGAGATTGATCTCTCCCAATTCTTCAAAGATGCTGTAAATTATGGCGAGTATCATTTTCAGACTGAGGAGACGTTTTTTTCCCGATTTGATTACCCCGAGAAGAACTTGCACCTCTCCCTTCACCAAGCGTACAAAAAAAATCTCAATAGTCTCCTTTTAAAGGAAGGGGATTCCCACCTCCGGTCTAGGGAGCTACTGACTTTCCTCGAGGACTGGTGGATTGAGCACATCACCGGGATTGATCAGACTCTTGGGAAATTACCAGAAAGCGTTCAAAAGGAAACTGCTTAAACACGCTACCTGCGCCCTACGCTATGAACCATTGGGAAAATATTGTGCCGTCCCGAGAAACCCCCGGAGAGCGCGCTCGGATGATCGCTCAAGACGTGGAGCACACCTCGGAAAAAGGCGATCCGTCTGAATTGAGAGTTCTGAAGATACGCAATGCATTGAAAGAACGAGGGCTGCTCGAACAGGAAGTTGCCCGTATCAAGTCCCTCTTTAAAGCCGAGCTTGGGCCGTTCGCAAGACATTTCGGTGACGATTGCTGGGAAATGCTCACTGTCCTTGAGCTTTTTGACGAGGAAACAGCCTGGCATTGCGTCGATACCTATGAGATCGCGCGTAACAAGGTTGAAAAAACCCTCTGGAACGGTCTTGTCCTCGCTGATGAATTCCATGCCGAATCTGTCGATCTCGGACGTTTTTATCGGGCCTGCCTCCTCCATGATGTTGGGAAAATAGAGGTTCCACACGCAGTTTTGGTAAATCGAGTAACCGATGAGCGCTGTGCTGCAATACTCTTCCAGCATCAGGACGACGTACTTCTGCCCCGCCTCAGGGAAAAACTTGGCGATAATTTTTCTCTGCCAAAATCAGTAGATAGCCCGGGGGCACTCCTCCAATTCCTCTATGACGATCTTCATCTCCGCCCTCAAGCAGTTGCACCGATAAAGCTCCTCCTCGACGAGCAGTCTGTCGATGACGGACTATCGGAGCAGCTCGCTCACTGCGGCTGCACTCCGGATGATAGCCTGCTCGATATCATGCGAACACATGATACGCACTCAGAAAAAATCTTAAGTCACCTCGGTTATACCGTAGAGGGGAAGCTCGCCGGATCGCATCATCAGCACAAGAATGGCGAGCATAGGTATCGGATTACCATTGGATCGCTCCAGGTTTCGATCGACCTGGCAGATATCGTGCATCTTGCAGATGTCGAGAACGCAATCCTGAGTCGGCGACACTATAAAGATAAGCAAACGCCGATCGATGCGCTTCGCGTACTCTCTCTGCATGCCAGGCAGGGGTTAGTCGAGGGTTATGTCGCCTATCTTTGGATCGCCGATGAAATGCAGTCAATCAATCGTCAGGCGCTTACAGGCAGCGAAATCGCTGCGTATGATTCCCTGGTAAGCTTTCTTGACACAGAACGGTCTCACCATCTCGGCTGGCCAGATTGGCGAACTACCACTATGGAGATGAGGAAAGCAGCAGCTTGACAATTAAACCAATGCTGCGCATCGATGCGCTTCCTAGGATCAAATTTTACAATGGGGTTGACAGAAAATAAAAAATGTACTATACATAAGGTACCGGCGCTCCGTCCGGTTTTCGTGGGGGAGTAGGTTATCATGCGTAAAACTTTGTTTCTGATCGTCGCCCTTCCACTCCTTGGAGGCTGCGCAGCCGCAGGAGATCTTGCAAGGACTGTTGGTACTGGCCTGAGTGACTACAGTGCCCAGAATGAAGGCAAAGGCTTCCTTGCTGGTGCAGCAGGAGTCGCGGGGAAGGTTTATACCAAGGCAGGGGACATGGTTTCCCCGTCACCGGTTCGTCCCGACTCTCTCTCCTCAAAGGAGAAGGGGAAAAAGTGAAAATTCACTTCCGAGACGCGCCACCGAGGAGAATAGCAATCCGCCATTCTCCTCTTTCTTTTTTTAATCGGAAATTGAATCTTTCACTGCTTTGACTGATAGTGATAGACTCTCCTTTTTCTCTCGACATTCTTCAGTTTGCTTCTGCACTGCTTCTGGGAGAGCTTCCAAGACAGTCTTTAAAGCGGCCCCATCAATCTTCACAACGTTCTCCCATTCTCCGAGTGGGGAGAGGAGCTCGCGTAGCTTTGTTTCGTCGTATGAATAGCTTGTCCGAACTGATTTTCCGATGATGCCAGTTGATCCGAACAATCTTTCGACACCCTCCTGTTCCATGTATTCTATGATCTTTTCTTGAAGCTCGGCGAGACGCTTCTTTTCGGCAGCCATTTCATTCCGGAGGTGAAGGAACTCTTCAATCATCGATCCGGCCTCAGCTTCTCCTATCGCCTCTTTCGGATTCTCCTTGAACTTATGCTTCCAGAGAGGACAGATTTTTTGGAAGCTGCACCAGTCGCAAAGCGGGGAGAGGGTCGGCGCGAATTTCCCCGCTTCGATCGAACGAATAATTTCAAGGAACGTCTCATCCAAAGCAAGCAGCTGTTCCTTGGTTCGCATCGAAGAAAGCTTCACACCGTGTTTCAAAAAGTAGAGACTGACCGTGATCGTATCGAGTCGCTCCCATTCCTTGGGATAACGCTCAAGGAAGGCGCGCAGATAGATAGAGAGCTGGAGATCATTATCGATCTTGTCCTGACTCGGCATCTTTTTTGTCGTTTTGTAATCGATGATCTCGTAACCATCATGCGTCCTATCGATCCGATCAATAACGCCGGCAATGACGTGCTTACCCGCCTCCTCAGTCCCGATCTCGATAGCAAACCGGCTTTCGAGCGCAATCGGGTTTGCCTCTGCTATCCGGTTGTCCTCATAGTAACGCTGTATCATCTCGACACCCTGGACGAATGCCGCCCGCTCTTCCATCTCATTGACGAACAAGTCTCCATTCCAGTGCTTGCCAAAATAATCAATTGCCTGCTCTACTGAAGGCTGGATGAGACCTGGCTCATGAATAAACTTCATCGTCGAATGGATGAGCGTCCCGAAAACAGCTTCCTTGGATTTCTCCTCAGGCAATCTGTCGATCTCTCGATATTTGTATTTGAGCGCGCAGGATTGATAGGTATCCAGGCTGGAGTAAGAGAGCCGCATGGAAGCTATTATAGCGTATTTAAAGAAAATGAAAGTTCCTACGTTCCTTTTGCACCAGTATTGACTCTATAGAAATTAGATGTTATAATGAGCATTCTTTAACATTCCAGCGTTTCATTCACCGCCAGTCCCTACGTCCATAGGAAGAGGAGAGATCCATGCTGTTCACCATTCGAGGAGAGGGTTTTATTACCCAGTTCATCCGGAGCATTTTCAGAAATACTTCGTTCGAAGATAGGCCAGCTGCTAATCAGAACGAACTTGATCGGCGGCAGTATGACAATCTCATCCTGGCACAAGAAATTGACAGGCTGAAGGCCGAAAACCGAGAGCTGAGGCGAGTAGCCACCGCTGACCCGCTCACCGGGCTCTACAATCGCCGCGGTGGGAAGGCCGAACTCGACCGCATGCTGGCGCCATTCAAGCGCCACGAGCATGATCATGTTTCGTCCGCACTTCCCTTGACTGAAGTCTCCGTCGTGATCATTGATGTCGATGATTTCAAAGAGGTCAATGATGTTGGTGGGCACGCTACTGGCGATCAGGTGCTCGTTGCGATTGCAAGACATTTACAGCATGAGTTCCGATCCGATGACATCATCATTCGTTGGGGCGGCGATGAGTTCATGGTATACCTCATTGGAGCAACCCAGGAAACAGTGCTCAAACGGTCCCAGGAGCTCGTAGCCGCGCTCACCATAGATCCAATGCTCAAGCTCGGCAACAATCCAGCGCAGCACGTGACATGCTCAATCGGCATCGCGCACGGAAAATTCAGAACCGAACGGGGAGCACATAGCCTGATTGAAACGCTCCGATCTGCTGCAGATATGGCGATGTATGAAGCCAAACGTATCGAAGGGTGTAAGAGCTGTATCGCTACCGCTCCAGACAACATCGATGCAGCGCCATGAGACACCTTCTGTTGTGCATAAAAACTTTCCGAATCCCTGAGTAAAGCTAGAGGGCAGAGAGGCACACTTTTTGACCGCTTTCACAATATCAGTGGAGCGGCCTTTTCTTTATTCTACATGTCTGCTTATGTAACTTATGAGACATTATAGAGAGTATGGGGATACAGACAATTGGCGAGGACTTCCGGAGCGACACTTTCTACTAAAAGTTCTTTTGTTATTTGAATCAAACTCACATTCCTTGGGAACTATGCTGGATAAAAAATTTCGGCATGTCCCTCCCTGTTGCCCAGAACGTCGGATGATCTTTCAATTCATTCCATTTTATACAGAGGTTGGATCCCTTGTATGTCATCAAAAGTTTTCTGTTCTATACCGCGCGCCCACTGTCGCTCCCCCATTTTTTAAAAATCATTAGGGGAGTCAAGCTTGAGAAAATAAAAAAACCGCCGCTTGATCCGTATCTCCTAGGGGTATCCTGCATTTATTTACGGGAGATAGACTTTTGGATTGACCGTCGCACCGACCGGGATATCCTTCAGGCTCTTCACGACTTTGGATGCCACAACATCAAAGGATTTAGCTGAGAAAACAGTGAAATGAAGGTGCGGGCCGGTTGAGTTTCCGGTATTGCCTGATTTTGCAATTGTATCTCCCCGCTTGACCTTCTCTCCAAGCTTTCTTGTCACCGAACTCAGATGCCCGTACATCGTAACGAGACCATTGCCGTGATCGATGGCGACATAGCGTCCATAGGCGTATTTACCATTGTTTCCGATCGCGATAACCTTGCCATCAGCTGCTGCAAGGATACTCGTTCCAATCGGAATTCCGAAATCGATACCATTATGGAAGCCGGACTTATAGAAGCCGGACTTTTTTGCAAAGCTCGTCTTGCCATAACTTTGTGTAATGGTCACTTTCCTTACGGGATAGCTGAGCGTTCCCTTATTGAACCCTGGCAGGTCCTTCGTATCAAGTGCATCGATTTTTCCCGCTTCGAGTGATTCAATTTCATCCTCGATTTCTTCACGCTGCTTTTCAAGATCGTCAACCAGCGCATCATACTTCTGGACTTCCGATTGCGTCTTTGCCAGAAGCTGCTCCTTATTCGTTTTCGTCGAATCAAGCCGCGCATCCTGCTCTTCAAGCTGGAGACGGAGCGTATCAGCCTTCTTCTGTTTTTCAATAAGGGCTTGGTGCTCGCTAACAAGACTTTCGCGAAGCGATCTGAGCGAACTCAAGAGCTCGCTCATTTTTGCGCCAGTCTCAGCTGTCCACTCGCCCTCCTGGAGAGGATTCACCATCTGAGAAGCGTTCATGATGAGTTCTGCTGGAATAACGGAAGCCTGATCATCGTAATATCCACGCATGATCTCAGACAAGATCCCTTTCTGATGAATGATAACGGCCTCTTTCTGGCGAATACGCTCGGTGAGGATCTGCACTTCGGACTGGATCTCAACGAGCGTTTTCTGGTTTAGATCCATCTGGAGCTCGAGGCTCTTTGCCTGCGCCTCTAGGCTCTCAATCTGGTCACCGAGTGCCGCCCCCTGGCGTTGCTTCAGATTGACAATATCCTTGTATGCCTTAATTTTTGCCTTAATATCATCTAACTCGTCTTCTCGGTCTTCAAGCGCTTTTCTCTGTTCAGCCGTCAAAGAATCAAGACTGTCTTCCGCTCGGGCAACGAAATGCGTCATCATAGCCAAGAGAAATACCAGAGCCGTTCCGGCCGTGATCCGGTTCGTCATCATCGCTTTGTCTCTTCTCTTCTTTACTTGCCTCATAAAGATTTTTGTTTCGACTCTCAACTGCCACACAAGATAGATAGCCGGGGGGTTAGATGAGCTTTTCGAGCGCTGCCCGGATCCGCGCGACCGAACGTTCGCGGCCAAGTACCCAGAGTATATCCATCGGCGAAGGGGAACGCTCGAGACCGGAGAGGGCAACGCGGAGCGGCCAGAGGAAATCCCCGCGCTTCTCCCCTGCTGCCGCAAGGAATTTTTCCCCGAGGAGCGCACGATTCTCCCAGTCTATCGGCGTGAGACCTTCAGCAAGTATGAGCGCCTGTTCGAGTGCGGCACGTGTCATCTCCGGAGCATTCCCCTTCCAGGCAAGCATCTCTTTCGGATACTCGATCGGGTCAACGAAGAGAAACTGGTTCTCTTCGCCGAAAGCAGCAAGCGTCTTCAGGCGCTCTTTCTCGATGGCCAGGACCTTTAGGAGATACGTCTCAGCCTTGTAGCTTTCCGGCGCTTTGGCATACCAGCCTTTTTGGTCGAGGAATTTACCGGACTTGATGAGGTCAAGCACTTCGGTATCGGATTTCCGGACGATGTACTCATGATTCATCCAGTCGAGTTTGGCCCGGTCGAAGACGGCGCCGGCTTTGTTCAGATGCTCGAGTGAAAATGCTTTCGTCAACTCATCGAGCGTGAAGATCTCCTGCGTACTGCCATTCCCCGGATTCCAGCCAAGAAGCGCAACGAAATTCAGGAGCGCTTCGCGGAGATATCCTGCCGCAACAAAGGAATCTACCGATACATCACCCTCGCGTTTGGAGAGTTTTTTCTTACCATCTTTCCCGAGGATGATGGAGAGGTGGGCAAACTGCGGCGCCTCCCAACCGAACGCCTGGTACAGTAGGATATGCTTCGGCAAGCTCGGCAGCCACTCGACCGCACGCATGACATGGGTGATTTCCATGAGGTGGTCATCGATGATATTGGCGAGATGGTAGGTCGGATAGCCGTCCGACTTCATGAGAACGAAATCGTCAATCACATCGGTATCGGCATCGATGGCTCCGCGCAGGATATCGGTCACAGTAAACTTTCCCTGTTCCGGGATCTTGAAGCGGATCACGCTCGGCTCGCCATGCGACCGGCGCTCTTTCACTTCGGCCGCCGGCAACTTCAGGCACTCGCGATCATAGCGCGGTGCGAGCTTTGCCCCCTCCTGCCGTTCACGGAGCGCAGTGAGCCGCTCTTCAGTGCAAAAACAGTGGTAGGCTGAGCCCTTTGCTACGAGCTCGTTAGCATATTTCTGATAGAGGTCGAGCCGCTCGGACTGGATATACGGTGCCTTGTCGCCAAGCTCATAGACACCTGGATAGCGACTCGAGAGCATACCGACAGAATCATTTTCTGTATCCTTATCAGAAAGGAGTATCGGTCCCTCGCCATAATGGAGACCGAAATCGCGGAGAAAAGCGAGCGTGTTCTCGAGCGCCCCCTCGACGAACCGCTTCTGATCCGTATCCTCGATGCGCAAGATAAATTGCCCGCTTAGCTTGCGCGCATAGAGACAGTTGTAGAGGGCCGTTCGGAGTCCCCCGATATGCTGGAGACCGGTCGGCGAGGGTGCATACCGCACCCGGACAGGCTTGTGTTCGGGCTCTTTCATAGCCCGATTATACCCTTTCTTAAAGCTTTTTTCTACATTGACTTTTACGTATAAATATGCTAATATACTGCTTCGGCACACCGTGTCGAATACGTTCTTTCACCCCGGCCATTTCGGCCATTCATTAGGAGACTCAGATGCTCAACCGTATCGCGAACGTCGTCACGTTCCTCACCTTCGGCCTGCTCAGCGCAATCCTGTGGCTTGGCGCCGTGGCCATCCACGACTTCAATCACCCGGTACAGGGCGACAGTCACATCTTCAAGCGCGAATTCACGCGTCATGCCGATTACCAGTCATATGGGGATGCCAAGATCGGCTACCGAATTGACTACACCGTGTGTGGACAGGTTGGATTCACCGAAAAATTCGACACGCTGAAGGCTACCCACCGCATGATTCAGGCCTCAGGACCGATGTACGGTCGTATCGAACTGACTGGAGGGCCCTTCTGGCAGTTGCAGCCTCTATCAATCGAAGAAGTCAGGCATCTCGGCATCAATCCCACCGAAGGCTTCTACAACACCTACGAATGGGGTACCAGTACCCGCCGCGTCTGCCAAGTGAATCTGGGCGGCATCTGGAAAGCGACAGGATCGCTCTTCCAATCGCTGACTTGAAGTCGCAAGTCAGCAGTCGCCTATAAGGAAAGCCGCACACCGAGTAACCACTCAACGTGCGGCTTTTGAATTTTTAGCCAACCTCTTCTATTTCTGGCTCAAGACCTTCCAGGGAAACACGACTACCGCGCTCCAGATGCGACGCCAGCGCTTCGGCTGCTGATACAGGCGCCACACCCACTCAAGGCCCAGAGACCGGAGCCACTTCGGGGCCCGTGGAATCCGGCCGGTCAGAAAATCGAAGGCACCGCCGACACCCATCGCAAGCCGGATACTCCCCGGTTTTTCCCGGAGACCAGCCAATATGATCTCTTGGAGCGGAGCGCCATAATTGCAGAAGACGATGTGATACGGGATCGGCGCGGATCCAGCCAGATATTCGGGTGCGAATTTCGCCACACTCAGGTCAGGATACTGCGCGAGGAGCGCTTTTTTTACGAGCTCATAGCTCGACAGCCCGCCCGGATCGAGCATGAGACTGATGGTCAGCTGCCGTGCTTCGGCGAGCTTGAATATTTCAGGCAAGAGATCAGCGCCCGTGACTCGTTCCGTGAGCGATTCGCCGGCCAGAAAAAATGGAAGGTAGAGTCCGACACCGTCCGCAACGCGGAGGTCGGCAGCTTCGAGCGCACCCCGAAAGGCCCGGTTTTTCGTCGCGAGGAGAAGGAATTCCGGACCGGCTGTCGCAATCCGGTGGAAACCGTTCCCATTGAGCCAGACACGGATGCGCTCTACTACCTCGGCACGCGAGAGATTGTCGATTCCGATGCCAAAGATATTCATAGAGCATGGATCATACAACATGAATCATAAAACAAGGAACAAAAATGATACGGAGGTCGTATTGTTTTTTGTTGCATGCTCCATGTTCCATGCTTATGTCCCAAGAGGAAATTCTACGAGTGGCAGATAGGCGCGCTTACCGTCGACCGTCGTCGACTCGAACAGCGCGATGGAATCGACCGGCTCGATCACATGGAGCGTTTTATCGAACTCGGGTTTTGACTCGAGCGCCTCGAATTTCCCGCGACGAATTTTCGCGAGGGTCACGTGCGGACGAAAGCTTTTTGATTCCGGCGTCAGGTACGCGAGCGCATTCGCCACGGCATTGCGCAGTCCGACCAGGGCTTCGGAAGCTTCGCCAGCAAACCAAATCATGGTCGGATGTTCAGCATTCGGTTCAGCGCGGATTTCGGAGAGGTCTACCTCGAATGGCTCGATATCAACCACCGCATCCTCGAGTGCCTCGATGATATCCGGGATCCCTTCTTCATTGATGAAGCCGAGAAACATGAGGGTGATGTGAAAATTCCCGTTTCGGGTCGGGATGATCGGAAGATGTTCGAAATGGGCAATCTCGGAAGAAAGCCTTTTTTGCAGCCGCAGAGAGAGCGGGATTCCGACGAAAAGACGGCGCGTACTCAGCATATGGGTCAGACGAGTATACTGAATTTATCCCGTCCTGACAAGTCGCTATGCCAAAAATTTTCCCCAAAAATAAGGCTTGGTAATGGCCATTCTCCTGTACAATATAAGGGGCACGAGCAACACCGAACCTATATGCCAAAACCAGTTCCGATCTATCGCATCGATATCGTCCCTCTCACGCTCCTCTATGGCCGCCGCGACCCGCGCTTTAGTTACGCCTCGCATGAGCCTGTCGAGCCCGGATCGCTTGTCTCGATATCCTTTGGAAAGCGCATGCTCGTAGGCGTATCGCTCGATTGCGCCCCTCTTTCTGGACAGGTACCAGAATGGATGAAGTTTGTTGGCCCCGTTATCCTCCCTAGATTCCTCAAGTCTGAGCAGATTACTCTTGCTTGGGAGCTTTCGAATCGGCTCTATGCGCCGCTCGGAAGCATCCTCAAGCTCTTTTTTCCGATTCTCCGAAAACCCCGCACAGTAAAGATTGGCGGCACCTTAGGTGAAGACCCAGGGAAGAGACGCCTGACAACCAGGACGAAACGAGGAAAATACGTGTTTCATCCTAATACCTGGGAGGCCGCACCAAGCGACGCGCTCGTTTTCGATCGGCTGGTCGCACTTGGAAAGTCTGCTCTCAAAGAAAAGCGGCTTCTCGTCATACTGGTTCCTGAAATCCTCTCCGCCGAACTCTACAGAGCGAAGCTCAGGGACACATTCCCGAAGGCAAACATCCGAATACTCACGAGTCGGGAAACCGAGAAAAGCCAGTACGAGACATACCAAGCGATCGGCGATGCGTTGGTCGACATTCTTGTCGGAACGCGACAGGCGATTTTCGCTCCATTCCGGAACCTCTCAGCAATCGTCATCATCGATTCAGAGAAGCAGCTCTCGTATACCCAATGGGAAATGATGCCACGCTACGATGCCGTCGAAATTGCTGAGACAGTCGCGCAAAGGGAACGCATCCCTCTCTTCCGGCTTTCGGTCGCCCCAGGAATCAGCGCTTTTCTACCGGAAGCGAAGATTGTCGGGACACCATTTGCCTTCGGTCCAAAGCAGCCGCTCGTCACCATCGACCTACGACAAAATTATCGGCGCGGCAGCATGAATCAGCCACTCTCGCCGAAACTCATCGATCTTGTTCGAAATGCGCGGAAAGCGAAGCAAGGAACACTCATCCTTGTGAAACAGCGCGGCATCGCCCGCTTCTCACTCTGCGCCAAGTGCCAGGTCCCTGTCCGCTGCCCGAATTGCCAGGCTGCCCTCGCAGAATCCAAAGAAGGCTCTTTCCGCTGCCTTTCCTGTGGCTACCGATCGTCTCTCTTCCCGCGCTGCAAGGAGTGCGGACACATGCACTTCAAAAGTTTCGGCGCCGGAACAGAGAGGATCGTCCGCGATCTCGAACGTGCCGGGTTCGGCGAGGATATCGTCAGAATCGATCGCGATGCCCAAGCGCGTAAGGCCGAG
>Ga0268298_10005710_pt1 | contig 11563 bp, 7 predicted proteins | sample WWTPWeurt_MetaG_FD_194462 | JGI IMG/M metagenome (GOLD analysis project Ga0268298, IMG submission 194462) | Activated sludge microbial communities from WWTP in Nijmegen, Gelderland, Netherland - WWTP Weurt | ecosystem: Engineered > WWTP > Aerobic digester > Activated sludge | place: Netherlands... | reverse complement strand
AGCGCATCCTGTTCAGCGGCGATCTGGTGGAATTCGACGCCACGCCCTACGCCGGCGACGCCTACTTCACCGACTGGCCTCAGACCTTGGACAACCTGGCCGCGATGAAGCCCGCCCAGCTGGTGCCCGGCCGCGGCGCCGCGCTGCAGACCGAGGCCGACGTGGCCGCCGGGCTGCAGGGCACGCGCAACTTCATCGCCGATGTCTTCAGTGCCGTGAAGGCCGGTGCTGCTGCCGGCAAGGACCTGAAGACCGTCTACAAGGACACCATGACCGCCGTGCGCCCCAAGTACGGCCACTGGGTGATCTTCGACCACTGCATGCCCTTCGACGTGACGCGTGCCTACGACGAGGCCACGCAGTTCCGCGACCCGCGCATCTGGACCGCCGAGCGCGACGTGGAAATGTGGAAAGCGCTTGAGTCCTGACGTGGACGTTCAAGCCAAGACCTTCGACTACCACGACACCCCCGACCGCAGCGCCGCCACGCCTGCGCACCACCCGCTGGTGGTGGTGGGCGCGGGGCCCGTGGGGCTGACGCTGGCCATCGACCTGGCGCAACGCGGGCAGCGTGTGCTGCTGCTGGACAACGACCACAAGCTGTCCACCGGCTCGCGCGCCATCTGCTTTGCCAAGCGCACGCTGGAGATCTGGGACCGCCTGGGCGTGGGCCAGCGCATGGTGGACAAGGGTGTGTCGTGGAGCGTGGGGCGCGTGTTCTTCGGCGACGCCGAGGTCTACCGCTTCGACCTGGCACCCGAAGCCGGGCACGAGCGGCCGGCCTTCATCAACCTGCAGCAGTATTACGCCGAGGCCTTCCTGGTCGAACGCGCGCAGCAGCTGCCCAACCTGGAGATCCGCTGGAACAACCAGGTCAGCGCGCTGCAGCAGGACGGTGCGCAGGTCACGCTGACGGTGGACACGCCCGACGGTCCCTACCGCATCACCGCCGGCCATGTGGCGGCCTGCGATGGCTCGCGTTCACCGCTGCGCGCCATGCTGGGGCTGGAAAGCAAGGGGCGCGTGTTCCACGACCGCTTCCTCATCGCCGACCTGAAGCTGGACCAGGCGCTGTTCGCCGACGACGCCACCGAGCGCTGGTTCTGGTTCGACCCGCCGTTCCACCGTGGGCAGAGCGTGCTGCTGCACCGCCAGCCCGACAACGTGTGGCGCATGGACTTCCAGCTCGGCTGGGACGCCGACCCCGACGCCGAGAAGCGGCCCGAGGCCATCACGCCGCGTGTGCAGCAGGTGCTGCGCATGGGCTTCGGCCGCGACGTGCCCTTCACGCTGGAATGGGCCAGCGTCTACACCTTCGCCTGCCTGCGCATGGACCGCTTCCGCCACGGGCGGGTGATCTTTGCCGGCGACTCGGCGCACGGCGTGTCGCCGTTTGGCGCACGCGGCGCCAACTCGGGCGTGCAGGACGCCGACAACCTGGCCTGGAAGCTGGTGGCGGTGCACGAAGGCCGTGCGCCCGAATCGCTGCTGGACAGCTACGCCGACGAACGTGAACACGCGGCCGACGAGAACATCCTCAACAGCACACGCGCCACCGACTTCATCACGCCCAAGAGCGAGCTCAGCCTGCTGTTCCGCAACGCCGTGCTGGGGCTGGCGCGCGACTTCCCGTTTGCACGCCGCGTCGTCAACAGCGGGCGGCTGTCGGTGCCGGCCACGCTGGACGGCTCGCCGCTGAACACCGCCGACGTCGATCTCTTCAGCGGCCCGCTGCGCCCCGGCGCGCCCGTGGCCGACGCACCGCTCGCCCGCGGCGACCAGCCGGCCTGGCTGCTGCGCCAGCTGGACGGCGGCTTCACGCTGCTGGTGTTCGGCACCGCGCCGGGCTGGATGGCGGGCCTGCCGCTGCAGGTGCTGGTGATCGGCCCCGAAGGCCTGCGCGACGTGCAGGGCCTGGCCGCGCAGCGCTACGACGCACGGCCCGGCACCGCCTACCTGCTGCGCCCCGACGGCCACGTGGCCGCGCGCTGGCGCGCACCCACCGACATCGGCGTGCGCAGCGCCTTGGCTCGTGCGTTGGGGAGTCCTTCATCATGATCACCGAACCCAACCTGCAGAGCCCCGACGACTTCTACGAAGCGCTGCTGGCGGCCCACCAGGGCTTGACGCTGGCGCAGAGCCACGACCTCAACGCGCGCCTGGTGCTGCTGCTGGCCAACCAGGTGGGCCGGCTCGACGTGCTGCGCGACCTGCTGGCCGCGGCGCGTGCCAACCTCGAAGGAACCCCCGCATGAGCGAGCTGCAGTACCTGTCCGGTTTCGGCAACCAGTTCACCAGCGAAGCCGTGCCCGGCACCTTGCCGGTGGGCCGCAACAGCCCGCAGCGGGCCCCGCACGGGCTGTACGCCGAGCTGCTGTCGGGCAGCGCCTTCACCGCGCCGCGCAGCGACAACCGCCGCACCTGGATGTACCGCCGCCAGCCCAGCGTGGTGGTGGCCGGCACGGCCTATGAACCGCTGCCGCACGCCACCTGGAAGACCGGCGCCGCCGCGGGCGTGGACACCCCCCCCAACCCGCTGCGCTGGCACCCGGTGCCGGTGCCCGAGACACGTGCGCTGGACTTCATCGACGGTGTGCACACCATCGTGGTCAACGGCGACGCCGACGCGCAGACCGGCATCGCCGCCCACCTGGTGCTGTGCAACCGCAGCATGGACCGCGTCTTCGTCAACGCCGACGGTGAACTGCTGCTGGTGCCGCAGCAGGGCGCGCTGACCATCACCACCGAACTGGGCCTGCTGCACGTGGTGCCGGGCGAGGTGGCCCTGCTGCCGCGCGGCCTGGCCTTCAAGGTGGCGGTGGACGGCCCCACGCGCCTGTATGTGTGCGAGAACTACGGCGCCCCGTTCCGGCTGCCCGAGCTGGGCCCCATCGGCAGCAACGGCCTGGCCAACCCGCGTGACTTCCTGGTGCCCGTGGCGGCGTTCGAACGCGACAGCGGCCCCACCGAGGTGGTGCGCAAGTTCGGTGGCGCGTTGTGGCGCAGTACCGTGCCCGCCAGCCCCTTCAACGTGGTGGGCTGGCACGGCAACCTGGTGCCCTGCAAGTACGACACCAAGCACTTCATGGTCATCGGCTCGATCAGCTTCGACCACCCCGACCCCAGCATCTTCACCGTGCTGACCAGCCCCAGCGACACGCCGGGCACGGCCAACTGCGACTTCGTGATCTTTCCGCCGCGCTGGATGGTGATGGAAGACACCTTCCGCCCGCCCTGGTACCACCGCAACGTGATGAGCGAATTCATGGGCCTGGTGCACGGCCAGTACGACGCCAAGCCCGAAGGCTTCAGGCCCGGCGGCATGAGCCTGCACAACACCCTGGTGCCGCACGGCCCCGACGCCGAGGCCTTCGACCGCGCCAGCCACGCCGCGCTGGCGCCGCACAAGCTGGACCACACGCTGGCCTTCATGTTCGAGAGCCGCTGGCGCATGCGCTGCACCGACTTCGCGCTGAACGGCGGTGCGCTGGACACCGCCTACCCCGCCTGCTGGGCCCCGCTGGCCGATCACTTCAAGGGTTGAACCGATGAACCTGCTGACCAACGCCACCCACGACCCCGCGCTGCGCAGCTGGGTGGACAGTGCCAACGACGGCGGCACCGACTTCCCGATCCAGAACCTGCCCTACGGGCGCTTCCGGCGCGCCGGCAGCCGCGAGCCCTGGCGCATCGGCGTGGCGATCGGCGACCAGGTGCTGGACCTGAAGGCCGCCTACGAACACGCCCACTGGGACGATGAACTGCTGCCGCTGCTGGAACCGCTGGCGTGCGGCGACCTGAACGCCTTCATGGACCTGGGCGCGGCGTCGTGGCACGCGGTGCGCGCGGCGCTGTCGGCGGCGCTGGCCGAGGGCAGTGCGCACCAGGCGGTGCTGCAGCGCTGCCTGCTGCCGCAGGACCAGGCCGAGCTGGCTGTGCCCTGCCGCATCGGCGACTACACCGACTTCTACACCGGCATCCACCACGCCACCACCATCGGCAAGTTCTTCCGCCCCGACAGCCCGCTGCTGCCCAACTACAAGTGGGTGCCCATCGGCTACCACGGCCGGGCGTCCAGCATCAACCTGGGCGGCGACATCCGCCGGCCGCAGGGCCAGCGCCTGCCGCCGGGCGCCGAAACGCCGGTGTTCGGCCCCTGCCAGCGGCTGGACTACGAACTGGAGGTGGGGGCCTTCGTCGGCCGCTCCAACGTTCAGGGTGAGCCGGTGAACATGGACCAGGCCGAGGACGCGCTGTTTGGCCTGGTGCTGCTGAACGACTGGTCGGCACGCGACATCCAGGCCTGGGAATACCAGCCGCTGGGGCCCTTCCTCAGCAAGAGCTTCGCCACCAGCATCTCGCCGTGGATCGTGACCATGGAGGCGCTGGCGCCGTTCCGCCGCCCGTTCACGCGGCCCGATGGCGACCCGCAGCCGCTGCCCTACCTGGACAGCAGCTTCAACCGCAGCGCCGGCGCCATCGACCTGGTGCTGGAGGTCTGGCTGCAGACCGCGGCCATGCGCGCCGCCGGCACACCCGCGGTGCGCCTGAGCCAGTCCAACCTGACCGACGCCTACTGGACCTGGGCGCAGATGGTGGCCCACCACACCAGCAACGGCTGCAACCTGCAGGTGGGCGACCTGCTGGGCAGCGGCACGCTCAGCGGCCCGGGGCCGGGCACCTACGCGTCGCTGATGGAGCTGTCGGGCGCCGGCAAGCAGCCCCTGCCGCTGCCCGGTGGCGAGCAGCGCACCTTCCTGCAGGACGGCGACACCGTCACGCTGCGCGCCTGGGCGCAGCAGCCGGGGGCGGCGCGCATCGGGCTGGGCAGCGTGAGCGGCACCATCCGCGGCTGAACGGCGGCCTTCAGGCGCCCTGCGTCCTGAAGGCCGAAACCACGCCGGCCAGCGACACGGCCTGCTCCTTCAGCGACGCCGCCGCGGCGGCCGACTGCTCCACCAGCGCCGCATTGCGCTGCGTGGCTTCGTCCAGCTGCGTCACGCTGGCATTGACCTGGCCGATGCCTGCGCTCTGCTCGTGGGTGGCGGCGCTGATCTCGCCGATGATGTCGGACACGCGCTGCACGCTCTGCACGATCTCCTGCATCGTCTGGCCGGCCGACGACACCAGCGCGGTGCCGCTGTCCACGCTCTCGACGCTGGCGGTGATCAGCCCCTTGATCTCCCGTGCGGCTGATGCCGAACGTTGGGCCAGGCTGCGCACCTCGCTGGCCACCACGGCAAAGCCGCGACCCGCCTCGCCGGCGCGTGCCGCTTCCACCGCAGCGTTTAGCGCCAGGATGTTGGTCTGGAAGGCGATGCCGTCGATGGTGCCGATGATGTCGCCGATCTTGCGTGAACTGTCCTGGATGGCGTTCATGGTGTCGACCACCTGGCCCACCACCTGCCCGCCGCGTTGCGCCACGGTGCTGGCCGAGGCCGCCAGCTGTTGTGCGGTGCGCGCCGATTCGGCGGTCTGGCCCACGGTGGCGGTCAGCTGTTCCATCGCGCTGGCCGTCTGCTGCAGCGAACCCGCCGTCAGCTCGGTGCGATGGCTCAGGTCCTGGCTGCCGCTGGCGATCTCGCCCGACGCGGTGCCGATCAGGCCCGCGGTGTGCTGCACCTGGGTGATGGAGTCGCGCAGCCCGTCCACCATGGTGGCCAGGCCGCCGATCACGCTGCGTGGCGACACGCGCGGCGGCACGGTGATGGGGCTGAGGTCGCCACGGCCCACGCGCTGCATCAGCGCCTGCGCGTGTTCGAGTTCACCGCCCAGGCTGCGGCGCAGCCGCCGCTGCACGCCCAGGGCGCACAGGGTCACCAGCGTCAGCGCCAGCGCGGCGGCGCTCAGCATCAGGGCCAGCAGCCGCGAGGCATGGCCGGCCGCGGCGTCGCCGTGCAGCCGCACCAGTTGTTCCAGCGCCTTCAGAGCCTCGTCCGACACCGTGCTGAGCTTGCCGTAGGCGATGAGTGCGTCGTCGTTGTCGGGCGACAGCTTGGGCAGCTTGCCGAAGCGTTCGATCTGCTGCACCAGGGCCTCGGTCGGGGCCTTCACGTCGGCCCAGGCCGCGGTGTGCCGGCCCAGCGACTGGTGCAGCGTGGACAGGTTGCGGTCGAAGCCCTCGCGGGCGCTCTTGGAGTTGCCCGTCAGCAGCAGGTCGTTGCTGGCACGCACGCTGGCACCCAGCTGGGTGTGCAACTGCTGCAGCACCTGCACATCGGCATCGGTCTGGCGCACGCTCTGGGTCGACCACCAACCGGCAGCGCCCAGTGTCACGCATACCGCCGCGGCGCCGGCAAAACCCAGCTGAACCACGCGGCGCGTGGACAAGGTGTCTGGCTTGATCATGTCCGTCAGGCGGTGGGTCGTGGATCAGCGCTCGACGGGCAGGCCCTTGGCTTCCCAGTCCGCGAACCCGCTGCGCATGTACATCACGTTCTTGTAGCCCGCCTTGGCCGCCAGCACGGCGGCCTTGTAGGACTTCCAGCCCGTGGGGCCGTCGCTGTAGAACACCAGCTTGGCGTTCTTGTCGGCCGGCAGCTTGGACAGGTCGAAGTCGTCCTTGCTGGCATCGAAGTCGGCGACCTTGTCGCTCTTTTCCTTGTACGACGCCGACACGGCGCCCGGCACATGGCCCTTGCCGAAGTTCATGGCGTTGCGGGTGTCGAAGAAGGCGGCGCTCTTGGCGCCGGCCAGCGTCTTGCCCTCGTCGACCGAGATGACCTTGATGCCGGGCACGGCGGTGGGGGTCTCGACGCTGGCCCACGCGGTGGCGGTGGTGAACAGGAGCGCCAGTGCGGCGGCTTTCAGGGCGTGCGGAATCATGGTGTGTGCTTCGTCAGCTGACGTTGGTCAAGGGTGCTCAGGTTGTCGGCCAGGCCTGGCCTGACTTGAGCATTCCTGACAGAACATCTCGCGACGATGCGCAGAAATGCGCCGATCGACGAGGGTCAAGCAGCGCAGTTCTGATGCTGTCCGTCAGGGTTGAACCGACACCGGCCCTGCCGACGTCGGCCACAGGCCGCCGCGGCCCTGCAGGCCCAGGCGGCTGTCGCCGACGGCTTCGCATAGGTTGCGCTGCAGGTCAGCGCTGCCCAGGCGTGGCGTGATCAGGTTCACCAGGCTGGCGGCCAGGTCCAGCTGCGGCAGGGTGACGGCCAGCGTGCCGCCCACGCCGTCGGGCGCGGCGGCCTGGATGACGTTGCGCCCGGGCACGCCGGGGCTGAAGTCCTCGATGCGGTTGCCGCCCACGGCAAGCCGGCTGCCGTCGGGCAGCAGCACGCCGGTGGTGACGCTGATGCGTCCGCCGCGGGCCAGCGGCGCCAGCGTGTTGGCCTGCACCATGCCGGACTGCAGCACCAGCGCCCTGGCCGCCAGGCCGATGTCGCCGCCGTTGCCGTTGCGCTGGCCGTCGACCGAGGTCGTGATGCGGGCGTCGCGCAGCGTGGCCGTGCCGCCGGCCGTCACCGTGATGCTGCCGCCGTCACCGTCGACGGCGCTGGTGCTCACCACGCTGCGCACCAGCTTCAGGTCACCGCCGGTGCTGACCACCAGGCTGCCGGCGTTGGCGTTGACGGTGGCGGCGGCGGTGATCTCGGCGTCGGTCATGGCCAGCGTGCCGCTGCGCAGCGTCAGCCGCGAGGGCCGCAGCGCCGTCGCGTCGGCCACGCGCGCGTTGTTGGCCACGTTCAGGGCAGCGCCGTCGGCCAGCGTGGTGGCGCCGGACACCGTGATGTCCACCGTGCCGGGCTGGCCGCCCGAGCCTTCGGTGGCGCGGCTGCCGATGCGGCTGCGCAGGCCGGCGGCCACGTCGCTGCCCGACAGCGACAGCGAGCCGCTGCGCACGGTGACGGTGCCCGCCGGCCCCACGCCGCCGGTGTTGGCCACGATGCCGGCGCCGCCGGTCAGTGACAGCGCGCCGGCCACGGTGATGTCGACGTTGCCGGCGCCGCCGGCGGTGCCGGCCAGCGAATAGATGCCCGCGCGGCTGGCCATGGTCAGCGTGTCGGCGTGCACGCTGACCTGGCCGCCGCGCGCCGGGCCGTCCAGGCTGCCGTTGATGTCGATGGCGGCCGACGAGATCTGGCCGTCGGCCAGCATCTCGATCTGCCGCGCCCGCACGCTGACACTGCCTGCGTTGCCGCGGCCGACGGTCGAGTCCGACATGATGCCGGTCAGCGACAGGCCCGACCCGCCGTCGATGCGCAGGCTGTCGGCCAGCACCTGCACCGAGCCGCCGTCCTGGCTGCTCAAGGTGCCCGACGAGATCTTGCCGCCTTCGCGGATGTCGATGCGCTGCGCCTGCACGCTGACCGGGCCGGCGGCGCCGTCGACGATGGCATCGCCGCCGATGCCGGTGACGGTGTCGCTGGCGCCGCTGCCGTCGATCAGCAGCGTGCCGGCCTGCACGGCGATCGAACCCGGCCGGCCCTGGCCCAGGGACATCACGGCCAGCGAGCCGCCGGCACGCAGCGTCAGGCCCTGGCGCGCCGTCACCTGCACGGCCCCGGCGTCGCCGCGTTCGCCGAAGGCCAGCGAACGCAGCGCCGTGGCGCGGCCACCGCCGTCGACCAGCACCTGGTCGGCCGTGACCACCAGGTCGCCGGCACGCCCCACGCTGCTGTACGAGTCGGTGGCGATGCTGCCGCCGTGGCTGACCGTCAGCCGGCCGGCGTCGATGCGCACGTCACCACCCCGGCCCGCCAGGCTGCCGCCCGACAGGCTTTCGATGGTGGTCGAGTCGACGCCGTTGCCGATGACCTCGACCCGCGGCGCGGTGACGCTGAGCGTGCCGGCGGCGCCGCTGTCGAGCGTGGTCGTCGACACCGCGCCCTGCGGGCCCACACGCACGCTGTCGCTGGCACGCAGGGTCAGCGCCGCGCCACGCCCGCTGCCCGCGGCCATGGCGACCACCGAGGAGCCGTAGCCGTCGGCGCCGCGGCCCTCGACGTTGAGCCGGCCCACGTCCAGCGTCAGCGGCGCGGCATCGGCCGCCCCCACGCTGTACGAGGTGATGCCGGCGCCCGAGCGCACGTCCACGTCGCCGGCGGCGCGCACGGCGATGCCGCCCGCCGGCCCGGCGTAGGCCGAGCTGCCAATGCCCGTGGGCAGCTGCAGCTGGCCACCCGACAGCGCGATGCTGCCGGCGCTGACGCCGAGGGTGCCCGTGCCGCCGGCCGAGGCCGACTCGCTGCGCAGCAGGCCGCCATCGGCCACCCGCAGCGCCCCTTGCACCTGCACCGTGACATCACCCGCGGGCCCGCTGCCCCGTGCCGCGCTGCCCACCACCGTGGCCTGCCCGCCGCCGTCGATGGCCAGGCTGCCGGCCTGCAGCTGCAGGGGCGCCGCGGCCCGCTCGGACCCGTTCAGTGCCAGCAGGCTGGCGCCGCGACTCAGGGTGACGGGGCCGCTCACGTCGATGGCCATGCCGCCGGTGCTGCCGCTCGCGCCGGCCAGGGCCAGGGTCGCCAGCCCGGTGTTGCTGCCGTCGATCGTCAGCGCGGCCGCCTGCAGCGTCAGGGCCGGCCCGGCCTGGCCCGCAAAGGCGTTGGCGATCACGCCGGCATCGTCGCTCAGCGACAGCGTGCCAGCCGCGCGCAGGCTGGCCGGCGCCCCGGCTACGACCAGGGTCGACGACTGCAGCCAGAGGTCGCCTGCGACCAGTTCCAGCGTGCCGCCGGCCGGCAGCTGCAGCGACGCATCGCGCCAGGTCAGAGCGGCCGGGCGGCCCAGCAGCCCGAAGCTTTCGGGCGCGGCCACGCTCAGCGTGCCCGGCGGCGCCTGTCGCAGGTCCCAGCTGCTGCCATCGGACAGGCGCAGCTGCGACGACGTGGACAGGTGCAGCCCGGCGGGCACGTCGAACTGCGCCCCGGCGGTGACGGCGATGCCGTTGGGGTTGAAGAGCCAGAACGAGGGCGCGCTGCCGCCCGTGCCCTGCACACGCAGCGGCCCGGCCAGCGTGCTGGCCTCGGCACCGGTGACGCGGGCCACGATGTGGCGCACGCCGGCCGTGCTGGTGGTGAAGGTGGCCGATTCGCCGCTCGCGATGCCGAAGCGCGCAAAGCTGTGCAGCAGGTTGCCGCCGCGCAGCGTACCCAGGCTCTGCGGCACCACGAAGGCGCCCTGCAGCGACTGCACCGCGCCGCCCAGGCTGCCGTCGGTGACGGCGCCCGCACGCACACCCGGCGCGGCCAACAGGCAGGCCACGGCCAGGGCCAGCGGGTGGGCGCGGGGATGCTGCGTCATGACCAGTCTCCGACCAGGGTGAACGGGGCCCAGTAGAACGGGTGCCGCATGCGGGGCTGCTGCAGCAGCTGCAGCTGGGCGTCGCGCAGCGCCGCAGCCTTGCCGGCCGTTGCCGCGCCGGGCTGCGACAGGCGCTGGTAGAAGTGCGCCATCAGCTGCTGCGCGGCTTCGTCGGCCACCGGCCACAGCGTGCCCAGCGCGCTGCGGGCGCGGGCGCGGATGGCGGTGCCGCTCATGCCCAGCGGTGCGCGGTCGTCGCCTTCCGCGGTCTGGCAGGCCGACAGGGTGATCAGCTCGATGGGCGCGCGGCGACGGCCGCCCGCGGCCAGCAGCTGCTGCAGCGCGTCCAGCGTCAGCAGCTCGTCGTAGGTCATGATGAAGGTGGTGTCGGCGCTGTCGCCGAACACGCCGTGCGACGCGATGTGCACCACGGCCGGGTCCTGCTGCTGCAGGCGCTGGCGCAGCGCGGCGAGCGTGAAGTCCTGGTCCAGCAGCGGCACGGTGCCCAGGGTCCGCCCCACGTCGTCCAGCTCGCGGCGCACCCCCGGCAGCGACAGCGCCTCGCGCAGCGCCTTGCGGCGCGCGTCACGCAGCGCCGGGTCGTCGGCGGCTGCCGCCGTGCCGGCCGTGCCGCCGGCGGCGGCACGGGCCACGGCCTTTTCACCGTCGGCGTCCAGCACCAGCGACAGCACCTCGGGCGGCAGGCGGTCGACCACCGGACCGGGTTCGCTCATGCCGGCCACCAGCATGGGCCGTGGCGCGGTGGCGGCCGCCCCCGCAGGCTGCATCGACAGCCCCGGGGCCGTGGCCACCGCCAGCCGGCTGACGACGAAGTCGCGCCCGTCGTGCAGCGCGGCCAGCGGCACCAGGCGCAGCACGCCGTCGGGCACCGCCACCAGCGTGTGCACGCCGGCGCGCGCCAGCGTGGCTTCCAGCGGCTTCAGCAGCCACGTGTACAGCTGCTCGGCCTGGCTGCGGTAACCGCCCTTGGCACGCAGTGCGGCCACGAAGTTCAGCGCCATGCGGCGCAGGTCCTCGCCCGTCACGTCGATGCGGAAGGCGTCGATGCCGTCGGCGGTCTCCAGCAGCAGTTCCAGCCGGTCGGGCAGGATGATGGGGTAGTAGACGGCGGTGCCGGCCGCCGGTGCCGCCGGTGCCGTGCGCGCCGTGCTGGCCAGGCCGCAGCGGTCGCGCAGGTAGTCTTCAAGCTCGGTCTGCTTGATCAGCTCGACGGTGTCGCGCGCCTGGCGCAGCAGCGGGCCGCGGTCGTGGCCGGCGGCCGCCTGGCGCAGCAGCAGGTCGGTCAGGCCCAGGTACA